>QWCO01001711.1_pt1 | contig 11724 bp, 10 predicted proteins | sample 1972611 | NCBI WGS metagenome assembly QWCO01 (sample SAMN09866706, study PRJNA288562) | Human oral metagenome isolate term1_saliva, whole genome shotgun sequencing... | reverse complement strand
GCACCCCCTCGAGATGAAGGACTGCGAGTGGCAGGCCGGAGCGTTTGGTATGACGGGCCTGGAGACGGCCCTGCCGATCGTTATCGAGACGATGGTGAACACCGGCCGTATGAATTGGGAGGACGTTGCTCGCGTCCTGTCCACCACGCCCGCGCGCATCGGTCGCGTCGAATCCCAGGGCCGCGGCCTGGTCGTCGGGGCCCCCGCCCACGTCACGCTCGTCGATCCGCACGCGCGTATCACGATTGACCCTGCCAAGCAGTGGACCCGTTCGACTAACTGCCCGTTCCGCGGGATGGAGCTGCCCGGCCAGGTGCGCTTCACGATCTTCAATGGCGTCCCGACGGTCGCCGACGCCACCCCGATCGCCAAGGAGGATCGATGACTTCGACCGATATCGCTCTGCTCGTCCTGGAGGACGGCACCGTTTTCAAGGGACGCGCGTGGGGAGCGCGTGGCCGCACGCTCGGGGAGATCGTCTTTTCGACCGGCATGACGGGATACCAGGAGACCCTCACGGATCCCTCGTACCACCGCCAGATCGTCGTCATGACGGCCCCGCACATCGGTAACACGGGCGTCAACGACGAGGACCCGGAGTCCTCGCGCATCTGGGTTGCCGGTTTCGTCGTGCGTGACGCGGCACGGCGCGCCTCGAACTGGCGTGCACGCCGCGAACTCGAAGACGAGCTGGTCTCTCAGGAGATCGTGGGTATCGCCGACGTGGACACGCGCGCGATCACCCGTCACATCCGCGAGCGCGGTGCCATGCGCGCCGGCATTTTCTCGGGAGAGGCGCTGCCCGTGGGCGCGCAGTATCTCGGGGACGAGGCCGTGGCATCCCTGGTGCGTATCGTCGCCGAGTCGCCGGTGATGAGTGGGCAGGCCTTGGCCGCCGAGGTGTCGACGGATGAGACCTACGTGGTCGAGCCGCTGGGGGAGTGGGAGGGCAAGGAGCCCCTCGCGTCTGTGGTGGCCGTGGACCTGGGAATTAAGTCGCGTACCCCCTACCACCTCGCGGCGCGCGGAGCGCGCGTGTACGTCGTGCCGTCGACGGTGTCCTTCGCGGACATCGAAGCCCTCAAGCCCGATGGCGTGTTCTTCTCCAACGGCCCTGGCGATCCGTCGACCGCCGACCGTGAGATCGGCGTGCTGCGCGCTGTCCTGGACGCGGGGATTCCGTACTTTGGGATCTGCTTTGGCCACCAGCTCTTTGGTCGCGCCCTCGGGTACGGCACCTACAAGCTGGATTACGGCCACCGCGGCATCAACCAGCCGGTGAAGGACGTGGCCACGGGCCGCGTCGAGATCACCGCTCACAACCATGGCTTCGCGGTGGACGCCCCCGTGGGGGAGCCCTCAGTTGCTCCCTTCGAGTCGGGCCGATACGGGCGCGTCGAGGTGTCGCACGTCGGCCTCAACGACGGTGTTGTGGAGGGTCTGCGCGCGCTCGACATTCCCGCCTTCTCCGTTCAGTACCATCCCGAGGCAGCCGCGGGTCCGCATGACGGTGAGCTGCTTTTCGATCGATTCATGTCGCTTATGACCGCCGCGAAGGAGACCCACTGATGCCCCGCAGGAATGATCTGTCCTCTGTTCTCGTCATCGGGTCCGGCCCCATCGTCATCGGCCAGGCGTGCGAGTTCGACTACTCGGGCACGCAGGCATGCCGCGTCCTGAAGGAGGAGGGCCTGCGCGTTATCCTCGTCAACTCCAACCCCGCGACCATCATGACGGACCCGGGTATCGCCGACGCCACGTACGTCGAGCCGATCACCCCCGAGGTCGTGGCCTCGATTATCGAAAAGGAACGCCCCGACGCGCTGCTGCCTACGCTGGGCGGCCAGACGGCTCTGAACACGGCTGTCGCCCTGTCCGAGATGGGTGTGCTCGAGCGCTTCAACGTCGAGCTGATCGGTGCCTCGATTGAGGCGATCCGCGCGGGCGAGGACCGCGAGGAGTTCAAGGAGATCGTCGAGCGTTCGGGTGCCGAGGTCGCCCGCTCGTTCATCGCTCACACGATGGAAGAGTGCCACGCGGCCGCCGCCGAGCTCGGATACCCGCTCGTCGTTCGCCCCTCCTTCACGATGGGCGGCCTGGGCTCCGGCTTCGCGTACACGCCCGAGGATTTGGAGCGCATCGCCGGCCAGGGCCTGTCCGCCTCCATCACGACCGAGGTGCTCCTGGAGGAGTCGATCCTTGGTTGGAAGGAATACGAGCTCGAGCTCATGCGTGACAAGGCGGACAACGTCGTCGTCGTGTGTTCGATCGAGAACGTTGACCCGGTCGGCGTGCACACGGGTGACTCGATCACGGTCGCTCCGGCGTTGACCCTCACCGACCGCGAGATGCAGCGCCTGCGCGATATCGGCATCGCCGTCATCCGCGAGGTCGGCGTGGACACGGGCGGCTGTAACATCCAGTTCGCGATCCACCCCGACACGGGCCGCATCATCGTCATCGAGATGAACCCGCGCGTCTCGCGTTCCTCCGCGCTGGCGTCGAAGGCGACGGGCTTCCCGATCGCGAAGATCGCCGCGCGTCTGGCCACCGGCTACACGCTCGACGAAATCCCCAACGACATCACGGGCTCGACCCCGGCCTCGTTCGAGCCGACGCTCGACTACGTGGTCGTCAAGGTCCCGCGCTTCACGTTTGAGAAGTTCCCGGCCGCCGACCCGACACTGACCACCTCCATGAAGGCGGTCGGCGAGGCCATGGCGATTGGCCGGTCCTACACGGAGGCCCTGCAAAAGGCGCTGCGCTCGATCGACAAGGGCGGCGTGCAGTTCCACTGGGACGGGGAGGCACCCACCCCGGAGGAGACGCGCGCGCTCGTCGAGGCGGCCGCCGTTGCTACCGAGGGACGCCTCGTCCAAGTCCAGCAGGCGATCCGCGGTGGCGCCACCCTCGAGGAGCTCTTCGAGTCGACCAAGATCGACCCCTGGTTCCTGGACCAGATGTTCCTCCTCGACGAGGTCGCCACCCGCATCCGCGACGCCGAGGCCCTCACCGGCGACGTGCTCGCCGAGGCGAAGCGCCACGGCTTCTCGGACCGCCAGATCGCCGCGATGCGCGGTCTGTCCGAGGACACGGTGCGCGAGGTGCGCGGAGCCTTCGGTATCCACCCGGTCTACAAGACGGTGGACACCTGCGCCGCCGAGTTTGCCGCCCGCACGCCCTACCACTATTCGACCTATGACCAGGAGAACGAGGTGCGCCCGCGCGAGCGCGAGGCCGTCATCATCCTGGGCGCGGGTCCCAACCGCATCGGTCAGGGCATCGAGTTTGACTACTCGTGCGTCCACGCGGCCATGGCGCTGCGCGAGCACTACGAGACGATCATGGTCAACTGCAACCCCGAGACCGTCTCGACCGACTACGACATCTCCGACCGCCTCTACTTCGAGCCGCTCACTCTCGAGGACGTCCTGGAGATCTACCGTGCCGAGTGCGCGGCCGGCCCCGTCAAGGGCATGATCGTCCAGCTCGGCGGGCAGACGCCGCTGTCGCTGGCCGCCGACCTGGAACGCGCAGGCGTGCCGATCCTGGGCACGAGCCCGCGCGCGATCGACCTGGCCGAGGACCGCGAAGAGTTCGGAAAGGTGCTCGAGGCGGCGCAGTGTCCGGCCCCCGCGCACGACACGGCGCACACTCCCGAACAGGTCATTGCTGTCGCCGAGAAGGTTGGATACCCGGTCCTCGTTCGTCCGTCCTTCGTGCTGGGCGGGCGCGGCATGGCGATCATCAACGACGAGTCGGCGCTGCGCGATTACCTGGCCAGCCACGACTCCGAGCTGCTGTTCTCGCGCGGTCCGCTGCTCATCGACCGCTTCCTCGATGCGGCCATCGAGATCGATGTCGACGCCCTGTTTGACGGCGAGGAGCTGTTCATGGGCGCGATCATGGAACACATCGAGGAGGCGGGTATCCACTCGGGTGACTCCTCCTGCGTGCTGCCTCCCATGACGCTGTCCGCGCGCGAGCTCGAACGGATCACGGCCTCGACCGAGGCCATCGCCAAGGGCGTGGGCGTGCGCGGCCTCATCAACATCCAGTTCGCGCTGCTCTCGGACACCCTCTACGTCATCGAGGCCAACCCGCGTGCCTCCCGCACGGTGCCCTTTGCCTCCAAGGCGACGGGCGTGCAGCTGGCCAAGGCCGCCGCCCTCATCCAGGTCGGCTCCTCGATCGCGAACCTGCGCGAGGCGGGCATTTTGCCCGGATCGGACGCGCGCGAGATCCTCGAAGGCGGATCCATCGCCGTCAAGGCGGCGGTCCTGCCCTTTAGCCGCTTCCGCACCGCGGCCGGCGAGATCGTCGACACGATGCTCGGCCCCGAGATGCGCTCGACCGGCGAGGTCATGGGTATCGATCACGACTTCCCGACGGCTTTCGCCAAGTCCCAGCTGGGCGCCTCCACGGACATGCCCACCAAGGGCGCGGTCTTCATCTCCATCGCGGACACGGACAAGCGCGCCATCGTGTTGCCCGCCGCCCGCATGGCCGAGATGGGCTTTACGATCATGGCGACCTCGGGTACTGCGTCGGTTCTACGCCGCAACGGCATCGCGGCACAATCGGTGCGCAAGTCCTCGGAGGGGCGCGGCGTGGACGGCGAACCCACGGTCGTGGACCTCATCAACGAGGGCCTCATCGACATGGTCGTCAACACCCCGCAGCGGTCCGCCCCGCGTAACGACGGCTACCAGATTCGCGCGGCCGCCGCGTCGCAGGATCGCCCCGCAGTCACCACGCTGCAGGCTTTCAACGCGATGGTTCAGGCCATCGAGGTCCGTATGCGCGGTTCCTACGCCGTGCGCTCCCTGCAGGAGTGGGACGCCATCCGATCGGAGGAAACACGATGAATCCCCTGGGAGTTGCTACACCCGAAACCCTCGGTTTCGGTGACCGCCTCTACGCCGCCATGCGCGCGCACGGTCCAGTGTGTGTGGGCATCGATCCGCACGCCTCGCTCCTGGCCCAGTGGGGTCTCGACGACGATGCGAACGGCGTCCGAGAGTTTTCGCTGCGCGTCGTCGAAGCGCTGGGCGGGCGGGCCGCTGCCTTCAAGCCGCAGGCAGCTTTCTTCGAGCGCCACGGCTCACGCGGTGTCGCCGTCCTCGAAGAGGTGATTGCCGCCTGCCGCGAGGTGGGCACGCTGTGCATCGTTGATGCCAAGCGCGGCGACATTGGTTCGACGATGGCCGGCTATGCCGAGGCCTACCTGTCGGATCACTCCGCACTCGCCGGTGACGCCGTGACGCTCTCGCCCTACCTGGGTGTTGGCTCGCTGACCCCCGCGTTGGAGTTGGCCAAAGCCACCGGTAGGGGAGTCTTCGTCCTGGCGCTGACCTCCAACCCCGAGGGGGCATCTGTCCAACACGCCCGCGGGGAGGACGGACGCTCTGTCGCAGGTCAGGTCGTGTCCCAACTGGCGGACTTTAACGCCTCGTGTGACCAATCGCACCTTGGGCCTGCGGGCATTGTTATTGGGGCGACCGTTGGCGATGCCGTACAGCGCCTCGGCATCGATCTGCCCGCCCTGAAAGGCGCATTTTTGGCCCCAGGAGTGGGCGCGCAGGGTGCTGGTCCAGCGCAGGTCAGGCAGGTTTTCGCGGGCGCGGAAGACGCCGTGTTGGCCTCGTCGTCCCGCGCGATTCTGGGCGCGGGCCCGAGTGTGACAGGGCTGCGTGACGCCTACCTTGCGACAGTCGATTCGCTGCAATAATCTGTCGGATTAACCACGAGTAGGCGTTTTGGGATGGCACTAGTGCTCTGGAAGCTGAGATAGTTTATTTACCGAAGATCCCAACGGAGGAGATGATCAGAATGGCACTACCTGATCTCACGCCGGAACAGAGGGCGCAAGCCCTTGAGAAGGCAACGCAGGCACGGCGTCGTCGTGCCGAGGTCAAGAACGCGCTCAAGGCGCGCTCGATGAACCTGTCTGAGGTTTTGGAACTCGCTGATTCAGACGAGGCTGTGGCGAAGATGAAAGTCGTTTCGCTACTGGAGTCGTTGCCGCGCGTCGGCACGAATACGGCCGCGGTGCTGATGGACGAGTACAAGATCGCCCAGAGTAGGCGAGTACGAGGCCTCGGCCCCGTACAGCGCAAGGCTCTGGTCGAGCGTTTCGGCTGATACGGGTACGCATGGCACAATTGAGCCATGACACAGGCTCAATTGACAGTCCTTGCTGGCCCGACAGCCGTTGGAAAGGGAACTGTTGTCGCTGCTCTTCTGGAGCGCTACCCGACGCTGACGGTGTCGGTTTCGGCGACAACTCGTGATCCTCGGCCCGGTGAACTGAACGGCGTCCACTACTACTTCGTATCCCCGCAAGAATTCGATTCCATGATCGAGCGGGGGGAGATGTTGGAGTGGGCGCTTGTTCATGGGAAGAACAAGTACGGCACGCCGCGTGGCCCCGTGGATCAGGCTCTGGCCGCCGGGGAACCGGTGCTGCTGGAGATTGACCTCGCAGGGGCTCGCCAGGTGAAGGTCAACCGCCCCGACGCGCAGTTCATTTTCCTTGCTCCGCCCTCCTGGGAGGAGCTCGAACGCCGTCTACTCGGACGCGGAACCGAAGGCCCGGAGGAGCGAGAGCGTCGCCTGGCAACGGCCCGCGTCGAGCTGGAGGCTGCCTCGGAGTTCGACCACGTTGTGATCAACGACGATGTCGAGCGCGCGGTGGGTGAGCTGGCCGGGCTCATTGGCCTGGAGTAATATCTATCTGAATCTGCCACTGAGAGGAAGACACGCATGTCCGGAATTGTTGCCCAGCCCGTGGGTATCACGTCCCCGCCCATTGATGATCTGCTGGAGCACGTTGATTCCAAGTACGCGCTGGTTATTTTCGCCGCGAAGCGTGCTCGTCAGATTAACTCCTACAACCTGCAGCTTCAGCAGAACATGATCCAGTTCGTGGGTCCCGTTGTCGACGTGCAGCCCGACGAGAAGCCCCTGGCTGTGTCGCTGCGTGAGATCAACGCGGGTCTGCTCTCTCTCGAAGCTAACCCCGAGGCCTGACGTGGCAACGATTGTCGTCGGTGTGACCGGCGGCGTCGCAGCCTTCAAAGCACCGATCGTGCTGACGACATGGTGTCGCTGACGGTGTTGGCATCGGATGCTCCGGTCGTCGTGGCGCCCGCAATGCACTCGAACATGTGGCTGGCAGCCGCGACGCAAGCGAACGTGGCGACGCTGCGCGAGCGCGGCGTGCACGTGATCGACCCTGAGTCGGGCGCGCTCGGCTCAGGTGATAGCGGTGTGGGGCGTCTGCCTGCCCCCGAGGAGATTGCGCGGCGCGCCCTGGATGTCCTCGACCGCGCAGGCGAGCTCGAGCCTGCCCCCGTTCTGGCCGGCCGGACCGTCGTCGTCACGGCCGGAGGCACGCGCGAACCCATCGACCCGGTCCGTTTCCTTGGCAACAAGTCCTCGGGCCGGCAGGGCCTCGCTGTCGCCGCCGCCGCGGCGCGTGCGGGGGCGAGCGTGCGCGTCATCGCCGCCAACATCGACGAGTCTGTCATGGCAGCTCTGCCCTCGGGCGTCGAGGTGACCCGCGTGGGCAGCGCCTGTGAGATGCGCGAGGCCACGATGGCACAGGTGATCGGTGCCGATGCGCTGGTCATGACCGCCGCGGTCGCCGATTTTCGCCCCGAGGCAGCCCAGGCATCGAAAATGAAGAAGGACCCCACGAAGACCGACGCGCCGACCCTGCGACTCGTGCGCAACCCCGACATCCTCTCCGAGGTAGGCCACAGCGATACTCGCCCGGCCCTCGTCGTCGGCTTCGCCGCGGAGACGGGCACGGACGAGGAGATCCTGGCCAACGGCGCAGACAAGGCGGCCCGCAAGGGCGCGGACTACATCGCCCTGAACCGTGTGGGTGCGGGCGTCGGTTTCGGCGACGTGCCCAACGACATTCGACTCCTGGATGTCGGCGGGCAGATCGTGGGCCGTTACATCGGCTCAAAGGACGAGGTTGCGGCAGGTCTGGTCGCTCAGATGGCCGCTTTCCTTGATAACCTTGAGCGGTGAGTCAACAGCTTTTCTCTTCCGAGTCCGTCACCGAAGGTCACCCCGACAAGGTCTGTGACCGTATCTCCGATGCGATCCTCGACGCCCTGCTCGAAGCGGATCCCCGCTCGCGCGTCGCTGTCGAGACGATGGCCGCAACAGGCCTCATCCACGTCGCCGGTGAGGTGACCACCGAGGCGTACGTCGAGATCCCCGAGATCGTGCGTCGTGAGATCCTCTCGATCGGATACGACTCCTCCCGTGTCGGCTTCGACGGCGCGTCCTGCGGCGTGTCCATCTCCCTGGACGGGCAGAGCCCCGACATCGCCGGCGGCGTCGACGAGGCCCTTGAGGTGCGCGGCACCCAGGGCGGTGACCCGCGCGACCGTTTGGGTGCGGGCGACCAGGGCATCATGTTCGGCTACGCAGCCTCCGACACCCCCGACCTCATGCCCGCACCCATCTGGCTGGCGCACCGCCTGGCCAAGCGCCTGACCGATGTGCGCAAGCAGGGCATCGTGGAGGGCCTGCGCCCCGACGGCAAGACCCAGGTGACCCTTGCCTACGAGAACGGTCGCCCCGTCGGCATCGACACGATCGTCGTCTCGACCCAACACGACGAGAACCTGACCCAGAGCGCGATCGCGGACGCCGTGCGCGCGCACGTGATCGACCCGGTCATCGAGGAGTCTGGCCTCGAGCTGGCCACGGGTGACATGACGGCCCTCATCAACCCTTCGGGACGCTTCGTCCTGGGCGGCCCGGCCGCTGATGCCGGCTTGACGGGCCGCAAGATCATCGTCGACACCTACGGCGGCATGGCTCGCCACGGCGGCGGTGCCTTCTCCGGCAAGGACCCCTCGAAGGTCGACCGTTCCGCGACCTACGCCGCCCGCTGGGTCGCCAAGAACGTCGTGGCCGCGGGCATTGCCGGGCGCTGCGAGATTCAGCTGGCCTACGCCATCGGACGCGCCCACCCGATCGGCCTGTACGTCGACACCTTCGGAACCTCCTCGATCCCCGAGGAACGCATCGCCGACGCGATCCGCGAGGTCTTCGACCTGCGTCCCTTGGGCATGATCGAGGACCTCGACCTGCTGCGCCCGATCTACCGCGAGACCGCCGCCTACGGCCACTTCGGCCGCGAGCAGTTCCCGTGGGAGGCCACCAACCGCGTCGCCGAGCTGCAGGCCGTGCTCGCATGAGCGTCGGCGCGGAGCAGGTCGACGAGTTCGTCCCCTCCTGGGATACCCCTCAGGCGCGCCGGGCGTGGAGGAGGCGCACGAGCCTGGAGATGATCGTCTCGGGCTTTATCGGCCTCGTCACCTCCTTCGTGCTCTCGATCGAGGCGTGGCAGCTGGCAGCCGATTCGTCGGCGCGTTTTGGCTGCGACGTCTCCGCCGTACTGTCGTGTTCGGCGGTCGCGCAGACGTGGCAGGCCCGCATCCTGGGCTTCCCCAACGCGTTCCTCGGCATCTTCTTCGAGGCCGTCGTCTTGGCGATCTCCGTCGCGATTTTTGCGGGCGTGAAGTTCCCGCGCTGGTACATGGCGTGCGTGAATCTGCTGTACACGGTGGCGCTGTTTTTCGCGTTCTGGCTGTTTGGACAGTCCTACTTCATTATCCAGGTGCTGTGCCCGTGGTGCCTGCTCATCACGGTCACGACGACGTTGGTTTTCGGCGGTATCACGCGCATCAATATCCGCGACGGCGTGATTGCGGCTCCCGCGTCGCTGCGCCGCATCGTGGCGCAGGGGCTCGACTGGGCGCTGTGGGGACTCATCGTGTTCGGCGTGCTCGCGATGGTCGTGGGCAAGTACGGGCTCAAGCTCCTGGGCTGATCAACGGACGCAGATGGGCACGGGCTGTGTTTGACTAGGCTCATGATGTCCACGCAGGGAATGCTTGACGGGTTTGACCCGCCTGCTACGCGCAGTGCGGAGATTGCCCGCGTGCTCGTCGACGTCGATGTGGCGCACATGGATCGCCCGCTCGACTACGTCGTTCCCGACGCCCTCGTGGACGAGGCCGTGGTCGGCTCGCTCGTGCGCGTGCGTTTGTCGGGTAGCCGGGTTGATGGCTGGATCGTCGAGCGCACCAGACGCGAGGTCAGCGACTCCGTCGGGCGCCTTGAATCCGTTGTCTCGGCGACGCCCGTCGTCACCCCAGCCCTGTACGAGGCCTCGAAACGTATCGCCTTGCGGTTCCTTGCCACCACGTCGCAGGTGCTCTCCCTCGCGGTTCCGCCGCGCCACGCGCGCGCCGAAAAGGAAGTGCTTGCGGCCGCGCCTCCCGCCTGGCCCACGGTGACGCGCTGGGAGGCGGGGCAGGGGTGGGACCCCTATCCGGCTGGCGCGGCCCTCCTATCGCGGCTGCGCGACGGAACGTCTCCGCGCGCCATCGTGACGACGCTGCGGCCCCACGTGCGTGCGTGCCTGTCTGAGGCCGTGGGTGCGACGGTGTCGTCAGGCCGCTCCGTTATTGTCGTGACCCCGACGGGGGAGCACGCCACTCGCGTCGCTCGCGAGCTTGAGGAGGATCTGGGCGTGCCCGCGGTGGTGAGCGGTGGGGAGGTCAGCCCGGAGGAGCGCTACCGCGTCCACGTCGCCGCTTCCCTCGGACGTCTTCCCATCGTGGTGGGGACGCGCTCGGCCGTGTGGGTGCCGTGCGCGACAACCGGTCTGATCGTCATCGTCAACGATGGGGATGATCGCCTGCGTGAGCGGCGTTTCCCCAGGTGCGACGCGCTCGACGTGGCCGTGCAGCGCTGCGCTGCCGAGGGAGCTGGTCTGCTCGTCCTCTCGAACGCGCGTTCGGTCAAGGCTCAGGCTCTCGTGCGCTCTGGATGGGCGGTGAGCCTGGACCCCACGCCGCAGGCGCTGCGCGAGGCGACCCCCCGCGTTCACCTGCACGGTGAGGCTCAGGCAGACAGCGAGGGCGCGGGCGGACGCATGCGCATCCCGCAGGCCGCCCTGCGATTGATCCGCCAGGGCTTGCGTGAAGGGCCCGTCCTGATCCAGGTCGCATCGGCGGGTTACTGGCCCACCGTCGTGTGTCGGCGCTGCGGCCATCTGGCCCGATGCCCGCACTGCTCGGGTCCGCTGTCGATGGGTGCCGACTCCGCTGTGACCTGCGGGTGGTGTGGGCGCGAGCCGACCTCGTGGCGCTGCCCACAATGCGCGGGAACGCACGTGCGCGGGGCCCGGGTGGGGGCCTCACGCACCGCCGAGGAAATCGCACGCACTCTCCCGGACGCCTCCGTCCTCGAGTCTTCCGCCGCCCACCGCATCACCCGCACCCTGCCCGCGCGCCCCACCGTCATCGTCGCGACAGCCGGGGCCGAACCGAGCGTCGACGGTGGCTACGCCTGCGCCATCATCTTGGACGCCGCTGCCCTGGCCGGCCGGCCGGAGCTGTGGGCGCCCGAGGAGGCCGCACGCCGCTGGCTCGACGCCCTGTCGCTCGTGCGCCCGGGCCACCCCGGCCTCGTCGTGGGGACGATCCCCGAGGCCCTGGGCCAGATGCTCGTGCGCTGGTCTCCCACCGACTACGCCCAGCGCCTCCTTGACGAACGCGAAGCACTCGGGTTTTTCCCCGCGTGCACCATGGTGGCCCTGGACGGCACGGCGGCCCAGGTGCGCCAGGTGGCCGACCAGGTTGTGCGCGAGGGCGGTGCCGAGCTGGTTGGAACCGTTGCCATCCC
>QWCO01000975.1_pt1 | contig 11725 bp, 9 predicted proteins | sample 1972611 | NCBI WGS metagenome assembly QWCO01 (sample SAMN09866706, study PRJNA288562) | Human oral metagenome isolate term1_saliva, whole genome shotgun sequencing... | reverse complement strand
ACTGCTTCGGCAGCTTGGCGAGGGCTTCGTCAATCAGAGACTTTGCCTTAGCTTCGTCCACGCCGGAGGACTGCGGCATGAGGCGCTGCACCTCAGAGGGGACGAAGGCCCGAACCGCGTCCATGTCTGCGTCCTTGCCGGGGGTGCCTGGAGCGCCAGGTGCACCGGGGGTGCCTGGTTCACCGCGTTCACCTCGGGGGCCAGCGACGCCACTCTTTTTCAGCTCTTCAAGAGCATCTGCAATAAGCTGCTTGGCACGCTCCTCGCTCGTGCCGGGGGCAGGGAGGCGGCCCACTGCCTGATTGATAAGCTCCGTTACCCGCTGCTCAGTAATTCCAGGTGCGGGGGTCGGCAGGGGCGTTGCGCACAATCTCCTCAGCCTTCTCTTGCGAGATACCGGGCTGAGAGGGAGTCGGCAGCTTAGCAAGCTCTTGCTGGATGTAAGACTCTAGCCGGGGCTGCACCGAAGCCCACACCGCAGAGTCGCCCGTGCCGGAGAGCTTTCCCAGATTGACGGCGAGGGTAGTTGCCTGAGCCATGTTTACTCCTCGGGGGTAGAGATAGTTATCGTTCCGTCGTTGTTATCGGCAACCGTAACGCGAGGAACCTTAGCAATCTCGGCGGTCACAATCTCGCGTACCTTCTCCTCTGAGGTGCCCGGCTGAATCTGTGCGAGTGCGGACTGAATAGCCGTCTGAACCTGAGACCCAGTAACCCCGGACGGCAGGTTGGCAATGGCTGCCTGGACAATCTGGCGCGCCTGTTCCTCGCTAACACCGGGCGTAGGTGCCGGGGGTAGCTTCTGAATGGCCTGGTCTACGATCTGCTGCACCTGAGCTGCGTTCAGACCCGCATCAGGGGACGGAACCTTGGCAATCTCACCCTTCACAATCTCAGTAACACGGTCCTCCGTCACGCCGGGGGCAGGTTTAGGCTGCGCTTCAACAATCCGCTGGGCCGTCTGCTGAGCAATCTGCTCGGCACGGGATTCACTAATTCCGGGGTTGACCGGAGGGATGGAAGCCACCGCTTTCTGTGCAGCTGCAGCAGCAATAGTTTCGGCTTCGGTGCGGGACACGCCGGGGGTGGTCGGGGGGATAGCTCGCACTGCGGCCTTAGCGGCAGCGTCGGCAATCTGCTGCACATCTTCGCGTGACAGACCTCCGCCCGGCGCGGCTGGATTCTTCTTGAGTTCTTCCTGAATGAGGGCCTTGACCTCAGGCTCCGAGAGTCCCCCGGTTCCTGGTGCGGGGGGTTGGCGAGCGTACAGTTTATCCTGGTCCGACATAAGGACTCCTTATACAAAAATAGGCTAGAGGATTCTCTCTAGCCTATTTTACGGAGCGCCTATTTATCTACGCGAACAACTTTCCCGCTCGTCTTGTCTGTGAGGAAGACAATATACACGCCGCCCGCCTCAACTGAGGTACCGAGAACCTGGCCGGAAGCGGTAGCATTCACCACCCACACCCACGGACGGTACGTCGGGGCCGTCAGCTTCGAGTCAATCGACGTGCCGGAGAACACCACCCATTGATTCTCCGGCTTGTACAGCGTCGCGGTTCGCTCATTGACATAGTCCGTCACCGCGTCTCGCGCCGTCTCAACAAGAGACTGTGCGTGTGCCCGTAGCTCTGTACGCTGGGCGGGCACGTCACGCTCTAGCTGAGACAGGCGCGACTCTACCTGGTTGCGGAGCACCCCCACCGCGCGCAGCGCTTCGTTCTTGGCGTTGGTTACGGCATTCGTCAGAGACGAATTGAGCGCGCTAATCTTTTGGTCGGTCGCTGCGGTAGCGTCCTTCACTTTCGCTATCGTCTGGTCTACCGCCTGGCCCCACAACAGGGACAGTGCGGACTCTACCGAGTTCGCCTGTTTGAAGGCTTGCGTGCGACCTTTAGCTATGTCGGTCAGTTCGTCGTAGTAGATTTTCCATGCGCGGGTAGTACCCATGAATGCTCCTAAAGTGTTGGGTTGGCCTCGGCCCGTGTCCAGGTGACGCCCTGACGTTGGCGAGTCTCTTCCTCAGCTTGCCAGGTCTTCTTGCCGGAGGTGTTGTCAGACTCCAGCTCACCCCACGTCTTGTTCACCTTCACGAAGTCGTAAATCCACAACGTAAGGTTGGTGGTGTTGCTCGCCGGGGAGTGTGTGAATGCCACGATAACCCCGTTGAGGATGGTACCGAAGGCGTTAGAACTGCCGTTCGGGTTCATGCCCTGCACCTGCACCACGGAGCCGAGAACGTACTTCGTATCGTACTCAACCTCAATATCCCCGAAGCTGGGGTTCGGGTCGAACACACGCTTTGCTATCTCCTTGGACAGGCTTTCCGCCGTGCTTGGCGAACTAATCCACTTCGAGCCGTCTATCTGCAACTCCGGGGCGTGTGCGCTACCGCCGTGAGTAACAACCGTCGCGTCGGTACGTTTCATGATACCGCGTGCCCGCACGACGGGGAGGTCCTGCGTCCAGCGGTTCGGAGCGTTCATCGTCCACGCAATGTCATGGTACATCTCGTCCTTCTTGCGGAAATCGACATGAGAGGACGAAAGCTGAATCTCTTCCTTCAACGTGTCGGTAACAACCCCGTCAGTTCCGGCATACGTCGGCCCGCGCCAATCCTTGTATTTCGTCGTCAATTTAAGGGTGTACGGGTTCAGGCGGTTTACTTCTGTTACCACGTCCGCTGCGTGCAGCACGTCGAGGGTTGTAGGGCCGTTCTGGTAGAAAGGTTTATGGTCGTTACGGGTCCGCAGCAGAATGTAAGAGCCGCCCATGAACGACCCGTTGCGATCGCCCAGCCAGGAATACCCGTGGCTAGACTGGTCTTCCAGCGTGTCGTCCACATCGAACCATTCGGTATGGTCGTCCGGGGCAACGAACACTTCTTTCGTTTCGGTCTTGTTCATGGTCCCGCCGCCTACGTACACGTCCAACTGCGTCTTCCACGTCTGTGTATACGCAACCTCAGAGTACGTGAACTTGATACTTGAGACGGACTTCGTAAGCTCGGTAGAGATAGAGTAGTTTCCCACATCCCCTGGACGGATACGCCCGGCCCAGCCTATGCCGGTTTTGGCCGCTACGCTACTATCCAGATCGCCGTTCTGTGGGAGGTCGGCAGAGGCCATGATGATAGCTTGCCCTGACGGGGTGATGTGCCACGAATACCCGAGAGCGTCGCACATCTCGTTCAACAACTCACCGGCGGACTTGTCACGTAGCGACGCTAACGAGCTCACCCACGTGTACGGGTTCTTGCTAGAGAAGTAAATCCTCCCCGTCGGGTAGTACAGGTGGTAGTCCTTGATATGCTCCAGGAACAGAGCGCGCGCCTCTGCATTGTTCGGAATGCCGCTCACTTGAAACCCTGCGAAGCCCCAGCTATTGACCTTCTGGTAGTCCTTGAGCCAAATACTAAGGTATGAAATGAGCGGGTCGGACTGGGAGTTCAGCTCCCCAGGCATGTCGTACACGCCGGAGTGCAGGTTACCAATGTTCACGTACAGCTTCCGCCCGTCGGTGCGCATCGTGACAATAGTCTCGTCAATCTCATGGGCCTTACTGGAAAGGTCCACCGTCATGAGGCGCTGCTCAGAGTCATGCGCCTTGCCGGGCATATGGTCTGCGTAGGTCACGTAGTCAATAGAGAATTGCTCCTCGCCAGTGAAAACAACATGCAAACCTGCGCCTTTGGTAGTGGTGAAGCGCATCTGGTAAGCGGCCTCAGGGTTACGCCGTGTCCCAAGACGGGTCATCATGAACGACATGAACAAATCGGTACGTGCATAGGCACCCCGAGCATATTGACGGTCGTCCAGCTGGGTACGCCCGATCGTCACAAACCCGTTCGTGAGGTAGCATACCCCGTACTTGTTCGACATGGACGGCCCCCATTGGTCGGCGGTGGCCTTTGAGCGAATGACGGTTCCTGAGAAGCCAATCGACGAGATAGACTGGGAGTCTTTAGGTTTGAGCCAGCCTATATTCTTCGCCAAATCCTCCGTAGAACACCCAATCAGCCGTGCAGTATACGCCGGGTCGTCAATGTAGTACGGGTTATCCCACTGGTTCGTCCAGGTCGTCCACTGCAACGGAAGGTCAAGCTGGCATGTCGGCAGCGTCGGCGGGACGGGGGAGTACCCTCCGGCGCGAAGCGCGCAGAAGAAATGGTAGAGGTAGCTGGGGGTTACCTGGCGGCGCTCAAGCTCTTCTCCGAAGAACTGGTACTGCTTATCTCCGAGCCACCCGTAGTAGCGGTTCATTTTCTCTACCAGGGGGTCCACGTGGATATGGCGAGTGAAGCCGTCCACGCGCTGGACGAGCGAGATGTTGATACCTTTGCTGGTGAATTTGATGTTGTCCACTAGCAGTTTCATTTTGACGCGCCCGCCGGGGTCGGAAGGGCCACGGTACTTGTGAAGCTCCAGCTGTACTTCGTCCCCGTTGTGCGGGTACGTTCCGTTGTACGGGGAGAATCCGCGAGGGTCGGAGGGGTCAATCAGAATATCCGCCGTCGCGGACAGAGGCTCCCACGAGCCGGGGGAGACCTTCGAGTGGGTACCGTAAAACCCGTGCTTGACCTGCACGTTAGCGACGGGAAGCTCTTTACCCTTCCAGAGTAAGCGCTCCCACGATTTAGCCTTGATGATGTTTGCCACTTATCCTACTTCCTTGAGGGAGAACGACACGCTGCAGAGCGGGTTTGCCCCACGGGGCTTTTCCGACCGTTGGAAACCGCTCATGCGCACCCACCCGCCCATGCGCTCGGCAATCGGAGGTAAGTGCGCCCCGTACCATACCTGCGTCGGGGCGAACGAACGAACTTCCGGGGAGTACCAGTCGCGCAGGGCGGCGATACCTTTATCTCGGGGGATAACGAACGGGTCTGAAACCCCCTCAGTGAGGGCGTTCCTGCCGGAGATGGTGGGGGACTTCCACACTTCGTTCCCGTTCCCGTCAAGACCCACAATGGCGGCCTGGCCGCCCTCAATCCATCCACGGAAACGCATTGTCGCTCCCAGGACGGCGAAGAACTCCGGCCCGTAGATCATCTTGGGGTCGTATCGGGTGAAGGTGCGCAGAGAGGTTGGCCCCCATGCGCGCATACCCGACTCTTGGAAGTCTTCGTAATTGACCGCCAGCGGCGCGTTTTTGGCGGCTGAGCCTACGAACACGTCGTTCATTTCCCCGTAGGGTGGGGCCACGTTGTTTCGGCGCGCGAAGGCAGAGGTGAAGTAGAACGGGTGTTCCTGATTCACAACGAGGTTCTGCGGAATGACCGCGTAATCCCACGGAAGCTCGAACGAGACCGACCAGGTACGGGGGGCACGCCCTCGCAACGCGAGAGTGCGCACCCCACGGTCTGAGACAAATTCCGCAAACGGCTCTTTATCGTAGCTCATTTGCACCTCGCCGGAGAACGCGATCGGGAACACCGAGTTCATGTCCGACTGCAGAAAGGCTGCGTCGTATGGCAGCCCGTCTACGTCGAATTTAGGCAGTGGTTTAGCGTCCACTAAAAGCTCCTTCGTGTCTCGCGCGCCCCTGTCTCATTCATCCACATTACGGCTGTATTGGTGCGCGGGTCCAGCTTCAATTCTACCCCGCTGCGCAGAGCGTCCACTACCGCCTCGCCAAGGTTGTTCGCCAGCTCAATCTTCCCGTCAGCCAAGCTAACTTCGGTGCGCTGCTGCACCACGGCGGAAGTGTCGTACCCGCCGGAGAGGTGCACGTTATCGAAAGCGTCCTTGGCCTTGCTCAGCGACCGGGCAGCCGTCTCGGTCACACGCGCCTCTTCGGACGCCATACCCGCCGCAAAGTCGCGCATTAGCGCCTTGCCGGAGTGGGTGGTGTAGCCTGAGCCGGAGAACGGCCCCCACTTCGCGGGGGAGTGGGGGAACAGGCCGCGCAAACGGCTCAGTTTACCCGCTACCTTATTAAGGCCGCCGTTGAACGCGGACAAGATACCGTTGAAGAATCCGTTGATAAGCGCCCGACCTGCAGCCTGGAGGTTGAAGTTCCTCATGGAACTTACCATGCTGTTGAGGCTGTTAGTAGCAGCGCCCGGAAGCTCACCCATCCACTTAATAATGGCCTCAACCATTTGCTTGAAGGCTTGCTTGGCGAAGTTCTTAAACTCCTCAATTTTTTCTCGGGGCTGGCCGGTCAGGCGTCCGAACGCTTCGACGCCTGACTCAATCATTTTGTCGAGAATATCCGTCAAGAATTTCGCCATGCGGGGCCACAGCTCATTCCACCAGCGCTCCCACCGCTGACCTATCTTCCGAACCTCGTCAAAAGCACCTTGGATATCCCCGGTTATCAGTTTGAATCCTGTTTTAATAGCCTGTCCGGCGGTGTAGATAACGTTCCCGATAGCCCCAAAAACCAACTCGAAGGCAAGCCCCAAACCGCGAATAGCTTCCCCGATAACGGGACCGAAGACCGCAGAGATGAACTCCACCACTGGCTTGAGCACTGTCAAAACGCCATTGACGACGGCAATAACAATCTCAAACCACGGCTGCAGCGAATCGGCAATAGATTTGAAAGCGTTCTGAACTGACTTACCGAAATCCTCCAGGGCGGGGCGGAGGTCGTTGTTGAACGTATCAACAATGGGACGGGCTATCTCGTCAATCTTCGAGAGCATATCCTCAATGCCCCTACGGAACTCCTCGGACGTGTTGTACACGTACACGAAAGCGCCCGCGATAGCGAGGATAGCCGCAATGACGATAGCGATAGGACCTGCTGCAGCACCGGCTGCCGAAGCAGCCCCGGCTAGTGCACCCTCAGCGCCGAATGCCGCAATGACTGCGCCCGCGCCCTCGAACAGCCCGACGAGACCACCGACGAAACCGCCGATCGACGTAATGACAGGGCCGATAACAGCGATAACGGCTGCGATAGCACCGGCGATAACCAATATGGACGACGCCAGCTCAGGGTTCTCTTGCACCCACTGAGAGAACTGCTCTACCAGCGGGCCGACGTTTTCGTGCAGCCAGGTAATGGCGTCCCTGAACCAGGTACCCAAGACGGGGATTACCGCCTCTGCGGCCTTGCCCAGGTTCTCGAACATCGGGGCCAGCACCTCAAGCGCGGTGCCGAACAGCGGGAGGATAGTCTCGCCGAGCACGCCAATGACCTTGCCGAGCGCGCCAATAATCACGCCGAGCGGGGCGGAGTGCTTCGACAACTCCTCCATGCCCTTAGACACGCCCTCAACGGCTTTTTGAATCCCGGCCTGGGCGTCGAGAGACGATACGGCCTCAGTAATGAGCTTGACCCACGAGTTGATAATTTCGGAGATACCCTTCATGACGACAGTAATCGTCTCTGCCGTGTTGTACAGGGCCTTGCCGATATAGTCGAACGACGGGCCGAGGGCGAGCAGCGCCTCATTGGCCCCTCGGAAGAGGGTGGTCATCGTCCACTGGGACTCAAAGGTTGCCAACCCGTTACGCATACGCTCCAGCATGTCAGCGAACGTCGTGACGGTGGCCGAGCCAGCCTCAGTTGCGGCCTTCGCAATCTCCGCGAGGATACCCCACGCTGCAACACCAGCACGCCAGAACTCTTTGAGCGCGAAAATGCCCTTATCGATAGCTCCGGCCACGTCGGCTTTCTGCGTCCAGTCGTTGAACCGGTTCGCCATGTCCGTGAACCAGTCGCCGAAACGGGGGAAGAACTGCGCGCCAATGTCAATGAACCGCAGCAGCCCCTCAATGAACGGGTCCATACCTGCGCCCATGCGGTCAAGGCCCTCGGCCACCGCATTGAAGATGGAATCAAACCCGCCGGTAGCTAGGTACCGCTCAGCCGCAGTCGTCGCGTTGGCGAAGAACTGGCCCATGTGGGTACCGATACGCTGAATCGCAGCGTCCCACTGCGGGTACAGGGTATCTACAAGGTGCCGAATCGGACCCTCGAACTTCTCCCAGAACCGATCGGACGCCCTATCCTGGGCTGCCTTGAGTCGGTCGTCCACATCCTTCATGCGGTCTTTCCACTGCTTCAAGGCGAAGCCTGTCGTCAGAGCCGCAATACCTATGCCGGTAAAGATGCCAGGAAGCGCCAAGACGGAGGGGAAGATACCCAGCAACGACTGGCCGAGCGCGAAGACGTGGCCGGTCAGCGAGGTGATGCCCGCCGTGACGGTGGAAATCACAGCCGCCAGTTTAATGAGCTGCGTCAGGTTCTTATCCAAGTCCTTCACGAAGTCAGTGAAGTTCTTCGTGAACTCCCAGGTGGCGCGAGCACCGGAGAGCGCCGCGAGGACGGTCAGGACCTTCGCGGTGGCAGCCTTATCAATCTTGGGGATAATGAGCACGTGACGGGGACGTGTCAGCTTCGCCAGCTTGTACCGGGCGCGGCCTGTGTCAGCGTCCGCATTGATGGTAGTCTCGCGGTCCTCCTCCAGATCGTTCAACCTCTGTTCAGCGCGCTGCGTGTCCACGTCCACTTCCATACGAAGTGTGCGGGTAATCTCACGGTTGCGTAGCCGGTCTAAGAGCTGACGGGCGCGCTCAGTGTCTAGTTCAGTGCGCAGTCGCACCTTGCCGGTGTCGCTGTTCTCAATCTCTTGTTTGAGACGGCGCACCGAATCGCGCAGGTGTGACACGTCGAAGTCAGCTTTCAGCTTGTCCGCGACGGAGGTATCTGTGAGCTTACGCCGAATCTCGGCCAGCTGGTCGTATTCGCGGCGCATCTGCTTGAGCGCATCAGTCACCTTACGAGACTGGTTCTGGAACGCACGTGCGTGTTCGTCGTTGCCCTCAGTTGCAGCGTCGAAGTAGGCGTGGCTCAGCTCCCGGCGCAGACGCTTCGCCTGGTCTATGTTCTCGCGCAACTTGCGCAGAGCGTCGTCCTGGGAACGGTTCAGGCGCGAGAACGGTTCATCAGAGAAGTTCCCCTTGAACGCCTCGGCGGCAGTCTTGTTGAAGAGCTTCTGCTTGCGCTCGGCATATTCTAGCTGCTTGCCGATCCGCTCCGCCTGTTCGGCGAACTTACGGGCCATGAGCACGCCGCCAGCGTTGCGGTGCTCATTGGCAAGCTTCTCTAGAAGGCGCTGCTGGCGGCGCAGCGCATCGTTCGCTCGCTCCATCTCGGACTTGAAGCGCGTCATGCTCTTCGCGCCGTTATCGAACTTCAAATCCTTCAAGGCGCTAGAGCGGCGGTTGAAGAGTTTCTGTGCACCCTCAATCTCGCCCAGCTTCTTCTTGAGGTTTTCGAGGGCCTTCACCTGGTCTTCGACATGCCGGGTGTTAGCGCGGTCCCACGAACGCGACGTGCGGTCTTGGGAGAGACGCCGGTTCAGGTTGAGCAACCTGCCGGTGAGGGAGTTCTGACGCTCCAGCTCTTGGTTCACGCGACGGACGTTCTCAGCCTCATGGTCGAAGTCGTCCCCACGTCCACGGGGCGCGTGAGAGCGGGCAATCATGTTCTCGTAATCGCGGATAGCGTTACGCAGAGCTTCGCCCGTCTCGCGCTGCAGACGGTGAACGTCGTCAATGTTCTTATCAACAAGTTCATGAATACGTTCAGAAGTCCCCACCCACTCCTCGCGGGCGCGGGTCAGAAACTCCGGGTTGAACCGCATCGACTTGCCGTCGAACTTCAACGAATCGTTGAGCTGCTTAAACTGCTGGTCGAAGAGAGACTTGTCCAGCTCAGGTTTAATCTTTACGGTGGGTTCGTCGTCATGGGTAGCGTGCTTGATACGCTCCTTGAGTTTCTGCGCATCGAGCACAGGCTCAACTTTTACCTCGGGAGCGTCAGAGGCTTTCCGCAGCTCTTCCTTGAGCTTGTCAGTATCCGCCTTCACCTTGACGTGGGCGGTCGCATCCAGGCCGCGCAGCTGCGCCTTGACGCGGTTCAGGGCGGTGCGGTCTAGCTCCGGCACCACCTGGATATGCATCAGGCGCTCGGCTTCCTCCTTCGCACGTCGAAGGGGGCGACGAAGCTTTTCGTTAAAGTCTGACGCATCGGGAACGACACGAACATAGACTTTACCGGCTTCAAAACCGAGCGCCATGATACACAACCTTTCAAAAACTTACCCTTGGAAATTGTACTCTTGCGGGTCATGGCCCATTGCAAGTAGCATCTGTTCCATTTTATCGGCGAGAGAAAGCTCTGCGTCCGGCTTCTTCTCAAAAGGTGAGGGGTAAGCCTTGAAATCTGGTACGTCCGAAGACTTCTTCGTATTAGCACTAAGGTACATCAGCGTGAAACTCTGCAACTGGTCGCTGATGTTCTTCAAGACCATCTCTAGACGGTCGTAGCCAAACCATTCATCGGCTATCTTGCCCACGCTACGGTGCCGATACAGGCTCCGCTCCTCAAACCCCAGCCGCTCGACGAGGGCAATCATGAGGGTAGGCTCGCGGCGGCCAAATTCCAGGTACGGATCAATCCCGTACAGTGCTACGAAATCCGCCGCCGCGTCCGGATGCTTCTTGAAAAACTCTAGGACTCCCCGCCTTTTCCCACTTCGGTGAGGTAGCGCAGGGCGAGAACCATAATGTCGTTAGCGTTGGGCAGAACGTCGTACTCCTGCCACTGCTTGAACTTCTCAGGGTCTACGAATTTAGAGGTGAGGATGCGAACGGCGCGGGCAGACGTTTCAATGCCCAGCAGCGCGTACTCGTCGTCACCGTCTGCCTTCTCAAGCTCCATGTGCATCTTCTGCATAGCAGAGGCGGCAATGAAGAAATGCTCCGAGCTTAGCTTCTCAATCGGGAGAAGGTACTGGTAGCCGGGGAGTTCCTGGACGGGGACTGAATCAAAGTCGTCGTCCGCCAGCACATCCACAGCGTTAGTGGATGCAGTCTCCGCCTTAGCGGCCTTGGATTTGGATGCGGTTGCCACGGTATAAACCTCCATAAAAAGGTGGACGGTAGCGTTTGCTACCGTCCATCATTATACCCGATTCAGGGGTTTGGTTTAGGGGCCTACCTGGCCGCCGGGACCAGCCGGAGCACCACCTGCGGCTGCCTGACCCTTAGCTTCGGGGTGAATGAAGCCGATCGGGTGGTTGTACCCAGCCTTGGACTGCTCGGGCGAAGGTGCCAGAGCGGTACCCTTCATCTTGATAGCGTACAGCTGACCGTCGGAAATCTCGCCGAAGCCGTCAGCGGAGAGCTTCGCGCGGGGGATGAAGTAAGCGAACTGCTTACCGCTACCACCAGCGAGGATAATCACCGGAGCCTCAACAGTCACAATCTCACTGCTAATCCACTGTAGCTTCTTAGCAGCGTCGTAGGTGTTGTTCACAGTATCGCTGATATTGCCGCCGTAGGCAGCCTGTAGCGCTTCCTTCGTCAGGCCCACGACGGAGAAGCTAAAGCCGAGCACCTGAGCAGTGGTGGACACGTCCACCGAAGAAAGCTCCCAGGTATCCAGGGTCTTAGTCTCGCCGCCCTCAACCGAGAGCGCAGGAAGAGTTTCCTTCGAGGTCAGGCCGACGGGGGTCCAGTCAGCGCCGAAAGTATCGGCGTCCTTGAGGTTGATTTTGCTAACGTCGGGGATAGCTGCGGTGAGCTTCTTACCGACCAGCACGGTACCGTAGTTCACAGGAACTACGGTGGTAGCGTCATACTTGGCGTGAAGTCCAGCCATGTTATTAGCGCCTTTCTACGTAGATTCTCTAATCTTCTCCCCACGATTCGTAAAAAGACATGGTAACCATGCTGTCCACCTGAGCATCCATGACGCC
>QWCO01002331.1_pt1 | contig 11736 bp, 17 predicted proteins | sample 1972611 | NCBI WGS metagenome assembly QWCO01 (sample SAMN09866706, study PRJNA288562) | Human oral metagenome isolate term1_saliva, whole genome shotgun sequencing... | reverse complement strand
CTTAATTTTTCTAACGGAAATCTCCATTCAGGAGTTCCAAGTACAGTTTTCCCCTACAGCTTTTTATAAAGGTCTATAAATTCCCTTACAAGATCCTTAAATAAAATTGCTCCCATTAAGTGATCCTGGGAATGAACCATTATAAGACCTACATCCAGTTTTTCTCCACCTGCTTCCTTCACTATTAAATCAGTCTGTATTTCATGTGCCTTTATCATTTCCTCATTTGCTTTTTTCATGTATTCTTCCGCTTCTTCAAACTTACCTTCCTTTGCTGCAGTAAGTGCCTGATATGCAAGACTTTTACTTTCTCCTGCACGTCCTATAAGTGTCATTGCAATCATTTCCAAGTCCAATTTTTCTTCCATGTTATTTCCTCCTGATTTTTTTATTTTATTCTTACCTTTTTATATCATATGGATTGAAGTATGTCAATTTTACTAATCATTCACAATATATATATACACTATTGAAAAATAATATTTTACAAATACATAGTTTCGTTGTATACTTACTTCATAAAATAAATTAAAAAAGATTGGAGAGATTAAAATGAAAAGACTAAATTGGCTATGGTGGAGCATATTAAATACAGTTTAATAATATTTCACCGGCAATTTAGGATTTCATATATTCTGTTCATTATAATAAATACAGGTAAAGGCATCGGTGTGTAAATACGATGCTTTTTCTTTATTTACAGGTCCTCTATTACGGAGGACTTTCTTTTTTACCAAATAAAATATTAGGAGGATGTTATGTTAACAAATGAAGCAGTACACTACTACTCAATAATAAGGGATAAATTTAAAAATTCTTATCTGGCTGAAGATGCAAACCAGATTATAATTGGAATTGACTGTGATTATATAGATTCTCACGAATACAGCTATAAAACACTTGAACTTTTTTATAATAATCAGAAGGCAATCGCCCCATTTGCAGGACTTTTTGGAATTTTTTCCTATGAAACTATACACTTTTTTGAAAAAATTGAAAAGAAGGAAAAATAATCTATGAAGCATCGCGCAAGGTTTGGTAGTCTCCTCTTCATCATTTTTATTGTGGCTACCCTTCTTTGCGCCTATGCTTTTCAAGATGAATTCAAAGCAGGAGATTATGCCCTGACCGGCGATCTCTCTACTATCGCTTCCTCTCTTAATCTAACCAGTCGTGCACAGCTTATTCTTCGTGCCACTCATCCAGAATTGCAGGAAAAGGCTAGTTTTAATCAAAATTGTAATAGCCACAGCCAGGAGATCTATGTTCTTGGTTGCTATCGTGAAGATCAGGATCGCCTCTATGTCTATAACGTAAATTCAACTGAGATCCCTGGTGTTCGCGAGGTGACGACGGCTCATGAAATGTTGCATGCCGCCTATCATCGCCTGCTTTTTTGGGAAAAGTTAGACCTAAAAGATCAGCTACAATCAGTTTATGATCATCTTCCCGCAGACTCCGATCTTCGCACCTCTATGCAAAATTATCATCCTGACGAATTTTATGATGAGCTACATTCTCGCATTGGCACCGAGGTTAAAGATCTTCCCGCGCCACTTGAGCGTTATTACCAGAGATATTTTACCGATCGTCAGCTAATCGTAAAATTTAACGAGCAATATCACAATGTCTTTACCGAGCTTCAGCGCCAGACCGATCGCCTTAAAGAGTCTATTGAAGCTAAAAAGCAATCCATAGAAAATAAAACTAAAGAATATCAAACTCAAAAGCAGCAGTTAAATGAAGTAATTTCCGACTTCAATTCACGCGCCGCTCGCGGTGACTTCAGTAGTCAATCTGATTTTAATACTAAACGCCAATCCATTGTTTCTCGTATTGATACGCTTAATCGAGAATATGATCAGCTAAAGCAGGCTATTGAGGAGCTTAACTCAGAGATCGCAAAATATAATCAAAGCATCTATCATAATAATGAGCTCATTGATCAGATTAATTCCAATTCCATCCCTAAAGTCGATAAGGGCTTGTCTAATAGTTAATAAATAAAGGAGTAATATGAAAAATCAACTAAATAAAGCAAACGACTATCTCGTTCCCACTGTTATCGAGACCACTAATCGCGGTGAAAGATCGTACGATATTTATTCGCGCCTCTTAAACGACCGCATCATTTTTATGGGCGAAGATGTAAATTCTCACACCGCTAATCTTGTAATCGCGCAATTACTCTTCCTAGCCCACGAAGATCCTAAGAAAGACATCAAGCTCTATATTAACTCTCCTGGCGGTTCAGTTTATGATGGTCTTGCTATTATTGATACCATAAATTATATTGAGCCAGATGTTCAGACTATCGGTATTGGCCTGCAAGCCTCTATGGGGGCTATGTTACTTAGCTGTGGCGCCAAGGGCAAACGTTTTGCTCTGCCAAATGCTCGCGTTATGATTCATCAGCCAAGCTCTGGCACTGAAGGTAAAATTACCGACCAGGAAATCATGTTAAAGGAAGGTATTTTCTTAAAGAAGCGCCTCGCTGAGATTATGGCTAAGAATACTGGTAAAACTGTCGCTCAGGTCATCAAAGATATGGATCGCGATAATTGGATGTCCGCCGAAGAAGCCAAAGCATACGGCATCATCGATCAAGTTATCGAAAAGTAATAAATTCAATTTTAAACTTATGAAAACAATTTTTATCGCAACTGGTAACACCTCTAAGCTTCAAGATTTTAAGTTGTATTTAGGTGATAACTTTAATATAGAATCGTCAAAATCCCTCAATATCAAAATTAATGTCCCAGAGGGTATCAACTCAATTGAAGATAATGCAATAGCAAAAGCACGAGCTTACGCCTATAAGACTGGACTAGTTAGTATTGGTGATGATACAGGCTTTTTCATTGAAGAGCTGAATGGAGAGCCTGGAGTTGCTTTAAGGCGTTGGGGTGGAGAATTACCCGAAGAAACTACTGGGGCTGATTTTTGGAAATATCTTCAAGAGAAAACCAAGAATCTCAAAAATTACAAGTGTTATTTTAAACAATGTGTTGCTGTTGTTTCGCCATCGGGAAAAATGGAATTGGTATACAATATCAACCACGGAATTCTTAATAAAGAAAAATTAAAATTACCATACAACGGCACAGACTATCCGTTAGCAGCAGCGTTCGAATCAGAAAACCGTGAAAAGACTTGGGATGAAATGACCGATAAAGAAAAGAAGGATTTTGATAAGGTTTTTATTAATGAATTATTAAAAGCAATCGACCAAGTCATCGAAAAGTAATAAAAAATATCCACCAACTCGGTGGATATTTTTTAAGTCTCCTAGCTTCTATTTTTCTTGATGTAAGTATCCTCTTTTTCCATCTGCGCTTTCAAAGTGTATTCCTTACATTTTCCATTGGAGCAGTTCGCTGCTTCATAAGAGTATGTACTTCCTTCACGCCCCAAATTGACTCCACCTGGATCCGTAAAAAGACTTGGATCCATCACTGTCAAATTCTCCTCAGAAATTTTCTCAGGATAATATCCATTCTTGGCGTGGAAGCCCTCCTCAAGTGCATAATACATGGCATTAATCGCCTCTTTGCGTTGTTCATCGCGGTGCATCGCATCCAAATTCAGCTTCTGTAGGAAAAATAGCACAAGTAATAGGGAAGCAAAAAAGATCACCACCACTAGCTCAATAATCGTAAACCCCCTCTTTGTTTTTTGTTCAACCATACCCATATTATACACGATTTTCTGCTAAGAGCTTTTTACCTGCTATAATTTTAGTATGGGAAAAAACACTAGCCAGTTTGTCTGTCAGAATTGTGGAGCCAAATACTCAAAGTGGGCGGGTCATTGTAATAACTGTGATGCCTGGAATTCCATCATTGAAGATCTTGTGGTTAGTGAAACTAGTGGAAAAAATGCCATCTCGCAGGCCAAGACTAGTGGCCAACTTCTTAAATTCACCAAAATCAATGAAATCACAGTCGCCAGCGACAAGGAACGTCTTAAAACTGAATTTCCCGGCCTCAATGAAGTACTTGGTGGCGGTATTCTACGCGGTTCTGTCACGCTTCTTGCCGGGCAGCCTGGAATTGGTAAGTCCACTATTTTAATGCAAATTTGTGCTGAAGTTGCCAAAAAGCATCAGGTGCTCTATGTCTCTGGTGAGGAGTCGGCCAGCCAAGTCAAAATGCGGGCCGCTCGTCTCGGTGCAGATTCTGATAAGTTGGTTTTTGCCAGCTCCACCTCTGGTAATGATATTGCCAAGACTATCCGTGAAGGTGACTTTGATCTAGTGATTGTCGACTCAATTCAGACTCTCGCCATCAACGAAATCTCCTCTGCGCCTGGCACCGTCTCTCAAATTACTAATGCCGGCAACCTCATCATCCAGGCCGCCAAGTCCACAGATACCGCTGTGATCATTGTCGGCCATGTCACTAAGGAGGGCACTCTTGCTGGTCCTAAAGTTTTGGAGCATCTTGTTGATGTGGTGGTCAATTTTGAGGGCGATCGATATGGTGGTTTCAAAACCATTCGTGCCGTGAAGAATCGTTTTGGCCCCACCTCCGAAGCTGCGATCTTTGAAATGAATGAAAAAGGCTTAAGCGAAGTACAGAATCCTTCCGCTGCTCTGCTTGCTGAGCGTCAAAATACCGACGGCTCGATCATTCTCGCCACTCTGGAAGGTACTCGTCCACTTTTGGTTGAAATTCAGGCTCTCTGCACTACTACAAATTTTGGTTATCCTAAGCGAGCTGCCTCTGGTTTCGATCTTAATCGTCTCAACCTCCTCATTGCCGTCATCGAACAACGCACCAAGCTAAATCTCAGTGATAAAGACATTTTCTTAAACGTGGTTGGTGGTATTAAGATTAAAGATTCCGCCGCCGACCTTGCAGTCTGTCTTGCCATCGCCTCTGCCGCCGCCGGCCGTAAGCTTTCCGAAGAATATGTGGTCTTTGGTGAGGTTGGACTTGGTGGCGAAATCCGCTCCGCCTTCCGTCCTGATCAGCGGATCAATGAAGCAAAGAAGCTCGGGTTCAAACACGCCATCGCTCCCGCTACTATCCGCGACCCCTTTGTTATTCCTGTCAAGGATCTTCGCACTACATTAATCCAATATGTTAATGAATAAATATATCACCAGATGAATAATAATTCTAAAATTTTCGCCAAACAAATCTCACTTCAGCTTCTCAAAAATCAGGGAATTAATTTATGCGCATTCTAGGTATTGATCCCGGCACTGGTATCTGCGGCTTTGGCGTAATTGAAGTAAAGCAGCAAAATGGCCGCACCACTGGTCGCGCCAAGATGATCGACAATGGTGTAATTACTACTCCTGCTCACACTCCTCTTCAGGAACGTCTTCTCGATATCTATGAATCACTTCATGAAATTATTAAACTAGACCAGCCTGACTGCGTTAGTATTGAAAAACTCTTCTTTACTAAAAATATCACCACAGGTATATCTGTTGCCGAGGCCAGGGGCGTCGCCCTGCTTGTCTGTAAGCAGCACAATCTTCCCACCTTTGAATACACGCCAAACGAAATTAAAAAGACCATGACTGGTTACGGTAGTGCCGATAAGAAGCAAATGCAGGAAATGGTTAAGCTTCATCTCGGACTTACCGAAGTACCAAAACCAGACGATGCCGCCGATGCTCTTGCCGCCGCCATCACCCACTCGCTAATGCATCTTGGGGAATAATAAAAGCCTCTCTTACAATATCATCAGCTGTTTCGCTCTTTTAGTTACATTATCACAAAAAATAAGCCCCACGTGAGGCTTATTTTCTAATACACTCTTAGTAATTAATTGCGCGAATCTCAAAGAAGGCCTGAGGATGAGCACAGACTGGGCAAACTTCAGGTGCTTCTTCGCCCACAAAAGTATAACCACAGTTGCGGCACTTCCAGACAGTCACCTTGTCTGACTTAAATACGACGTCATCATCAATATTCTTCATTAGCTTCAAGTAACGCTCTTCATGGGTTTTTTCAATCGCCGCCACGCCTTCAAACTTGGTTGCAATCTCGATGAAGCCTTCTTCGCGTGCTATTTTTGCAAACTCGGCATACATCTCTGTCCATTCGTAATCTTCACCAGCTGCTGCCGCCTCAAGATTACTTCTCGTGTCGCCCACTTTTCCGCCATGAAGGTATTTAAACCACAGCTTTGCATGTTCTTTTTCGTTGTCTGAGGTTTCATTAAAAATCGCAGAGATCTGCTCATAGCCATCTTTTTTGGCCTGAGAAGCGTAAAACTGGTATTTCACTCTAGCCTGCGCCTCGCCGGCAAAAGCGGTTTGTAAATTCAAATAAGTCTTACTGTTCTTAAAAGCCTCAGTATCAATATCAGACATATAATCCTCCTTTAGTTAAACATAGATGTTACAATATATTATATAATACAGAACCCTCTAGCGCCAGCAGATAAAGAGTAACCCGGAAGAAAGGACGACCATGGCAATTGAACGCGTAATTGATAATGTCTCGCATCAAGATGATACTGAAGAGCAGGTGATTGAAGTCAGTCTACGTCCGACAAGTTTTCAGGAGTATGTAGGGCAAGAACGCCTCAAGCGCAACCTTAAAATTGCCATCGACGCCGTCAAAAAACGCGCTGACGGAACTTCGCTCGATCATGTTTTGCTTTATGGTCCTCCAGGTCTTGGTAAAACTACCATGGCTAACGTCATCGCCCATGAACTTGGCGCCAATCTTCGCGTCACCTCTGGTCCTGCCATTGAGCGTGCTGGCGATCTCGCCTCTATCCTCACCAACCTTCAAGATGGCGACGTTCTTTTTATTGACGAGATCCACCGTCTGCGTCGGAGATTCTTTATTCAGCCATGGAAGACTACAAGCTCGATATTGTTATTGGTAAAGGTCCGGCCGCTCGTTCCGTTCGTCTCGACCTTCCTCATTTCACCGTCATTGGTGCCACCACCCGTACTGGCTCCCTTGCTGGTCCGCTTCGTGACCGCTTCGGCATCACTCATCGTCTCGAATATTATAAGGTTCCCGAAATTGAGCAGATTGTCTCACGTACTGCCGCCATCTTAAATACTGAGATAAAGCCTGAAGCTACAGCCCTTCTCGCTACTCGCTCTCGTCTGACTCCTCGTATTGCCAATCGTCTTACTAAGCGTGTACGTGATTTTGCCGACGTGAATGGTGACGGCATTATTGATCCTGAAACCGCCACGCGCGCCCTTGCTCTTCTTGAGATTGACGATCTTGGCCTTGACCCTGCCGATCGTAACATGCTAGAACTAATGCTTGAAAATTATGAGGATCGTCCCGTTGGCCTTACTACAATCGCCGCCCTCACCGGCGACGAAACTACAACCATCGAGGACTATTATGAGCCATACCTAATCCAGCTCGGCTTTATTGAAAAAACTCCTCGTGGTCGCCGTGTCACTGAAAAAGCCAAGCGTCATCTTAATGCTTTAGAGGATACTAAAAGAATGGGAAAACAGACATAATAAATAATCACAATCTATTCTATAATGAAGATAACTACTTAAAAACAGCTTGCTCAGAATTGTTTGGGCAAGCCGCTATCTAAGGCTGTACTGACAAAAAGCATAATATAATATATAATAAAATTTTACAAATTTTAATTGAGAAGATAATAATGAATGTATATGTACTCAGACATGGGCAAACCAACTGGAATGCTAAGCAAGTAGTTCAAGGTAAAATGAACGAAAGCCATCTAGATGAAACTGGTATAAAACAGGCTACAGCAATTCGAGAAAAACTTTTAAATAATGTTTTTGATGCCGTATTAGTATCTCCTCTTCATAGAGCTCAAGAAACAGCCAAGATCGTAAATAATGGTATACGTAAATATGATATTGATGAAAGACTTATCGAAAGAAGCTACGGCGATTTCGAGGGACATAATTATGATATTTATCCCAATTATGACGATTTATGGGATTATAATATTGTTGATACTTCAAAAATCGGCAACATAGAGCCTGTTAAAGTATTCTTTGACAGAATTCATGATGTCATTAATGAGCTAAAAACAAAATACCCAGACGGGAACGTTCTTCTTATCTGTCATGGCGGAGTTTGTCGAGCAATACATTACCTTAATGAGGGGTTTGATAACGAAACGGATTTACTCCAATTCCATGCAAATAACTGTCAATTAGATATCTACGAATTCTAATTATTGGGATCATTATTGACAAAACATCTTGAATAGGTTATAAAAAAGCAGTCAGATTTTGTCTGATGTATTTTTATAAGAAAGAGGTGGTCAGAATATCATCAACATTAATTATCGTATCTGGTCCAAGCGGAGTCGGCAAAACGACTATTATTCACGCGATGTGCGACAGATTCTCTAATTTCAGAGAAGCAGTTGCATGTACAACCAGAAGCCCTCGAGCAGGAGAAGTTGAAGGTAGGGATTACTATTTTCTTGACGATGAAACATTCGCATCTTTTATGGCTGCCGACAAATTCTTTATTTCTGAAACTTATGACAACCATAAGTACGGAATTCTGAAATCGGAGCTTACAAAAGACGATGGTTTCGTGTTCTTAAATATAGGAATACCATCCATGAAACTTATCCCGCCCGCAATTCGCAATGGCGCAATAACCATTTACATGATGCCCAGTAATCTTAGTGATCTAAAACGCTGGATGCAAGACAGGGGCGATGGACGCTTAAAAGCGGCTAAAAATGAAAGATTCGAAGTAATCAAAAACTTCGAATATATAGTTATTAACCGCGATGGAAAGTTGGAAGCCTCAATCACACAAGTGCTCACAATTCTGCACGGAGACCCACCGATCCACGCAAGGATCGAGAACAACACATGTTTCCTCGAACATTTCTATGACGAAAAGGAGTGATAAGATGAATATCCAAAAAGAAGAGCTCTGGACAATTCCAGAGTGGCAAGAATCATTTTTCCGTTTAATCTGCAAAATTATGCAAAAAAACGGGATCGAACCTATTGGTAAAGGATTTGCATCTATGCGCATTATGGCATGGTCGTTCGTCGGAAGAATTGAAACGAGCCATGGTGTGTTTTATGCAAAGAGTGTAAGTAGCACAACTGAATATGAACCCATTGTCACCAAATTGCTTTGGCTCGTTTCTCCGTATGTAGTAGAGGTGGTTGACATCTCTGAGACAAACGGCTGGATTCTTACCAAGGCAATGCATTCCGATGATGAAAATATGCCATTCTCGGTGGTTGTAAACGCTATTGAGAAATATGCAGAACTGCAAGTGCAGTCCCTTGAAGTTAGTGAGGAAATCTGCAATACTGGCATACCCGTTGTTGAATTGGGAAAAGTGCAAGAACGCCTGAATGACGTACTTGAGCGCTTCTCTCGACTCGATCAAACGCATCCGTCACATTTCACTATGGAAGATGTTAGCCTGGCTCGCTCGGTAGAAAACTTTTTTGTTGACACCGAACAGCTTCTCATGACGACTGGGATCCCCAATACTATTGAGCACGGCGACTTATTGGCGAAAAATCTCTTGCATGGATCCGACTATAAAACTCTTAAGTGGTTCGACTTCGGTGATGCATCATGGAATTTTCCATTCATATCTCTCGATATGATGACGGAACCAGTCGTTTCTGGTTATAATGAATGCCAGATTGCTCAGATTAAAAAGGCTTATTTATCTATTTGGTCTAAGCAGACTGCACTTAGTATGGAGAAACTGTACCGGGTTTTCGATGCCGCTATGATTCAGGCAACGTTGCGCAGAGCGGAAACAAGACTCGATATCATGGAAACAGTGCCGGTTGAATTTCTCGGAGAAATGGCACCTGTCGCCAAAGATGATTTCATTCGCATGATAAATGCGCTGATTCAGAGAAAGGAGTACGATTAATATGCTGACTACGAACTACATTATCTCTCAGGTGATTTTTGCTATCGGAGCAGTCCTCGGTGCTATTGGAGCCCAACAGAAGGCCAAGAAAAATATCTTGATATTTTTCTCGGCGTCAACTTTTGTCGCATCTATTGGCTTCGTATTTCTCGAAGCATACCCCGGAGCATTGTCGCTTTTTATGATGGCAGTTTTTGGGATCATTAATTATAAATTTGATGAGAAAGAAAAGAAAATCCCTATTGTAATTCTGGCGATCTTTATCGCGATTGTTGTAGGACTTGGAATCATAACATTCACCACTATTACCGACGCGTTGCCGATCATTGCAGCCGTCTGCTATATTTTTGCGATGATTCAGCAGAAAGAAAACAGGGTCCGTCTGTTTACTGTCTCTAATCTCTCGTTGTTTGTTGCTTACGACTTGATAACGACGGCATACATAGCTTCTTTAACTGATGGGATCTTCGCTATCTCTACGATTGTTGCAATCGCAAGATACGACATTGTTCCTATGTTTAAAAAGGCAGAATAACCTTCAAAGCCCTCACTTCGGTGGGGGCTTTTCACATATAAGGTTCAGTACCTTTGCAATACTTCATAAGGAGTTTTTAATCCTATTCCTAAATGAATCTACAATAATTATATTGATCCTGCCTTAAAAACATATCCAAGTCGCGGACAGTGGACTGAGCTACGTCATGGCTGGATAGATGATCACCCAGTAACGTGGTGTGAAGGGACTGGCGTAAATAGTGGTCAAACGCTAATCTGTGATGGTCATGTGGATAGGGAGTATTTTGATTCACATCATGATCATTATGGTATGGACACTAAATATGGTACTGGTCGTAGGATTGAAGATATTACCGATTCAATGGGTAGAAAAAAATATTATTCTGGTCCTGGTAAATAACCTTCTTATAAATGGGGCTGCTGGTATTTAAGCAGCTCTTTTTTATGATATAACATTAGGTATAGTGCATAACGAGAAATTGATTCAAAAAATTAAACAAATTTATAAGCAATACGTGCTTAAGGATGTAGAAGATTTTCACCTTTATGATTATCAGAAATTTGAGGAAGAAATTTGGAGCCTAAAAGAAGAATTTAATCTTCAAAATAGCCCATTTTTATTGCTTCCTGAGCCAGCAGAAGAGGCGGATTATGATATGATGAATGCCACAAATGATGGTTTTACTGAGCCTGACAATTTAGCAAAAGAAGTTTACGTCGAAAAAATGAGAATTTCTTATAATCGCTTCGTCGAATTACATAATAATCAGTTTTTATAATGTAATGACTGTGCAATGCTTGGATATGAGATTATTTACTTTCTTATCCTAACACCTCAAGTGTAACGCCTTGAGATGTTAATTTAGAGATAAATTTGCAAAAACTCCCTGAAAATGCTATAATAAATATCAATTAATTGGGACCAGATTATGGCAAAAACCTCCAAAAAGCAGTTACCAGGCATCGCCTTCGAAAAAGGTGAGCATCTTGTTTTAGTAATTAAACGAACCAAGCTCATTCCTCTCGGTTTTTGGGCCGGTGCTTTTATCTGCTCGATCGTTCTGATCGCCGCAAGTATACTTATCAATGGCGGCAGTTCATTTATTTTTAACCTTGATCCCACCTCTCGCTCTTTCTTCCTTATGATTATTCTTGTCGTGCTTGGTACTATCTGGATCGCTACTTTAATCTCCACTCATGTTTACTCTGGTAACTGTCTCTACGTCACCAATAAACGCCTTATCCAGAATTCTGTCACCTCTCTTTTCTCAAGCTCCACCAATGTAATTGATCTTGTCGCTGTAGAAGATGTTAGTTTCAAGCAATCGGGGATTTTTGAACATATGTTTAGTGTTGGCACACTTC
>QWCO01001536.1_pt1 | contig 11748 bp, 8 predicted proteins | sample 1972611 | NCBI WGS metagenome assembly QWCO01 (sample SAMN09866706, study PRJNA288562) | Human oral metagenome isolate term1_saliva, whole genome shotgun sequencing... | reverse complement strand
GAAGTTCCCAAGGAAGCCACAGAGGTTAGGGCTGTGCTAACAAGAATCACGCTTGAAGCATCGCCAGTATCGGGCAGAGCGCTCTTGCGCTTTGCTGGGGCCTGAGGTGCCGCAGGAGCTTCAGGGTTCTTTGTGTAGTAGAACGTGTATTCAAGCTGGTCGCCAGAAACATATCCAGTGCTATCGCCCTGAAGTGTGTAACCGTCAATCTCACGAGCAGAAACATTCTGCAGGTTGAGCGTCTGGCTGCCAATGACATCGTCGGAATGGATTTGCTCACCAGTTTGTGCGTCAACGTAATGGACGGTATAGCTGTAGCGAGCTTCCTTGCTATATGTGAAGGTCAAGACGTTATTCTCGGCATTCTCATCAAGAACCATAGAGCGAGAAGAAACGTCTACATAGGCATAGTCTCCGCGATCAGCTGCGTCGAGAGCCCACTTGCTGACGAGAGAACCGATTGGCGCAGTTTCGGTTGTAGTTGAAAGAATCTGACCGTCGTCTGTCTGGTGAATGACCGTGTAGGAGACAGAAGAATCATTCTTCTTCCACAGCGCATGCAGAGTAATGTCGCCCGTAACTGCTGCGGAGAAGCTGTATACAGAGGGGTTTCCATTGGTGTAGAGAATCCAACCTGCAAAGGTGTAGCCTTCTCGTACGGGATCAGTAGGCTTTGTAGCTGCGTCTCCATAGGTGAGCTCCTGTGAGTTGACTGGTGAGCCACCCTCAGAGTCAAAGGTAACGGTAGCAGTCAGAGGCGCCCATTTGGCATACAGTACCGTGTTGGTTGCGGGCATAGTGGTGTCGGTAACAGGAGTGCCCACAGTCTCCGAGTTGTCGTACCAGCCCTTGAAAACATAACCAGGGCGTGGAGAAGTTAAAGAGGCGCCAGGAACATCGGTGCTTGCGTTAAATGGCTCTCCGAAGAGGTGAGAGTGCGTAGCAACAGTTGTACCAGAGCTTACGTAGGAAACGGTATAGGTATTGCGCTTAAAGCGGTGCTCAATCAAGTTGGAATTGTAATCAGTGATGAGGTAGTCATAGTTGTATGGCTGCCAACTGGTCCAACCAAGTGCATCGTAATTGGTTCCATCAAAATGGCCAACGCTTGTGCGATAGCCATCATACGAGAAACCAGGATGTCTACTCTCGCTCTCAAGATAGCCATCACCATTGTTGTTTGCAATTTCTGTAATCATGTTGGGTCGTGAAAGCGTGTGGTCCCCGCCCATATCGTAGGTACCATCAAGGTTTTGATAGTAGTAGAAGCGGTAACGCGGACCAAGAGTAGTGAAATTAGTATAGCGTCCGTAAATTTCAAGCACATTATCTGCAGTAATCGTGGCTCCTGGGTCAGTTGTTTTTACTGGGTTGGTGGTTGCAATGCCGCCAACACCGGGGATTATGCCATACCAATAGTAGGTTCCAGAAGGGTCATCAGCGCGCATGGCAGCAAGCATGTCATCGCTGTACTTGTTGCCCGTATTGGGATTAATAGCGTAAGGATTAAACGAGTCACCATAACGAAGCGTCAGCGTTGCAAGAACGGAGCCATTTATCTTTGGACGCACATTGACGGTAATAGTTGCAAGGTTGTAGTAAACGTTAATAGTGGTGGAACCATCCGCTGCAATAGGAGTTGGATTGCTCTCGTGGCTGTATGTTTCAAAGCGAAAAACGCTAGTATTAGGCTGGACAGGAGCAGTCGCAGTCATTGTTCCAACAGTTCCGGAAGCTGCGGTGGTTGTAACGTAGTTGTAGTTAGAAGGGTTGTTTGGATCTTGAATAAAATAGGCGTAGTGATACGTTGCTGTTGCTGGAGTCCAAAGTGCCTTTGCAGTAACAGGCTCTTGAGGCATGGTGGTAGGCAAAGAATCTGCAATACCGTCGTCGTTAAGGTCCCAGCCAGCAAAGGTATAGCCAGTTCGTGTTGGGTTAGGGATAGCAGGAACAGGATCTCCAGGGTTTCCAATTACAGGAGATAGCTCACTGCCAGAAGTTGAGAAATAGATTGCACTGCGAGGATTGCGATCGTAATAGATGTACTTAACAGCCTTACCATCTGCGGTAACTTTGAGCGAAAGATCTGTAGTTGTGCGCACAAAACCTGGATAGGTAACATCTGCAGCCGTAACAATTGCATCAGGTACACCGTAGTTTTCTTCAGAGGACGCCTCAACATAATTGCCGGTAGTCATTTCTTTCATGCGCTTAACGGTGTAGAGAACAGAGCTAGGTGCGTAATAGACGGTCTGTTTAATGTAGTGATCTGAACCAGAAGCAACGCCAGTAACGGTTGTTTGAGCAGGATCTTCCAGGTTATAGCCAGTAATTGTTGGAGCGGCAACTGACCAAGATTCTCCCTCATTTACAACTTGCTTAGAAGGCGCATGAATCTCTTCATTGTTTAGTACATTAACGTATGAAACAACAACCGAGTATTTACCTGCATTTTCAATAGACTCTGCAATGGCGGATGCAGGTAGACTGCTCAACACAAGAGCGAGAGCAAATAAAATGCTCAGAACTTTCTTGACACGCATTATTTCTCCTCAAACGATAACAAGACAAATAAATGATAATTAATGGCGAGAATAACTTGCTCCTCAAGCTGCAAATTGACCATATACACACAACCCACTTCTCCTTAAGGTGCAGGAGAAGTGGACGAGAAAATCGGTCTATCTGTGAAATTCATCAAATACAAAAGTTATAAATTCTCGACTGAGGCTTCAGCGGATTTCTCGGCAGATTTTTAACAAAGAGCTTGCCAGACTTCTTGAGCTGATAGACAAGAATCAGGATAATTGCCTTGGGCAAAGTTCCAGGCTCCGTGAATGCCAGCGGCTCCCCAGAGATTGTCTGTTTTGATGATGTAGAACGTTTCCAAGACGCCAAAAAGAATCAGGTCAATCAGAGACTGCATACTAAATCCGCTGTTAAACATGTGGAGAAGACCAAACAGGCTGCTTGAAACGACAATCGCAACAATCTTGTTGGACTTCTCTGCCATGACAGGAAGAAGCCAGCCTCTGGTGACAAGTTCTTCTGTTCCGCCCTGAATGAGCAGCTCTTTCTTCCAGTTGTCTTTGTAAAATCCTAGGGTAACAATCGGACGTTTTTCAAAGAGTTTTACCCACAGGAAAAAGAGACCTGCAATAAAGACAAAGGAAAGAAGCGTTACCAGAAGATAGTAGTCTCCAAAAATCTCTCTCAGATTGAGGGAATCGGAAAGGCGATCTGGAAGATCTGGGTGCGCCATGTAGTAAGGGGCAATAATAAGTGCTGCTGAGATGGTCATTACAATAGCGCCGATAATTTGCCCAACGACCAACAAGAAAACGGCTAAAAAGGGACTAAGCCAAGCTGGAGTTAGTCTCTTTGCCTGCTTGACGTCGGAAAACATGCGATTTTCTTGCATAAAAAACTCCTAGTTAACGTGCTCAAAGCGCGTCATGTTGATGACAAAATTTTAGCGACGGTGCAGGCAAACAGCGTTTACCTGCGATTAGTTCTCTTTATACTCTAAGAGAAAATCGCAACAATCGCCACCGTGGCCTATGGTTTTTGTACGGCCCCAGATAAGTTGAGGATGCAGATTACCGTATCCTGCATCGTCACTATCACAGTATGCAGCGGTTATTTCGGGGCAGTTATATTTTTTGGTTATCTCATAATAGGGGCAGCTCACAATGTTAAGGCGCGCTTCGTTACCGTGACTTTCTGGATATTCAAAGGCAAATCCAGCACTTGATGTGCAGCTTTTTTCGATACCTGATTTAAAGACGCGAGGAAACTTACGTGCAAGACCAAACGTTTTGATGGCCCATTGGAAGAGTGGGACTCGTTTGGCAGCAAATCGCTGGAAATATTCGCGAATATACCAGACGGCCTTTTCTTGTGGGATGCCCTCTGCGCGTAGAGCTTCATATACGGCAATACCAGGGTAAATGCGTTTGAAAGAGTGAGCACGGAGTTCTTTGGAATCGGATGCATTTTCTGTACAGAGCGCCTCGAATCGCGTTTGAGCTGCCTGTGCAATCTGATCCGCTTTTGCTGCGCCGATGTCCTCCGCGGCTATCGCGCACGTTTCTTTAATGAGCTGCTGAACTTTCATACGAGCCTCACTGTTTGTAGAAATGCCCTGATGAAAAGCTAAGTAGTGCATATCAACAATTGTACGCTTAAATTTTATGAAACGCAGCAAGTGCGGATGTCCAGCGATGGTTTAGGTAAAGCTTTTATAATCACGGGAACTCCTGAGTTTTGGAGGACAGAACGATGGGCGATGGACGGCAAGGGTCTATTGAGCATTAATCATGTCTAGAAGTTCTTTTGTATACTCTTCGGAATGGTTGATGGAATACTCACCATGATATAAGCCTTTCTTTATTTCAAGAACGCTATTAGGCAGTACCTTATGTATTTGTTCTGCTGAGCAGATCATCTTTTTCTGTTCTTTTTCTCCGACAAGAATACGGACTTTGGCGTGGACATCTTGAAAGTTGGGTTTTATCTCATAGGATGTATTTGCTTCCAAGAATGCAATCATGTTCTCTTTTGAGATTTGTGACGTGTCCCGATAATAGTCTTCAAATAAATCTTTACGAATATGAAGATAGTCAAATTGCATTTGAGCAAAACACTTCTTTTTCACTAAGCCATAACTTAGTGAAAACATCGGTTTAATCAAGGCATTTGTCATCGTAGACGGAATGACAGACGCACTTTCAATGACAGCGTTTTGACAAATTGAGTTTCGTTGCGTCAGCATCTCTACTAAAATCTGCGCACCAAGGGACAGCCCTCCAATAAGGAGAACCGAGCCTCCAAATTCTTTATCGATAAAAGAAATGAGTCGACTTGCGTTTTTCTCAATGTTTATAAAATCATTGTCACTACCCGTATGTCCGTCAAGGATTGGCAGCACAACGTGATATCGATTCTTCAGCAGTTCAGCCTCGGCTTTATAATTCCACCAAGATAAACCGCCACCATGAAGCAGCATGATTACGTCGTTATTTTGTTTTCCAAATTCTACCGTTTTCATAGCCGCCCAATTCAATTTGTGCCTTTAATCTAAACGCGAGCCAGCACCACAACGCACTCAACATGGCACGAGACGTGAGAAACGTTGTGGGTTGTGTGCGCACGGATGAAGGCAGTTTTTCGCCTGTTTGTGTAAATATATCCGCCCTATGACCTGTTCCTCATGACTGGATGTGCGTGGATAATCTGATACCGTCTCGCCCCCTGTCAGCCATCTTGGATTCTTCTTGAGAGTCCAGAAATCCCCAAATCATCTTCTGCTTGTTTTTCGACTATTCAATCAGGCGTAAATAAACTTCCTCGGTTGACATCGTTACGAGAAGACATACCCGACTTTGTTTACGCCTATTACTCCTCGGCGCAGGACGGTGATGTCGATTGTCTCGTAGTCCGCTTTCTTTAGTTCAGCCGCACCGATGGCGATCCTCGGTATCTCCGTGGTCTCGATTCTGGTGCGTGGTATCTCTATCGTCTCGACTCCCATCTCATGGAGTACGTCCTCTGGAAGCTCATAGTTCTGCTCTACCAGCCCAAAACAGGTGAAGCCAGTATCAACGCAGAACGAGATTAGCTTCTTCTTGCCGATGTTGTAGATGACGCAGAAGGAGTTTCCTATCAGGCTGCCCAGCAGGTATCCGAGAACAGGAAGCTGGAATCCGAGTGTCTGACCTATGATACCTCCAATATGTGCACTAACGAGGTATCCGCCGGACACGACGACCATATCCACGAATGCCGCACCCATCTGCTGTGTGGTCATCTTTCCTGCAGCGACGAGAATGCTGTTCTTTGTGGTCTGCAAAACCAGAGCAACAACGGTGCCGAGAAGCGTCGGGCTGATTCCCTTGAGGGCTTCGCCAAGCGCACCGCTCTCGCACATGATGAGAAGTGAAGACGATATCGAACCGCGAAGGAACCCTTCTGCACCTGCCGATATTCCTTTCTCACCTATGTGCTTGACTGTGGAAAGGTCGAGTTCTCCGTTCTTGATGAGGAAATCGATGGCTTTATATATCTCCGGAGCAAGTTGAACGGCTACCGTTATGGCTGCCGTAGTGTATCCGGCTTTCAGAGCCTGCTTCAGCAGGTATTTCGTCTTGATCGCGCCCTCAGCTGTGACGCCATGCTCCTCTGCTTTGAACTCCTGCTTCTTGCTTTCCTTTGCCATCTTCTCGAGGTCTTTTCTGGAGGCAGATCTGGACTCCACACCCTCGTCGTTTGCAAGCTTGTCGGTCAGTCTCAACTCTGTCTCGTCGTAGGCTTTCGACACGTCCTCACGGATAGGCTCGTTTCGGAGTGCTTCCCGATGTGCGGTCTGTTTTGCGGTATCGAGCTGATCTGACGGAACGAGCCTGCCCTGACCCTGATAGCTCGCCTGACCGGTGTCGGGATTGAAGCGAGCCTGCGCCCTGGCGGTCTGCTCGGCGGTTCCGTAGGACTTGGCACTGTAATCCGTGCCGGATTTCAGGTGAATGTCCACGGAGTCCTTCGCCGTGCTGTGAAGAACCGCTGCGCGGTCTGCCGAATCTGCCGCCACCGCATCAACGTTAAATGTGCCAGCTTCCCATTCCTCGAACATGTAGCCCTGCAGCTGTCCGATTCCAAGATTGCGGTACTGGTGGTTGTTGATATTATCTTCAAGCTGCTTAATTGCCGCTTCAACGGCACTGACGTATTCCGTGCCCATGTGGGCGCCTACGTCCGCTCCCATTATCGCGGCGGCAAATTCCCAGCCTTGTTGTACTTCGCTTTTCGTCTGCATCGATAGTTACCCTATTTGTTCATGAAGCTCTCAAGCTCATCTCTGTAAAGATGGATAGCTCCGTAGAAGAGCATCTGCCTTTTCATGAGGGATTTGTTCCTGAATATCTCTTCGGATTTGACTGCGACCTGCTCACTGACCTTCTCGAAGGCATCTGCTCCACTATCGAGAATCTTCTTCGCCACATTCAAGAAGGCAGGAGCCTCCTTCTCGCCGTCAGTCTCTTCTTGCTTGGTGATCTCTACGACGGGCTCCTCTCCGGCGTTCTCAACGATATCTTGCTTCATCGTCTTCAGGAAATTGGGAACTGGGAGGTCTGACAACTTCTTCAGAAACTCGTCGTAGCCCTCTCGGCTGGTCAAGGCTTCCGGCTCAACATAGAGGACAGCCTGATTGCCTGCCCATCCGTATTTGACGCCGCAGTCATCGAACTTCACGTCGATGACGGGGATGAGCTTGTCTGTTCCCTTGATGTCGCCGAGGAATAGAATCTTTCCTTGTATGTTTCCGGCCTTCTTATTACCGAGCCAAACCTTCTCCGTCCAAGACACGACGTTGATGGAGTTGTCCCTTGTGCCGACAACCTCATTTTCAGCATCATCATGTGTCTCGATCATCTTCTTGAGCTGATTCATCAGAAGCTCGTCCTTGTAGACGACGATAAGCGTTTTTTTCGTTTCAAGCATTGCAACAAGCCTCCTGTTAACTCACCATGCAAACGATATGTGTCTCTATTCTACGTCCCGTAGAAGCGGAATGTAACACCTTCTATAAGTCTTTAAGCTTCACGCCTTCGTCTGTAATCCACATGAAGCAGCTATCGCCGAAAGCCCCTGTTACATGCGGGTTTCAGCCGCGTCATCCATCTGTGCGTGACATCAAAACTACGCACTCCACATGCTTGGTGTGAGGGAACATGTCCACAGGTGTTACGCGCTCAATGGCAAACCCGCTGTCGAGAAGAACTTTGAGGTCCCTGGCCTGCGTTACAACGTTGCAGCTCACGTACACGATTTTCTTCTGAGCTAGCTGAGCTGTTGCCTTGAGGAAGGCAGGTGTTGAACCCGCGCGAGGCGGATCAAGAATAATAACGTCAAAGTTTTGACCATCTTTTGCCAGCGCCTGCATGTAGCGAGTGGCATCGTCGCAGATAAACTCAGCTTCAAGCTTATTGTTACGAGCGTTTCTGCGAGCCATCTGAATGTTGTTTTCAACCTGGTCAACGCCAGTGAGCAAGAGGCTGATGCCTTGAGCTTCAGCAGCGTGCGCCAAGCAAAGTCCAATGGTTCCCGTGCCGCAGTAAGCATCAAGAACTCGCAGGTTGCCGGTTTGCGCAGAAGTGACTTCCTGAGTGGAAGCGCCGGTCAACGCAGCGCTGGTCTGTGCGGCGCTGGCGGACTCGGAGTCAGCATGCCCAGAGTCAGCAAGCGCGCCGTCGATGGCCAGCTGGTAGAGCACCTCAGTTTGCTGGGGGTTTGTCTGGTAGAAACTGGTTGGGCCAATCTCAAACGTGCAGCCCAAAAGCTTGTCGCTCATGGATGTTGAGCCCCAAAGTAGACGGGTTTCTCGCCCTAAGATTGCGTTTGTGCGCTTCTGGTTGACGTTCAAGAAGATGCTGGTCAGCTCGGGATGCGCCTTGCGAAGCGCAGCAATAAACTCCTGCTCATGAGGCAGATGCTGGCCGTTGACCACTAGTACCAGCATGACGTCGTTGGTGGCATATCCGCAGCGAACTACGCCATGGCGAAGCGCTCCCTTGCCGCGATCCTCCTGGTAGGCGTGAATGTTGAACTGGCCGGCAAGATAGGCTACGTCGTTGAGGATAGCGCGAGCTCGACCATCTTCTACCAGGCATTCCTTTGAAGCAATAATTTTGTGCGTTCCGCTTGCGTAAAAACCGGAACGAACCGCACGTCCTTTTCCCGGCGCAAACGGCGTTGCTGCCTTGTGGCGATACGTCAAGGGCTCGTCCATTCCGCGGATGGGCTCGATAGTTACGTTATTGATGTTTGCCAGCGGGGCGAGAAGTTCCTCTACCTGCGTCTGCTTGCGCTTAAGTTGGATAGGATAGGGGACCGAAAGCCATTCACAGCCTCCGCAGCTACGCGCAATAGAGCATGTTGGTGTCTTGTATCCCATAGTTCCTCTCCAAATCTTGGGTTACTACTATACCGTTTGCGGGCTTAAATGGCACGTTGAGGGGATTGTTGTGTCTAATATGTTTCATTTTTTGTATCTTTTCCCGTTTACCTAAAAAACCGTTAAGCTAACAGGCACAGTATTTTGGCGAGACAAAAGAGGTGGACTATGGCTCTCATCAGCAAAATTGGTATTATCGGCGCTAATCACGTAGGCGCACACGTTGCAAACGCCCTGCTTTACCAGGGACTTGCTACTGAGCTCTATATTAGCGACACAAATGAGGTCCTCTGCAAGGCTCAGGTAAACGACCTGCTGGACGCAATGCCATTTTATCCACACCCTGCTCGCGTCTTTGAGCTTGACGACCGTTATGAGGAGCTTGCTGGTTGCGACATTATTGTTAATGCTGCTGGCCACATTGAGGCTGCAGCAGGTAGTCGTGATGGTGAGCTCTTCGTCACCACTGACGAGGCCAAGAAGTTCGCAAAGCGCATTGCAGACGCAGGCTTCGATGGCGTTTGGGTCAACATCGCAAACCCATGCGACGTTGTTACCACCGAGCTCCAGTATCTGACCGGCGCCGATCCAAATAAGGTTATCGGCTCCGGTACCACGCTCGACTCCGCTCGACTCCGCCATGCGCTTTCCGGCGCTACCGGCTATCCAGCATCTTGCATCAACGCTTGGATGCTTGGCGAGCACGGCAACGGCATGTTTGCTTGCTGGTCACATGTCTCCATCGGCTGCCTCACCCTTGACGAAGTTGCAGCTCAGACGGGCAAGACCTTTGACCTCCCAGAGCTTGAGCAAGCTGGTCGCATGGGCGGTTACGTCACTTACAGCGGCAAGCAGTGCACCGAGTATTCCATTGCAAACGGAGCTGTCGAGGTCATCAAGGCCATTGTCCACGACACCAAGCTGATTACGCCAGTCTCCACGCTGCTCAACGACGTGTATGGCGTTTCTGGCTTCTACTCTTCACTTCCTGCGGTTATCGGCGCCAATGGTGTCGAGAAGGTCTTTGTACCCGAGCTCTCCGACTCCGAGATTGAGGCATGGCGCAAGTCTTGCGAGCACGTCAAGGGCAACATCGACCAGCTCGGTTGGCTTGAAGTAGACGCTCGTATCGACTAACACGCCGCGCGAGCCGCGGGCGTCGTACCAGCTGCGACTCCGACGGACGCGACGGGCTGCGACGGGCGCGAGCTGCGACGAACACGCCTGCGACCAGGTAATAGTGCACACCGAACACACCTTGGGGCTTCTCCCGAGGTGTGTTTTTGTATGGGTGGCGAGAAGTTGATCTAAAACCGATGCAATTATGTGCACGGGGCTGGCGTTTGTAAATTTTTGGACCTCGATTAATCCAAAAGTGAACTAATTATGTGTCGAGAAGAACGATTTTGATCCAAAACCCACCTAATTATGTGCCTTTCGGCACATAATTGCCCTACTTTTGGATTAGGCGGACACATAATTACCCGGGTTTTGGATCAATCGACCCTGAAAAATCTACAAGCGCCTCGGGTTTCATCGACATGCAGCGATCTTCTCGCCACGCGTCGCACGTATCTCGCCGCGCGCTGCGCGACGAGGCAAAAACCGCCGCCTCACCTGCAATTTTTGAACAATATTTAAATAAAAATTTCTATTGACTTGCAATCAATGTGATATCACAATGATTCCAACAGAAGGCTCATTGTCACAAAGGAGATCTTATGAGCACCGAGAAAATCATCAAATCCAAGAGTGGTTGGCTGTTCCTGCTGATTGCCATTGTTCTTTTTGCAGTTGCAGCCCTGTTTACGCTGAATTTTGTTCTCAGCGCTATTGCGGCAGATAGAAATCCTCGCCTGGATCCATCGTTCCCAAGCATCATTGGCGCGCTGGTATTCTTCTTTGCGGGAATGTTTGTTTCAAGTGGCCTGTTCAGCCTTCAGCCTGGCCAAGCAAAGGTTTGCGTGCTGTTCGGCAAGTACATCGGCACCGTTAAGGACGAGGGTCTTCGCTGGGCAAATCCTTACTACGCTAAGACCCTGTCTGCAAATGTGGGCAACCTTTCCGCTCTTGCAACGGGCTATGGCACCCCAACAGTCAGTATGCACACGTCCATCATTTCTACCCGTGCTCGTACGCTGAACGGCGACGTCCTCAAGGTCAACGACCGCATGGGTAACCCAATCGAGATCGCCGAGGTTGTTGTTTGGCGCGTCAGCGATACCGCAAAGGCCCTCTTTGACGTCGACGACTACGACAGCTACGTTGCTATGCAGGCAGAGACCGCGCTCAGGCACGTCGCCAGCATCTACAGCTACGACCACATGGAGGACGAGTCCGAGTCCAACACCGCAATTACCTTGCGCTCCAACATCGAGGAAGTCTCCGAGGCACTTCAGTCCGAGCTGAGCCGCAACCTTTCCGTCGCTGGTATCACCGTTGACGACGCTCGCCTCACGCATCTCTCCTACGCTCCTGAAATCGCGCAGGCAATGCTTCGCCGCCAGCAGGCAGAGGCAATCATCGCTGCACGTAAAAAGATCGTCGAGGGCGCCGTTTCCATGGTTGACATGGCCCTCACTCAGCTCTCCGAGAATGGCGTTGTTGAGTTCGACGAGGACCGCAAGGCTGTCATGGCTTCCAACCTCATGGTTGTTCTCTGCGGTGAGTCCGAGGCTCAGCCTGTGCTTAATACCGGCTCCTTGCAGCAGTAAAGCATGGCGAGAAACCCATGGCACCTCGCAAACAATATCCACTTCGTGTAGCTCCAGAAGTCTGGGAGGCGGTTGAACGCTGGG
>QWCO01000904.1_pt1 | contig 11807 bp, 11 predicted proteins | sample 1972611 | NCBI WGS metagenome assembly QWCO01 (sample SAMN09866706, study PRJNA288562) | Human oral metagenome isolate term1_saliva, whole genome shotgun sequencing... | reverse complement strand
GCATGCTCGTTTCCTATCCGCATGCGCGGGTAACAAGCTTAACCGCGGCGGCGGACAGGCGTGCCGCTCGCGGATAGGTAAGGCGCTCGCGGATAGGTTTCGCCTTCGCGGATAGGTTAGGCGCTCGCGGATAGGTTACGAAGCTATCCGCATGTTCATAAGCTATCCGCGTGCTCGTTTCTTATCCGCATGCGCGGGTAACAAGCTTAACCGCGGCGACTTGCGAAGGCGATCGACGCAGGGGCGGCAGCATTGGCCACAGGGATGGCAGGATCGACCGGACAGGTGGATGCCTGGGCCCCTTTACTGCGCAGGTTAACCCCACAGGTGGTAGTCCAGGCATGCCGCCCACACTGCCACCAAGAGGGCCCAGCCGCGCAGGAAGGGGTTACCACTATCAGTAAAAGGGCCCACGCGCCCAGCCACTGGCCCGAGCGCACATTCCCGGACCTCCAGCGCCAGGGACAGGCGCACCCCGTCGTCCAGTGGCCCACGCGCACATTCCCGGACAGATGGATGCCTGGGCCCCTTCACTGCGCAGGTTAACCCCACAGGTGGTAGCCCAGGCAGGCCGCCCACACTGCCACCAAAAGGGCCCAGCTGCGCGGGAAGGGGTTACCACTACCAGTAAAAGGGCCCACGCGCACAGTCCGGCCCACGCGCGCCCCGTCTGCGCACACAACAAACTCGAAGGGGCCAGCCTCACGGCTGACCCCTTCGAGCATCCCATCAACACAGTGCAAGTCTCCCGATGCATTCCCTTTCCCGGATCGCTCCTGTAAGCGATTCCTTTAGCTTGATGACTATTAATGTAGAGCGCTCACCTGTGGGAAGCATTGAACGAACCTGATAGTTTCCTGTGAGTTTTTCATTCCTCGGTTCCGGCGCGCGCTCGCGCGCGTATCTCGAGCGACACTCCCATGACGGTCGCGGACCCACTCACGACGACGCGGCAGTCGGTTCCGAGCACTTCGCAGGACTCGACGCTCACCCCATTCGCGGCCGCGACCTCGCTGGCGGCCTCGCAGGGGCGCGAGCCAACATCCTCCCAGGGAGCGGTCGCAGAGCGCTCGGCACCAGCCAACGCCGCCAGGTCCGCGACGGCTTGAAGCCGCACCGACGCGGTGCGAGCGCCGCCGACTCCCGCGAGGAGAATCGCGAGGGTGAGCGCCAAGGCTATGAGCCCGACGCTGTTGACCGTCCCGGACCCTTCCTCACCCATCCTCGCGGGAGCCTCGCCCGACCGCCTCACGGCAGGTCCGCCTCGTCGATGGTCGTGACCGCGCAGCGCGCCTGTCCCCCGATCCACCCGGCGGCGCCGCGGTAGGGGGCGGTTCCGGTGACGGTCACGAGTCCGTCTCCGCGCGCGACCGTGTAGGAGCCTTGGGGGTACGAGGCCGTGGCTGCCTCCTGCGGATTTCCTTCCCCGATCGAGGCGGCGCGGGCACCTTCGCGTACGGCTTGGCACAGGGAGGATCCCGTCAAGCCTGCCTGGGCGGCTGCGGCGATGACGCCGACGACGAGGGTGACTGCGGCGAAACACACGGCGTGCTCGACGGTCACGTATCCGGCTTCGTCGCGTCTCATCGGGTGTTGAGCGCTTCCTGAATAACGGATTCGAGGGTTGAGCGCACCGCGTCCGATTTGAGGATCACGATGAGCAGCCCGGCGAATCCGGCGGCGGCGATGGTGCCGATCGCGTATTCGACGGTGGTTGCGCCTTCCTCGGGGTCGCCCGAGGAGGGGTCGTCCTTGGCCGCCTGGAGGCGTTGGGCGGCATCGCGCAGGGTCCCCATGGCGGCGAGCTGCGCCCTGGTCGCGGCGCAGTCGATGCGTTCGATAATCGTCATTGATCTGTCCTTTCGTCGTGCGCGCGGGGTGCGCGCAGGGCCAGTGTGCGCGCCTCGCGTAGCCGCGCTCCAGGTGGATTTGTTCCCCTGTGGATAGCGGCGCGACACGAGGAGGGGCTGTGGATAAGTGGGATTGAGCGCGCCCCTGTGGATATCGAGTGACCAGGTCTGCGATGCCCCGACGAGCATCACCCCAGCGTTGCACCACCTCCACCATCACCCCGATTGTGCGGTCGCCGCCGCGGAACCTCAGCACCCCGGTATCGTGGCGTCAGGGCCCCGACGCGCATCACCCCCACCTCTCGATCGTCCCCACGACGGCATGTCCCGCGCGACGCCGCCTACCCTGCGACGGTGCCCATGAGGTGCGCCAGGAGGGGCGCGATACCGAGGAGGAGGAATGCGGGCAGGAAGAACGCGCCGAGCGGGCCAACCAGGCGCACGGAGAGTTCTTCGGCGCGTGTCTTCGCGTCGACCAGGCGCGCGCGTCGCTCCCACGAGGCGCAGCGCGCGAGCATTCCTTCGGGCGCGGTGCCGGCGGTCCACGAGGCCTCGAGGGCGTCACGGAGCGGATCGGCCCACGTGGGCGCCTCCTCCCACGCTTGCTCCCACGTCGCCCCCAGGCGCAGGGAGGAGGCGGTCCACGCGAGGGGTTCCTGCGCGCAGGCGTCGGCGAGGGCGTCCAGGGCTCGGGGAATCGAGGCCCCACACGCGAGGGCCGAGGCGATCAGGTCGCACGCCAGCGCCGCGTCCGTGTCGCCGCCGCTCGCATCCGCACGTCGGCATCGGGCGAGAATGCGTCGGCACGAGGCGACGCCCGCCACCCACGCGAGAACGCCGAGGCTCGCGCAGACAACCCCCGGTGTGCCGCTCGTGTAGAAGCCCCACGGCGAGGCTCCGAGCGCCAGCGCGGCCGTGACACCCACGAGGGGCAGCCCCGCGAGCACGCGCGCGGACATGAGTGGCCCGGCGGAGGCGACGCGGCGGGCCTCCTCGACGGCTTGGGCGTCGTCGATCGCGTCCCCGATCGCGTCGAGGACGTCGGCCAGGGGCGCGCCGAGGCCGTGGCTGAATCGGCAGGCGACGACCACCGCGGCGGCGCTGGCCCGGGCGGCTGCCGCGTCCGGGCTGCGAGCGCGCATCAGGAGGGAGCGCCACCGCGGCGGCTCGCGTGCCCACTCGTCGAGGGCGCGCGGATAAACGTCGTCGGTCCCGACCGCGCTGCCCACCCCGATGCGTTCCAGGGCTCGCTCCCACGCGGACGAGGCCGGGGCGCCGGCGCGCAGTCGCGTGGAGACCTCGGCGGCCAGGAGGGCGAGTTCGCGCGTTGAGGGAGGTCCCTGTGCACGTCCTCGGTGGTGGGCAGCCTCGCCTCGGCGAGTGGAGGAGGCACAGCGCGAAAGGACGGCACAGCGCGAAAGAGCAGCGAAGCGAGCGCGGGGGCGCGGCGACGTCCCACCCCGACCGGAAGCCCGACCGGAGACCTCACCGGAAGCCCGACCGGAAGCCCGACCGGAGACCTCACCGGAAGCGCGTTCGGGAGCACACTCGGGAGCCCGCCCAGAAGCCCGAACAGGAGCCCCGCGGGAGCCCGCCCAGGCGCGCACGACGCGGCGTTCCCGGCGTGCGCGCAGGAGCCGTGCGAGGATTCCTGCCGCAATCCGCGCCGCACACACCGCGAGCGCGACGGCGACAAGGACGCAGAGCAGGCGGTGGCTCCCTGCTCCTCCGGCGAGGTTAACCGGTGCGAGGCCCTCACCGACTGGACCGCCAGCTACCCACTCGCCCCACGATGGTGGAAGGACACGCGCAGCAAGCAGGCATGGCCCCCGCGCGCCGTCCCCGGCGGGCACCCCCGCCGACGCAAGCCACACCCACCTCATAGCCCCGCCCGTTCGGCGAGGCCGACCCAGGCCTCGTGCTTGATGACGCACCCATCGGAGGTGACGCGAAGCGCGGGCGCGCACTCCAGGTGGCCGCGGTCCTTGGTGAGGACGCCGACTTCACAGACCCAGCGCTGTCCTGACGGGGATCGTCGCATGTGCAGGACGGAGTCGAGGGCGGCGCAGGCCTGGGCGGCGAGCGCTGCCTCGCTCATGCCCGCGAGCGCGCCGAGTGCCGCGAGCCGGGCGGGCACGTCCGCCGCGCTGTTGGCGTGCAGGGTGGCCCAGCCGCCGTCGTGCCCGGTATTGAGGGCGGTGAGGACGTCGCGCACTTCGGGGCCGCGGCATTCGCCCAAGACGAGCCGGTCGGGGCGCATGCGCATGGCCGCTCGCACGAGGTCGGGCAGGGTGATGGCGCCTCGGCCCTCGATGTTGGGTTTGCGTTCGACGAGGTGGACGCAGTGCGGGTGGGCGGGTGCGATCTCGGGGACTTCCTCGATGCACACGATCCGCTCATCCGCCCCCACAAGCGAGAGCGCGGCACTGAGAAGGGTCGTTTTGCCGCTGCCGGTGGCCCCGGAGATGAGGACGTTCGCGCGCGCGGCGACGAGGCCTCGCAGGAGGGGGCCGACCGGGCCGGGTAGGGTGCCGCGCGCCTCGAGGTCAGCGACGCCCAGGCGGCGGGTGCCCAGCACGCGCAGGGAGATGAGGGTGCCCGAGCCGGACACGGGCGCGAGGACCGCGTGCAGGCGCACGCCGCCGGGCAGCGTTCCGTCGGCGATGGGGCTCGCGTCGTCCAGGCGCACCCCGCACGCGCTGGCCATGCGGATCGCCGCGCGCCGGGCGTCGGCCTCGCCGCGGATGCCGACGTCGACGCGCACCAGGCCCCCGCCGCGGTCGACCCACGCCTGTCCCCCATTAATGAGGACGTCGGTGACTCCGGGCGCCTCTATGACCGAGGCCAGGGCGGGGTTCATGCCGCGCGTCCTGGCCCTCAGGTCGTCGAGGGTGCGCGCGGCTTCGGAGGCCCCGCAGCCGGGCCGGGCGGCGCGCGAGACGGCGCGGGCGGGCGGGTCGCCACGCGCCAAGAACCGATGGGCGTCACGCATGGGAGGCCTCCAGCGCACGCAGCCAGTCGGGGCCCTCGGGCTCATCGAAGGAGGCGTTGACCCGTCCGCTCGCGCTCGCAGACCCGCACGCGTGTAGGGCTCGCAGTAGCGCGCGCAGGTCTCGCCCCCTGCGGGTGGGCGCGTGCAGGATGGGCGCGGGAGCGCACTCGACGAGGCCGGGGCTGCGCCGCGCTCGATCCCCGACCACGGCCGTGAGCGCGGGGACGGGGGCGGGAGCTATCGCCAGGGACGCGGCGACAGATGCAGCCCCCTCGATGTCACCGTGGGTCAGGAGGATGATGGCGTCGGCGCGTATCACCTCGGCGAGGCGAGCGGCCCGGGCGTCCCACCGGCCGGCGTCGACGATAAGCGGGGCCCCAATCGAACGGCACGCGCTCGCCACGCGCGGGTCATCGGCGCTGGCTCCCCCGCGACAGTCCCCGACAAGTGCCCGCACGCCGCCGATGACGGGCAGGTGGTCGCGCAGGGAGGGCAGGTAGGAGTCTTCGCTCGCCTCCAGATCTGCCCACCGCACGCCCGGCAGGTCGTGATCGCCGGACCCGGCAAAGCCCGGCACGGACCCGGAGGCGTCGATGACGACGGGGACGTCATCCGCAAGAGAATCTCGTTGCGCACCGAAGCTGTCCTCAGCACCGCTCCCTCTGTCGTCGGACAGCGACCGACCCGGCCCAGGCCTCGTCACCGGCAACACTCGCCCGAGCCACCCAGCGACGCGCCCCCACCACGGGCGCCGCGCGCCGCTCCTGGCGAGCAGGCGCACGAGCGACGTGACCCCCACTCCCCCGGCGATCCCGGCCACCATCCAGACGGGACCGGATCGGGAGGAACGCCAGGAGGCCTCGGCGATAAGAGAGACGAGCAAGGCGGTGTCCCCGGGCAAGCTCACCTGTCCGCCCTCACCGACGCGCACGCACGGAACCAGCGCGGGGACGGGCGCGCCCGGGGCGGCGAGCACCAGGGCAGCGCGCGAGGGCTCGGAGCACGCACGCGCGCCCGCCAGCGTGAGGGCATCGCGGGCGTAGGACAGATCGGCAGAGGTCAGGCCCACGAGGGCGACCGGGCCGCGGACACATTCGACGATTGCGTTCATCCCTCAACGGTGCGCCGCCACACGCGCGAGCGTCTACCGGCACGCGCGCCCCTGTGGACAACGCCGACACGAAATGCCACCCTGTGCATAGAGCGGTCCGATGGCGGGCCCTGTGGATAATCCCGACGCTGGAGTAAACAAATGGTACGCGCGGCATTTTTTGACTTGGACAAGACGGTCCTGGATACCTCGTCGAACGTGGCGCTGTCGGGCCCCTTCATCGAGGCGGGCCTCATGAATCGCCGCACCGCAATCACCTCCTTCCTCGTGCAGCTGCCGTACCTCCTGTCGGGCGCGGACGAGTCACGCATGGAACAAATGGCCGAGGCCATGGGCCGCATGGCCCGCGGCTGGAACGCGGCGTTCCTGGAGGCGACCGTCGAGGACGCGCTCGAACGCACGATCGAACCGGTCTGTTACGCGCAGGCCCTGCGCCGCATCGCCTACCACAAGAGCATCGGCGACGTCGTCGTCATCGCGTCGGCATCGGTGGAGCAGGTGGTGCGCCCGATCGCCAAGATGCTCGGCGCGGACGAGGTCCTGGCTTCCAAAGCCGCCACGGATGAGGACGGGTGCTTCACGGGCGAGGTCACGCACTTCAACCAGGCGCAGGGCAAGGCGGACGCCTGCGAGGCCCTGGCCCGCGCTCGCGGCTGGGACCTGTCGGAGTGCTCGGCGTATTCGGATTCGGTCTCAGACGCGCCGCTGTTGCGCTTGGTCGGGCACCCGTACGCGGTCAACCCGGACCGCGCCCTGCGCGAGATGGCCGAGCGCGAGGGCTGGCCGACCCTGACGTTCCTGTCCACTGTTCGGGTGCTGCCGCGCCGGGTGCCCACGCCCGCGAAGGTCGCCGTGCCGTTCATGGCCGGGGGGGCGGTGGGGGCTGCGGCCTGCGCGCTGCTGCGCCGCTAAGCGCCCCTACGAGAGCCTGCCCGCCTGCACGTGGCGGGCGACGTCGCGCCCGACCTGGGCGCCGTAGACGATCCCCGCGCAGTAGTGGGTGATCCACCGGGCCAGGCCGGCCTCGTCGGCGCTGACCCACCCGGCCAGGGCACGCCCCGCGCGCGCCGGGTCGAGCGCGTCGTAGGCGCCGGGCACGCACACGCCGGTCGGGTCCACGCCCCGCGTGACCAGGATCCACCGGGCCAGCCCCGCGCCGACGACGGACGAGGCCGGGGCGAAGACGCGCCGGAATCGGAAGTGGGCGGTGAGCGCGGCGGCGACAGCCAGGGCGGGTGCGTCGCAGCGCGCGTAGTCGAGCGCGGGCGCCAGCGCGGCGGGGTCGGTGGGCACGGCGATCGCGCGAGGCTCAACGAGGCCGGCGGCGACCAACCCCGAACACGCGTCCCTGTGCAGTCCCGCGATGAGGGCGGGCAGGGGCGTGGGGGCCACGCGAGGCCCGCCCGGGGAGCGCGTGTTGAGGGCCGGGAAGCGCGAGGCGAGATTCCACTGGGAGCGCCAGATCCCCAGCGCGAGCGCGGCCCCCGGATCCGAGGCCGCTCCACCCGCGTCAGCCATGGACAGGGCGCGCACGTCGTCGACGGTGGTGCGCGCGCCCTCCACGATGGACAGGGCGGCGGCCTCTCGGACTGCAGCCTCGGCGCGTGCTTCCTCCCAGCCTCGGCGCAGGCCCTCGGCGAAGCGCAGATCCGCGAGGGCGGCGTGGGCCTCGTCCATGGCGGCGGCGACATCGGGGCGCACGGCGGCGGCGCGTAACACGGAGGGCGCGGGGTCGATGAGGGCTTCGATACTCACACCTCTACACTAGGGGCATGACGCTTTTGCAGCATCGAAACTTCTCCGCGCGCCTGCGCTCGGGCCTCTTCGCGTTCGTTTTCGCCCCCATTGCCCTGGTGTTCCTGGGCTCCTCGATGGTGGACGTGCAGGCGCTCGCAGCCGTCGGGCAGCCCCTGGCCTCGGTCGAAGGCCTCATCGGCCTGGCGCTGGCTTCCCTCCTCCTGGCGCTGATCGCGCTGAACTGCGAGGAGTCCAGCGTGGGCATGGTCGTCACCTTCGTGTGGTCGCTCGTCGTTGGTGCGGCACAGTTCCTGGGTGTCGCACGCATCCCCTTCCTCATGAAGTCCTCGGTCGAGCCCGACGACATGTTCGCTGGCGTCGTGTGGGGCCTGTATCCGGTGTGCCTGTCGCTGATGCTGGGCGCGTGTGCGCTGACGATTAAGTCGGTGCGCGTGCGCGCCGGTCAGACGACACGCATGCCGCTCGCGCGGGTACACCGCCACGCTTTCGGCACGACGATCGCGGTCCCTGCGGCGCTCGCCGTCGCGGTGCTGATCATCGCGGCGTCCCCCTCGGATACGACGAACGTGGCCGCGCTCGGGCTTGAGGGCGTCCTGGTGAGGCACGGGATGGGCCACGGATTGGCGTTGTCGGCAGGCGTGGCCTTGGCCGTTCTGGTGGTCAGCGCCCGATGGTCGATTACGGGCGCGCAGCTGGCAACGTGGCTGATCCTGGTGCTGCCCAGCTATGTGATTCTTCCCGTGTGGGAGTCGCTGACCGGGAACGTGATTGTTCCGGGTTCGTCGATCCTGACGAAGGTGGCGCTGGCCTCGCCGATGCTGGCGGCCCTGGGTATGGCGACCGGGTGCGCGTCGCTGGGCATCCTGTGGGCGCGGCTGCGCGCGGTGCGCCGACTCGATTCGGTCGAGGATTCGACTCACATTGAGGGGCCTGCCGCGGTCTAATGCGCGCGCAGGGGCGCTTAAAACGTAATATGTGGGCAGATATAAGGAGGAAGCATGTCCGAGAACGAGTTTGACGTCCACCGCGGCAACGAGAAGGATGCCCGCGACAACGTGGTCCTGACCGGCGAAGAGATTGAGCTGCCCGGTGACGGTTCCGACGCAGCGGCGATCATCGGTGAGGCCAGCGAGCCCATCAACACCGGCGAGATCGAGTCGGTGGCGATCGGCGGTTTGACGGGCCGCGTCCCTGGCGCCGCGCCGCTCAAGCCCACGATCGAGGACAAGATTTCCACAGGCGAGCTGCCCGTCGTCTCCGCGCCGAGCGTTCCCTCCGACGAGGCCGACGTCGCTTCCGCTTCCGAGGTTGAGCCTGTGGATACGTCCGTTGAGGCCCCCCAGGCGGACGCTGTCTCCGAGCATGAGGCCGACGCTGAGCCGGTCGCCGAGGAGCCTTCGGAGGTGGAGGCGCCCGCGGTTGAGGAAAGCGCGGTTGAGGAAAGCGCGGTTGAGGCAGCCGCCGAGGAGAGCGCCGTCGCGGAGCCCTCGCAGGTGGACGTTCCCACCGCCAAGGCTCGCGTCATCGAGGAGCCCTCGCAGGTGGACGTTCCCACCGCCAAGGCTCGCGTCATCGAGGAGCCTGCCGACGAGGCACCCGTCGCCGAGGAGGAGTTCTCCTCGTCTGAGCCCGTGCGCTCCCCCATCATGACGCCCGCCCAGGCAGCGGCAGCCCTTGGCCTGAACCTGGACTCGGCGCGCGAGGATCGCGTTGAGCCGCAGGCAGCGGCACCCGTCGCCGCCGAGGAACCCGCCCCCATCGAGGACGCCCCCGAGCACTCCGCCGAGGCCTCGTCCCACGGCGACGAGCGCGCTTCCGCGGTCGGTGGCGCTGCCGCCGAGGTCGCCCCCTCGCTGCCCTCGCGCCGTTCCATGATTTTCGGCGACGACGAGCCCTTCTCTCCCTCCATCCCCGCGCTGAGCCCTGCCGCGCAGGAAGCGCGTGCCGCCGAGAGCACGCAGGAGGCCGCGGACGAGGCGCAGGCCTCCTCCACTGTTGACGTGCCCACCAAGAAGCTGCCCAACTACACGGATGCGGAGGAGTCCGCCTACACCGACGTGCCCACGCGCAAGCTGTCCACACGCCTGGCTGAGCGCATGGCCACCACGCCCTCGTACTCCTTCGACGAGCAGGACGAGGCGAGCGCACAGACCGAGTCCGGCGATGGCGCTGCGGCCGCGGTCGGCGTTGCCGCGGCTGGAGCTGCCGCCGCGGCTGGCGCGTCGGCGCTGGCCGAGGAGGAGCGTCCCCAGCGCCGGTCTGTGCTGGGCACCGACGAGGATGATCGCGACGCCGCCACCCTGGCCGCGATCGCCAGCCAGGGCCGCGACCGCGGCGACAAGGCACCCGCTTCCCGGCTGGACGACGAGCTGTTTAGCGCCACGCCCGAGATCACCGAGATGCCCTCGCGCAGCGGCGCCCACTTCCTGTCGTTCCTCCTGTTCCTCATCCTCGTCCCGGTCGGCTGGTACCTGGCTGCCGACGCGGGCTCGCGCATGACGCTGTCCGAGGCCGCCCCCATGTTCACGGGCGTCGCCTCGATCCTGGCGCTCGGCGAGCTCCTCGGCGCGATCGTCATCACCGTGATCCTGTGCGCCACGGCGCGCCGCTCCTCGCTGGGCGCATGGTTCATGGGCGTCATCACGCTGCTCGCGGGCCTGCCGTGGGTTCTTACTCCCGGCATCACGGCCTCGACCCTGCTGGATCCCCTCACGGTCCTGGCCAACACCAGCTCCCTCGGCTCGAACCTCGCACACCACCTGCAGGCCTCCGGCTACTCCGGCCGCTTCGCGCTGCTGGGCATCGTCCTGATGGGCCTGGGCTACGTGTCCCACTCCGCGCGCCGCAAGGGCCGTGCAGAGGAGGCGCTGCGTACCTCCATCGAGGCCATCAACCCGGCGGGCGCTTTCTACTCCAAGGGCGCGCGTAAGAAGGCCGCGAAGGATCTGAAGCGCAAGTGAACACCCTCATCCCCGCCAGCGCGATCGAGCTCGAGGGTCCGTGGACCCACCGGCACGTGAGCGCTGGCGGAGCTGCATTCCACGTCGCAGACATGGGCCAGGGCATGGACCATGCCCTGGTCTTGCTGCACGGTTTCCCCGAGCACTGGTGGTCCTGGCGCGAGGTCTTGCCCCTCTTGGCTGAGTCGACGTCGCGCGTGTTCGCCCTCGATTTACGAGGCTTTGGCACCTCAGACCTGACGCGCGGGGACTGCGATCTGCAACAGATGGCTCTCGACGTCATTGGCGTCGTGCGCGCGCTCGGCGTTGCCTCTTTCTCGGTGGCCGGGCTTGGCGTGGGCGGGAGTGTCGCGTGGATGATTGGCGCTTTAGCGCCGCTCGAACTTCGCTCGGTCGCCGTCCTGTCGGCACCCCACCCCCTGGGCACACAGCCCGTCATCGGACGCGTCCCCTGGGCGGGCGGGCGCGTCCTCCAGGGTCGCCTCGCCCTGCCGACGGGCAGGGAACGTGCCCTGCGTTCCGGCTCGCTCGTGACGACCGTGTTCCGCGCGTGGGCCTCGCCCGGGTCCGTGGACGCTCTTGTTTCCCAGTCTGGCCCCTATCGCGCAGCGCTGCGGCGTCCTTTCGCCGCGCACACTGCGCTGCGTGGGCTGACCGCCACCCGATCGCTGTCCCGGGAACTGCGCCGCACCCTGGCTGAGCCGGTGCAGGTCCCCGTCCTATCTCTTGTCGGCCGCGACGACGGCGCGTGGTCCACCCTCGATCACGCAGCTGACGCGCAGTTTGTCGACGCACCCCTGACGCAGATTGTCATTCGCGAGGCCGGGCACTTTCTGGCCGAGGAAGCACCCTCCACAGTCGCTGACGCCCTGGCTGAGCACGTCGCAGCGCACGCAATTTAGCTTGTTTTTCATTAGACAGCTCACACAAATCCCAGAATGAAACATGTTTCATCTGATAGATAGGGCATAATGGTGTGATACGCGGTACCCCCTAGTGATCGGTCTAACGCATGGGACTCGCCGCGCAGCCTCAATCGGAACGCCCGAGCAATCGGGCACGAGCGGAAGGAGCTCCGCACCATGATCGGTGACGGCAACTTCATCAGCCAGGTGCCGCTGTTCGGTGGCCTTGAT
>QWCO01000903.1_pt1 | contig 11815 bp, 5 predicted proteins | sample 1972611 | NCBI WGS metagenome assembly QWCO01 (sample SAMN09866706, study PRJNA288562) | Human oral metagenome isolate term1_saliva, whole genome shotgun sequencing... | reverse complement strand
GAGCTCCTGACGGTCGACGGGCTGCCCGAGGGAGGCAGGCTCCGCCTCGCGACCCTCGACTACTACGACGGGACGGTCATCCAGATCGCCACGAACGCCAACGGGTCTGGATTCCGCCACGTCGGAACCTCCTTCTACGAGACTCCCGCGCCCGCCGACGCCCAGGCCTCGAACGTGACCGTGCGCATCGAGGGTTACTCGGGGAACTGGGTTCCCACCGTCGACGGGGTGCGCTCCCTGGAGTACACCTCCGATCGGGCCAACCAGCTCGCTGACGCGCTCTACTTCCACGACCGCCTCGAGACTGCGCTGTCCACCGTGCGACTCGCGCAGGGAGATTCCTACCGGGTCACCGGCGTGGTGACGCGTCAGTGGAGCGACGAGGAGCTTGAAGGCCGAGCGTTCTCGCGCACGACGTCAGCACCCGACGAGGGAGTCCCCTCCGAAGTCGCCGACGCCGCCACGGAAATGATCGGCGACGCCGCACCGGGCATCGCGCAGGTCCGCGCCATTCAGCGCACGCTCCACGACGAGGGCTTCTACTCCGACGGCTCCGACCAGCTCTCCCTGCCGGGCCACCGCACCTCGCGCATCGAGGACTTCCTGAGCGCCGACCAGCTCATCGGCGACGACGACCAGTACGCGGTCGCGATGCTCCTCATGCTGCGCTCGCAACAGATCCCCTCCCGGATCGTCATGGGATTCCACCCGGAGACCCCGGCCTCGGGACCGGTGACGATGACGGGCAAGGACACGCACCTGTGGGTCGAGGTCCCCTTCGAGGGCGCTGGATGGGTCGCCTTCGACCCGACTCCCCCGCGCGACCAGGTGCCCCAAACGGAGGTCCCCAAGCCCAAGCCCGATCCGAAGCCTCAGGTCCTCCAGCCGCCGGACCCGCCGCAGGACCCGGCGGAGCTTCCGCCGGACACCTTCGACGACTCGGACGACAACGAGGAAGGCTGGCCCGCGTGGATCGGTATCCTCCTGGCGATCCTGGGCTGGACGGCCCTCGGCGTCCTGGCGCTCTCCCCGATCTGGGGTCTGCTCCTCTTCAAGGCGCTGCGCCGGCGCCGCAGACGCACCCAGGGGTCCGATGAGGAACGCGCCGCGGGCGCATGGGAGGACGTCGTCGACTACGCGACGGACACCGGACTGCGCGTGCCCGTGGGGGCGACACGCCTCACGCAAGCGCGCGCCATCGACGCGCGGCTGGAGGACCGCCGCGCCGAGATCCCCGCAGATACCGGTTTCCACCGGTGGGACGAGCAGTGCACCGAGCTGGTGTCCATGGCCCGTTCGCTCGACGCCGTCGTGTTCTCCGACGCGGGCGCTCAGGGTGGGGGCGCGGAGCGTTCCTGGGAGATCAGGGACGAGGTCGTGGCAGCGATTTCGGGGAAGACACCCTGGTATCGGCGCTACTGGGCGTTCCTGTCGACGCGTTCCCTGCGGATGCGCCGGGTTCCTCTGCGCGTGCGCGTCGATTCCCTCATCGAGCTGCTCGCCCAGTGGCGCGCGAAGAAGACAACACCCGCGGCCACCGACGAGACCACACCCCTGAAAGGCACGGACAATGTATGAAATGACGGTCCCGGGAAAGCCCTCCGTCGAGGTTCCCCCACACCTGGCGGGGACGGTCGCAGTCAACATCTGGCGCCGATTCTTGTGGCGTATCCTGACCGCCATCTTCTATACCGCTGCCCAGATGCTCATTTCCTCTATCATCGCGGGTGCGATGATCAATCGAATGTCACCGGATGACATCGAGCACCTCGTGCTTGCGATCCTTTTCTTGTGCTTCGCCTGGTTCATCATGCTTGTGATTGTCATCGTGCGAACCGGCGCAACTCCAATGATGCGTGCCGTAGGCGTGCGTTGGGTTCGCTACGACACGGGAGCTGCTGCGGGGTGGGCATCGCTATGGAAGCTAGTCTTGCAGGGTCTCATCGCTTCCTTCACCTTCGGACTCGGACCCATGATCATCTGCTTCGCCAGCATGGACGAGATGAACCGGACGTGGTTCGACCGCACGCTGGGCATCGTCCCGATCAACACGAAGGCGGGACGCGACACCTACAAGACGCCCGCCCCCGAGCCCGAGGAGGAGCCCGAGCCGGTCGTCCACCCGTGGAACGCCACGTCCTCGGCCGCCGCTTCGCTGCCGCCTGTCCCGACAGTGCCCGAAAAGGAAACGGAGACGGTGCACGTGCCGTGGGGAAGTGCGATCCCCGATCCGAGCCCGGCGCCGCCCTCCGTTCCTTCGCCCGCGGCGAGCGCACCCGCGCCTTCCTCCGACTATATCGGGGCAACGCCTTGGTCGACTTCCGGCACAGGTGTCAGCACGCCAGCCCCCGAGGTGTCCGCGGCTCCTTTGTCCTTCACCCCGCCCTCGTCCTCGTATTCGGGGAGCGCGTCGGCCTCCTCCCACCACGAGGATGACGACGATGACCGCACGCAGCTCGGGGTGCGCTACGACACGGCTCGGGTCACCTTCGACACGGGCGTGGACTATCCATTCGGCGGCTCGATCGTGCTCGGGCGCAACCCGGTCGCCCCGGCCTCGCGCCCCACTGCCTCCCTCGTGCCCGTCGATGACCCGGATCGGACGGTATCGAAGACTCACGTCGTGCTCACGGCGACGCGTGAGGGGGTTCTCGTCGAGGACCTGCACTCCACCGGCGGCACGGTCGTCGTGCGCGCCGACGGCCAGGAGACACCTGTCGTGCCCGGTTCCCCCGTCGTCGCAGCGCCCGGAGACACCGTCCGGTACGGGCAGCGGAGCGTGGTCATCAATGGGTAACGAGTGTGTCGAAGCGGTCGGCCCCGGGGGTTCTCGGGTCGTCGTCGCGCACGCTGCCCGCACGGATGTGGGACGCCGCCGCACGCACAACGAAGACTCGTGGGGGGCTTCCTTCCCCACCTACTTCGTGGCGGACGGCATGGGAGGAAACGACGCGGGCGACGTCGCCTCTCGGGTCGTCGTCGACACCATGTGTGACTCGTTGGCTCCGGGCGAGTTCACCACCCCCGCCCTACTCTCGACCGCGGTATCCCGCGCGGCGTTGGCAGTCGCGGATCTGGGAACGGGCTCGCGGGCACCGGGTTCAACCCTGACGGGCATCGCATTCCAGGAGTACCGGGGCAAGCCCTGCGCCGCCGTGTTCAACATCGGAGACTCGCGGACATACCTGCTCTCCGAAGGGAGTTTCGAGCAGATCTCTGTCGATCATTCCGAGGTTCAAGAACTCATTGACGCGGGCTACGTGACCGACGTCGAGGCCCGCGCCCTGCCCCACCGAAACATCATCACCCGGGCGCTGGGAGCCGGATCCACCCGTCATGTCACCGCCGATATTTTCATGGTCCCCGTGCATCGCGGCGACCGGTGGGTGATCTGCTCCGACGGGCTGTCGGGAGAGGTGACGGACGCGCTCATCGAGATGATCGTGCGCCACGTCAAGGACCGCGAGCAGGCAGCCGACGAGTTGATCGCACAGGCGCTGGGTGCTGGCGGTAAGGACAACATCACCGTCGTCATCGCGGATGTCCTCGAGGCCGAGCCCGAGTGGGGGCAGTCGAGTACCGGCGACGAAACCGTCGATAACGACGTGACCGTCAACTCTGCCGGAGACGCGGACTCGCAGCCGATGGAGAAGCAGCAACTGGCGGATGCAACGCGAGTGGAGGAACAGCATGCGTAAACGCACGTGGACGCCGGGTGGCTATCCCGCAGCGGTGACCGAGCGCGGAATCGTCGTCCTGGAGCCCGGCAATGAGGCGCTCGCCCAGCGATTCTGGGAGCTCATGCTGGAGGGCGCGGACCTGGCTGTCCTCCTCCAGGAGCTGACCTCCGCCTTCGCCGCCAACCTGGCCGCGCTGCCGAGTTTCGTCGCACTCATCGACGAGTCGGGCGAAGCACACATCGCTGTCCGCGGAGCTTTCGAGGTCGTCGTCGACGGGCCGGAGGGGCCGACGTCCGTGAGCGGGGGCAGCGTCATCACGTGGTCTGAGCACCGCTTCCGCACGCATTCCGGCTGGCGGATCGCCACGCCGGTGGACGGCCCCGCGTCCGAGGCCTGCCGGTGGCAGGTGATCAGCGCCGTCCTGCCCGTGGCCACGCTCGCGTCGGGCACGGTCGGCGAGGTCGCGTGCGGCGCGCCCGCCGATTCCCGCGTCGAGTCCGTGGCCTCGGACGAGGCCTCCCCCGCTTCCTCCGGGCCCGCTTCCTCCGGGCCCGCTTCCTCCGCGAGCGCCGTCGTCGCTTCGGACGAGGCCTCCCCCGCTCTCGGCGCACCCGTTCCCTCTGCGGGCGTGCAAGCGACTCCCGAGGAGCCGTTGCCGCCTGATCCCGCCCCAGCAGATTCGGGCGACGCGCCTGCCGACGGCGAGGGTTCCTCCGCCGATCTCTCCTGGCTTGCGGGGGCCTCGTCCGGGTCTGACGAGCCTGCGGGTGAGGCCGACGATGCTTCCTTGTCTGCCGAGGACAACGATTCCCCCGCTGCGGCCTTCTTCGCGCAGTTTGTCTCTCCGTCCGACGAGGAGGAGGAATCCGAGCCGGAGGACGCGGCGGCAGATCCTGTGATCGCCCAGCCGACTGCCCCCGCCCCCGTTCCTGCCGACGACGAGCCATCGGGCTCAGGGGCCTCGGGAGAAGAGACGCAAATCCCCTGGTACGAGCGCGAGGACGAGACACCCGAGTCAGAGCCCGCGGACGAGGCCGAAGACCCCGACGACGACAAGCCACCCCTCGAAGCGACAGCTGACGATGCGGCGGACGAACCCCTCGAGGTGGAAGCGGAGGATGGCGTGCGTTCCCGCTTCGAATACCTCTACGGTGCCGAGCGTCCGGAGTATTCCGTCGAGCAAGCGGCCGTCAGGCAGATTCAAAACTCCGATGTCATCGACGACGACCCGGTTCCCGTGCCCCCGTCGTTCGCCTCCCCGCCTGAGGCAGAGCACCAGGAGGCGCCGGCGCCCGCCATCGATGATCCAGTCCCACCCGTCCCTGGTCAGGCGGTTTCGGGTCCGCCGGTCTCGATGCCAGAACCCGAGCCTCCACTCGACCCACCCCCGAGAGGCTTCTTCATCGACTCTGTCCCCGGACTCTCCTCAGGCGCTCCGCGAGCGCAGGCGGCCGCGCCAAGCGCCGCCTATCAACGACTCGCGGCGACGCAGGCCGAGGGCGATCACGACGGACAGACGATGCTCCCGGAGCGCGCCCGCGAGCTGCGCGAGTACGCCCGCCGGGTCGGGACCGACACCGCGCCGGACATGCCCGCGGCACAGTCGTCCCAGACCGCGGTCGGTCCGCAGGTCCTGGCGGTCCTGTGCGAGAAGGGGCACCCGAACCCGACCCACGCCTCGTCGTGTCGAATCTGTTCGTCTCCGCTGAGCAGCAGCTCCGTCACCGTCCCGCGCCCAGACCTGGGCCGGATCATCCTGTCCACGGGGGAAGAGGTGCCCCTCGACCAGGACATCATCATCGGGCGACGTCCCCGCTCAACCCCGACCGCTGGTCGCGCCCCCGCGCGCCTGGCCATTGTCCCGAGCCCCGGCAAGAAGATATCTCGCAGTCACTGCGAGCTGCGGATCGACGACTGGGACGTGCGGCTCCACGACCTCGGCTCCCAAAACGGCACTCTGCTGATGCGCCCCGGGCAGGCCCCCGTCCGCCTGGACGGGTCTGTGGCCATGGTCCTCAAGCCGGGGGACGTCGTCGAGCTCGGCGAGAACATCTCATTCCGAATGGAGGCGTAATGCGACAACCACTCGATCCCCCGGCAATTCCGGGCGCAACGTTCGTCCGCCACCTCGGCACGGGCGGTTTCGCCGACGTCTACCTGTTCCGCCAGCAGATGCCCCAACGCGACGTGGCGGTCAAGGTCCTGCGTCCGGATTCCAACGCCCGGGCCTCGGCGGCCTTTGACGCCGAAGTGAACCTGATGGCTCAGGTCGCCAACCACCCGTCCATCGTGTCCTTCTACACGGGGGGAATTGCGGACGACGGCCGCCACTACCTGGTCATGGAGTACTGCCCGCCCCCGCACCTGGGCCAGCGTTCCAAAGAACACCGCATCCCCGTGTCCCAGGCGCTTGACGTCGGCGTGCGCATCGCGGGCGCAGTGGAGACACTCCACCAGCGCGGGATCATCCACCGCGACGTCAAGCCCATGAACATCCTGTTCACCCAGTTTGGGCACCCCGTCCTCACTGACTTCGGCATCGCCGCGCAAACGGGAACGGGCGAGGAATCCCCGGGCGGTTTCTCCGTGGCGTGGGCACCGCCGGAGCAACAGGACGGCACGGGTCCCTTCGGTCCGACCATCGACGTCTATTCCCTGGCCGCCACCGTGCACGGTATCCTCACAGGCCACTCCCCCTTCGAGATTCCCGGGGGAGACAACCGCGAGCTCTCCGTACTCAACCGCGTGCTGCGCTCCCCGGTGCCCGCCATCGGCCGCAGCGACGTGCCCGCGGAGCTCGAGCGCATCCTCGCGATTGCGATGTCCAAGGACCCCAAGCGGCGCTACCAGTCGGCGCGGGAGTTCGCCCTCGCGCTTCAAAACGTGCAATCTTCGCTGCGCCTGACCCCCACGCCCTTCGAAGCCATGGGGGTAGAGGCCCCTGCCGGGACCTTTGAGGACGAGGACGGGGACGAGACCTGCGCGGCGCCCATCGCCGTGTTCTCTTCCCACGCCCCGGCCTCGTCCGTCCCTGACGAGGAGGATGACCGCACGGTCGCCGTCCTGGCGAAGGTGGACCCGGCCCCGGCTCCGGCAAGCGCGCCGCAGAGCGGTCCCGCGAACGCGGTGTCCACGCGTGAGGACGCGCCTCGGGCCTCTGAGACGGACGAGGCCGAGGAGGCTCCCTCCAGGGGCTTCGGCTCGGTCGTGGCTGGGTTCCTGCTCGTGCTTCTCCTCGTTAGCGGCGTCGCCTTCGGCGTGTGGACGGTGCTGCGCGGCGAAGGAAGCACGGTGGCTCCGGCCCAGTCCTCGCCTGATGCGCCTCCCCTCGACGGGCTGCCCTCGGCCAACGCAAACGCGTCGATTACCGGTCTGGCGGGCACGGTCACCCCTGAGGGGGTCACCTTCACGTGGGACGCGGTCGGCACCGGGACGACGTACCTCTACCACGTCGAGGACCCCAAGGAGGGCCACCCTGTGCGCCAGACGAAGGAGACGACGGTCACCGTTCCGGTTGTTCCGGGGCGCACCTGCCTGTCGGTCGCCGTGCGCAACTCGGACGGGCGCTCCTCGAACGAGGCCATCGAATGTGTGGAGACGCCATGAGTGCGGAGAGTATCCAACCGGAGTCCACCGAGGACGTATCCGCGGTCATCGACTACTGCGGCGAAATCTATGAGGTTCGCGCCGATCAGGAGTTCCTCATTGGCCGCGAGGCCGACCTGTGCATTGACGACAACCCCTACCTGCACCGCAGGCTTGTGCGGATCAGCTGCCACGACGGCCTGTGGTGGCTGGACAACATTGGGTCGCGGATCGCGGTCACCGTCGCCGACGCCTCGGGGTCCATGCAGGCTCGGGTCGGGCCCGGGGCGCGCATCCCCCTGGTCTTCGAGTCGGCCGTCGTCGTGTTCGCGGCCGGGCCCACGACCTACGAGTTCTCCATCACCGTGCGCGGGACGACATTCCGCAGCTACGCTGCCCCCACCGCCGACACCGGCGAGGCCACGGTCGGGGAAGCACGTTTCACGCCGTCGCAGTACCTGCTGATCCTGGCGCTGTGCGAACCCTGGCTGACGCAGGCTGGTTCCGGCGCGACCGATATCCCGCGCAATGCCGAGGCTGCTGCGCGGCTGGGGTGGCCGATCACCCGCTTCAACCGAAAGCTCGACAACGTCGCCGACAAGCTCGACCGGATGGGAGTGCCCGGCATGCGGGGCAGGCCGGGGTCCTTGGCGACACACAGGCGCGTCAGGCTGGTCGAATACGCGGTCGCGGCGCGGCTGGTCTCCAGCAGCGACCTGTATCTGCTCGACGATGAGAAACGACGCAACAGCACACCCGATGCACTCACCGGAAAGGACCGGCGATGAAGATCAAACTGACACTGCGCGGGCGTACCCGCGAGGATATCGACCTGCTGGTCACCACCGATGCAACGGCGACGGTCGGAGATGTTGCTGCCGCTCTGGCTTCCTCGGGTCCGCGACAGAGCGCCGCTACCCTGGCTGCACCCGATTCGCTGACGCTCAGGGTTCTCGATCCCGTGGACGGAAGAATCACCTCAGTCCTGCCGTCAACGGCATACGTGACTGAGACAGGACTCAACTCGGGTTCACTTGTCGACATCGCCTCGGCGAAAGACGCGACTCCAACGGGAGGCGTGGCGGGCGAGCTACGCGTCCTGGACGGAAATGACAAGGGCATGTGCGTCCCCCTGTATTTCGGCGGCACAACCGTGGGCCGATCTCCCTCGTGCACGATCATGCTCAACGACCGTCGAGTGTCGAAGGAACATGCTCGCATCACCGTCGGCTCAAGCATTGAAATTCACGACCTCAACTCAGCCAACGGTGTCCTCGTTGGCAACCAGCGCGTGCAGCAGGCCACGGTGACACCCGGTGACGTGGTCCTCCTTGGAGACACTCAGATCCAACTGGTCCAGACAAAGATGCCCGAATCGACTGGCGAGTCCACGGACATCGCATTCATCAGGTCGCCTCAGGTCATCCCACACGCGATCCCCCGAACGATCAAGCTCCCCGATGCACCAACCCGCCCCAAGCCCTCGCGTTTCCCATTCATCGGCCTCGTGGCCCCCCTGATTATGGGCGCATCCATGTTCCTCCTGACCCGACAGCTGACGAGCTTGGTGTTCATCATCCTGAGTCCGATCATCATGATCGGCTCGTGGTGGGACCAACGTCGACAGTCGACAAGCGAGTTCACCGAAGCAATGACGCAGTTTGAAGATGCTCTGAAGGTCACCCACCAGGACCTGGATGACAGTCGACGCGAGGATGTGGAGTCCCGCCACGCTCAGTTCCCTCCGATCAAGCAGACCATCGAGGGGGCGCTGCGTCGCGACGGCTCGTTGTGGATACGCAGGCCCGAGCACCCGGAGTTCCTGAAGTTCCGCCTGGGGCAAGGGACGGACACCGCGACGGTCACCATCGAAGGGGCGGATCAGCGCACGGGTCTTCCGGAGGCGGTCGCCAAGGTGCGCGCGCTCGCCGTTGAGTACTCGCGGGTCACGAATGTTCCACTCGTTGCCGACATCCGCTCGTCCGGAGGCCTGGGCTTGTGCGGCCCGAGCGACGTCCTCAGGCAGGCGCGCGGGGCGATCGCAGCCCAGCTGGCGGCACAGTACTCGCCTGCTGAAGTCATCGTCACCTGCATGACCTCCACCGATCACGTGCAGGGATGGGAGTGGATGAAGTGGCTCCCTCACTGCTCCTCCCCGCACTCCCCCTTCGGTGCCGGCGTCCACCTTGCCTCCGACTCGGCTTCCGCGAAGGTCCTGCTCTCTTCGCTCGAAGGCCTGCTCGAAGCCCGCACTCAGGGCGACCCCAGCGAGGTCTCCGACCGCGGCCCCGAGGTTGCTTCCGCCTCCTCTAGCGAGGCCTCTGCGCAGGATACGTCGAAGAAGTTCCCTAATCCGATTCCCGCGGTGGTCGTTTTCGTGGACGACGTGCTGGTGGACCGCGCTCGCCTGAACCGTCTTGCCGAGTTGGGCCCTGATCGAGGTATCTACTTTGTGTGGATGGCCCCTTCGTTCTCCGAATTGCCTGCGGCGTGCCGATCGTTCATCGCATTCGACGGCAGGCAGGCTTCCATCGGTGACGTACGCGCGTCGCGCGCGCTTGAGGACGTGAGCGTGGACCGCGTCTCGGACGAGGAGTTGGCTGCCCTGGGCCGGTCACTATCCCCTCTCTTCGACGCGGGAGTCCCCGTCGACGATGACTCGGATCTGCCAGGCTCCATTTCCTACGTGGATCTGACTGGCCAGGAACTGGCGGACGATCCCAACGCCATCATCGAACGGTGGAGGGCCTCGCACTCGATCATCGACCGCACACCGGGGCACCCCCATCGCAAGATTCCGGCCGTTCCCCTGTCAGCCATCGTCGGTCAGGGGGCGAGCGAGCCCATGCAGCTGGACCTACGCTTGCACGGACCGCACGCGCTGGTCGGCGGCACGACGGGTGCCGGCAAGTCCGAGTTCTTGCAGGCGTGGGTCCTCGGCATGGCCCAATCGGTGTCACCCGATAGGCTGACATTCCTGTTCGTCGACTACAAGGGCGGTTCCGCCTTCGAGCAGTGCACGGATCTGCCGCACACCGTCGGCCTGGTCACCGACTTGTCGCCCTACCTGGTGCGCCGCGCCCTGACCTCACTACGAGCGGAGCTGCACTACCGCGAGCGCCTTCTCAACAAAAAACGAGCAAAAGACCTCGTCACCCTCGAGAAGTCCGGCGATCCCGACTGCCCCCCATCGCTCGTCATTGTCGTCGACGAGTTCGCGGCGCTCGTGAACGAGGTTCCCGAGTTCATCGACGGCGTCGTCGACGTCGCCCAACGAGGACGTTCGCTCGGCCTGCACCTCATCCTGGCGACCCAGCGCCCTGCGGGCGTCATCAAGGACAACCTTCGTGCGAACACGAACCTGCGCGTCGCCCTGCGCATGGCTGACACCGATGATTCCCAGGATGTCCTCGGGGATGCCATGGCCGCCCACTTCCCGCAGAACACGCCCGGCCGTGCTGCGGCAAAGACAGGCCCCGGCAGAATCTCAGTGTTCCAGTCGGCCTACCCGGGTGCCCGCACCGCCGAGGGACTCAAGACGACGCAGGTTGACATCGAGGCGCTGGGCTTCGGCCTGCCGCAGAAGTGGAAGACGCCCGAGCCGCCCAAGCCTCGCGAGGAGATCCCTACCGACATCACCCGAGTTGTCGGTACTATCTGCGCAGCGTCGGCCAAAGCGAACATCCAGGCGCCTCGCAAGCCGTGGCTGCCCGAACTCGCACCGATCTACGACCTCTCGCTTCTACCCCAGCGTTCCGACGCCAAGATCGTCCTCGGTGTCCTAGACGACCCCGAGGACCAGTCGCAGGAAGTGGAGTACTTCCGACCCGACACGGACGGACACATCGCCTTCTACGGCGCCTCCGGTTCCGGAAAGACGACCGCGCTGCGATCGCTCGCGATCGCTGCAGGCATCACCCCCAGCTCAGGTCCCGTCAACGTCTACGCCCTCGACTTCGCCGGCGGAGGCCTCGACATGCTTCAGAAGCTCCCCAGCGTCGGCAACGTTATCCAGGGCGACGACGAAGAGAGGATTGCTAAGCTCATCGACTTCCTCGGTAGCATCGTCGACGAGCGTTCTGTCTCCTACAAGGCCGTCAACGCCAGCCACCTGACCTCCTACCGGGAACTCTCGGGTAAGCAGGACGAGCCCCGATACCTCGTGCTCATCGATGGGATCGCCACGTTCGCCGAGACCTACCAGCTCGTCGGCCGACATGCGAAGATCTGGAGCCGTTTCCAGCAGATTCTGTCGGACGGGCGCGAAGTCGGCGTTCACTTCGCGGTATCGGCGGACCGGCCGCAGGCCATCCCGAACTCGATCGCCGCGTCGTTCCAACGCAAGGTGGTTCTGCGTCTCACCGACGAGGACGCATACCTCTATTTCAATCTTCCGCGCGATGTTCTGAGCGCGTCGAGCGCTCCAGGACGCGCCATGCAGGTGGGTAACCCCAACCTCTTGCAGCTGCCGATCCTCGGCAGGAATGTCACGGACTACGACCAGGCCAGGGAGATCGAATCACTGGCAGGCGCCTCGTTTATGCGCCGAC
>QWCO01000902.1_pt1 | contig 11827 bp, 8 predicted proteins | sample 1972611 | NCBI WGS metagenome assembly QWCO01 (sample SAMN09866706, study PRJNA288562) | Human oral metagenome isolate term1_saliva, whole genome shotgun sequencing... | reverse complement strand
TAAGCCCACTTGCGCCGATGGTACTGCAATGCAATGCGGGAGAGTAGGTAGCCGCCTCCTTTTTATCAGAGCGTTCATTTGAGCAATCAAATGGACGCTTTTTTTTGTTTATCTTCTACTCCTCAATTCACCCGATGGTACACCGTGCCAAATAGGGCAATGCGGGAGAGTAGGTAGCCGCCTCTTTTTACAAAGCACTTTGAAGATTCATTTCTTCAGAGTGCTTTTTTCGTTTATATCCCTTGTGAATGTCTTGAAATTTATTTTCGAATACTTTCGAATTCTGTAGACCATCGGTTTTTAATAGTTATAACACCATCTATATCTTGTTTTTTATTTTCAGAAGCATATTCTTTTAATCTTTCTTTTGTCATTATCAATTTGCATTATTGATAGCATGCACGCAACATTTCTTAATCTTTTTTCAACTAATAGAAAAATATAGATATGAATTGTATTTATAATTCATTGTTTTTTCGTAATTTTGCACGGACTTACAAATTGAGTGGTTGATTTTTTTTATTTAGAAGCTTGTATTCAGAATAGAATCAATTATTATTAGGATTAAAAGATTAAATTAGGATGTTTATGGCAATGAAGAAGATTTATTGTAGTCCTGTTACAACATTAATCGTTTTTGAAGCAGAAGAGAAGTTGCTGACGATTAGTGCAGGAACGACAGACCCTGTAGAGGGTGGTGACCCAACAGGTGGTAATGGTTCTACTCCCAACCCATTTGCTGCTTTTGGTAATGCAAAACGACAGATTTGGGACGATGATGACGAGGAAATGGAAAGTTAATAACAAACAAAGAACAATTTATCTTATGAATAGAACGAGTATAAAACTTTTAGCATTCTGCAGTATTGCGATGAGTGTGTTTACAGCATGCCAATCGGATGATGTGGATAATGATAAGGATAACAATACTGCCCAGCATATTTATACGATTAAGGCGGAGTCGACAGCTGCACAAGATAGTACAATTCCTACTAAGGCTCTTGCTGTTGATGCAAATAATAAGAAAGTGTTGCACTCTACATGGGCTGCAGGTGACAAGCTGATTGCCTTCGTTTCAAGTGACGGAACAAGTAATACACGTACTTCTTACTGGACTATCGCAGCCGATAAGAGCGGTAAAGGTAGTACGTTTACAGGTCAGATAGCAGCCAAAGGCAATGCAAAAGTGGAAGCAACGGACGACCTTTGTTTCTTCTATCCAGGTGCTGCAGTAGGCAAAAGCATTGCACCTGTTACGAAATCGGGCGAGGACGACAAAAAACCTTACCATGATGAGGTTAGCAATATATCGAACCTTCTCGCGTTGAATCTGACCCGTCAGGACGGTACTGCAGAGACAATTGGTAAGTTATATGACTTCCAATACAAGCAGGTTAAGCCCAAGAGCATTGAAGGTTCGACTATTAATGTGAGTATTGGAGATATGAAACGCATCGTATCTTTGTGGGGTTTGCGTTTCACAGACGCTAATAATCATATTTTGACCAACATCGATTCTGTTTACATCTCAAACGTAAAGGGATCTGATGTGTTCAATCTCTCAACGGGAAGCTTCGTTAAGGACAACCCAGCTGATGAGAGTATGAATATCGTTGTTACTCCTCCTACGGGTCAGAAGGTATCGTCTGAAGGTGGTAAATATACATACATTTCGCTCCTCCCAGGCACCTATACCGATGTACTTATTATGGTTTATGTGGGTAATAAATGCTATAAAAAGGAGTATGCAAGTTTGAGTTTCGACGAAGGAAAGGTATATCACTCTGACCTTTTGAGTATGCCTGAGGTGTTGCCAAAACCTTATGTTGAGGTGCAAGGCATCAAATGGGCAACAGGAAACTTCATCCATTACGGTCCAGAGACTGGTGGATATTGGGGTATAGCACCAGCACAATGGTGGATTTCACGCCGTGCAGTGATGTTAGATAGCAACAGAAAGCCTGTATCTTCAGGAGGAACAATTATGTCTTCACAGTTCGAAGATAATCCGACACAGACTACTAATGATGTAGACCTTTTCCGTTTTGGTGATATTGTTACTGCATTGAATCTCAAAACAGATAAGTATAAGAGTGGTGACATTGACATTCAGAAGAAATTCTACGTAGGTGATGGTCCTCTAAAGGCTCAAACAACAAATACTTCTAATGCAAAATATGGCGATATTGTCTGGTATTACACAATGAATAACCACAAGAGATATCGTTTGCCATCAGAAGATGAGCTTAAAACATTATACTCAACAGCTAATGTAGTACCAGCCTATTGTTATACAGATAAGAATACTGTTGTTTATGGTGCCTACTTTACAAATCACACAAGTGGTCCTCGTGTTCAAGGTTTCCCTACTGGAGTGAAAGCATATTATAAGTATAGTAATGTGACAGCACTTGTTCGTGCTAACAAAGGCTTGTTCTTGCCAATCTCAGGTCTGCGCATCATAGATAATGATAAGATGGGACTCAGAGACATGGCATGGGGTGCAGGAGCGTATGGACAGTACATGTCATCTAAGTCACATGGTCTTTTAGGCTCTGATCGTTTCAAATTTGGGCCTTCAAAATGGGAATTTAAAAGTGAGATTAAGGCTCAAGCCAGTGCTATTCGACCAGTATTGGATTCTGAGGATACTAACCAGAGTGATCCAGTTTATCCAGCTTTCTCAAATATTCGATAATTCAAAGCGCTTGGTAAAGCATAAGAATTAGTTTCTAAGAAATCATATTAGGAGGGACAAATACACTACTTTCCTCGCATAAAGAATAATCATTCAGCGGGTGTGAGAGTGTGTTTGTCTCTCTTTTTTTATCTTCCTATTACATTTAATACTGCATAATGAGTTGTAGAGAGAGATAGTTTCTCTCCATTTTCCATGTGTGATTCTTATAAAAAAATAGAAATGATGATAGTAGGATTGTTGAATTTGTTCCTACGCTATAAAGGTCTCTCAAAAGGGTAGGGAACTTTCATTCTTGTTCAAAGTCATTATCGAAGCATTTAATGCTTCTGTCACTCGGCGAAAGTCGTTTCCCGAATGGTTTGACATTTCCGCGCATGGCGAAAGTCGTTTCCCGAATGGTTTGACATTTCCGCGCTCGGCGAAAGTCGTTTCCCAAATGGTTTGATGTTTCCGTGCTCGGCGAAAGTTGTTTCCCAAATGGTTTGGCGCTTGCGGGCCTCCCGCAAAATAGTGGGGCAAGTGGGAGGCGACAATGTTGTGAAATGCAGGATGATGGGACGTCAACTCATTCAAATTAATCATTTTCGTGTAGCGTTATTTTATTCAAAATAAAATAGAATAAAATATGGCGCAATCGATTTTTCTTTATACTTTTGCATCCGAATCAATGTGAATTCAGGAAACTATTCTTTGATAAACGTGCATGATAACGTGTCATGCCAATTCATTAACACAAGATAATGGCACATTTTAAGCTCGCGTGAGCCTCTGGCCATATATCTTAATACAATCATTAAAAAAATGAATATCATTAAAAAAGGATTTAAGAGAGAGTATATCAAGCCGAGTATTGTTATGTTTGCTATGAGCAATGAAGAATATCTTTTAGCAGCGAGTCCTAATGTGCGCCCCGGAGGCGGTGGTACGCCACCAGGAAGTATTACCATTGAGCCACTCGTTCCTGTTGATGGAGGCGATGACGACAATCTTGTAGGATAATGTAGAAACTTAAAGAATGATGAATTAAAGATGAGAAAAAGATATTTCTTAGCAGACTTACAGACGTTTCTTGCAGCCGCTTTGGCTTTATTTGCAGTTTCTTGTGCTGACAATGACCTACAAGACGATTTGGATAATGGCGATAAAAGCACTATGGTTCGTTTCGATATTAACGAAGATAATGAAGTGGCCAGTGCACGACAGAATCCTTTCAGTCGTACAGCAAATGTGCAGGAAGCCAACGAACAGCGTTTCATCGGTCAAAAGTTGTTGCCGAATAACAACGCAAATCTCAATCTATGTTTGATTGAAACCACTGTCGATGGCGTTAATCCAGTGAAGCACGACGCTGCCACACGCGCCAATGTTATTAACAGAATGTCACTCGGTGACTTCTCATCAACGGGCGTTCGTGGCACATCTGCAGCCAATATTACGGAGAGTTGGTTTAACAATGCAAGAACAAAGAATAATGGTGAGCTTTATTCCCCCTTATTTTGGTCGTGGAATAAACCTTTCGGGCGATTCTTTGCCGTATATCCTGTGATGAATATCAATGCTCCCGATGCCACAAACAGCGCCAGTGTTGAATTTACCTTGAATACGGATGTTCGGAAACAAGTCGACCTTATGACTGCATGTTCAGGCGATGTGCACTATGCCACACGTCTGCAAGCACCAGTAACAAGCTTGAATTTCCGCCATGCTTTAACGGCTATTCGCTTTGCTGTGGGGCAGAATCTGTCGTTCGATAAGACAATCAAGCAAATAACGCTTAAGAATGTGTTGCTCAAAAGCAAATTCGTTTTATCCAAATCCTATGATGGTTCTGGTGCGCAATGGGTTTCTACGGGGTATAACACGCGTGGAGATGTTACGCTTAATGGCTTGAATTACAAGACCAACGAAAACCCAAACAGCATAGTAAGGGATGTAACGATGTATCCTTGGGGCGCAGCTTTAGCTAATCTAAAGGACAATTACACGTTCTATATGATTCCTCAAGAGCTGACGAATAAGGTCACTGCTGTGATTACATTTACGGATAACACGGATATTACTGTACCGCTCAAAGGTTCGTGGGAGGCTGGAACAACACGCACTTACAAGCTAAGCCAGAAAACTTCTACGTGGAATTATACGCTTGAAGCAACAAGTCCTGCGGCTGTAGGCTATAAAACTGCTCAGTCAGATAAATATAGTATAACGAGTTATCGCACTGCTCCCGATGGCACAAAGAAGCCTGTTGCTTGGAAGGTTGTGGGCTATAGTGTAGACGATGGAGCCACATGGACAGAGAATAAACCGGCATGGTTGATGGCTATCAGCAAGACATCGGGTAGTGGTGGACCTGCAGCCGAACAGGGAACAGCTACCTTAGTTCCGGAGATTGTAGACCTTACAGCTAAGCGCAACAAACAATTGCAGGAGTCAACGCCATTGGGTACTGCTGCAACGCCCTATAATTTATCGAACAATAAGGGTGAGATTACCGTGCAAAATACGGCAAATTGTTATGTCATCTCAGCCCCGGGATTTTATTGTATTCCGCTTGTCTATGGCAATGCCATTAAGAATGGAACTACCAACAACAGCGCTTACAAGAGTAGTGCACCTGTAACAAACGTAACGTTTGGTAGTCCTGCTGCAGCCAAGGATGTTATTCTCCACACACTTGTAGACCATGATGGCAAACCTATCACCGACCCTTGGATAGAGAAAACTAATAATAAGGCCAATAATGGCATAAATAAGGCAGAGGTGGTTTGGGCTGATGAAGCCAATCTTGTGACGCTTCCTACAGCTTCAATCTATCGTGATGGCAATGGCAATGCTTTCGTTAAGTTTGAAGTTAAGAAAGAAGATATCAAGAGTGGCAACGCAGTTCTTGCCGTGAAAAAGGGCAATACCACACTCTGGTCATGGCATTTATGGTTCGCACCAGCGGGTGTTTTAAACAAAATTCCTGTCACAAACAAACAAGGAAAGGTATATAACTTTGCGAGTGAGCCGCTTGGTTGGAAACCCAATGTATGGAGAGGTACGCCTTATTCAAGTCCACGCAGCGTGAAGATAAAGGTTGAACAGGAGATTGCCAACGCTGGAGTAAAGCAGCAAGCAGTGGTTACAATCACGCAAAATGCAGGTACCGAGACGAATAGTGGCGCCGCAACGATGTATCAGTGGGGACGAAAAGATCCCTTCCCAGGTTCGAGTTTGCCAGTTAAACAAGGCTCAATCAAAGCGAATGCAGGCGATCAAATCTATATGCAGCACGTCATTCAGAACCCTGGTTTCTTCTATACAACCGGAACAAATGCTGCTGGAATCATTAACACGAATGCCGGATTGACGAAGTATTACTATTTCTATAACTTATGGTCAATTAATAACAGGACCGCCAGTGGACTGAATCAGATAAATAATGCTCCTGTTGTCAAGACCATCTACGACCCTTCTCCTGTTGGATTTAGTGTTCCTTCAAATGCCGCTTTCACGGGTTTCACAGCCAATGGACTAAACGAAGGCACGATGAATGTAGACGGAACAGACAATCAAACATCGTATAATGCGCAATATGGGCATGTGTTCTGGACCAATAGCACAAAGACATCAACTATCGCTTTCCCTGCAGCTGGCTATCGAGATTCAAAGTATGGCGCTTGGTTCTATGGCGGAACAATCGGTGATTATTGGTCGGCCGACCCGAATGATGTTAATAATGGTTGTGTCATGGGCCTGCAAGTAGATAAGGTTTATCCGCTTTATCGTAACATCCGTACATATGGTTTTGCAGTTCGACCCGTAGCCGAATAAACGTAGTGTGCCTCAATAGGCGCAATTGAACATAACTTTAAGGCCTGTCTTTCTTTAGTGAAAGGCAGGCCTTTTTATATTCATTAATTGCATGTTTAATCCGTTTCTAAATACTATAAAATATAATTTAACAAATTTATTCTAATGTATTCTGAAACTGAATATTACGTATTTATAATCAGTATAATGAGATGGTTAGTATGGAAAAATATTAATTTTATCGATGTTTTATGCAAAAGAATGCGTAACTTTGCACCGGAAAAGCAATCATCTCAACTTTGAAAAGAGTTATTCTATAAACTATTCATTCATAAATAAGAGAAAGAAATGAAATTAAACTGGACATCACGCTGTGTATTTACTCGTAAGTCGTTTGCCCTTTTGTTATTATTGTTTGTAGGAAATCTAACAGTCTTTGCACAGGCAGGTAGCAAAGCTGTGAAGGTTACCATAAGTCCTAAGTCAGGAAATATTATTTCTGTGCGTTCGGCGAGTAATCTTGAAGCAGGCTCTGAGGCTGGATATGGCTCGCTCTTTATCCACAATCAAGCTCCGCTTACCTATACTACGACCGACCAACCAGAGTTTTCGACCGATGGATTGATGCGTAACCACACAGGAAACATTCGTTTCTATGATCATAATACCACTAATCCTGATGATGATAGGGTTGTGCACATTACGGGTATCTATAACTCTTTTGCTGCTCTGGCTGTGCCAAAAGGATACCGCATCACGAAATACACCATCCGCATTAAGAATAATCTGCAGGGAAGTTATGGACAGGCTGACTATGATATCTTAAATAAAGCCTTTCAACGCACCAATGGTACACAGAAGCTAACATGGAGACAATGGGTGGATTGGTACTTTGGTGAAATCCCAAAGTCGGATGTTGCGGCGGAGAATGCACGTAAAGGCAGTTCCGATATGAACTGGATTGGTACGCCAATCAGAATCTATCACTGGGGTGACGGGAAGACAAAAACCTACGAACTGACGCGTGGTAATGGGACAACAGATAACCTTGGTAACGTGATTTACTTCACTTTCATTGGTGATCACAACACTTCCAACACGCTCGCGGGCTTTGAATACGAGTCATTCGAGGTTGATATCGCTCCGGATGTGGAGTTCCCTGTGTCACTGGCGCCTTCGAATGCTTCTGAAGAGAATACTAACTTGGTGGAGAGTGGTTTTGAAACGCGTAAGATTGATGTGGGAGAAATTAAGCGAATAGAAAAGAATGGTAAGAAATTCTTAGCTTATGTACCGAGCAATATCAAGCAGATGGAAGCTACAGTGAAACTCTTCCACGAGTCAGCTGTTGATAATGGAACATGGAAAAAGACTACAGGTAGCAATCAATACATCTCAGCTTTACAGGTTGGAGGTGTGAATTGGAATGCGTTGAAGCGTGGCGTTTACTATATAGAAGCACCGACTAAGGTTGTAAATACATATGCTGATGGAACTGAGAATATTGTTCCTGTAGGCTATCGAATTACGGGTGCAACCTTTAAATATACGTATGGTGCGAACCAATCTGCCAGTCAACGGGGCTTCAGAATCAAGAAAAGTGGGGTGAATGCATACCTTAACAGGTACCTGCAATGGACCTCTTTTGCCTCCAGTTGGGAGCAAGATGCTTCAGGACGAATTTATATGCAGGGTGCGGGTGGTAGCAAAACTTATCTTAGAGTAGTAGCACTCACAAACTCTTACGACTACTCTATCACAACGACGACAAACATTTCATATGCCAGTATGAACTGGTTCTTTGATTCAGAAGGTAGACTTTACAACCTCAACTATGGTTATAGATACTATCTAACGTATGTTCCTGCAACACCTTATGTCGCTGCACAGACCGTACTTACCTATTATTCACGTGGCGAATACCCCAAACGTGAGGCTGCAGGGTCGTCTTTCACACCGCAGAACTTCACCTTGAAGGTATATGATAAGACGGGTACAACGGTTGAAAAGACTGTAAACGTATCGACAACCAATCGTGATGGCTCTTTCGACATTACTGGTCTGAACAACGATGCGGTGAAGTTTGCGATTGAAAATACTACGGGTATGGCGTTAGTGAACGTAGATGTGAAGATGGAACCATTGAATCCGTATGTCAGTACGGCTGATATCGTGTGCACAGGAGCGCAAGGTGAGGAGATGACACGTACGTTTACGAATGCAACAGACTTCAAAATGGGTGGTGATCTCTTTGTATATAAGGTGCCACTTGGCTTCTCTTCTCCTTTACAAGGTAAGTTCTCTTTCCGTAATTTGAAGTCGCTCTTTGCTGATGACACATATCTGAACTGTGATCCTCGTGACGGAACAGCACGCTATAGCTTTGTAGGTTCGAAGTATACCCCCGTAAATGGTACTGATCTTTATAGCAATAGCTATGATCCTAACCATACATATCTTGATAAAATTGAAGTTAAGGTGGCTGGAAATAAGGCTTTCGTGTTCAACAATTCAGCTGAACTTGACCGCAATAGAAATACGCGTGAAACGCTATATCTCACAGAAACTCCATATAGTGCAGCTGCTTATACAACACAAGGGGGTAACTTCGACGAAGCAAACTCTGTAGTACAGATAGGTGAAATAAAGACGCTTTATCTCTTTACTAAGGATGAAACGCGGTATAACATAGCGCCAACAACCAAGGAACAACATGAGGCTTTTGCCTACTATACTACAACTATTAAGTTGGCTTCAGGCGACTATATGCCTAAGGTGGAGTGGACGAAAATCTATGATAAGACAAATTATTATAAGACGTCTACTGACCAAGATAACCAAGAAGCTATGTACGGGGCAAAAATCACTACAACAGATGCTGGATTTGACACTGAAGAGAACTCTTCTTATGGTTATTTGACAATATCACAGATTAAAGATGCCATGACAACAGCACTTGGTGGGAGTAATGCTCCGACATCACTTGACCAAGTACTTTATGTCAATTGTGCCGAGCTTTTCAGTGTTGTGGGTAGTATAGGAACATTGGCAGGGAGCATGATGAATATGACTTCGTTTAAGGATTTGCTCGCCAAGAATGCTATAATCTATCTACCTTATCGTTCAGAGGCACAAGCAACAACAAATAATGTGGCTGTAGCAAAGGAGGAATCTACGGATGATTTCACATCTTCTGTAGACTTTAAACTCATTGATAAAACTCCTTTCTATGCACCATTTAATATTCAATTGTCGGCTAATAATTATGCAATCTATGAACGAAAAGTTACATATAATGGATATGGTACAGACACTTATGCCTCTATCGTATTACCTTTCGCCTTGTCTGTTGATGGTAATGGTGAACATAAAGACGACCTTGGAGGCTTCTATGAGTTTACAATTGGCAAGATGAAGAATAATGGATTGACATATAATAACACGCCACAGCTGCAGGGAACTGACTATCAAGCTACGGCACAATTTAGTAAACTATCAGCTGATGCTACAGCAAATACGGATTATATTGTACGTCTCCCACGTGCGAATGCTACGTCACAAGTACTTTTTACCATACGACAGAAGGCTGCACTCATTGAGAAAACAACATCAAAAGACCAACTCTTAGAAGGTGAGACAGTTCAAAATACACTTGATGGTGCTGCTGCTAACTTTACAAGTTATCATACTTATTCTGGTGTAAGGATGGAGAAAACAATGAATCAAAATGTGTTCTACTTCTCTTATAATAAGTTTGTTGCACTGCGAAACCTCCGTAAAAATATGCTTTATCAATGGCCATTCCGTGCTGTTTATAGATTTAATGGTTCGCCAACTGCGGAAGCTAAAATGCTTAATGCAATCAATATATCATTTGATGAATGGGAAAACCAATCATTAACGAATGGTATTCAAGTTGTGGATGAGCAACCCACACTTGCTGTTACGACTATCGGCAATAATATTATTGCTATAAGTAAACAGGATACGTCTTTGAGAATATATAATATGTCGGGGCAGGTGATAGCCAATACAATCATAAAAGCTGGAGAATCTCGCATTTTTAGAGTTTCCACAGGTATTTATCTTGTTAACGGAAAGAAAATAACGGTAAAATAAATTGCTATATGAACAAAAACTATATACAACCATTGGTAACTATACATGAGTTAGAAATCGGTGCTATTATGATTGAGGCATCCGACCAGGGAGATCATGCTGAGAGTAAACCAAACCCGTTTGATGAGGACGAAGATTATAATTGGTTTAACTGGGATGATGAAGATAAAACATCAGTAAGCAGATAGTGAATGGTAATTCACTTTCATAAATATGTGGTTAAGGCTGAACTTTGAGAGAAGTTCAGCCTTTTTTACTTAATCTTCTTCATTAAAGTCCTTACAATAGTTTAATGCATAATATAATGTTTTGAAGTGTAATGGCTTCCAATTGTGAGAGAATAAAGTTCTGATTCAGCATTCTTGATGTTTTTATATATACATTTTTTTGTTATTTTTTCTTTGAAAATATACAGAATAAAACCTTATATCTATATTTAAATGAAACGTTTAGATGAATCAGTATAGTTCTCTCCGATATCTGATAATAATTAAAATAATTTAGATGTTTCTTGTTTTTTTCGTCTATTCTCTTTATATTTGCATTGTAATAAGATTATATCAAAAACTAAAGTAGAAACTTCCCGATAAAAGACGTGATACAGCATGTTCTTTTACATAATAGCTATCGTTTATAGGTTTTAATCGTTAGAGATGGCTGATTGTGTGTAAAATATTTCAATTACTTCAAAAACAACAGATACAAAAATGAGAAAAATTAGACAGTTATGTAGGTTCTGTGCACTTATTCTGCTATTTGTTCCGTTGCAACTATTTGCTCAGGGACAAGATGTTAACTCCAAATGGTTTGGCAATGACTTGTCAACTGTGATTGGAAATAGCAATGCAGACATGAATGTTGTGTATCTTTATAATGTAGGAACTGGTAAATATCTGAACGTAGGTTCTATTTGGGGGACGAGTATTTCAGCCTATGAAGTGGGTATGCAGTTGCACTTGACGCAGCAAGGAACTAACACCTATCATCTGGAGGGTGTGTTGGCTACTGATGATGGTCACATGATTGGCTTTCCACATGTGCTACCTGGTGATATTGACCCAGATAAACAATCGAGTTGGGATAGAGTGTTTTGTGACCGATTGACCACAAATGCCTATGTCGATTGGACCATTGAAGAGACTGCGTCAGGAAGTAAAACTTATACTTTATACTGCAAAAACGATGCGACACCTGCAATTGTGCATGGAAATC
>QWCO01003016.1_pt1 | contig 11828 bp, 9 predicted proteins | sample 1972611 | NCBI WGS metagenome assembly QWCO01 (sample SAMN09866706, study PRJNA288562) | Human oral metagenome isolate term1_saliva, whole genome shotgun sequencing... | reverse complement strand
CTCATTTATACTACTATCGCCAGAGCGAACAGACTCTGACCTCATTTTATCATTTACTCTTTATTTTACGATAATTTTGCGGAATAGTCAAAGGTTAAGAAAAAATAAAGGTGAAATATTTCAGCTAATTGAAAGACCTGTGTAACATGACCACAGGTATATTGATTTATTTATAACTCAAGTCTGCAACTCCAATAGCAACCACAAACTGCAAGAGGATTCCTACAGAGATAAAGGATTATTTGTTGCGTCAAATCAAGTAAAAAGATCATTTCAAGTCCTGCCAGTAACTTCGTTTTCTTTCCTTTATTTCATTTTCCCTAGAATAGGGAAAAATCCTTCTCTTGTTAATGAGTTTCATAAGAAAAAGGCTGGAGAATCCAACCTTCTCTATTTATTCAGCTAAGAGTACTTCTTTGATGGTTTGCTTTTGGAGTTTTCTGTTTGATAGATAAAAGAGGCTTTCATAAACCACAGCAAAACCGAGCAAGGTCCAGAAGCAAACATTCCCATCAAAGTGATGCTCAATCTTTTCAGGAACCGTATCTTTGATCACACCAATCAAGATTTCCATGATAGCGTACTGATAAGCAGTCCCAAGAACAAATCCTAGATAGGCCCAGAAACGATAGGGAGATAGGATATGACCTTGGCATTCACGATCTGTGTAGCCAAAAGCCTTCATAAGAGCCAGGGTTTCGCGACTTTCTGAGACGACAATCCCCAATGATAAAAAGAGAATAGAAAAAGAAAGGATCAAGCCAATCATGATCATCATGGTTTGGATGATGTCATCTGTGTAGTCCCTTAGACCAAAGGACAATTGAACCATGGCCGCAAAACACATAGAGCCAAAGACTACAAAAAACAGGATAGATTTTCTCCCCCAAATTAGTGACGAAGACAGCTCTGTTAGGAAGTCTTTCTCTTTCTTAGGAGCCCTCTTTCTCCTTTTGATCTTGATTGGTGTTGGGGATTTTTTCAATAAGCGAAGAGCCGGCGTTTGTAGTTGTCTTCTAGCATAACCAACCGCGATAAGCATAAAAAATGCCGTTGGAAGGACCACAAAAGCAAGCAAGAGCTGCCAATGAAAATGAATGGTGATTTCTGGCAGGATCCCCTTTTCATTCCGAAAGTCATAAAAATGCCCCATCATAAGAAAAGAAGTGAAATAGCCAAGAAGCGCTCCGGCACCAAAACTGAGCCCAAATGCCCAAAATCGTTTAGCCAACTGGCCATTGCTATAGCCCAAAGCCTTTAAAATTCCTAATTGTTCCTTGTGATCATCGACAAATTGTTTGATATAAAAACACATGAGAAGGACCGACATCAAGGACAAGACGACTCCACTGACCATGGCCACCATCCAAGAAAGCGAAACCTGAACATCATAGTAAGTCTGAATCATAGGATTGGTTTTAGAAATCTCCAACTGCTCGATGTCCAAGTAAAAATTCAAGAAGAGATTGGCCACAAAGACCGCACAAGCCCCAATTATACTGACGACAACTAATTTTCGAATATCTTTTACTGAAAACATGGCTTACCATCCAATCTCATAAGCAGTCTGAGGCTGATCATTGGTCACAACTTCGGTAATCTTGCCACTATTGACACGAATGATGGTTCTTGCCATATCCGCAATATTTTGGTTATGCGTCACCATGATGAGGGTCAAACCAAGCTTTTCCTTTAACTCCCAGATATAGTCGAGAATCTTACGCCCCGTTTCTTCATCCAGGGCTCCCGTCGGCTCATCTAAGAAGAGAATCTCTGGATTTTTGGCCAATGCCCGAGCAATGGAGACTCTCTGCTGTTCCCCACCTGACAATTCACTCGGATACTTGTCCAGCTTATCGCCAAGTCCCAAATCTTCGATAATCTGCAAAAAATCATGATTGTTTGCCAGGTCTGCCCCCATCTTTACATTCTGTCTGACTGTTAGATTAGGCAATAAATAATACTGCTGAAAAATAAAAGCAATCTTCTTACGTCTAAAGGCTGTCAATTGAGTATCTGTGAGTTGAGCCAAATCCTGTCCTTGAATGAGGATATGTCCCTCGTCTACCTTTTCTAAACCTGACAGAACGTTTAAGAGAGTTGACTTGCCTGATCCAGAAGGACCGAGGATAACCACATCATCCTGGTCTTGAATCTGCAAATCAATCCCTTTTAAAACCTTGGTTTGGCCGTAACTTTTGTGCACATTTTCTAGTTGAATCATTTCTTTCCTACCATTTCTTTGATGAGAGATTGACAAACCTCTGTCAGTAATCCAATCACTTCTTCCATGCTGAATTGATAAATGCCAGAAGCAACCATTGAGGCCATCCCGTGTGAGTAGATAAATAGATGCTGGTACAAGCGACCAGCCTCCTCTACAGTCAAAGGATAGTCTGCGACGATCGAATCCAGAACCAATTGGTAACTATGATCCTTCATGGGAAGAAAATCTTGAAAGCGACGAATCGGATCTTTGCTGGGATTTTGGAAAAGCAATTGAAAGAGTTGGGGTTCTTTTGAGGCGAAAAGGATATAAGCAACCCCGACGGATCGAAAAGGCTTCTCATCTTCTAAGGCCTTACGAATATACCCCACCACTACCATTTCCGCAGCACCAATAACTTCTGCTTGTAACTCGGCCATATTGGCAAATTGCCCAAAAATGACTCTTGGTGTGGCTCCCAGTTGCTCCGCTAATGCTCGAGCCGTCAAACTAGCCATGCCCTCTTCTCTCACCAATTGTAAAGCTTTCCCAATGATAGCCTCTTTACTAAATTTAACCTTTGGTGGCATAAGACTCCTTTAGCGCAACATCAGTTGCGCAACAATTGTTGCATAAAGAATACCATAAAAAAGAAAGACTTGTCAAGAAAAAACTGTAAAACACAAAACAAAAAGACAGCGAACTTTTTATACTCAATGAAAATCAAAGAGCAAACTAGGAAGCTAGCCGCAAGTTGTACTTGAGTACGGTAAGGCGACGCTGACGTGGTTTGAATTTGATTTTCGAAGAGTATTATTTCTTTGCTACCCAGCCGATGGCATCGCTTGGTGGATTTTCAATATCAATCCAGATGAATTCAATACCGATTTCCCCATTTTTAAACTTGGTTAAACGAATGCCGTTGATTTCCAGTTCATTGAGTCGTTGACCTGTCAAGACTTCTCGTTCTTTCAACTGGAAAGCATACATAGAAATTTTTAAAAATTTTCTCTATCGTAAACCTGCCACTATTTCAGAAACTATACTAGCTGATTCCAAACGTAATATGGTCATTTCATCTACCTTCCCTAATAATGGCATTGCACCATACCAAACAATGGTCTTGTTTACCAAAAGAATAGGCGTGACTATTTTTGATTGAGTGAAAGACACTTTAATCTTCGTGCTCTTCAACTGGGATAGCCAGGATTTATTTGCAACAGTCTCTGGTATACATATCTCAATTTGACTAATCCTAAATTCTTTTAGAAAATTCATCAGTTTTGTCTGGTGCACATAAGGTAAAATAAGCATACACTCCTGTCTTTCCCCTGCTAAGTCCTCTCTCAAGATATTCTCATATCTACTATCAACATAAACGAATTGTTTCTCCTCACCCTCAATGACACGATAATCCATCTTTCGATAAGCTACTTGTCTTTTCTGAAACATCTTTTCTAAATAAGGAACATGAATATCCACATAATCGAAAATACGCACCAAAGACTTATCCTTGTAGTTTCTATGAATCCGACCTGCATACTGAATCAAATTATTTTTCCAAGAAAAGGGCGCTGCCAAGATAAGCGTGTCTAGCTGAGGCAAGTCAAAACCTTCACCAATGTATTTCCCAGTAGACAACAAAACAAACCCTTTATCTAGCTGTTCTAGCGTCTCTAGTAAACTTGTTCTCTCTCGGACTTTGGTTTTTCCACTGATAATATAAAAATCATCAACCTCTTTCTCTTTTAATAACTTTTCAAAGACATCTATCTGTTGAATTCGATTGACTAGAACCAAGATATTCCGCCCTTCTGCCACTTGGTCTAGAATATCCTTGAGAATCATCTGATTCCTCGCTGAGTCTGTAGCAATCCAATCACTAAGCTGTATAAAATTACTTGCTTTGGTCTTTTCAATCTCCAAATGACCAAAGGAAGTGAATCTTAGTTGCAATTGCCGTTTAAAATCCGTTCCCCTCTTATCAGCAGTATGAAGTATCTCACCAATTCTCTGAAAAACGATAGGCTCATGCCCATTCTTACGCTCAGGCGTAGCCGTCAAACCGTAAAGATACTTCCCTCTAAACTGAGCAACAACTTTTTCAAACATCAAGGCAGAGACATGATGACACTCATCCACAATCATCATCTCATACTCATCCAAAAGACTTTGACTATTTTCCAACTTAAATAGAGATTGAATCATAACAACATCAACCAGTTTACTCAGCCACTTCTTAGTCCCACCGTACTGCCCAACATAGCCGATTACCTTTTCACGACCCGATGCCGTATAACGGGTAGCTTCTTCCTCTTCGAAAGTCAAAAAATGGTTTAAACGATCCAGCCATTGATCTAAGAGTTGCTTATTATGAACTAGGATAATTGTTTTGGCCTTCCGTTCAGAGATGAGAGCCGCACCTAAAACGGTCTTTCCAAAACCAGTCTCCGCATGAAGTAAACCATTTTCTTTAGAAGTCATATCTGACAGGGCTAACTCTTGCTCCAAAGTGAGTTCGCCCTTAAATTCCACTCTAATAGACCTTTGTACCTTTCTCCTATCTTCCACAGATACCTGCTTAAATTTATCTTGCAATGGATACAGCAAGCCTCTCGGCAACCATAAATAATGATCGGATTCTCCAAATAAATACATTCGCTCAGGAATTTGGTAGGTTGGCTGTCGCATAGCCTGCTTTAAATAAAATTCGGGATTAGAAAATGAAGCCATATTTTTCAAGAAAAACAGTGTCTTGGGTGTCACAGACGATTTTTCAAGTTGGATCATATTGGATAAGACGATCTGCAACTCCTTGTCCAATTCTTGCTTGCCTAACTCCTCTTGGATTAACAATGCCACTTTAGCAGTTGAAATCCTATGAATTTCTTGCAGATACCTCCATTGGTCTTCATAAGGTTGAAAATGTTCATCCACAAAGACCGTTCGCCCTTGATGGTAAGCTTCTCCTTGAAAAGGCAAGGCAATCAAATTGCCAAATCCCCCCTTAGGAAGGACATCCTGATTCGGAAACATGCGATCAAAAGAATCAAAGGACAGTTGCATACTTTCCTGCATAGCCAATTCTAATAGTTTCTTTCCAAATAAGCGAGCCTCTCGACACGAAATCGCTTCCTCAAAGAAGAACCAAATATGGAGTCCTTGACCTGAACGAGAAATCTCTAGATGGGCTTCCATCTGGCGTTCCCTGGCTATTCTTCGAATGGTTAAACCAGCTTCTTTCCAATCTCCTTCGTCCAAATCCAGTACCAAAAAATAACAGCTATCATCTAAGTGCATAGGAAAGATACCGATAGCTGTCTCCCCACGAAAATGAGATTTCAAAACGGAATCCGTCAATGTCTGGAAACTCCGTTTTTCAGGCGGCAACTGCTTCCAACCATAATCATAGGATGGAAAATATTGAATTTTCCCTTGATCATTGATAAAACTCTTAGCATAAACATCATAACGGCCGGGACGTTTACACAAGAAAAACTCACTATCCCCATTAAAAGAAGAAAAGACATCAAGTACTTCTACCACAATTCCATCCAAAGACACAAAAACAGCCATAAGAGTCACCTCCTTGATTCCTATAGGCTGATTATAACAAGAATAGCTGAAGTTGTACACGAAAATAAAATCCGAATAGCACTGAAAGTACGAGATAAATAGAGTTTAAACGAACAATCTATAAAACTAAAAAAACGCATATTATCAAGCGTTCACTAAAACTTTGATGATATACGTTTTCTTGTGGAAATACTTACTTCATTTTTTCCTAAAATTCAATGTTTACTCAGTATTAGGATTATGAAAGATCGAGGTCTAAATCTAGATACACTGTAAAATCTTTGCATTATCTAATACCAAGGCATCACGAAAATACTTGGCATGTTGCTGAAATGGTGTATTATCAATATCAAAACCAAACTCACGAAGATACTGAATCAAAAAGACCGTTACCGTCCGAGTGTTTCCTTCGCGAAATGGATGAATCTGCCAGATTCCTGAAATAAAATGCTGGATTAAGGTCGCAGGACTAAAGCTAAAGCCTCTTCGAGACAATAGTTCTACAATACGTAGAGAAACCAAGTCTGCCTCTTCCGTACTTGCATCAATAGTATGGTGATAAGCCGTTGCATCCTCATAAACCTGCTCATAAGTCAGTTCACCACGAGCCTGTTTCTCAGCCAAAGATTCCATATAAGCTGATGGCACTAGATTGTCAACTTTCTGCAGACCAAAACCTATCCGCCATAAATCACGTTTAGCTTCATAAGACAAGTTTGGATTGTCAATGTTGTAAGTTGGTTGCATAGAAAGTTCCTTTCAATTGTTTTTCTGTGTCATCGGTAAATGGTGAAATGGGTATGGAATTGGCGTAAATTATAAAAATCCTTCACAATAGGTTCTATGAAATATATATACTTCAGCTTAATAGTGAACAAGTTATACTCAGCATTTCATGCGGTCTTCTGGAATGTTCTTTAACTGAATAATATGATTATCGAGATATATCTGGATAAATGGGTTAATAATTCTGACGCGCATACTTATCAAATTCATTGGCATACACCACTCTGAACTCGTTGGTCTGTTCAAATCCCAACTCAATTCCCCCAACACCTGAGAAGAAGGCTGCAATGTTGTACTTCTCAGAGCGGTTCGAACTTAGAGGGTTTGTTGTGTGGTAACATGTTTTCTAAAGATTCAATTTCTCTCTCAAATCTCTTAACTTACTTCTGTGTATATCTAAATCATTTTCAAATATCTTTATCCTAGAATCTTCATTAGATACAATATAGAAGCATTTTTTTCTATGATCAAATGCTTCCCTAACATGTGCTAAAGCGTTTCGAATCTTTCTTTGTTCATTCCACAATGTTTGAATATCTTTAGAAATATTCTCTTTTGTACAAAAATAACCTATCTGTTCTTCATAACTGCCGGATATCCCTTTTTCCCTTAAATGGTATTCGATCTCAGCATGTTCACACATATACATTCCTCGAATAGCATTTAATTCGTCCCATCTTGCTAATCCAATATCTATAGACTCTTTAAATTTCTGCTCAATATGTTTAATAGTGTACTTATCATCTGTCGCAACAGATATAAATGAAAAATTAGTAAATAGATTAATATTCTCCTCATCTTGTAATTTTTCAACAACTTTTTGAGAGATCGTAGAATACTCATTTCGAGAATATAATACAAAAAAACGCTTAAAATTTTTTGATTTTCTCACTTCAACTAAATAGTCTAATCCCTTTTCAGCATCTGTTCCTCCCCCTAAATCAAAGTCAGAAATAAAAAAGTCATATCGTTCTTCTCCACCTCTTATCGTCAATAAGCGTTTTGCTTCACTAATATTAGTAACAACTTCGATATTAGGTTGATATCCCTTAGATTCTATGTGTTCTTTTACTGCTTTAACTCTACTCTCATGAGGTCTCTTATTTGCACCTCTTATAGAATCTTCTAACCAAATCACTCTCACTTCATTTCTCAATTTCGGTTACTCCATTTTTATTTCAAAATTTACATTTGTTGCGTCTTGAGATACATCTATTTTCCAATTATACTCGTCACAAATTTCCTTAACCAAGTATAATCCGACACCTGTCCCAAAATTTTTTGAACTGACTCCAAGGTTAAATATATTTTCAATAGGTTCTACCTTTATTGGTGCTGTGTCTGAGCTAATAATTAATTTATTTTCATTATCTAAATAAGAAAAATTAATAAAAGTTGCATTGTTATCAATAGCATTTGAAATTAAATTGTCTACTAAAATTGCAAACTCAAAAACATCTATTTCTCTTCCAAATTCTCCAGGACTTATCTCATCAATAATCCTTTTTCTATGCGGGCTAACCTTAAGATAGCTCTTTAAATATGACTTAATATCAATTAGTTGCTTACCTATTAGATCATATGTACCTAATTTCAAAAACTGTCTTTTTATAGTACTAAGACGATCCGCACTTCTTTTAAAATCAATAATATATTCACTGACCCTATCATATTCTTTAGTTTTTCGAAAATCTTCAGCTAGATCACTAATGGTATAAACCAAGTTATCGCTGATTGTATTTAATTCATGAACAAATAATTCCTGTTTTTCTGGATCTTTTTCTTGTAGCATTACTTTTTGAATAGTATTTTGTGTTTCTAATTGAGCATTTGCTTCTATCAAGTGTTCATTTTTTTGTTCCAGTATCTCAGCCTTTTGTTCAGCTATTCTTTTTTCTCTTTCTTCTTGTCTCCGAGCCTCTCTTTCTTTTCTTCGTTCTTCCCTCTCTTTTTCGAGCCTTCGTTCATCTTCCATGCGATCTTCAACACTAATTTGCGTAGCAATTTTATTTCTTTCACTAATCAACTTACTAATAATTGGTTTCAAAATATTAATTAGTAGCTTAACTCGTTCATCTTCTCTTGAAAATCCTTCACGAGAGGATGTTGAAATATCTTCAAGTTCATCATTATCCAAGATATCGAAGGATATTTCTCCTTCTAAGTAGACTCTCATTGCTTGAGTATTATCTAAATACTCAAGAAAATTTTCCACTGCTAACTTATCACGGACATATAATTTCAACCTGTTAGGTTTATGAACATCGTTTTTTACAAAATTTGGATCATTTTGTTTAGCCTCATTTGTATTTATTGTAGAATGGATACCAATCCAACCTTTTAATTCATAAGGGAAAAACTTAGATTTTCCAGAAGTAGTTATGAACCTTTCTTTACCCTCTATATTTTTAAAATCTTCTTTTGAAAATTTGACAACATCCCTTCGTTTGGTCCTAAAATCTTCATATTTACTATTTGGAATTAATACACTTTTCGATAACTTCTGTGATAAATTATTTTCTAAATCATTTTCAAAAAAGGCAAAAAAGTTTTTGAACGCTATTTTTTTCTCTACTTTTTCAAATGTTGCTCTTTTTCGAGAATCAGTAATATAGGCTACTTCTATACTTGCATTAATATTATCTAAAAGATAGTAATCGGCCAAACGAAGTTTTAAAGATTCGAATTTTGTCTCAGCAAATCCTGACATATTTACATCAACTAATTTAACAAGAGTTCCTGTATCATATTGTTCCCATAACTCTCTATTTTCAATCCCAACTTCTGAAGCATCTACTCTTATTAATTCTGGAACATCATTATCATTTTTATCAGTTGAATCTAACATCCATGCAGTTGTGACACCAGCTTTTTTTGAAACAATATAGTACTTTTTAGACAGAAACAACGTAGCTAGTTTACCTATTCCCTTGCGTCCTTTAATTTTATCTGACAATTCATTTTCAGACAAACGCTTATTCCTGCCTATTAATGCATATTTTGTAGCCAAGTCATTATAAGACATGCCACTTCCATTGTCTATTATCTCCAAAATAGATTTTTTCTTATTAATAGAATTAATATATAGCTTTACATTTGTTGCACCAGCATCTAATCCATTTGCTACAAGTTCAGAAATAGCACTCCATCTATTAGTATACATTTGTTTACCAAGTAAATTTAAAGCATAGTATGAAAAATTGAACTGTATTGTATTTTTTTCTGACATATTAATTCCTTTTTACAAATTATTTTCTTCAAAGAAATCTTTTATTCTATTAGCTAAATGAATACTTAAAATTGGAGGAACAGCATTACCAATCTGGGTATTAATTGCTTGTAGACCTCCGACAAACTTATAATTATCTGGAAAAGACTGTATTCTTGCACCTTCCCTTGCAGTCAAAGCTCTATTTTGACTGGGATGAATGCACCGTAAGGAAGATGGAGTTGATAAATTGTTTGTTATAGTCGTTGAAGGTCTATCCCACCACAATCTACCGTAAGTATTACTATATCCTGAAGTTAAATAAAGTGCTCTATCTAACAATCCATCTTCTACCATTCTATTTATATCATTCTTACCTTGTCCTTCCTTAAGTGCAGCCATAATTTTCTGCAATCTTTGTCCATGATTACGACTTACATGATTAAATAATTGTTCTTGATTACCTCTCATTAAAATTTGATAATCTGTTTGTGGATCTTCCACATATTGGTCCGCTCTGTCATTATTTCCTAAACTAGGTAAATCTCCAATAGCATCTCTTAAATTGAAGGGATTTTCAGAAGTACACTTTTCTGGAAAACTCCATTCAAACTCAATATTTAAATCATTTCTTACACCAATCAAAAAGACGCGTTCTCTATTTTGTGGAACACCGTAATCCTTAGCATTAAGTAATTCTGTATAAACGCTATATCCATGAACATCTCCAAAGCTAGATAAATCTTTAAAACTTTCTTTTACATTTCGAATAATTGGTCCATTTTGCTCGTTTTTCATGGTTAGCAAACCATAAACATTTTCAAAAACAAACATTTTAGGTTGGATAAATGAAAGTATCCTTCTATATTCACGATACATTTTTGCTCTCTTATCATACTGTCTCTTGCCAACCGTACTAAAGGACTGACAAGGTGGGCCACCAATAACTATATCAACTCTTTTTGAACTGATTCCTTTGGATTTTAAAAATTGTTCATCTATATTAGCAATGTCTTCCTCAATCATAGTAACTCTAGGATAATTTTGTCTGAAAGCTTCTGCTGCATCATGATTGAATTCATTTGCAAATCTAATGTTAAAGTCATTTCTGGAAACAAATTTATTATTTTTAATTGTCTTCTGAAAGCCAAAAGTCAATCCTCCAGCACCAGAAAATAAATCTACAACTTCTATCATTTCTTACCCTTTTTCAAAAAATATTCTCATTCTCCATTATACCAAAAACCCCAGCAAATTGCCGAGGTTTATAGCTTATTTAACCAACTTCTTCATCTCATCAATGCAGGGATGGTTGATGCGATTTCCAAGTGTTCTGGATTTGTGAAGCGTTTGATGTAGTTGACATTACTGTTAAAGAAGGCTTCCAAGTCGCTATCGCTAGTCTTGACAAGAATCGTGATTGGCTTGCTTGGCGCTACGTTGACTTCTGCACGCGCATTACGAACTGCACGAATCAAGTCTTTGAGACTTTCGACACCAGTGTGAGCCGCAAGGTCTTCAAAGGCTGGGTTGACAGTTGGGTATTCTGCTGTAACGATAGAGCCTTCTGAGATTTGTCCAAAGATTTCCTCTGTTACGAATGGCATGATTGGGTGGAGGAGACGAAGGATCTTGTCCAAAGTGTAAAGGAGAACAGAGCGTGTGATAACTTTCTCTTCTTCATTGTCGCTATAAAGGACTTCCTTGGTCAATTCAACGTACCAGTCCGCAAACTCATCCCAGATGAAGTTGTAAAGTATGTGCCCAGCAACACCGAACTCAAACTTGTCAAAGTTGGCAGTTGCCTTGCCGATGGTTTCATTGAGGTTGTGGAGAATCCAGCGGTCTGTGACATTACCAGCTTCCTTGTTGACAACTTTTTCCACATTGGCAGTTGCTTGCTCAAGAGTCAAGCCTTCATTGTTCATGAGGATGTAGCGAGAGATGTTCCAAATCTTGTTAATGAAGTTCCATGAAGCATCCATTTTCTCGTAAGAGAAGCGCACGTCTTGTCCTGGTGCAGAACCGTTTGAAAGGAACCAACGAAGGGCA
>QWCO01001114.1_pt1 | contig 11838 bp, 10 predicted proteins | sample 1972611 | NCBI WGS metagenome assembly QWCO01 (sample SAMN09866706, study PRJNA288562) | Human oral metagenome isolate term1_saliva, whole genome shotgun sequencing... | reverse complement strand
CGGATATCTTCTCTTAATTTTGTCATGATTTCCTCTATAATATTCAAAATTTATTTTCTAACTGAACGATTATACCATAATTTCAAGTAAATAACATAACTCAAGCAAGTGTAAATGTTTTCACTCTGCTTTTCTTTTCACGTCAAGCCTTTTCAAAGCAGGCGACTTATGATAAGATAGGCACAGTATGCGTTTAGATAATTTATTAGCCCAAGAAAAAATCAGTCGAAAGGCCATGAAGCAAGCCTTACTCAAAGAGGACATTCTCGTCGATGGTTGCCCAGCCCGCTCCCTCGCTCAGAATATCGATACAGGGCTACAAGAACTTCTTTTTCAGGACCGTATCATTCAAGGTTACGAGCACACTTACCTTATGCTTCATAAGCCTGCTGGTGTCGTTACAGCCAATAAAGATAAGGAACTCCCTACCGTCATGGACCTGCTGTCACCTGACATCCAATCTGACAAGCTCTATGCCGTCGGCCGACTAGACCGAGATACGACTGGTCTCCTCCTCGTGACCGATAACGGTCCCTTGGGCTTTCAGCTCCTCCATCCCCAATATCATGTAGATAAAACTTATCAAGTTGAGGTCAATGGACTTCTGACACCTGACCATATCCAAGCCTTTCAAAAGGGAATTGTCTTTTTAGATGGTACTGTCTGTAAACCTGCAAGACTAGAGATTCTATCTGCAAGTCCTTCACTCAGTCAAGCCTCTATCACCATTTCAGAAGGAAAATTTCATCAGGTTAAGAAAATGTTTCTATCTGTTGGTGTCAAAGTAACCTCCCTCAAACGTACCCATTTTGGCCCTTGGAGCTTGGATGAGAGTCTTCAAGAGGGAGACTATCGCCCCCTCAACTCAGAAGAGTTAACAAGCGTTCGTGACTTTATCAGAAAAAGTGGTTAAAAAATGAGCTCGGAAATATCCAAGCTCATTTTCTTATTTCTCAACTTTAACTTTCCCTTTCCAAGAATCCAAACCATAAGAAAGGATATAAATCTCAGTAAAACCTTGTTTTTTCAAGTAAAGGGCCGCATTTGTGACACGTTGCGCACGTTGGTTTTCGTAAAGAAGGACAGGTTTATCTTTACGAAGGGCTGCAAGACTAGTTTTCAACTGACTTGAAGGAATATTGCGGGCCCCAAGGATATGTTTTCTGTGGAATTCTGCTGGGTCGCGCAAATCAATTAATTGACCCGTACGAATCAAGGCTTCAAACTCCTCATTGTCCACAATTTTAGCCGCACGACGAATACGAAGATAGTTAAAGCCCATCCACGCCAACATTGCTAGTATAAGTGCCCACAAAATCCAAATAACCATTAGTTCTTTTCTCCATTTTTCTCAATATAATCCAATTCTACCTTGTACTCTCTGCTAAACAATAATACCAAATCGTTTGAGGAATTGCTGCACATCATAGAATGTTTTCATAAGACTCATTCTAGCAAAATTTTGTGTTTTTTTCAAGAAGAGAATCATACAATGCTCCTGATTTTCCTATCTTCTTTGGCGATTCTGACGCAAGTGTGGTACAATAAAAACATGAGAATTCAACAATTACATTATATTATAAAAATCGTCGAAACTGGCTCCATGAATGAGGCAGCCAAGCAACTCTTTATCACCCAACCAAGTCTTTCCAATGCTGTGAGAGATTTGGAAAATGAAATGGGCATTGAGATCTTTATCCGCAATCCCAAGGGCATTACCTTGACCCGTGATGGGATGGAGTTTCTCTCTTATGCCCGTCAGGTTGTCGAGCAGACCCAGCTTCTGGAGGAACGTTATAAAAATCCTGTCGCCCACCGCGAACTCTTTAGCGTTTCGTCTCAACACTATGCCTTTGTGGTCAATGCCTTTGTCTCTCTACTCAAGAAAAGCGATATGGAGAAATACGAGCTTTTCCTTCGTGAAACGCGGACTTGGGAGATTATCGATGACGTCAAGAATTTCCGTAGTGAGGTCGGTGTCCTATTTTTGAACAGCTACAACCGTGATGTTTTAACGAAAATGCTGGATGACAACCACCTTCTGGCTCACCATCTTTTTACCGCGCAACCGCATATCTTTGTCAGCAAGACCAACCCTCTGGCAAAAAAAGACAAGGTCAAACTATCTGATTTAGAAAACTTCCCTTACCTCAGCTATGACCAAGGGACACACAACTCCTTCTACTTCTCTGAAGAGATTCTATCTCAAGAGCACCATAAGAAATCCATCGTTGTCAGTGACCGTGCCACCCTTTTTAATCTCTTGATTGGTCTGGACGGATACACGATCGCAACAGGGATTTTGAACAGCAACCTCAACGGAGACAATATCGTTTCCATCCCACTGGATATTGATGACCCAATTGAGCTGGTTTATATCCAGCACGAAAAAACCAGCCTGTCTAAGATGGGCGAACGCTTTATCGACTATCTCCTAGAAGAAGTTCAGTTTGATAGTTGAGAATCACTCTAAATCGAATAACCTAAAAACCTCAAGAACCAGCTTTCAACCCTAGTTCTTGAGGTTTTTTCTCTAATAGTAAATCAAAAGAATTTTATAAAATCTTATTTTTTAAACCAAAATATAGAGAGTATTAAAACGAGGACAAGTCCAGCTCCCACAACCAGTCCAAATACTGGAATATTTTCAAATAACGTTTGCTCTGGCTGTGTCTTCTCACTACTGTCTTGAATTGATTCTGCCACTGTGTCGCCTTGTTTCGCTACTTCTTGTTCTGCTTTTTTCTCAATTTTCTTAGGACCATAAGTTGGATTTACAAAAGTTACTAGCTTGGAAGGTTTAGAATAGTCTTCCTCCCCTTCTTTTACTACCCACAATACATTATATAAAGTTCGCCCTTCTAGTACCATACCATGTTCGAGTCTATGACCAGGAGGCAAACCTCCACCTAAACCAACAATTAAAGAGAAAAAATCATTCTCTTGATTTTCCGTTAAGACTATAAATCCATTCTCACTCACTTTTTTAAGACGGGATACCTTCCCTCTAATATCTGCATTCTTAAAGGTTCCAGTGTAGCTTCCATCCTCTCCTAAAATAAGTGATGAAGCTTTACCATGCTTCCCATTATTTGGCTCTTTATTAATCCAAGTACCTACTAATTCAGATGGGAGAGGAACTTCATCACCAATTTTAGCATCGACAAGGGACTTAGGCATAGGAGGATTCGGATCCATATTATCTCCAATGATTGGGAGATTTAGAGAAGTATATTCAATAGTTGAGGTATCTATCTTTGTTTTAGAGTCAAGGTTTAAGTCATCTAAGTCACCTTCTCCTGCTCTAAATTCACCTTTTTTAATTAACGTTGGCTCCTTATTTTCTTTAGAAAGTTGGAACAATCTATATGACATAATCCCTGGAGAACTCTCGAACACTATAATACTGCCGTCTGTATAGGTATTAATAACTGTCCCCATTCTAAGGCTTGTATCCCAAAATCTATCAAATAAGGGAGTTGGAGTATTACCATTCATATAATATACTTCAAACAGTTCCCATTTTTCACCATTGGTTAGACCGATTAATAACTCATCCGTCCCATTTTTATCAATATCCATCAAAGCGTAACCAAGTCTATTAGCATTATTTTCAAATAGCTGTTTGCTCTCCCACTTCTCAGTAATTTGTGGAAATAGTTGGTTGTAGTCAGTACTGTCAGCTTGGGCTGAAGCCACTAGTAAAAACAAACCTAATATAGAACAAACCACCATCAGTAATTTGTTTAGTAATTTCAAACGATTCTCCATATTTTTATAATCTCTCATATTCTAGCATCATTCTCTCAATATCGACTTTATCTATTGTAGATAAATCAGTCACGTTATCACGTGATACTCTAATTGATAAATTCTTAATGATTTTTTCATTGATATTTCTAATCCAGCGACCATTACTACAATCATTGATTTTATTATACAAAGATTCAATTGTTTTAGAATAATAATCAACATCAATTAAGTATCCTTGATTGTTTAATCCTAATAAACCAATTTGAATAATTTCATCCGCTGTATAATCTTCAAAATCAAAAGTATTTGGAATTCGGCTTGGTAGTCCTGAATTTACTGAGAGAAATTCTTCCATTTCCTTTGTATATCCAGCAAAAATAATGACAATATCTCTTCTATGATCTTCCATGAATTTAAGAATCTCATCAATTGCTTCTTTACCAAATCGATCTTCATTAGAATTTGATAGCGTGTATGCTTCATCAATGAACAAAACTCCCCCTAAAGCAGATTTCAATACTTCCTGCGTCTTGATAGCCGTTTGCCCTACATACCCAGCTACTAAATCACTTCGAGATACCTCTATGAATTTATTTTGAGGAATAATTCCCTTTTGATAAAGAATTTTTCCTACGATACGAGCTACAGTAGTTTTTCCAGTCCCTGGATTTCCCAAGAATAAGGAATGTAGTGAGAACTCGCTTACAGCAGCGCCTTGTTCTTCCCTCTTCTTATTCAACTCTGCTAATGAAATAAATTGTTCAACCTGTTTTTTAACTTTCTGTATTCCTATCAAGTTTTGTAGTTGTTCCAAAGCATCTTTTTGATTTTCTTCTGGTTGTTGGGTGCCTTGAAGAAGGACATCATCAATATCGTCATTGATAATTGTCACATAGTCATCAACCTGCGTCTCAACAACACGATTGGCTAAAGCTCTCATTAAGTGTTCATTAAAATTACGAATCCATCGTCCATTACTATGATCTAACGAGCGACTATAGGCCTGCTTGACTCTCATAGCATAATAAGATTCGTCTTCAAGTTGATACGAAGATTTCTGAAGATTTTTCAATCCCATTTCGACAATTTCATCACCAGAATAGTCCTCAAAGAAGAATGTATTTGGTACACGTGACTTTAATCCAGGATTTGTTTCAAAAAACTGTTCCATTTCTTTAGTGTAACCCGCAAATATAATCATAATCTCATTGCGGTAATCTTCCATATACTTTAGTATTGTGTTTATAGCCTCTAGTCCAAAATTATGTTGAGATGATTTTCCCTTATTTAAAGTATATGCTTCATCAATAAAAAGAATACCACCTTTAGCCTTCTCCAATATTGCTTGCGTTTGTACTGCTGTCTCACCAATATGAGTTGCAATAAGATCCGACTCAGAAACCTCAATAAATTTAAATTCATCTCCAGGGAGAACACCTCTGTCAAAGAGAACTCTACCTAATAATCTTGCTACTGTTGTCTTCCCTGTACCAGGATTTCCTGTAAAAACCGAATGTAGAGATTGTTCTTGAATTGGAAGACCTTCTGATAATCTTTTTTGATTGAATTCTACTGTTCTTAATAATTTTTGAACTTCTTTTTTTACATTATTTAAACCAATCAAGCTATACAGTTCTTCCTCATAATTGCGTTCGATAGTCTCACTGATTTCCTCTTGTAGTTCTGAATTTGTACTCTCTTCATTCAAAATTTTACAGCTATCATCTGAAATATCCCATATTATACCATCCGTATTTTCAAATTCTTCAAGAATAGTATCCGCAATTAAGTATGAATTCTTTGAAAGCCGAATATTGGGTTTAACAATACGATTTAATTTTATTGTATTTGCTATTAAGACAGAAGCCCAACAATAAATATCAACTTTTTCCTCGTTCTCCCCTTTGATGTCAACATAGTCACTAACTCTACAAAATGAATTTGATTCTAACATAAGAGATTCCCTAATGACCGTTTGCTCTATACAGACTCGACTACTAATTGCCCTTATTGATGTCAAAGAATCTCCAGTTGATTCAAGACTAGAACTATTTTTTAAACAAACAGCTGCTTGATACAACGGTTGAATGACTTCTGTATTTTGTAATTTTGCAGTCGAACGACTTAAAAAAACAGCAGGGTATTCTTGTTCAGCGTCCCCCCCTTTTAAGACGGTATTTATGGAAGTTACTGATGAATCTTTTATATTTAATATATTAGAACCCCATCTCTCAATCACTGTATTTTCCATTTGAATAGAAGAGCCCTTATCTGCATTCAATTTTATATTTAACTCAGCATGCTTTAGTTCTAGAGTAGAATTACTAACTTTAATTGATGTTGTGCTGTGAGAACCATTATATAATTGATTGCCTGCATTTTCGATTAACAATTTTGACTTACCTTCAACCAATATGAAAACTTTTTTATTTTCTAATTGTTCATTAAAGTATACAGTATTTAGAACTACATTTGAATTACCCTTTATTACTAACGCACAACGGTGGTCATCTACTTGAAACCAAATATTTTCAAACTGAACTGTAACGCCGTTCATAATTTGCAGAGTCGCTGCTATAGTATTGTGATAAAGCGTTCCTCCACCTTCGGTCCCAGAAATTTTCCCAACTATTTTTATGCTTTTTTCTATCTTATAGTGTCTTCCTGCGGGTAGTTCAAGCATATAACCTTCTTCAAATGCAAGAATATCCCCATCGTTAGCCTTCGAATAAGCTTCCCAAAAAGACCATGCAGTAAAACTTGTTCCTACTTTATATGTTGTCATTTTTCTAATATCTTTCTAAACCATGAAAAATCTAAATAAAATGACTTATAGATATCATTTCATTTAGATTTTATCATTTATTAATCTATCTATCTATCGGTTTTATGTAATATTTAAGTTTATATTTAACTGACTAAAACATTCTTCTGATTGAATCTTCCACAGAATGCTCAATACCTCTAGCAATTCCCCCCGTAACTTTAAAAGTAAACAATACAACTTTTCCTAAAACTTTGAAAAATCCAATACTAATTCTAATTAAGATTGAGAGCAGTTTTTCCAAAATATTCCCAACCTTTTCTACCCTTTCTTGAGTTAATAAATCAGACACTTTTCTTTTTTGCGAAGACATTTCTTGACTTCTATGATTACTAGATATTGGACTTTCATAATCTAATTCACTCCCCTGTACTTCAGGAGTTTGATTCACATTTTGAATTGAAGGCATTTTTACTGCTTCATTTTGACTCTTTTTTTTGATAGGATGTTGACGATTATATTTAATAGCAAAGAACCAACCATAAAAGATGGTAAAATACCATGATGCAAATAAAGCTACTATCCCAAGACTAATACACACAACCCTAATTCCAAACTGAATCGCAAACATTCCACTAACTGCGTCAAGTGCACGATCAATTGCTCTATCATATACTGGTTCAATGGATGTAGGATATCCACGATAATCATAATAGATTCTATGTTTTAAATAAATATCCCCTTTATCCATTTCTTCTCTATAGGCCGCACCTATTTGCTTAAACATTAAACTGAAGAAAAATCCTTTTGGGATAATATTTGAGACTACTTTAAAAATGTAAGAAAATACATACGGATATAATAAAACATTTAAAATTGCCCAAATAATATGGAACACAATACCTAATATTACAAAAAACTGATTATGTGAATGAGCAACATTAAATTTCTCAAACTCAGCAATTTCTGAAAATATTCTTACAGTATTGTAATAGGTGATAAAACCTAATACACCTACACCTAAAAAATTAATTGGATTTAAATAATACCAAAATGGAAAGCGAAATAAAATTTTTTTCATTTTAACCTAAAACCTCTCTTATCACTATATAACACAGAATGTCTACTATCACATTCATCCCAACTACTACTGAAATGAAATTATTTAATTCATTTTTTCACTAATAGCTTTATCACCTTTTATGACCATTATTGCTGCAAAAATATTTATCAAAACACAGACATAATATAGAATCGCTCCAAAACCTAAATCCGATCTTCCAACCAATTCTTTTGTTATTGAAAAATGAACAAAAATTCCGAATAAACTTACTAGAATAACTATAATAGATGTAATAATTTGAAGCACCCTTCCTTTGCCAATTACTAAAGACAATAAAAAAGTAATCACAAATGCTCCGTACCAAACCAAAAATAGATACCATAATGGTACATCCAAATATTCTGAAACATGTTCACTTACCGGAGCTAGTGATTGATTACCTGATGTAACAACAGGCAATAAGAAAGTAATTAGGCCAACCAAGCTGGCTAGAGTTATTAATTTTTTAAATTTCATTTGATATTCTCCCTATATACAATATACAATTTCTTACCCCAGTAACTTTTAGGGTACTGAGGTAAGCTTTGAATGCGTTGTCTATTTTACTCGGTTAAAGGTTTGATCTGGCTCTTGAAGATAGAGTTCTTTATCTTTTAACATATATTTTGTTTTTCCTATTTCTCTTCCTTCATCGTCTGTTATTGTCAATACTTTCTTTTGTTTATTAATTTTCACTAATCTTTTTTCTTTGTCTCCGTCTGAATCTTCAGAGATGACGGTCCCAGCATTTCCTTTAATCACCATGATTAAATGATCACGTTTTGTTAAAATTTCATAAGTTCCATCTAAGGGATCACTGGTTAATTTGCGAACTCCAAAGAACACAATAAGAAAGATAGCTAGGCTTATCCCGATAGATTGTAAAGGTTTTGTTTCAAATAGTTTTTTAATCTTTTCAATGAGACCATTCATATCTAGATTTTCGATTTGTTGTCCAGCTTTATCTACAAAACTTGATGCCTCTTTTTTGATTGCTTCTACTCTATCAGGCTTCTCTTTAACTACTTCATTAATTGATTCTTCCATTCTTTCCGTAGTCTCTTCGACTTTTTCTATGGTCACTTCTTCGTTCGTTTGGTTTTCATGTTTTTCCATTATTTTCTCCCAGTTTAAAATAAGTTTTATCTACAATATAGATTTATTTTCTTATTTCACCCACTTACCTGAGCCATCTACTTTGTAACCATCTGGTGTACGTTCGTTAACTGCCATCTTACCATTTGACTTGAGATAGTAGTCACCTACCCATGTGTTACGAGCATAGCTGCCTTCTGATGTTAGGTAATAGTAAGAGCTATAGCTGCTATCATAGACCCACTCGCTCTTGGCCATTTTACCATTTGATTTGAGGTAATAGCTACCTACCCAAGTGTTACGCGCATAGCTACCCTCAGATGTTAGGTAATAGTATGAACTATAGTTTTTATCGTAAATCCACTCGCTTTTAGCCATGTAGCCACCTGATTTGAGGTAATAATTACCTGACCAAGCATTCTGAACATAGTTACCGGAAGCATTTAGGTAGAAGTATGAATTGTACTGAACATCAAAAATCCATTGATTAACTACTTTCACACCAGCTTTGTAGTAAGAAGAACCTGACCAGCCAGTCTGACCTGAGCTAGAGTTAGTGGTTTGTTTTGGAGTTTCAGTAGCTGTTGGTGTCTCTACCTTCTTAATCGGATAATATTCACCTCTAGAGATTCTAAAAACTTCTGAACGTCCAAAGTAACGTTTTCCAAAATCACCTGAACTGTAAATATCTAGATGGTAGTTCCCATCTTTTACTAAGACTATATTAATTCCCTGTCTTATTCTATTACTTCCTCCAAATCTTCCAAAAGTGTGTGAAGAAGCAAGTTCTCCAGTATCTTCATTAACTATATCAAAATCAAGATATGTATTATCATTAGTTGTAGAACTTCTTTGAAGGTCAACCAAAAGTGTATCAACTGTATCACCTCCTGCTGTCTGTATCAAGGTGATTTTCAAGGGATTTTGAGTATCTTTTACACTCATATCTGTTAAGGCATGAACCTCTGTTGGTTTAGAGGTTACATAACCTACTGACAATAAAGCACCGGCTAGTAAAGAAGAAGCCAACATTTTTCTATTTTTCATAATAAAACTCCTTATATATTTCTCTTTTTCAATAAATTTTATGATAATTATCTTATAACCTTAAAAGTAAATATGATAGTTTTCTAGCGTCGAGCATTTAAATTTTCCCCATTTCATTTTCTCCTTTGATGGCTGATAGAATAGGATTGAGTGATAAGTCAATCCTTGTTATACTAGTATAACAACCTAACTTTATTTCCTATCCTTTCCCTTATCATACCATAATAGATATTTAAATTTTTCGCTATTTAAACTATAGTTTCAATCTTGTTCATAAAAATAAAAAATAGCATAGAATTCTAGTATTTTGTAACTATAGTTTTCTTTCTCCATTTTTTTCTCTAAATTTTTGTATAATAGTCTTAGAAGTATGTAAGGAGATTATTTATGGAAAATCTATACCCATTTGGAGCTACATTTAAGTACCTGCGCGAAGCACGAGGACTCAGCCTAAAGGAAGCCGCCTCAGATATCGTATCACCACAGTTCCTAAGTCAATTTGAAAAAGGAGAAAAAGGAATTTCACTTGAAAACTTTGCCAAACTTTTAATTGTTATCGGAGTTGAATGGAATGATTTTGTTCTCGCCTATGCAAATAAAGGTGGAGACTGCTTAGAATTACCTGCTATTGAATTTGGCAAGCATGTGGTCCATGAAGAAGATATCCTCACTTACATTGAAGAATACGAAAAATTATTTGATGTCTATCTAAAAGACAATCCACTTCAAGCAGAAATGATTTTTAAATCTATTAAATTAAGACATTATCCAACCATATCAAAGAGTCCAGAAACCATTGCCAGAATTCAAAACATTATCAAGCATTTAATGAAATCGGATGTCTTTAATAGTATCGAACTTGAAATTTATCGTGTTATCGTCAATCATTGCCCGATGGAACTCATTGACCATATGACCAAACAATTACTACTTATGTACAAAGAAAGTGCTAATACTGACACCTACATACGTATTTTAAATGCTCTTACTTTCTCTGCAAAATACTTCTCTGAATTGGGCTACTATCAAAAGGCTGATGATATTATTAAAAAAATTAAATCACTTCAGACCTTCGAACGAGGCTATCTAGCTATTCCCCTCATGTTTCTAGAAGTTGAACATGTTTACAATCAATTTAGATGGAATAAACCTGAGGCTATTCCTTTAGCGAAAAATCTATTTAATTATCTTCAAAGCGCAAAATTTATTGATCAGCAATACTACTCTAATTTTATCAATGCCTTCACCTATCACTGCCACGCATTAAATAAGACAGGTATTGATTTGTTCTAATCGTCAAAAAAGTTGCTCCATGTTAGGAACAACTTTTTTTTATTTATAATTAAAAATCTCCCCTGCCAACTTATCAGCAAGCTTAGGAAAGAGAGTATAAAACTTATGGGCTAGTTTTAACAAAAAAGGAAGATTGAGTTCTCGTTTGTTTTTTCCTATAATCTTGACAATCTTTTTAGCCACTGCATCTGGTTCTAGCAGGAAGCGGTCAACCGATTTGAGATAGGTGCCATCTGGATCGGCCTGGTCAAAAAATCCTGTGCGGATTGGTCCTGGATTGACTGTTGTCACATAGACTCCATATGACATAAGTTCGAGGCGCAGAGCATTTGAAAAACCAATAGCCGCAAACTTGGTCGCTGAGTAGAGACTGGACTTGCCAGTAGCGATTAAACCTGCCATGCTGACGATATTGATGATATGGCCTTTTCGACTTTCCTTCATTCGAGCCGCAAGGCGACAAGACAGATTCATTAGGGCAAAGGTATTGACCTCAAACATCTGATGAATATCTTGGTCAGAAATCTGGTCAAATTCCTCAAAGATCCCGTAACCAGCGTTGTTTATCAAGACATCAATCTTGCCATAGCGGAGATAGAGGTCTGCTACCAGAGTTTCTAAGGCTGAATCATCGGTAATATCGATTTCAATCAATTCTGCTTGTGGATGATTTCCGTAGAGTTGAGCTAATTTTTCCTTATTTCTACCAAGCAAGATGAGTTGGTCATTTGGCAGGAGTTTGACCATTTCTTGGGCTAGACCACCGCTAGCTCCGGTAATGAGA
>QWCO01000900.1_pt1 | contig 11838 bp, 9 predicted proteins | sample 1972611 | NCBI WGS metagenome assembly QWCO01 (sample SAMN09866706, study PRJNA288562) | Human oral metagenome isolate term1_saliva, whole genome shotgun sequencing... | reverse complement strand
CACCTGGTCTTAATCCTGTATAAGTAATTTCAATATCGCCTCTCAAATTATTTTCATCTTTAACAGACAAACCTGAAAGCTGAATAAGATTTTTGGCTAAATCAACAATCCTAACTGGCCCCCCCATATCTAAAATAAAAACATCCCCGCCTTTTGCCATTGCCCCAGCCTGAATAACAAGTTGAGCGGCCTCAGGAATTGTCATGAAGTAACGAATAATATCAGGATGTGTAACAGTAATTGGGCCTCCTCTTAAAATCTGTTTTCGGAAGAGTGGAATAACAGACCCTGAAGATCCCAATACATTACCAAAACGAACCATACTAAAGCAGGTTTGGGAATCTTTGAGTTGCTCAGATAAAGCTTGCAAACAAAGCTCCGCCATACGCTTACTCGCACCCATTGTATTTGTTGGGCGAACAGCTTTATCAGTTGAAATGAGAACAAAAGATTTAACGTTATGATCAGCCGCACATTTTGCAACATTATATGTACCGAAAATATTATTTCTAATACCTTCAATGATATTGTATTCCACTAAAGGAACATGTTTATAAGCGGCAGCGTGATAAATTGTGTCGACATTAAAATGATCTAAAATACAATCTAAACGCTCAATATCCTGTACATTACCTAACATCGGATAAATTTTAGTACTAAAACTATTTTTCTTAACTATTTCAACTAATTCTTGATGAATGGAATATAGTGAAAATTCAGAAAGCTCAAATAAAATTAAGGCATTAGGTTTATTTAAAATAATCTGACGACATAATTCAGACCCAATAGAGCCACCAGCCCCCGTGATCATGACTGTTTTATCAAAAATATTTTTTTGTAATAACTCTTTGTTTGGTAAAACAGGCTCACGACCTAATAAATCTTCAATTTTTACTTCACGCAATTCATCAATTTTTGCATTACCTTGCAAAATTTCTTCCATATCAGGAATGGTTTGCACTTTGATTTTTAACGGAATTAAACTATCAATAATAGCTTTCCGTTCACGACGAGAGGCACTTGGGATAGCTAATAAAATAACTTTAATATGATATTTTTTCACAAGGTTAGAAATATCATTAGATGAATAAATTTTATTACCTAAAAGATAAGTACCATGTAACTTCACATTATCATCAATAAAGCCTCTAATACGATAACGATAAGCATGTTTAAGTAATACTGCTAACTGCCGCCCTGTTGTTCCTGCACCATAAATTAAAACAGATTCATTATCTTTATCTAAAATTAAACTAACATAATATCGAATCAACATCCTTGTGCTACCACATAGCAAGAATACATAAGAAAAATAAATAATAGGAACAGTTCTAGGTATATCTGAACCAATGAAGAAAGAAAAGAAAATAAGGCTCACAGCTGAAACAAAAGCGCCACCAGCAACCATTGCCAAAGCTTTAAAAGAAATATATCTCAATACGGCTCGATAAAGTCCTAATTTAATAAAAGTAAACAAGGTAACTACAATAGTGCAAAGCAATGTTACCCAGATTTCAGTATTATCAAAAGCAACTATTTCACCTAATCTTGTCCAATATGCAAGAAAAAAAGAAGAAATCAGCAAGATAGTATCAATGAAAAGGCTAACGGCTCTTTTTTGTGGTCTAGATAATTCAAAAATAAATGTATTTAACATAGTATAAATAGGCTCATTACTATATAAAAATAGGGCTAAATCCGTAAGCCCTAAATTAAATATCAAATTTTACGTTAAGAGTAAAAAAGATCTACCTAGGCATTCAATTCCATTTCTTGTAAAACAGATTTAATACCCTTAACGGTAAACTCCATATCTTCTGCTGTTAAAGTTGGATGAACTAAGAACATTAAACTTGTTTCGCCTAAACGTTTTGCATTTTCTAGAGATTTTCCTGGGCGCCAAGGTGTATTATCAAAAGCATGTTCTAAATAAACTTCTGAACAAGAACCACTATAACAAGGCACGCCTAAGTCATTTAAAGATTTCATAATGCGATCTCTGTTCCACTCTTGTGGAAGATTCTCTGGCTTAACTTGAACATAGCATTTATATGCAGCGTGTATATAATCACTTGATGGTCGATTCACTACGAAATAAGGCGAACCTTCAAAGATTAAAAGAATTTGCTCCATATTTTCATTTCGTTTCTTAGTCCATTCTGGCATACGTTGTAATTGAATACGTCCAATAACAGCTTGCACTTCCATCATTCGCCAGTTTGTGCCAAATGAATCGTGTAACCAACGGAAACCAGCAGGATGCTCTTTATGATAAACAGAGTCAAAACTCTTACCATGATCTTTATAAGACCACATTTTGCTCCACAACGCTTTATCATTTGTGGTTACCATGCCACCTTCACCACCTGTTGTAATAATTTTGTCTTGGCAGAAAGACCAAGCTCCAATATGACCAATGGAGCCTGCTGAACGTCCTTTATACATAGCGCCATGAGCCTGAGCACAATCTTCAATAACATACAAACCTTTTTCTTGTGCAAGCGCCATAATTGGATCCATATCGCACATTAAACCTGCAAGGTGTACACAAATAATCGCCTTTGTATTTGGAGTTAAAGCCGCTTCAATTGTGCGACGAGAAATATTTTGGGAATCGAGCTCAACATCTGCAAAAATAGGATTGGCACCAGCGGTAACAATAGAACTTGCTGAAGCTAAAAAAGTTCGAGAAGTTACAATGACATCATCTCCAATCCCAATATCTAAAGCTTTTAAAGCAACATCTAATGCAACAGTACCATTCATAAGCGAAATTGCATACTTAGTTTGAGTAAATTTTGCAAATTCTTTTTCAAATTCACGACATTCTTGCCCAGTCCAATAATTTACTTTATTTGATAAAAGAGTTTTTGAAACAGCATCGACTTCTTCTTGAGTAAATGATGGCCATGGTGAAAGTTTTGTATTTAACATATTTTATTCCTCATTTATAGGGTATAGGGCATAAATCTAGATTAAATTCTGCTATAAGATGTTTCTCTAACTCCAATATTTTATCTTGTGATCTGCGCTTCAGTGGCTTACAATCTACCCCGACATAAATAGTCCAAGGCTCAAGATTTTTTCTTACTATAGCCCCTGCTCCAACAGCAACCCCATCACCAATAGTAACTCCTGGTAATACTGTTACATTTGTTCCTAAAATTGCATGTTTTCCAATTCTAACACTAGATTTTTTAACATTAGTATATTTAGATGGGACTGTTGGATTGGTTAATCCTCCCCCCATAAAATCATCGCTACCAGTAATAATTCTACACCCTGCGCTTAATCCTGAAAAATGATCCATATAAAATTCTCCACCACCAATAATACTAGTAAATGATGATATATGAACAAAACTTCCTAAAATACTTTTCTCTCCACAATTAAAAAATACGAAATCATCAATTTGAGAATAATCCCCAATTGATAAATTTTCTTTTTTAATAATCTTTGCACCATCGTATATTTTATAATTCACTTTTTAGTTCCTCTAAAAGGACTCATTGTAACTTCACCATTTTCAGTGATCCCATCTCGAATAATTACTTTGTATGTAGTTTTAAACAAAATTTGAATATCCAACCAAAACGATCGATTTTCTACATACCAAGTATCTAACTCAAATTTTTGTTCCCAGCTAATTGCATTACGCCCATTAACTTGCGCATAACCTGTAATACCAGGTTTTACATTATGGCGCTTAGCTTGCTCCTTAGTATAAAGCGGTAGATACTCCATCAATAATGGTCTTGGCCCAACAAGACTCATATCACCTTTTAATACATTCCAAAGCTCTGGTAATTCATCTAAGCTGGTCGAACGTAATATTTTTCCAAAATCAGTCAAACGCTCTGCATCAGGCAAAGAATTACCATCTTTATCTAACGCATCTCGCATTGTTCGGAATTTTATCATTTCAAAAGGCTTACCGTTTACTCCAGGGCGAACTTGCTTAAATAATACTGGAGAGCCTAAATTATTCTTCACTTTATAAGCAACCAATAAAAAAATAGGCAAAAGCAAAATCAAAGCGATAAAAGAAACGATAACATCAAACAATCTTTTTAACATTTAAACCCCTAACATATTTAATAATCGTTGAGTTACCTTTTCAACATCAAATTTTTCTTTTGCAAGAAGATTGCTTGCATTACCCATTTCAAGAATTTTATTCTGATTTTCAATAAAATATATGATTTTTTCAGCCAAAGCTTGAGCATTCCATCGTTCTACTAAAAAGCCATTTATTCCATTTTGCACAGTTTCCCTACATCCAGGAACATCAGTTGTAATAACCGCCCTGCCCACCGCCATTGCTTCTTGTGTACTTCTTGGAACTCCTTCTCGATATGAAGGTAATACAAAAACATGATGATCTGATATCCAATCAGGAATATTTTTTACCGCTCCATGATACTCAATTACACCAGAATTTACCAATTTATCTAATAAATCTTCTGTTATCGCGCCTAGATTAGATTTATCAATCGCCCCTAAAACAGTAAAAATGGTATTGGGGTATTTCAGCTTTACTAACTTAGCCGACTCAATAAATTCAAAAATACCTTTTTCTTTTAAAAGCCGACCAATAAAAAGAAATTTAACTGGTTGATTTCGAGAAAGAACAACTTCTGAATAAGGGTATTTATCTAACTCTAAACCTATACCACCAAGAATTTCCGTTTGCTTGACTGGGATATTATATTTATCTAAAAGATCTTTTTTATCATCCGGATTTAATACTATTAATTTATCAAGCAAAGGTAAAGATAATTTATATAAAATAATTTGAACTACTCTAATAATTTTCGTTTTGAAAGCTAATCCGTCAGGTTGTTCGGTAAAAGTAAAACCTAATCCTTCTAACATGCCTATTACTCGTGGAATTTTCACCCATCTAGCCGCTAGCGTACCAAAAATAACAGGTTTAACAAAATAACTAAAAACAAGATTCGGATTTATTTTTTTTAATTCTTTTGAAAGTAAATAGGTTGCTTTTAAATCAGCGAATGGATTTAATCCCCCACGATTAAATTGATAAGGAACTGGAATTACCCCCATATTTTCAATTATCTCAAGTTCATCATTAGTATACTCAGAAACAAAAGCATAAACGCTATAACCTTTTTCGATAAATTTACCAATTAGATGAGCTCTAAATCCATAAATGCTAGAAGCTACGGTTGTGATTAATGCAATTTTCATAATTTAATTTTTATTCTTCGTAATAGTTAAAATAATTCTTTGATAAACATCACTTATCTTACTATCTAAACTTTTATTAGAATAAGCTCTAATCTTTTGTAATAAGTTCAATTTATTTAGAATAATTACAAAATATTTCTTTAATCTAACCTTCACTAAATTAGATTGCGCACCATGATATTTTTTATATATTTCAATCACTTGATTATATGAATTTACTAATTTATCAATTGACAAATTACCTTCTTCTCTATAAAAAAGTAATAGATCTGGCAGAATAGCAATTTTAAAATCTTCTTTAGATATAGCTCTTGTCCATAATTCAAAATCTTCGGCTCTAGGATATTGGGTTTCGTATTTGTTACGCTTAAACCACTCTTTTTTGGCCATAACAGAAGGATGACTAATAGGATATGAAATGGCAATACTACCGACACTTGTTATAGAAGTAACATTTCTTATACCTTTTATTTTATTCTCTGAATCAATGGAAATAATTCCTGATGAAACTAAATCATACTTTACATTATTTATTAAAAAATTAATTTGAGTTTCAAGTCGTAATGGATGCATAAGATCATCAGAATCCATTCTAGCAATATAATTATATCTAGATTCATCTATGAGTTGATTTAATCTTGTTGGTAGCTTTAAATTTTTTTGATCTGAGATTACCCTAATACGATCATCCTGCTCAGCAAACTTATGAGCAATTTCTAAAGAAGCATCTGTAGAACCATCATCTACTAATATTAGTTCCCAATAAGGATAAGATTGATTAATAACAGATTGTATAGCCTGAGCAAGATATTTTTCTGAATTATAAAAGGGAATACCTACACTAATATAACATTCTTTTTCCATAAAAATACACTCTAATTATCAAAGAACAACATTTAAAAGAAAGGTAAAACTAAAACTGCATAAAACAAGAAACCCTAATTTTATATTTTTATTACTCATTTCTAATTTAATAAATGGATAACCTATAACTAAGGGCATCATAAACCAAGATAAATAAGCAAATCTATCTGAGAAATTAGCATAAATAAATAATATCCATATTGAATTACAAATTAAATACATACAATATATTGAGTTATAAACTAAATCTTTAAACTTATAATAAAAGATAAAAATTGACCCCATAATAATAGGAAGCATACTATAAACAAGGAAATCCCATCTAAAAGGTCCTGCATTATCTAAATATTGATTACGTCCATCCTGAATAAACAAAGCAGCCAAAACCTGTAAATAATTACCTAATAGAATAGAGAATATTATAGATAATACCCAAAGTCCTAATATCCATTTGTAATGTTTGTTAGACTTAGTAGATATTATATATGCTAAAGTAGGTAAAACCATAGAAGCATGCATGCCAATTGATAAAAAAATTATTAGAAATTTTATATTCCATTTTCTAACACCAAATATTAAAAGAAAAATAGAAGATGCCAAACCAGAACGAATAGTATTCGTACCATAGTTAAAAAAAGTTAAGGAAACAACAAATAGAAAGAAAGAATAAAACCATTTATCACAAAATAAGCTCTTGCTGACAAAATAGATTGGCAGAATATAAAGAATCGCTGTAAAGAGAAAAAATATATGGGATGGCATCAATACAGCGCACAGTGACATATATATTGAGAAAACGATATCTTTTCTTCCGAATATAGGGTCTTCACCATATTGTTGAATATGATTAAAAACATCATTATAAACAACCATATCTACAAATTTTTCATCTATTGGCCTCATACCTATATATAGGATAATAAACAATATAAAAAAAATAGATAGAATATTCATGACTTTTATATTTGTCAAAATTCTCGTATCAAATTTTACTAGATTACAATACGTAAAGAATAATATAACAAATAAAAAAATAATATAGTAATATATATCTATATAATTATCTATGGCTATAAAATCAAGCATAAAACCTACATAAATATAAAAATTCTTGCAATATAATAATTATTCAACACCAATCTAAAAATTCTTCTTTTCGAAGTATTATGGTATGCATAGTTTAAAATAGGATAAAACCCTAAGGTTTTTAATTCCTTACATAATTCTTTAAAAAGAGTTATATTATTTCCATTTACAAGAGCAGAGTAAAGTATATTAAATGCTAAAAAGAAACACATTTCTTCTATTTTTTTCTTAAGCTTACCATCTTCTTTATTTGTTAGAATTACCATTTCTTCCATATTTTTTTTAATATCCGAGAAATATTTCTTCAAATGACTTTCATCTTTCTTAGTCGTAATAGAACCCTCTCTCATTCTATAATAATAAAGATTATTACTTATTTTTTTTACATTATCAGATGCCAAAAACATCCTCAAACAAAAAATATTATCTTCTGAATATCTGCCAATTGGAAATTTATAGTTAACATGATCAATTATCTTCTTAGAAAAAACTTTATCACAAGCGCAAATAGAATAACCATATCTAGCTATGTATTCTTTACCTGAAATTAAATCAGTAAAAATAGAACTATAATAATGATCTGGATGATTATCACCTTGTAAATTTCTCAAATAATTAAATTCTAAAATATCTAAATTAGGATTTTGATTTAGTTCAGAAAAGATTGTTTTTATAGCTGAATAATCAATCCAATCATCTGAATCAATAAACCAAATATAATCTCCTGTACTTTTATCAAGCCCATAATTTCTAGCATCTGATAATCCGCCATTATCCTTATAAAAGGATCTAATAAAAGGATATTTATTTTTATATTCATCTATAATTACTTGAGAATTATCTATTGAACCATCATTAACTAATATGACTTCGATACTATTATTAGTAGTAGCATAAATTACTTCTTGAGTAACTATGCTATCAAGACAATCTTTTAAATACAACCCTACATTATAAATAGGGATAATTATACTTAATTTCATTACTAACTCCTAACAGTAAATGCATTACTTTTAATATTAAAGTATAGAATAGGTAAAATAATTAAATTAGCAATGACACTAGCATATGGTACATATTCCACTCCAAGATTTATAAAAAGCATCATAAGAATAAGATACACACTAGATGAAAATGTATCACATACTGATAAGAATTTTACACTACCAATATAAAATAAATAATTAGCAAAAAATAGATATGGTATAGCTAATGAGGCTGAAAATAAAAATATTATTGTATAATACTTAACTCCTACAAATGAATCTCCTAGAATAAATAAGAACCAATTTTCAGGAATAAAATAAACAACTAATGGAGGAATAAATGTAATTAGAATTGACATATTAGCCCATTTCTTCAACTTAATTACAGTTATTACATTTTTACTCAATGCTTCAAAAAAATAAGGCAAAACAGCCTTATTTAAGGCTTGAATTATAACAGATATAATACTAGATAATTGAGCCCCCATCGCGTACAGCCCTAAATCCACTTGACTAAATTTATTTAAGATAAAGATTCTATCTAATTGTCCTTTGATAAAAAAACTACTTAAATGAATAACTAAGGGAATACCAAAAGTTATTATATAAGTAAGTGCTATTTTATATTTATATACTGAAAATGATGATTTTCTTTTCACCTTACCATTAAAATCGAGTAAATATAAAATAAATAAAGAAGAAAGATTACTTATTAAGAAGGCTAATATTCTTTTCTCAACTAGATCATTACTATATAACTCAAATAACATTATCGTTACAAAAACATTAATCACAGTTGATAAAATTTGTATAGATATATATAAAATAGCTTTTTTTTCACATTGTTTAATACTTAATTGGTTTGATAAAAAAACCTGACATATAGAAGTTAATAATATGTATAAAATAATTTCAGATTTTATAATCCAACAAAATAAAATCCCTAACACTAAAATAAAAATGGAATATATACTTCCAGCATTAATAATTAGAGGCAGCGATCTTTTTCCATAGAAATAAAAGTATCTAGAAATTGCTCTATCTTGATTTAATCCAATAAAAATAATAAATAAAGCTAATATAGTTTGGTAGTAAGATAATTCTCCAAATCCCTTCACACCAAGTTTATGGGAGATATAGGGAAGTAATAAAAATGGAAAAGCTTTATTAACCACCTCCCCTATAAGATAAATTATACTATCATTTATTAATCGCATAATTAATTCTTATATTTAAATAAATAGAATTGAATCACATTAAATATAATATATAAAACTAATCCAATAATAGCTCCAATTACTAAAATCAACAGCTTATTCATATTGTTCTGTGGATAATTTGGTGATGCCTGATAACTAAATGATTGAATTTTCACATCATTCACCTTAAAAAGCAAAGTCTTTAGTTGTGATAATAAAGTTGAGACTTCATAGTACCTAGGCGGGTAAATTACATTACTTTGTTTTAGTACATCAATTTGTGCTTTTAGGTACTTCTCTCCAAGCATAAATAGATAAGTACCATCACTTAGTTTAGAGTCTGAAAGCGGAATCTTTGTTTCAGACATAGCAATCACTTGAGCTGTAGAATTACTAGAACCCAACGGTTTTATATAATCTTTAATTCCTGCTTCTGTTGCAATTCTAAGAGAATTTTCTAAATTACCTAATTGCACATTTTTTTGAATTTGGAGATTGGTTTCAAACTTTAATTTCTCGAATTGCAAATCATGTATTACTTCATTAACATCAAGTAAAAAGTTGTCTAATTCCAATTTAACAGAAGAATCATTTACATAGTCTATAAACTGAGTTAAAACTTCTTGCGCATCATCAGGATTCTCTGCTGAAAATAAAATTTTCCTACCTAATAGATCAGGTTCTTTTTTAGGATCTGGTTTAACCACTAAAATATTTTTCGTAACTAAACTATTAAGAATTACTCGTTTTTCATTCAAACTCTTTTTTGAAACTAATCTTTTGTAGTATTCTGAATTTTCAAAGAAGTTTTTTCTCACATCTAATGATTCTGAAAAAATATTAAATTCATTAAATAATCGACCTTGAAGTGCTCCGCTATCGAAAGGCTGATTTAGAATACGCCCATATTCCTTTCTAAGATTAAAATAGGTTCCTAAATCCAATATTCTTGGGGCTATAATCTCTGCCTTAGATGTCCATTGCTCTTTAGCTGTAAACGCATATCCTGCCGCAATAGCAGTACCCAAAAAAGCAGATAGTAGAATCCAAATCTTTTTATCCCATAATGCTTTTATTAGCTCGATTAAATCTATTTCATTATCATTTTGATAATTAATATCATTCATGTTTATGCCTTATTTTAAATATTTTATTTTTCATAATCTTACATAACATAACTCTTATTAACAATAAAAGTTATGTAAAGATATTGTAAAGTTATTATATTTTCATAAGAAAAATGCAGCTAATATTCGCCGCACTTTCCATGTTAATTTAATCCTTATTGAAGCTTTAATTAAGCATAATACATCTCAAACTCAACTGGATGTGGTGCCATATTTAAACGTTCTACTTCTTTACGTTTGATACTAATAAACGCATCAATAAAATCTTTAGCAAATACGCCACCTTGAGTTAAGAATTCATAGTCTTTTTCTAATGAATTCAACGCTTCTTCTAATGAGCTTGCTACCGCTGGAATATCTTTTAATTCTTCCGGTGGAAGATCGTAGAGATTTTTATCCATTGCATCACCTGGGTGGATTTTGTTTACTACACCATCAAGACCTGCCATTAATAATGCTGCGAATGCAAGATATGGGTTTGCCATTGGATCTGGGAAACGTGCTTCAATACGAATCGCTTTCGGACTAGTTACTGCCGGAATACGAATAGATGCCGAACGGTTGCTTGCAGAGTAAGCCAATAATACAGGTGCTTCAAAGCCAGGCACTAAACGTTTGTATGAGTTAGTACTTGGGTTGGTGAAAGCATTTAATGCTTTAGCATGTTTAATGATACCGCCGATGTAATAAAGTGCGGTTTCAGAAAGGCCTGCATATTTATCACCTTGGAAAATATTTTTACCGTCTTTGCTTAATGACATATTGCAGTGCATGCCTGAACCATTGTCACCCGTGATTGGTTTAGGCATAAAGCAAGCAGTTTTACCGTGTTCTAATGCAACGTTTTGCACCACATATTTATAGATTTGTGTTTCATCCGCTTTCAAGGTTAAGCTGTTGAATTTCGTTGCAATTTCATTTTGACCTGCGGTTGCCACTTCATGGTGATGAGCTTCGATGACTAAGCCCATTTCTTCTAAAATTAAACACATTTCAGAGCGAATATCATGAGCCGTATCAATTGGAGCAACCGCACAGTAACCACCTTTTTTCAATGGACGATAAGCGTTGTTACCACCTTCGTATTTTTTGTTAGTATTCCAAGCAGCTTCAATATCATCAATGGCGAAAGAAGCACGGTTCATTGATACATCAAAACGTACATCATCAAATAAGAAGAACTCTGGCTCTGGACCAAAGAATGCTTGATCCGCAATACCGGTTGAACGCATATAATTTTCAGCACGAATGGCAATTGAACGCGGGTCACGATCATAGCTTTGCATGGTTGTTGGCTCATAAACGCTACAACGAATTGAAAGTGTTGGGATCTGCGCAAATGGATCGACTACTGCAGTTTCAGCA
>QWCO01000898.1_pt1 | contig 11842 bp, 10 predicted proteins | sample 1972611 | NCBI WGS metagenome assembly QWCO01 (sample SAMN09866706, study PRJNA288562) | Human oral metagenome isolate term1_saliva, whole genome shotgun sequencing... | reverse complement strand
CACTCTGTGCAGGGAAGTGAATATGCTTACACAGATTGGGTTCTTCGGCAATGGCATGCAGGATGTCTTCTGTCATGTCTTCAGGGTTTGAAGTGGTGAAGCGCACGCGCATATCAGGCACACTCTGGGCCACTTTCCTCAGCAGTTCGGCAAATGAAGTTCCGTTTTCGGGACGCTTTCCATTAGGCAACAGACCATAGGAATTGACGTTCTGTCCGAGCAGGGTAACTTCTTTAAACCCTTTATCATGCAGGTCTTTCACTTCTGCCAAGATGCTTTCTACATCGCGACTGCGTTCTCTTCCGCGTGTATAGGGAACGATACAGTAGTGGCAGAAGTTATTACAACCGCGCATGATACTTACAAAACCACTCACACGATTGCCGCCAATGCGCTGTGGAAGCACATTGCGATAGGTTTCGGTTGTAGAGAGATTGGTGTCTACAGTGGCATGTCCGAGTTCGCATTCTGCAATCATTGTCGGCAGATTAAGATAGGAATCGGGACCGCATACGAGGCTTGCATGATGGTTCTTTATTAAGTCATCCTTCACACGTTCAGCCATACAACCGAGCACACCAAGAATGAGTTGGCGTCCTTTCTTCTGTTCTGCATGAAGCGTATCAAGTCGATTATAGATCTTGTTCTCTGCATTTTCGCGTATACTGCAAGTGTTCAGAAAGATAGCATCAGCCTCTTCTTCGTTCTCACAGACGTCATAACCTGCCATCTTCATTACTGAGGCGACCACCTCACTATCGGCTACATTCATCTGACAGCCATAGGTTTCAATGTATAATTTCTTGTTCATAAGTGGAAAGATAGCCTAAAACCCACCCTCATTTCCCTCTCCAAGGGAGGGGAGAAAAAGCTTGAGAGGCTCGTTATGGGTTATCTGTTGTTTGCTTTATTGTCTTTATATTTATATCAATTGTATGTCATCATTATTGAAAAGTCAATCGTAGTTTCCGCTTTTTACAGCTTCCTTTCCTTTGAAAATCAATGGTCTCTGTTCTTTTAATGCGTTAAACTGGGGGATGCAAGAGGCTTTAGCAAGTGTCATCTCCCATCCCTTCGGGAGGGGCCGGGGGTGAGTTTGAGGTTTGAGGAAAGGCTCAATACCGCATAAAACACTACTCCTGTAATCAATCCTGCTATGGCATCAATGGCGTAATGCGCCTGGATGTAAACGGTTGCCATGCAGAGAAACACGTAGAAAGGCAATAGAGAGAACAGCAGTTTGCGGTTACCGCTGTGCCAAGCCAACAGTATACAGATAGTGCTCACGCCCACATGACTGCTCGGGAAGGCTGCCGTGGGACGCTCACCTGCTGCCTTTGCATCCTCCACAAGGTCGTAGAAGAAGCCTTGTGCATAGCCCGGACTTGGCAGACAGTCCTGATGTGAGTTGAAATAGTCGCCCACATTGGGGAATATTCCCTGTGCTGCGTTCTGCAAACCGATAGCCTTATAATAAAAGGTGGGACCCACAACAGGCAGCAAGTCATAGATAACATAGTAGAGAAAGAATGAACCCAAGATGATGAAAGCTGTCTTTTCAAATTCTCCGTAGCGTTTGAAGAAGTAGAAAATCAACACGACTGCAATCATCGGATAATAGGCCGCATAACCGCAATCCATAAGTTCGCTCACGATTGGCGACGGGAAAGCACGCGCAAAATCAAGTGCCGGCTGGAAGCCGAAAAGCTGTTGTTCCCACGTAGCAAAAAGGTGATCGAGGTTTGGAAACATGCGGTTGATCTCGTAGGTATCGGGATACCACCATGCCAACATGCCCATTTGAGCAGCTACGCGGGCAAACATCGTGAGCTTGCAAGGCATCATTCGATAGACCGCCCATAAAGCAATGGTCATCGCTCCCACGCGAACACGTCCCCAGATCATAGCGTCGGGATTGACTAATTTGGTAGAAGTGAACAGCACAATCAGCAGTGTAAACGCCATATAAGCTAACACTACCCACTCAAAAGGCAGCAGTCCCTTGTGCTCAGCTGTCCACCCTTTACCCTGCCAAGGCCATGTAAAAGTATTGTTTTTTCTTTTGTTTGCCATTTACAACCAATTGTTCTCGCGATACCAGGCAATAGTTCTCCGCGTGCCTTCTGCAAGGTCTACCTGCGGATGAAAGCCCAATTCGTCTACTGTAGGCTCTATGTTGCAACGCCAGTTGCGCTGTTTCAGAATGTTGTATTTGTCGTTGTTGAGGGCTGAAATCTTACCCGTCATGCGACCGATATGCTCACCAAAGAACGTCACGAGGCGCAGAACCCACACCGGTGCCTTAATCCTGATCCACCAAGGGCGGCCCAGACAGTCGTGAATGAGATTGCTGAAATCGGACGATTGATAGACGTTGCCGTCGCTGAGAAAGTATTTCCGGCCGTCACGTCCATGGTCGAGTGCTAAGAAAACGGCCTGAACCACATCGGTGACATAGACAAACGTAATGTCCTGGCGCTTGAAACCAACCGAAAAGTCGGTGTGTCCCTTGATGCTTTTTGCCATGAGAAAATAGTCTTTCTCGCGTGGGCCATAGACTCCCGTGGGGCGCAGAATGATGTAGGGAAAGTCATTTCCGATGCTGTCTAAGTATTGCTCGGCCATCAATTTGCTTTTACCATAGGCCGTGTTTGGCCGCGGATGGTCGTGTTCGCTTATCTCCTGATAGGGCTGTTGCTCCTTGATTGCACCGAAAACGCTGAGACTACTCAAGTAAACGAAACGGCGGATAGGCATCTTCAAGGCCAATAAAGCCTGCACAAGATGGCGTGTTCCGTCGGTGTTGACTTTGAAGAAGTCGTCTGTATGCAGGCACTTTGTGGCACCTGCAGCATGCACAACATAGTCGAACTCATGTCCGGCCAATTGCTTTTCCAATTCTTTCTGTGAGGATAGATTAAGTTCAATGAAATTGATTCGCTTGTCGGTGAGATACTTCTTCGAACTACTTTGCCTCACAGCAGCCCACACTTCCATCTCCCGACGCAGCGCTTCCTCCACAATAAAGCTGCCAATGAAACCACTGGCACCCGTTACTAATATTTTCATCAAATAGCTATTTACGGGGCAAAATTAATGGATTTTCCATGAATGGCAAAGGATTTTAGGGAATATTTAGCTTTGTGTCGGACTGTCATGTGCCCACAATTATGCATTATAAATTATGAATTATGTATTCATGAAATAGGAAATAAGCTTTTATTCTGCCTGACCTAACATGGGTTCGGTGGCTTTCTGAGCCAGCGCAGGCTATCCAACTGAATGGCGACTATATACCCGTAAACTTCACATTCATTTAAGGTCATTTCATGTTTTCGACCCCCTTGCCTTGTAACTTGCATCAAATGACCTCGCCATCTGCGTCAAGTTACAGCCTAACTTGCGTCAAGTTACGTGGTCATCTGATGCAAGTTGCAAGACGATTTGACGTGAGTTGTCCCATTATCTGTTTTAGATTTTATAATCTTTTGATAGCCAATGGATTGCTGACCGTTTGAAGTTGAGGATTGATTGAAGCAAGGAAATTTTATATTTTGAAAAGAAAAGCGCAGAAAAGTGCTTGATGAAGAAAATCAACGCCTAAGCAATCACCTCTTAACTGATGTTCGGAACGATGAAATAAAAAGTGGGCTTGCCAATAAAAATCATTGACAAGCCCATGTAATCTGTATTACGATAAATCTTTACAATTATGCGTTTACAGCGTCAGCGAGTTCAGCACCTGCCTTGAACTTAGCCACTTTCTTGGCTGCGATCTTGATTTTAGCCTTTGTAGCTGGGTTGATACCCTCACGAGCCGGACGCTCGTTAACACTGAATGTGCCGAAACCTACGAGCTGAATCTTGTCACCAGCAACGAGAGCTTCCTTGATAGCAGCTGTTGTTGCGTCCAATGCTTTCTTTGCATCTGCCTTGCTCAGACCTGCGCCTGCAGCAATCTTGTCGATCAATTCTGTTTTGTTCATAATTCTGTTTAATTAAGATGATTATTTAATGAATAATTTTCTGTTTATTTGGCAAATATAGATTATTCCTTTCATAAAACAAACAAAAAAGGGAAAAAAGTGGGATAAAAAGTGAAAAATAAGGCTAATCGGCCTGTTTCGGCGCTGATTAAGGGATATTTTTAGTAATTTTGCAGCTGATAACTGCAAATAGATAATTTCTTAAAAACAACGGATATGATGCGTATTCCAACGATAACCAAGAACCTTCTCATTGTCAACGTAGTGGCATTCTTGATGATGTGGATATTTCAAGGAATGAATTTCATGGGCGGAGGACCGATAGATTTGAACAACATCTTTGGTCTCCATTTCTTTCTTGCCTCTGATTTTCATTTTTATCAACTGGTCACTTACATGTTCATGCATGCCAACTTGGAGCATATCTTCTTTAATATGTTTGCCCTTTGGATGTTTGGTATGGTCGTGGAGAATGTATGGGGACCGCGCAAGTTCTTGTTTTATTACATTTTATGTGGTATCGGAGCCGGTGTTTTTCAAGAGGCAGCACAGTTTGTTTCGTTTTATATGACGGTGTCTTCTCAGGTTCCTTCGTTCGCTTTGAGCCAGTTCCCTGAGATTGCACATCAGTTAAGTCCGATGCTCAACAACTGGACAACAGTGGGTGCTTCGGGTGCCGTTTATGCCATTTTGTTGGCTTTCGGCATGATATTTCCCAATGAGAAACTTTTCATTATCCCCATTCCTGTGCCCATTAAAGCCAAGTGGTTTGTGATGATCTATGCGGGAATAGAACTCTTTGCGGCTATGGCAACGACGGGTGACAACGTGGCTCATCTGGCTCATTTGGGTGGAATGGTCGTGGGTTTTTTCCTGATTCGCTATTGGAGAAGACATCCGGGAGCACATTACAACCGCTCTCAAGGACAGCAGTTCTTCAACAACATGAAACGTAAATGGGATAACCGTGGCAAGCAACAAGACTTGGGAAGCACCAATACTCGTGCCAATGGCAATGTTTATAACAGTCATCAGAGCGACTGGGATTATAACCGTCGTGAGCGCGAAGACCAGAAAGAAGTAGACCAAATACTCGATAAGATTCGTAAAAGTGGCTACGATAGTCTGTCTGCCGATGAGAAGCGAAAGCTCTTCGACAGTAGTAAAAAGAACTGATAGCAGGACTTATGTTGCGCAATTTCAAACGTTTTACCCTGCAGGTAGTAGCCGGAGCTAATCTGGCTACTATCTTTATGATGCTCTTTGTGGGCTTCTCCGACCGCTTCAATCCTGTCAATCACCAAGTGTTGGCCAATGCCGGATTGGTGTTTCCCGTGTTTCTTGCCATTAATTTTGGCTTTCTCATCTTCTGGCTTTGCTTCAAGAAGAAGGGAGCTTTGCTTTCTCTTGCGGGCTATCTTGTGTGTTATGTGCCCGTAAGAACCTATATTCCGTTCAATATTCCGCATAGCATTCCCAACGATGCTATCAAGGTAATGTCCTACAATGTGTGGAGTTTTGCAGGCTGGGAACGCCATGCCGACGGCAAGTTTCCTATCTTGGAATACATCCGGGAGCAGCAACCTGACATTCTTTGTCTGCAGGAAGCCATGACAAATGAGATTGGACAGGCTCGTGTAGACTCGGTTCTTAACAAGATTTATGCCTATAAAGACACGATGAAGTTCTCTCCGTCGAGCGATTGTATAGCGCTTTACAGCCGCTATCCTATCGTTTCCCATGAGCGCATTGTCTATCCTTCGCGTGGCAATCTCAGTGGTGCTTTCGAAATAAAGATAGGCAACGACACGGTGATTGTGGTCAACAACCACCTTGAAACCACGGGACTTTCGAATGAGGATAAACGTGAGTTTAAGTCGATGGTCAAAGGAAATCTGCTTACGTCGGATGCCAAACAAGCCTCTTACCGCTTGATAGATAAACTCGGAGAAGCCTCTGCAAAGCGGGCTGTTCAGGCCGATGCTGTGGCACGATATATCAGTAAGCATTCTGATAGGAGCATGATTGTGTGTGGCGACTTCAATGACAGTCCGATTTCATATGCCCGACATACCATTGCAAAAGGCCTCACCGATTGCTTCATTGCGACTGGAAATGGCCTTGGAGTGAGCTATCATAATGGGGGAATGTATGTGAGGATTGACCATATCATGTGTTCAAAAGATTGGCAACCCTATGGTTGTAAAGTCGACAGAAGCATCGGTGAATCCGACCACTACCCTATCCTTTGCTGGCTTAAAAAGCAAGGAAAACATTGAAAAACATACATTTCATGTGCATAAATTTTACAGACTGCAAGAAAATTTGTATTTTTGCACGTCTGCATACGATAGGTGACACTATTGTGTTGAGCATAGAAAAACAATAAATCAATAACAAATAAAAAGATGCAAAACAAAGGAATTGTAATTTGTACAGCCGTCCTTCTGACGCTTGCAAGCATTTTCTATCTTTCATTCTCGGTTGCCACAAGCTATTACGACAGCCAAGCTGCGAAGCTTAAAGACCCAATTGCGCAGCAGGATTACAAGGATTCTGTGAAGTATCTGGGCATTTACTCTTATCAGAAGTGCTTGGAAACCCAGATTGGATTAGGACTTGACCTGAAGGGTGGTATGAATGTGATCCTTGAGATCTCTGTACCTGACGTGCTTGAAACGTTGGCCGATCACAAGACAGACCCCGCTTTCACTAAGTCTATGAAGCAAGCTCGTGCTGAAGAAGAAACGAGTCAGAGTGATTTTATCTCGCTTTTCTTGAAGTATTATCGTCAGAATGCACCGGGACATCGCCTTGCCGAGATCTTTGCTACACAGCAATTGCAGGGTAAGATCAATCCACAGAGCTCTGACTCAGAAGTAGAGAAAGTGCTTCGTGAGGAAGTTCAGGCTGCCATTGACAACTCTTTCAACGTTGTTCGCACTCGTATTGACAAGTTTGGTGTCGTACAACCCAACATCCAGAAACTCGAAGGACAGACCGGCCGCATTATGGTTGAGATGCCAGGTATCAAAGAACCCGAGCGCATGCGTAAGCTTTTGCAGGGTAGTGCGAACCTCGAATTCTGGGAAACCTACAATGCTGAAGAGGTAATTCCTTACTTGCAACAGCTCGACAGCCGTCTTGCCAACGATGCTTCCAACGATACAACCACTGCACAACAAGCTCAGAAAAAGGCTGTTGTCAAGGGAGTTAAATTCCAAGTGAAGAATGCTGACAAGGAAACTGTAGCACAGAAGAGCAATGCCCAAATGGAAGCTGCAAAGAAACAGCACCCATTGTTGGCTATGCTTCAGCCTACAGGACAGAATTCTTTGGCACTCGTTGGCTATGCCAGTGTGCGTGATACGGCTGCCATTGATAAGCTCATCTATGGTCAGACTGCTAAACAAGTGTTGCCTTCTGACATCAAACTGCTCTGGAGTGCTACTCCGGAAGACGGCATCAAGGCCAAGAATATCTTTGGACTCTATGCAATCAAGGTTACTTCAAACAACGGACAGGCTCCCCTTCAGGGTGATGTTGTCGTTGATGCAAAGGACGAATTCAATCATGTAACGGGTCAACCAGAGGTTAATATGACCATGAATACCGAGGGTGCACGACGTTGGGCTGCCTTGACAAAAGCCAATGTAGGCAAGGCTATTGCTATCGTTCTCGATGATGCCGTATATTCAGCTCCGCGCGTAAATGGTGAGATTGACGGCGGTTCAAGTGCTATCTCCGGTAACTTCACGGTTGAAATGACAAAGGACCTTGCCAATACTTTGAAGTCAGGTCGTATGCCGGCACCTGCCCGTATCGTTCAGGAAGAAGTCGTAGGACCTACACTTGGTGCTGCATCTATCCAGCAGGGAATTGTTTCTTTTGCTATAGCTTTCGTGCTGTTGATTATCTATATGGTGATGATGTATAACTTCATCCCAGGTATGATCGCTAATACGGCGTTGGTTATCAACGTATTTTTCACGCTCGGTATACTTACTTCGTTCCAGGCTGCACTGACAATGTCGGGTATTGCAGGTATGGTTCTGTCGTTAGGTACGGCTGTCGATGCCAACGTTCTTATCTATGAGCGCATCAAAGAAGAACTACGTGCGGGCAAAGGTATGAAGCAAGCCGTTGCAGCGGGATATAGTAATGCCTTCTCTGCTATCTTCGACTCTAACTTGACTTCACTCATCACGGGTGTCATTCTCTATGTATTTGGAACGGGACCTATTCAAGGTTTCGCCACAACATGGATTATCGGTATCGTTTGTTCGTTCTTCAGTGCAGTGTTCCTGACACGTCTTGTTTACGAACATCAGCTGAAGAAAGACCGTTGGCAGAACCTCAAATACTGGACAGGTATCAGTAAGAACCTCATGCAGGGCAAGAACTTCAAGTTCATGTCAATGTATAAAGGCACCTTTACTGTTGCTATTATCGCTGCAATCGTCTTCATTGGAAGCTTCTTCGTGCGTGGTCTTGCACAGAGCATTGACTTCACCGGAGGTCGCAACTACGTTGTTCAGTTCGAGAAATCTACCGAGCCTGAAGAGGTTCGTGAAGTGCTTACTCACATCTTCCCGGGCTGCACTACCGGTGCACTTTCATTGGGAACAGACAACAAGACCATTCGAATTTCTACCAACTATAAGATAGAATCCAACAGTCCTACGATTGATGATGAGGCTGAAACCAAGCTTTATCAAGGCTTGAAGAAGGCCGGACTCATCAGCCAGAAGAGTGTAGAGGCATTCAAGAACCCGGATGTTCGTGCCGGTGGTTCTATCATCAGCAGTTCTAAGGTGGGCCCATCTGTGGCCAAGGATGTAACTTATGGTGCTATCATCAGCGTCATCATCGCTCTTGTTGCCATATTCCTCTACATCCTTATACGCTTCCGCAACGTGGCTTTCTCTGCCGGTTCAACGATTGCATTGGTATTGGATGCACTGACCGTTATCGGCTTATTCTCGCTCTTGCAAGGCCTGTTGCCATTCTCACTCGAGGTAGATCAGACCTTCATCGGTGCTGTTCTGACCGTCATCGGTTACTCTATCAACGATAAAGTGGTTGTGTTCGACCGTATACGTGAGAACTTAAAGCTTCATCCGAAGCAGGATATACAGGTGCTTTTCAATGATTCTATCAACCAGACACTGGCACGTACTATCAACACCTCATTCTCAACGTTGATTGTGTTGTTGGTAATTCTGCTGTTGGGTGGTAAGAGTATCCAGCCATTTGCTTTCGCAATGACTATCGGTGTCATATTCGGTACGCTCTCTTCTATCTTCATCGCTTCTCCGATTGCTTATCTCTTAATGGGTAAGAGCATCAAGGATCGTCGCACGGAAGAGACTGCAACCGAGGCTGTTGAAGTGAAATAAGCTTATATATAATAAGGTGTAACGCCGTAAGGTGGCGTTGCATGTAAAATAAAAAGTCCGTAAATGTACAGGCATTTACGGACTTTTTTGTTGCTTCCTCATAGCTTATAAGAAGTAATCCCTATTCTGAAACATCTTTACAAAACGCTTTCGTATTCTTCATGAAACTTTCCTCTGTGCTGAAAATGCCTGAAATTTGAATAGTTTATAACTCGTTATGTATCAATAGTTTATACAAAAAGCAGAATGATATCTATGAATGAACCTCGCCATTTGCGTCAGATTACCTTGTCATTTGCGTCAAATCACGTGCTAATCAGCATCAAGTTGTGCGTCAATCTGCCTCAAAAAGCAATGTGTTTTGCGTCAAAATGCGTCACAACTTCTCTTTTCCGGTGTTGAAATCTCTTTCTTTTGGTCCTTATTCCTCTGTTTTCTCGTTCTTGATTTCTCTATTTCCCGTTTTAAAATCTCCGTTTTTTTCAGATGTTTTTTGACAAAGTCTGTTTTTAGAAACAATATCTCTTTAGTTTTTATTCGCGGGTTTTTATAGGTTGAAATATCCATTGATATTTCGTTATTCTTTTGAAGCCGTAGTTTAATATCATCCAGTCACTATTGTGAAACGAAGTTAGGTGTTAAGTCAATGGCGTGTAGTGAATTGCGTAAGGTCTCCTAACTGCTTCGCAGTATATCTTAGAATATTGAAGAATATCTGTGAATATGTATATCATCTATTTTGAAGTAACGTTATATATTCTAATATATTCTCCGATATTCTTTAATGTCACTTGTGACGAGGAGGCCTGAAACTCAAAGGAAGGGCCTCCTACCCGCTTCGCGGTATATCTTAGAATATTCGAGAATATCCAAGAATATGTATATTGTTTATTCTGAAGTAACGTTGTATATTCTAAAATATTCTCCGATATTCTTTGATGTCGCTTGCGACGAGGAGGCCTAAAATTCAAGGTTAAGTCCTCCTACCTGCTTCGCAGTATATCTTAGAATATTCGAGAATATCTACGAATATGTATATCGTTTATTTTGAAGTAACGTTGTATATTCTAAGATATTCTCCGATATTCTTCAATGTCGCTTGCGACGAGGAGGCCTGAAACTCAAAGGAAGGGCCTCCTACCCGCTTCGCAGTATATCTTAGAATATTCGAGAATATCTACGAATATGGATATCGTTTATTCTGAAGTAACGTTGCATATTCTAATATATTCTCTGATATTCTTCAATGTCGCTTGCGATGGGGAGGCCTGAAACCTAAGGGAAGGAGTATTCATTTAATGGCAATCAACGACCGTTCGGTGGCTTTCTAAGCCACCGAAAACAGCTGAGTATTATGTGAAGTTATCTCGTTGTTTCCTACAACAGCTTTGTGAACTTCTCGGGAAGCACGGGCATTGCACCCACCTGTGTACACACATAGGCACTCACATCAACAGCGAGTTTATGCGCTTCTTTGATAGACTTTCCTGCAAGTGTGGCTGCACAGAAAGTCGCGGTGAAGCTGTCTCCGGCTCCAACGGTATCGGCAATCTCTACAGTTGGCGTCTCCTGGAACGACTTTGTAGCCGGTGCAAAGACATAACTTCCGTTGACACCGCAGGTCAGCACAAGCATTTTCAGATTGTATTTACCGAGGATGAGCCAGCATTTGTTCTCCATGTCCAAGCCTGGATAGCCGAAAAGTCGACCGATAGTAACCAGTTCTTCGTCGTTGATTTTCAGAATGTCGCAGGCAGCAATCGACTCTTGTATAATCTCCTTGGTGTAGAAATTCTGTCGAAGATTGATGTCAAAGATTTTCAGACAGTCCTTTGGAGTGGCCGCAAGGAAGCGCTTAATGGTGTCGCGTGAGACGCTGTTACGCTGTGCCAGTGAGCCAAAGCATACGGCACGGGCGTTCTTGGCCACGGCTTCAATCTCGTCGTTGAACGGAATATTGTCCCACGCCACATTCTCCTTGATGTCGTAAGTGGGTACTCCCTCTTCGTCGAGCGTCACTTGTACGGTGCCTGTGGGATAGTTCACGATAGGCATAATGTAGTTAAGTCCGGCCTGATCGAGTTCCTTTCGTGTCTGATCTCCAAGGATGTCATTGCCTAAAGCGCTGATAGCGATAGCGTCAAAACCGAACTGATGGGTGTGATAAGCAAAGTTGGCAGGTGCTCCGCCAAGCTTTGAACCTTCGGGTAAGCAGTCCCATAATGCTTCACCGAGACCGACAATAAATCTTTTCTGCATAAGGTAATAATTACTAAAAAATGCCCCATAACACCCACCCTAATCCTCCCAAAGGGAGGGAACGCTTGATAGCGTGGGTCTGTTTGAGTTCGTTTTCAGGAGTTCAGAGCACTTGGTTATAATGTTATTGGTTGTTTTATATCTTATTTTCAGCATGTGAAAGCTTTCTCAAAGAAGTGCTCCCTCCCTTGGGGAGGG
>QWCO01000896.1_pt1 | contig 11853 bp, 4 predicted proteins | sample 1972611 | NCBI WGS metagenome assembly QWCO01 (sample SAMN09866706, study PRJNA288562) | Human oral metagenome isolate term1_saliva, whole genome shotgun sequencing... | reverse complement strand
GGAGACGGCTGGTACACCGACGTACCGGGTGCCACTGGCACTCCGTCCCCCAACATATCGGAGAAGGCTTATGTCAACGAAGAAACCGGCTGCCCTCCTCGCCTTCGTCGGCGCGTGCGCGCTCGCGGTGACTGGACCGGCCACCCTGGCCTCGCCCCTGCCCCCGGGGCCCACCGGAACGCACGATGGTGCAGCAACCTCCCTGCCCGTGGGCGACATCGACACGGCGCTGACCTCGAAGAGCGGGCAGTCTGCGCCCTCCTCGACCGACGCAGAGGCGGACCTGGCGCGCGTCGTCGGCGTCATCGTCCAGCTCGAGGATGGCGCGTCCCGCGAGGGTGCGATCAGTGAGATCAACGAGGCTGTGTCCGCCCTCTACCCAGGAACGCAGGCCCAGGTGGAGCACGAGTATGACAACGTCATGTCCGGCTTCGCCCTCAAGGCACCCGTCGGTGCGCTCGACGCGATCCGCCGTGCCGCTGGCGTACGTGCCGCGTTCCTCGAGCGCGAGGGTCGCGTCAGTGATGTGGCCACGCCCGATGCCGAGGGTGGCATCGAGTCCTCGCAGACCGGCGGGCAGGACCCCGCCAACCTGAGCGCCCATCTCATGATGCACATCGACCAGGTCGCGCAGAAGGGCGAAGGAAAGGTCATTGCCGTCATCGACACGGGCGTTGACATGACGCATCCGGCATTTACTGGCGAGCTCGCGGGAACGCCCGCGCTCACCCCGCAGAAGGTCGCCGCGATGACCTCTCAGCTGGGTGAGGGCAAGACCGGCGTCTTCGTGTCGCAGAAGTTCCCCTTCGCCTACGACTACGCGGACGGAGACAACGACGCGTCGCCGGCGAAGACCCCGTACGGTTCCCACGGGACGCATGTCGCCGGCATCGCCGCAGGTAACGCCGACAAGATCGTCGGCACCGCTCCGAACACCCAGGTGATCGTCGCGAAGGTGACGCGCAGCGAGGACGACGCGCTGCTGGACTCCGCGTTGCTCGCCTCCCTCGACGACATGCTCGTCCTGCATCCCGACGTCATTAACCTGTCGCTCGGCTGGACGGCCGGCATGGATAGCGAGGCCGACTCGGTGTACGCGACCGTGTACAAGAAGCTGCAGGAAGCGGGCATCACCGTCAACGCGGCCTCGGGCAACGCCTTCTCCACCGGGTACGGCAACAACTCCGGCAAGGGCCTGCCCTACGCCTCGGACCCCGACTCCTCGGTCATGGACGAGCCTGCGACCTACTCCTCGGTGGTTGCCGTCGCCTCGGTCGAAAACGCCCTGCTTCGCAACGCCTTCACCGTCAATGGGAAAGACATCGGATATCAGCGCGCTCGCGGCCTCAACGGTGAGAAGGTCGCCTTCTTCTCCGACCTGCCCGCCGGCACCTACGAGTACGTGGACGCCGGGTTCGCCTCCGAGGAGGACGCCGCCGCGCTCAAGGCGAAGTACCCGGACGGTCTCGCCGGCAAGATTGCCCTCGTCTCTCGCGGCAACATGACCTACCAGAAGAAGGTCGAGAACCTCTACGACCTCAAGCCCGCCGGAATCGTCGTCTACAACAACGTGTCGGTCGGATCGCTCATCGCCATGAACCTGACGACGCAGGACATGCCCGCCGCGTTCATCTCTCAGGCCGACGGCCAGGCCATGCTGGACGCCCCTGAGCACATGCTCTCGATCACCGAGGGGCAGGTCCTGCCGCAGTCCACCATCTACGAGGCGTCGGAATTTTCCGCGTGGGGTGTGTCCCCGGACCTGCGTCTCAAGCCCGAGATTGCGGCGCCCGGTGGCGAGGTTTTCTCGTCGATACCGGACGGTGCGTACGAGCAGTCCTCGGGTACGTCGATGGCCACGCCTCAGATGGCTGGCGTCAGCACGATCGTCCTGCAGCGCGTCCAGTCTGACCCGCTCTTCGCGTCGATGAGTGCGCGCCAGAAGGCTGACGTCGTCCAGAACCTCATCATGGGCACGGCTCGCCCGCTGACCGACGCAGCCCAGACGACGGGCGCGCTGTACTCGCCCCGCAAGCAGGGCGCGGGCCTCGTCGACGCCCTGGCTGCCACGACCTCGTCCGTGTATCCCACCGTGGTCGGCGCACCCGAGCAGTCCCGGCCCAAGGCGGACCTGGGGGATGGCACGAAGGGGTGGCACTTCGACGTCACGCTGCATAACCTCTCGGGTGTTCCGGCCACCTACGAGCTGAGCTCGCAGGCCCTCTCCGAGATCGTGGACGGCGGATTCTTCACGCAGCACTCCTCCGATTGGCGAGGCCGTGGCGTGGAGATCACGTACTCGGGCGCCGCATCCGCGTCCGCCGAGGGTGCGACGGTGACGGTCCCCGCGAGCGGCGAGGCCACCGTCGGTATCGACATCACGCCCGGCAGCGAGTTCGCCTCCTACGTCACGGATAACGCGCCCAACGGGACGTTCCTCGACGGTTTCGTGCGCTTCGCGTCGAAGACCGCGTCCCAGCCCGACCTCGGCGTGCCCTACCTGGGCTTCTACGGCGACTGGGGCAAGGCCCCCATCTTCGACGCCCTCGCCTCGGACGGCGGTGCACACACCCGGGCCTCGGCCATCGTGAACGGCAAGACCGGCGACTCCCTCGGCTACAATCCCCTCGTCAAGGTGGCCGACCGCACCGGCAACCCCAACCCGCAGCGCTACGTGATCTCCCGGTCCACGGCCTCGGGCGCCCCGACGATCCTCGAACCCCGCACGGGCACGCTGCGCAGCGTCCACTCGCTGACCAGCACCTACGCGAACGAGGCCGGGGAGACGGTCTTTTCGGTGACCAACCATCGGAACTGGAAGTCCCTCTACATGACGAGCAGCGAGGAGAACACCTGGGTCGAGGCCTACCACGAGTCCACGGTCTTCGACGCGAACGCGGAGAAGTTCTCGCACATGCCTGACGGCACGTACACGCTGCGGATCGCCGCGTCCAACGACGGCCCGTCGCGCGCCGAGCAGTCGATCTCCTACAAGTTCCGCCTCGACACGGCTGCCCCGGTCATCTCCGATCTGGTGTACTCGGGCAAGGATGAGGGCTTCGTCGTTACCTTCGATGTCACCGACGACTCTCCGCTGGCAGCCGTCGACCTGCACGATCCCGCCGACGGCCTGTGGTTCTACCGCCACGTCTTCACCGAGAGCGAGGGCAGCGTCGGTCCCGACGGTCGGTACGTCTACCACGTCGAGATTCCGCTTAGCGTCATCGAGCAGGCGTGGACCGACCAGGGCGGTATTGGCGACGTCATCGCCAACCCCTACGTCCTCGCGTGGGACTACGGCCTCAACCCCTCCGAGGTCTTCCCGATCGACCTTCCCAGCGGCAACCCGGGCACGCCCAGTCCGTGCGTGAGCCCCGAGGGCGGTCACTGGGTGAAGGATGGCGTGGGCTGGTGGTACGTCTGTGCCGGCGGCAAGCAGTACCTCACGGGCGGCTGGTACACCATCAACGGTCGCGACTACATGTTCGGACCGTCGGGCTACATGGCGACCGGCTTCCTCAAGCGCACGAACGGTGACTGGGTCTATGCGGACCAGGATGGAGCCCTCGTGAGCGGCTGGGTGCGTGACGGTGGCCAGTGGTACTACCTCGACCCGACCTCCAAGGCCATGGTGACCGGATGGGTCGCCGATGGTGGATCGTGGTACTACCTCACGGGTTCCGGTGCGATGGCCATCGGATGGGTTAACGACGGTGGTACCTGGTACTACCTGAACGCCTCGGGCAAGATGGCGACCGGGTGGATGAAGGACAGGGGAACCTGGTACTACCTGTCTCCCTCGGGAGCCATGGTTACGGGCACGCACGTGATCAACGGGCGCACCTACGTCTTTGACGATTTGGGAGCCTGGGTGCGATAAGCTCTCCGTCTCTCATTCTGTCAAGACCCTGACCCGGGCCCGAGAACGTTGCTACGTAGCGTTCTCGGGCCCGGGATTCATTACTGGGTAAAATAACCGTCATCTGTTTCTCTTCGTGGGACAAAGTTTGTCACATGTGTTGTCTGCGGTATGTTGGCAGTGGCGGCGAACACGATGCGGTTCCTCCGCAGGTGGGCATGGCCGCCCCTCTACACATTGGAGTACGCACATGACAACGAAGAAACCAGCGACTCTCCTCGCGCTGGCTGGCACCGCTGCGCTCGTGGTTTCCGGCCCCGCGGCCCTCGCATCCCCGCCAACCCCGGCGGACACCCGACCCGACGCGGGCGCCACGGCCTCGTCCCTGCCCATCGGTGACGTCGATACCGCGCTCACCTCGAAGAGCGGGGAGACCACCCAGGACGCTCAGGCACCGACGACCGACGAGGCTGACCCGGCAGCAGTCGTCATGATCGTCGTCCAGCTCGCCGACGGCGCAGACCGCGCGACCTCCCTCGCCTCGATCAACGAGGCCGTGGCCGGCGCGTTCCCCGGCTCCTCCGCCCAGGTGGAGCGCGAGTACGACAAGGCCCTGCAGGGCTTCGCGCTCAGCGCCCCCGCCGGATCCCTCGACGCGATCCGCGCGGTGAGCGGCGTCAAGTCTGCCTTCCTCGATCGCGACACCCACGTCGAAGGTGTCGATGATCAGGTCGCCGGAGAGGGCGCGACGAACTCCTCGCGCACCTCCACCCAGGACCCCGCCAACCTCAGCGCGCAGCTGATGATGCACGCCGACCAGATCACCCAGAAGGGCGATGGCAAGGTCGTCGCCGTCATCGACACGGGTGTGGACATGACCCACCCCGCGTTCGCGGGTGCCCTGCACGGGACTCCCGGGCTTTCCCAGGACAAGGTTGAGGCCCTGACCCCCCAGCTGGGCGACGGCAAGAATGGCACCTACGTGTCGGAAAAGTTCCCCTTCGCCTACGATTACGCGGATAACGATCCGGACGCTTCGCCGACCGGCCAAGCCGGATCGCACGGCACGCACGTCGCCGGCATCACCGCGGGCAACGCAGGTGAAATTGTTGGCATCGTCCCCGACGCGCAGATCATCGTCGCCAAGGTCGCCCGCAGTGTCCAGGGTGACATCACCGATTCCGCGCTGCTCGCCGCCCTCGACGACATGGTCGTCCTGCGCCCCGATGTCGTGAACCTGTCGCTTGGCCAGCTCGGAGGCATGGACAATGAGGCTGACTCGGTCTACGCGACCGTCTTCAAGAGTCTGCAGGACGCTGGCATCACCGTTAATGCGGCAGCCGGCAACCACCACACGTCCGGGTACGGCAACACCTCCGGCAAGAACCTGCCCTTCGCCTCCGACCCAGACTCCTCCACCCAGTGTGAGCCAGCGACCTACTCCTCCGTGGTCTCTGTCGCCTCGGTCGATAACTCGCTGGCGCACAGCGCCTTCACCGTCGGTGACCGCGTTGTTGCCTACCAGCGCGCCGGTGGTGCCGACGGCCAGAAGATGCCCGACCTGTCCGACCTGACGGGCGGTCCCTTCGAGTACGTCGACGGCGGCATTGGCTCGGCCGAGGATGGCGCCGCGCTCAAGGCCAAGTACCCCGAGGGCCTCGCGGGCAAGATTGTGCTGGTCAAGCGAGGCTCCCTCACCTTCCAGGCCAAGTTCAACAACATCGCAGACTCCAAGCCCGCCGGCTTCATCATCTACAACAACGTGCCAGGTGACTCGCTCGTGGTTATGAGCCTGGCGACGGACGGTGTGCCCGCCGCGTTCATCTCTCAGGCTGACGGAGAGGCCATGCTGGCTGCCGCCGACCACCACCTGAGCGTCGCCCCCGGCAAGGTTGTGCCCCCGAGCTCGAAGTACTCCATGTCGGCCTTCTCCTCGTGGGGCGTCACCCCGGACCTGCGCCTCAAGCCCGAGGTGAGCGCCCCCGGTGGCAACATCTACTCGGCCGTGCCCGGCGGCACCTACGAGTTCAAGTCCGGCACCTCGATGGCAACACCGCAGATGGCGGGCGTGAGCGCCGTCGTCCTGCAGCGCGTCGAGAACGATCCGCTGTTCGCCTCGATGAGCGCGCGCGAGAAGGTTGACGTTGTCCAGAACCTCATCATGGGTACGGCGACCCCCGTCGTCGACCCGCTCCAGGACACCGGTGCCCCGTACTCCCCGCGCAAGCAGGGCTCTGGACTGACGAACGTCCTGGCGGCCACGACCTCGTCCGTGTACCCGACCGTGGTCGGCGCCCCGGAGCGCTCCCGTCCCAAGGCCGACCTGGGGGACGGCACGGCGGGCTGGCACTTCGACGTCACGCTGCACAACCTGTCCGGCGCCGAGGCCTCCTACGAGCTGAGCTCCCAGGCACTGTCGGAGATCGTTGAGGGCGGGTTCTTCACCGGCCACTCCGCCGATTGGCGAGGCAAGGGCGTGGACATCTCCTACTCCGGTGCGGCCGTGAGCGGCACCGGTGAGGGCGCGACCATCACCGTTCCCGCGAACGGCGAGGCCACCGTGGGCGTGGACGTCAAGCCCGGCGCCGACTTCGATGCCTCCGTCGCGCAGAACACGCCCAACGGCACCTTCCTCGACGGCTTCGTGCGCTTCACCTCGAAGACCGCGTCCCAGCCCGACCTGACCGTGCCCTACCTGGGCTTCTACGGCAACTGGGGTAAGGCACCCATCTTCGACGCCCTCGCCTCCGAGGACGGTGCTCACACGCTCGCCTCGTGGGTCTACAACGGCACCACTGGCCAGCAGCTGGGATACAACCCCCTGGTCAAGGACGCTGATCGTATCGGATTGCCCAACCCGAGCAAGAACGTCATCTCTCGCTCGGATGCCTCGGGTGCTCCCACGGTCCTGGAGCCGCGCACGGGCACGCTGCGCAGCGTCCACACGATCAACGCCGCGTACACGAACGCCGCCGGGGAGAAGGTCGCGTCTTTCACGCGATTCATGAACTGGAAGTCCGGGGTGGATCCCTCCACCGGCAAGATGACCTGGCTCGAGCAGGGACACGATCCGATGTCCCTGGACGCGCGCGCAGACGCGTACAAGAACCTGCCCGATGGCGCGTACAAGCTGACGCTATCCGCGCACAACGACGGCCCCTCGCAGGCCGAGCAGTCGATCTCCTACGAGTTCCGCCTTGACACCGCTGCGCCCGTCGTCTCCAACCTGGAGTACAAGGGCGAGGGTGCTGACACGGTCCTGTCCTTCGATATCACGGACGCGTCGCTGCTGGCCGCGATCGACCTGCACGACCCGGCAGACGGCCTGTGGTTCTACCGCCACATCTTCACCGATAACGAGGCCACGACCGCCGCGGACGGCACGCGCGCCTACCACGTTGAGATCCCCTTCAAGGACATCGCCCAGGCGTGGACGGACCAGGGTGGCAACGGCGAGGTCATCGCGCACCCGTACCTGCTGGCCTGGGACTACGGCCTCAACCACTCCGAGGCCCTGACCCTGAACCTGCCCAGCGACAATACCGGCACCGTCGACCCGTGCGCAAGCACCGAGGGCGGTCACTGGACGAAGGACGCGGCCGGCTGGTTCTACACCTGTGCCGACGGTACGAGCTACCTGAAGAATGGCTGGTACACGATCAACGGTTCGGACTACCTGTTCGGCCCGTCGGGCTACATGGCGACCGGCTTCCTCAAGCGCGCCGATGGCCAGTGGGTCTACGCGAACGAGTCCGGCGCCCTCGTGGGTGGCTGGATCCGCGACGGCGGTTCCTGGTACTACCTCGACCCGGCCACGAAGGTCATGGCCACCGGCTGGGTCGCCGACGGCGGCTCGTGGTACTACCTCACGGGCTCCGGTGCGATGGCCACCGGATGGGTGAACGATGGCGGCTCCTGGTACTACCTGAACGCCTCCGGCCAGATGGCCACCGGCTGGCTCAACGTGGGCGGCTCCTGGTACTACCTGTCTCCCTCCGGCGTCATGCTGACGGGTACCCAGGTCATCAACGGACGCACCTACGTGTTCGATGCCAACGGCATCTGGGTCGGCTGACGCGCGGCTCTTCAGATTCACTGATTCACGAGGCCGGGGCCCGGGACCGCTCACCGCGAGCGCTCCCGGGCCCCGTCTCGTACGCGCCCATGGGTGTCCGCGTGCGCGTGCGAACGCCGCATTCTGGGCGGCCGCTGCGGTAAGTTGGACGTAGCGACACACCTCGATGTCGCCTCGTATCTGCGTCGAACGTATGGGAGTGCCGTCCATGAAGAAGCCAGCCGTTTTCTTGGCCGGAGTGGGCTCGTGCGCGCTCGCGGTTGCGAGCTGCTCCACCGCACCGTCCTCGTCGACGCCCGAGCCGCAGTCCAACCCGGGCAGCGACTCCGCCCAGTCCGCGCCGGGGGCCACGTCCTCGCCGACGGTTGACCCAGACACGGCGCTGACCTCCAAAAACGGGCAGAGCGGACCGAGCACGCAGTCCGGCCAGGACGCCGACACCTCGGTCGTCGTCATTGTTCAGCTCGAGGAGAGTGCCGACGGCGAGACGACCCTCGCCTCGATCAACGAGGCCGTGGCCGCGTCCTTCCCGGGCGCCTCCGTCTCCGTGGAGCGGGAGTACCGCAACGCTCTGCGCGGCTACGCGCTGCGCGTGCCCGCCGGGTCGATCGACGTCATTCGAGCGGTGAGCGGCGTCCAAGCGGCGTACCCGGACGGTAATAACAGCCTCCAGTAAGCTAGCGGCACAGTAAAAGTCGCATGCAATTCCTCCGGGTCCGTTCGTTGGTGCATCTCAAAATTCGCAGAATTTCAACGATTTGATTTCAAAAATCAAAAGACATGTGGGGGAATTGCATGCGAAATTGCTGTCGGTAGCAAGTATTCATCTAGTTACTTCTAATTTGATGAAAATTAGAAGTAACTAGAAACGAACCGGCTGTTGTCGGTCACGCGAGAGCGCGGATGCGGATGCGCTCAGAGGGAACCTAGATCAGGTCCTTCTTCTCCATGTACTTCATGGCCAGCCAGCCGAACGGGATGCGGCCGTAGAAGGTGACGAGACGGTAGAGCAGCGCCGTCGCGATGGCGACAGACGAGGAGATGCCCGCGACCGTCAGGCCTGAGGTCAGCGCCGTTTCGACGGTACCGATACCACCCGGTGAGGGGATGAACGAGCCGGCCGCATTCGCCGTCAAGTAGGTGAGCGACACCGTGGAGAAGTTCAGCGAACCACCCATGGCGAGCAGCGCCGTCCAGAACGAGCCCACGTAGCCGATGTTCATCAGCAGGTTGCCGCCCAGGACCGCAGCGAGGCGGCGGGGCTGACCGATGATCCACAGGAGGCGCGGGTAGACCTGCTGCCAGGTCGGCTGAATCTTCGACCAGATCCAGCGCCGCACCTTTGGCACCGCGACGATGACGCCGACCGCGACCATCACGAGCGCGACGACACCGAGGATCGTGCCGTAGGGGACCGACACAGACAGCGACGATCCTGCAATGACCATAACGAGGAGCAGGAGGACAATCGTGACGAGAGCCTGAGAGATCTGCATGAGCGTCACCGTCGTCACCGCCATTGCGGTGGGAACGCGGCGCTTGCGCAGGTAGCGCAGGTTGAGGGCCGCGGGTCCCACGCCGGCGGGCGCCACGATCGTAATGATCGAGGCCGCGACCTGGGCGATGAACGTCTCCTTGAAGGGCAGCTTCTCAGGCGACAGGGCAACAAGCGGGACCGCGGAACCGACCCAGATGAGGCAGGCGAGCACCGCGGAAGCAAGCATCCACCATGGATTCGCGCTCTTGACCGTGGTCACGATGTCGCTGAAGTTGAGCGAGCCGACGACGATGAAGACGGCGATGAACGCGATCGCGACCGTGAGGATCGTGCGCGGGCGGAATCGCTGCAGGTCGGCGGTGGGTGCGGTCTCGGCCTCGGAGTCTCCCACGAGGGCGGCGCGCAGGTCGCCCAGTAGGTCGGAACGGCGCAGGCGCTGATTGATCTGTGCGGGAAGCACGGGCTTCTGGATGACGGGCGCGCACGCGACGAGCGTCGCCTCGCCGACGTTGCGGCGGCCCGCCTCGAGCGCGCGCTCCGGCCCCACCGCGAGGGCGGTCAGGACCAGCATCTGCGCGATGTCGATCGACTGATTCAGCTCGGTGGTCGCAACCTCGCCGGAATCCCAATCGAGCAGCCACACGTCCGACGACTCATCGACGACGACCGCCTCGGGGGTGAGAGCGCGGTGAGAGATTCCACGTGAGTGAGCGAATCGCAGCTGCTCCCACGCGCGGTCCAGGACCTCGTCCGTTGCGTCCTCACCGAGTTCCGTCAGCGGCGTTGTCGGGGGCAGCGCCGACATGACCATGATGATCGAGTCCGCAGAGGCGGCGATGCCGATCGGCTCCTGCGTGAACACGCCCGCACGCAACGCCTGCAGCGTCGTGAAGGAGGAACGTTCCGCCTGTGCCTTGAGCGAGGGGGAGACCCATCGGCTGATGCCGCGCAGGCGCAGGTTGTTCCACATCTCGAGGAGAGTTCCGGTCAGTTCCTGGCCGGGGTCCATGGCGATGATCTCGTAGGCTAGGCCCGTGTCGCTCCACGCCTGGTAGTGGCGGTGGTGGTCCTGGTTGGGGCGCTTCGTGACCGTGACGCCCATGTCGCCCAGGTCGGCGGGCATCTGCGTGAGGTGACCGCGCGAGTTCTCCGTGATGACCCACGTAGCCAGAGGTTCCTTGGTCGTGTCGAGGTCGGTGCGCACGATCCGTGAGGGCGTGATGCCGATGCTGAGAAGGCCCTCAACGAGCTTGGTGCCCTTTGCCCTCTGGTCGTCGTAGCCCATGACCCACCGCGAGCCGGAGCCGAATGCGCGACCCAGGAACACGGAGATGAAGGCGACGGGCAGGGTCATCGATGAGCGTAGAACGCCCAGAACGAGAATGATCCACAGGCCCGTCCACCCCCACTTGATGGCCTTCATCGACTGGGCCTCGCCGGCGGAGGTGAACAGGGCGCACAGGGTGACGATCACCAGGTTGATGGCGATCACACTGCCGGTCTGCGAGCCCTGCGTAGCTATCGCGCGGTCCACGCTCAGTGGTGTGGTGAGGTAAGCGGGCAGTAGCCCGGTCAAGAAGGCAATGATCCATCCGCCGATCGCCGCAACGACGCTGGTGACGAGGGCCTGAATGATCGCCTGGAGGCGCTTGCGCAAGGCAAGGGAGATGATCACGAGGATCGGCGTGATCAGGATGATGAGGCCCTCGACCAGGCTGACGGGCAGGATCAGGATCTTGCGGATGAGCTGGAATTGTAGGACGTCCATGGTGACGCCGTGTGTCGTGGCACTGGCCACCGTGCCGATCGTCCAGATGATGAGGATCGCGATGAGTGAGAGGACGACGTCGACAAGGTCTTCGCGGCGGCGACGCACGTTCGTGATGCGGTCCGCGATGTAGACGGGGCGGGGCAGGCGCATGCGGCGCACGGGCAGGTTCGCGGCGATTTCACCGGTCAGGGGCGAGGTGAGGGAATCGACGGATTCGCTGTCCGCGCCCGTGGCATTGTGATCGGTCTGGTCGGTCTCGTCCGCCGAAGCGTCGGAGGTGGCCTCCTCAGCGTTGATGGCCTGTTCGGAATCGTTTTCCTCGTGCGTGGACGAGGCCAGGGCGGGCTCGACTGCGTCGGCCGCGTCATCGGAATCGGCCGAGTCGTCGGATTCGGCCGGGGGAGCGGGCGGGAGGGGAACCTCTGGGGGCGGCGGCTCGACCTGCGCCCCGGCCTCGTCGATCATTCCCATCAGGGCGTCGACCCCGCTCTCCGAGGAATCGTCAGATGAAGATGGAACGAAGAGGAGGTTTGTGTCAGCGACCGGCGAGCCGTCGTGTGAATCCTTGCGCTTCCTCATGCCGCCTATCCTATATTCGCGGTCAACAAAGGTAGGGTTAGGGTGATACATTCCCGGCAGAAAAGGGCCCT
>QWCO01002395.1_pt1 | contig 11867 bp, 9 predicted proteins | sample 1972611 | NCBI WGS metagenome assembly QWCO01 (sample SAMN09866706, study PRJNA288562) | Human oral metagenome isolate term1_saliva, whole genome shotgun sequencing... | reverse complement strand
AGTATTGAAGGCGAAGGGATACCGCTCTTTTTAGTGTTCATAGGATTGTTTATTTGTTACACTGGTAATGACAAATTAGGAGGCATATTATGGCGAAACAAAAATTATTACTCGTAGACGGAAGCAGCTTAGCATTCCGCGCATTTTTCTCAATTTTAGATTTAAATCGTTTTAAAAACGCTAACGGCTTACATACGAATGCACTCTATTCATTTCACCGTATGTTTAAGTCCATTTTAGACTCTGAAAAACCGACTCATGTGTTAGTTGCATGGGATGCTGGAAAGACGACTTTCCGTACTGAAATGTATGCAGATTATAAAGGGGGACGTTCGAAAACTCCAGGTGAATTTATCGAACAGATGCCTTATTTTAATGTGCTTTTAGATGCATGGGGAATTTCTCATTATCGTCTGAACCAATACGAAGCTGATGATATTATCGGTACTCTTGCAAAACAAGGGGAAGCTGCAGGCTACGAAGTTGTGGTTCTTTCAGGAGATAAGGACTTGATTCAGCTTGCGGACAATAATATCACAGTCAAAATTACGACTAAAGGAGTAACCGAACTAGTTGAGTACACTCCTGAAGTGATTTTTGAAAAATACGGATTGACACCTGAACAAATTATCGACATGAAGGGGTTAATGGGGGATTCTTCCGATAACTATCCTGGTGTTACTAAAGTCGGTGAAAAGACAGCCGTGAAACTTCTTCAAGAATTTGGCAGCGTAGAAGGAATCTATGAACATGTCGATGAAATGAAGAAAAGTAAGTTGAAAGAAAACTTAATCAATGACAAAGAGCTAGCCTTCTTAAGCAAGAAACTAGCGCGCATCAATGTGGAGTCACCTCTTGAAATCACGCTAGAGGATACACTTCGCAAACAACAAGATGTCGATGCATTGATGGCATTTTATAAAGAAATGAACTTCAATTCTTTCCAATCAGACCTATTAAATTCTGGTGCGACGGCAGTAGAAGAAGCACCAAAAGCAGAACGTCCAAACGTCAAACGTGTGTCCGAGATTACGGAAGATATGCTAAAAGGTGCTACGAGTGTGCATTTTGAGACACTTGAAGCCAATTATCATGTGGCAGATGTGATTGCCGTTGCTTTCGGAAATGAAAAAGAAGTCTTCGTGACTGATTTAGATACGGCTGTTGCTTCAGAAGCTTTCAAGAAATGGCTGGCGGATGCATCAATCGAAAAACATTTATTTGATACAAAAGCAGCCAAAGTGCTCGCACATCGTTTCGGAATTTTTTTAGAAGGTGCCAAATACGATGTGTCCCTTCTTGCGTATCTAGTGGACACTAATGATATCGTGAAAGAAATTAGTGACGTTGCTCGCCGTGTTGATGTGACGATTCTTGCCAGTGACGAAGCAGTCTACGGAAAAGGCGTTAAAATCCAAATTCCTGAAGATGAAGAAGTTTGGAATCAGCATTTAGCAGCAAAAGTCTCCACGATTGCGGTGGCGCCAGAAAAACTATTGAAACGCCTCGAAGAAAATGAACAAACGCATCTTTATTGGGAAATGGAATTACCAGTGAGCGACATTTTAGCGCGTATGGAAATTCAAGGAATTCGCGTCGATAAAGAACGTTTGGTTGAGATGGGTGTGGAATTTGAAGCGCGCCTAAAAGAAATCGAACAAGAAATTTACGAGCTAGCTGGGGAAGAGTTTAAAATTAATTCGACAAAACAACTAGGGGTCATCTTATTTGAAAAGATGGGCTTACCAGTGATTAAGAAGACAAAGACGGGCTATTCAACAGCGGTAGATGTTTTGGAGAAATTAGCGCATCAAGCCCCAATCGTAGAATTAATTTTGGAATATCGTCAATTAGCGAAATTAAATTCAACGTATGTAGAAGGTCTGCAAGCGTATATTCAAGAAGACGGCAAGATTCATACGCGTTTTGTCCAAAACTTAACGCAAACAGGTCGTCTTAGCTCAGTCGATCCAAACTTACAAAATATACCAATTCGTACGCAAGAGGGCCGTCGCATTCGTTACGCGTTCTTACCAGAACATGACGATTGGAAGATTCTCTCTAGTGACTACTCACAAATTGAGTTACGTGTATTAGCGCATATTGCAGGCGATAAACATATGATTGAAGCCTTTAAAAATAATGTAGATATTCATACCAATACGGCAATGCGCGTGTTTGGCATTACGAATCCAGACGATGTAACGAGTGAAATGCGTCGCCAAGCCAAAGCCGTAAACTTTGGTATTGTTTATGGAATTAGTGATTACGGATTATCGCAAAACTTGAATATCTCCCGTAAAAGAGCCAAAGAATTTATCGACCGTTATTTGGAAGAGTTCCAAGGGGTAAAAGACTTTATGGAATCTGTTGTGAAAGAAGCGCGTGAGAAAGATTATGTGGAAACGTTATTCCACCGTCGTCGCTACTTGCCGGATATTCATTCAAGTAACTTTAATTTACGCTCATTTGCCGAACGTACAGCGATGAACTCACCAATCCAAGGAAGTGCCGCTGATATTTTGAAGATGGCGATGATTGAATTGGACCGTGAAATGAGAGAACGTAAATTCAAAGCAAACGTATTATTGCAAGTGCACGATGAGTTGATTTTCGAAGTGCCACAAGAGGAACTAGAAAGCCTTCAAAGCTTAGTAGAAGAAGTCATGGAAAATGCCGTGAGCTTGAAAGTTCCACTACGAGCAGATAGCAATGTCGGTGACAACTGGTTTGAAGCAAAATAACTAAAAATAGAATGGGCATCTCTTCTTATCGATGTAAGTTAGGGATGTCCATTATGTTTTATCTTTTGAGTTTATAGCGTTTTTGTAGTATACTTTTTGAGTTAAGAGAAGAAGTTTAGGTGATGGAAGGGCTCTTTTAGCGTTCAGATTCCATCACTTTCATTTTGTCAATCAATGGAGGAAATACATGAAATTAAGAAATGATATTCGCAATATTGCTATTATCGCCCACGTTGACCACGGTAAAACAACACTTGTGGATGAATTATTAAAACAATCAGATACATTAGATGCACGTACAGAATTATCAGAACGTGCCATGGACTCAAACGATATCGAACGTGAACGCGGAATTACAATTTTAGCGAAAAATACAGCCGTTCAATATAAAGGAACTCGTATCAATATCATGGATACACCAGGACACGCGGACTTCGGTGGAGAAGTAGAACGTATCATGAAAATGGTAGACGGTGTAGTTCTTGTAGTGGATGCGTATGAAGGGACAATGCCTCAAACTCGTTTCGTATTGAAAAAAGCATTAGAACAACATTTAACACCAATCGTTGTTGTAAACAAAATCGACCGTGATGCTGCTCGTCCAGAAGAAGTAGTCGATGAAGTGTTAGAATTATTCATCGAATTAGGTGCCGATGATGATCAATTAGAATTCCCAGTAGTTTATGCTTCAGCATTAAACGGAACTTCAAGTTTATCAGATAACCCAGCGGACCAAGAAAAAACAATGGATTACTTATTCGATACAATTATCGAACATATCCCAGCACCAGTAGATAACTCAGATGAACCATTACAATTCCAAGTATCATTATTAGACTATAATGACTACGTTGGACGTATCGGTATCGGACGTGTCTTCCGTGGAACAATCAAAGTTGGGGACCAAGTAACCTTATTAAAATTAGACGGTACAAAGAAAAACTTCCGTGTTACTAAATTATTTGGTTTCTTCGGATTAAATCGTTTAGAAATTAACGAAGCAAAAGCAGGGGACTTAATCGCTGTATCTGGTATGGAAGATATCTTCGTTGGAGAAACAGTAACTCCAGTAGATACACATGAAAGCTTACCAGTATTACACATTGACGAACCAACATTACAAATGACATTCTTGACGAACAACTCACCATTTGCAGGACGTGAAGGTAAATTTGTAACAGCACGTAAGATTGAAGAACGTCTAATGCGTGAATTACACACAGACGTATCTCTTAAAGTTGAACCAACTGATTCACCAGATGCATGGATCGTATCAGGACGTGGGGAATTACACTTATCAATTCTTATCGAAAACATGCGTCGTGAAGGATACGAATTACAAGTATCTCGTCCAGAAGTAATCATCAAAGAAATCGATGGCGTGAAATGTGAACCATTTGAACGTGTACAAATCGATACTCCTGAAGAATACATGGGTTCAATTATCGAATCATTAAGTAACCGTAAAGGTGAAATGCAAGATATGCAACACAATGATAACGGACAAGTTCGTATTGTCTTCTTAGTTCCAGCTCGTGGATTATTAGGATATACAACTGAATTCTTATCAATGACACGTGGTTACGGAATCATGAACCACACATTCGATCAATACTTACCATACATTCCAACAAGCATCGGCGGACGTCGTAATGGGGCACTTGTTTCAACAGATACAGGTAAAGCAACAACATACGGAATTATGGGTGTTGAAGAACGTGGTGTAATTTTCACTGAACCAGGTACTGAAATTTATGAAGGAATGATTGTTGGAGAACACTCTCGTGAAAATGACTTAGCGGTTAATATTACGAAAGCAAAACAACAAACAAATATTCGTTCAGCTACGAAAGACCAAACTTCAGTGATTAAGACTCCTAAGAAATTATCTCTTGAAGAGTCATTAGAATTCTTATCAGACGATGAATACTGCGAAATTACTCCAGAAACAATTCGTTTAAGAAAACAAATTCTAAATAAAGGCGAACGTGAAAAAGCAAATAAACGTAAAAAACAAGCCGAAGCAGAAAATTAATCTGAATAGCAAAAGGTGGATGCATTGCATCCACTTTTTTTGTTGTTTTTATTGATTTAATTTAACTCGAACAACTTGCTCATGAAAGTTCCGGTTTTAAAAGTTAAGTGATACCGTATACGGTATCACTTGTATTAGGTGTATTGTGTTTTTATGTACAGTTGTAGTATCCTATAGTGGTAAGGTTTATAGAGAGAAGAGATGACAGATGACAAAACAAAGAAAAATCATGTACGGAGTTTTTGGGGTACTTTTCGCATTTATTTTATTGGCCCTGGGATTGATTCAAATGTTTACGTATCGAGCGACTCCTGAGGCACAAAAAACTTGGAATATTGCTGCGTTTGAACAGAAAAACAACTGGACTCATTTCGAAGTCACAGGAGAGAAAAAAGGAACGTTTTTATTCTATACGGGTGCTTTAGTTGAGCCCCAAGCTTATGCAAAACTTGCAGATGGACTTGCTAAAGAAGGAATCGAAGTGTACATTATTTCCTCTCAGTTGAATTTACCAGTATTGGATAATGGGACGATGGCAACTATCGTGAAAGAAGAGCGCTTAGACAAAGTATTTGTCGGAGGGCACTCACTAGGCGGTGTTGTTTCTACCATTGAAGCGAAAAAATTGAACGAGATGGGTCAAGTTGCCGGGTTAATTTTACTGGCAAGTTATCCAGATCAGAGTACGGATATCAGTGAAACACAAATTCCTGTATTATCCATTACGGCTTCGAACGATAAAATCTTGAAACAAGAAAAATATGAAGATGCCAAATCTCGTTTGCCAGAATCTACACTCTATACAGTCATTGAAGGTGGGAATCATAGTGGATTTGGACTTTATGGTCAGCAAAAGGGTGATGGTGAGGCGACAATGAGTGCCGAAGAGCAACAAAAACAACTCATTCAATTGATTAAACAATTTATCGTAACACATTAAGCTAGGCTTCGGTCTAGCTTTTTTTGTACGCCAGAGTTGAGTTTTCACACTTCGGCAGGTATCATGAAAGTAACGAATTTTGGAGGTAGAGTGTATGCAACAAAAAGTAACAAAGAACTGGGTCACTATCGGAACTGGTGTGATTGCCAATGAATTAGCAGTAGCGTTAGAATCATTGAACGGAAAACTATATGGAGTTGCCAACCGCACCTATGCGAATGCCGTAAAATTTGCAGAAAAATATGGCATTGAAAAAGTGTACGATGAAATTGACGATGTCTTTACAGATCCCGAAGTAGATATTATTTATATTTCAACTCCGCATAACACGCATATTCACTATCTTAGAAAAGCATTGGCGGCTGGAAAGCATGTCTTATGTGAAAAGGCTATTACATTAAACAGTGAAGAATTGGAAGAGGCGTTGCAACTCGCTAAAGAAAATAATGTTGTTTTAGCTGAAGCGATGACGCTTTACCATATGCCAGTTTATAAACAATTAAGTAAAGCGGCTGAAAACTTGGGTGAGCTTCGCATGATTCAAATGAACTTTGGTAGCTATAAAGATTATGATATGACGAACCGTTTCTTCAATCGCAACCTTGCCGGGGGAGCATTACTGGATATTGGCGTATATGCCTTGTCTTGCATTCGTTATTTCATGAGTGAGGCACCTAGTTCAATGGTTTCTCAAGTGAAATTAGCGCCAACGGGTGTGGATGAGCAAGCCGGTATCGTGTTGACGAATGATGCAGGAGAAATGGCGACTGTGACGATGACGCTCCATGCTAAACAGCCAAAACGAGGTGTTATTGCATACGACAAAGGGTATATTGAGATTGTTGATTATCCACGCGCGCATAAAGCGACGATTACTTATACAGAAGATGGACGCGTTGAAACTTTTGAAGATGAATTGGGATTAGATGCCTTAGCTTATGAAGTGCTAGATATGGAGTCGTTGAAACTTTTGAAGATGAATTGGGATTAGATGCCTTAGCTTATGAAGTGCTAGATATGGAGTCAACGATTAATTCAGGAGTAGACAAAATGCATCTTGAATATACGGTCGATGTGATGAAAATTATGACAGAATTACGTCGTGAATGGGGAATCAAGTATCCAGAGGAAGAGGAAGCATGAAGCAACAAGAACAATTAAAACGAATGGAACAGTATGCCAAAAGAGTGCTTAGTGCAGATACAACAGGGCACGATTGGTCGCATATTGAACGCGTCGTCAATACGACAAAGACGATTGCGAAGGCGGAAGGAGCAGACTTATTTATTTGTGAAGCTGCAGCGCTACTCCATGATGTTATCGATGATAAAATTGTCAACGATCCCGCAACCGCGTTGAAGGAATTGAAAGGATTTCTAATTTCTATTGAAGTGACTCCTGAACAAGTTGAAGCTATTGAGTCGATTATTACGAGAATGTCGTTTAAGAATCATAAGGAACAACAAGAACTTTCTCTTGAAGGAAAAGTAGTGCAAGATGCGGATCGATTAGATGCCATTGGTGCTATCGGGATTGCTAGAGTGATGTGTTACTCTGGAAGTACTGGAAGACCAATCCACAAACCAGAAATGAAGCCACGTGAAAACTTAACGCCTGAAGAATATAGAAACGGTGAATCGACAGCTATTATGCATTTCTATGAAAAATTACTGAAGTTAAAAGATTTGATGAATACCAAATATGGTAATGAATTGGCAAAAGGGCGACATGAATTTTTAGAACTGTACTTAGAGCAATTTTATGCCGAATGGGATGGGAAACGATAGACAATAAGCGACAAAATTTTTTGTCGCTTATTTGTTTTGTAAGAGAAACAGGTGTAAAATAGTAACTACATTTTAAAGTGAGAGGATTGGTTTCGTGGAAGTTGAGCAACAACTTACGAATAAAGAACTTCGAAAAAATATATTTGTGATTGTATGGCCGGTATTTGTGGAAGTACTTCTTGGTGCACTCTTTGGAATGGTTGATATGATGATGGTGGGTAAAATTCCAGGGGATACTGCTGCAGCTGTTTCTGCAGTTGGGATGACAAACCAACCAATGTTTCTAGGACTAAGTTTGATTCAGGCATTAAATGTCGGCGGAACTGCGATTATTGCCCGATATTTTGGAGCAAAAAAATACAATCGTATGGGAAGCATCCTTAAGCATGTAATGATTCTTGCGATGGTTTTCTGTGTGACGCCAACAGCAATATTGATGCTGATTTTCGCACCGGAAATCTTATCTTTACTTGGGGGAGATGCGACAGTTATTAATGTCGGTGTGGACTACTTTAGAATTGTCACAATTGGATTTATCTTCCAATCACTATCGTTTACTGTAACAGCAGCTCTTCGAGGAATTGGTGAAACGAAAATACCGATGAAGAATAATATTATAGCCAATAGCTGTAATGTTTTAGGAAATGCCATTTTAATCTACGGGATGTTTGGCTTTCCGGCATTAGGCGTTACAGGGGCAGCAATTGCTACAGCTGCATCGAATTTAATCGCGATGGTGTTAAATGTACGTTATATTTTGTCAGGAAAAAGTATTCTAAAACTCGATTTTAAGGAAAAATTTGAATTTAGGGCGGAAGTGATGCGCGATTTAGTACGTATCGGAATACCAACAGCATTAGAACAAATGGCACTACGTTTTGGCGTTATCATGTTCTTGAAAATCGTTTCAGGACTAGGAAATAATGTTTATGCGGCTCACCAAATTGCTTTGAATGTACTTTCGCTATCGTATTCTCCAGCTCAAGCTTTCGGGATTACTGCTTCGTCACTGATGGGGCAATCGCTTGGGGCAAAAGATGAGAAATTAGCAGAGCGCTATACCAAAATGTGCCAGCGCATCGGGTTAATGTTAGCGATTATGATGTCTGCTTCAATCTATTTTGGTGCAACATTTTTAGCCCAAAGTCATCAATTGATTACTTCTGGAGCACTGCGTGGGGCAGGAGATACAGTATGGCCACTCATTGCAATTTTTATCGGATCATGCGTCATTCGATTGAGTGTAGGATATGTGTTTGTAAACTTCTTTGGATGGGGACTGGCTGGTGCGTGGTATGCAGTCTTTATCGACCAATTTATTAGGGATATGATCATCCTTCTTCGGTTTAGAAGTGGCCGATGGAAAAACATTCGAATTGCATAAAGCCAGGGCTGGAATTTTCCAGCCTTTTTGTTTTGCGCATAAATTGTGTGGAGCAGTTTACTGAAATGATGGAAAATCAAAAGAAAACTTATGGATATTGATTTTTTATTGATTTTCTATTATTTTTGATTGGTGCAATAACGGTGTTTGTGATACTATAGTAGAAAGATGTAAAGAGATTGGAGTTTTCAAACGATTATGGCAAGAAAAGGTTTGTTAATCGTTTTATCTGGGCCTTCAGGTGTCGGCAAAGGAACCGTACGCGCAGCAATTTTTGCAAAAGACAATCAAGAATTCGTGTACTCAGTATCCGCAACGACTCGTAAGCCAAGACCAGGTGAAGTGGATGGAAAAGATTATTTCTTCAAATCAAGAGAAGAATTTGAAGAGATGATTGCGAATAAAAAATTATTAGAATACGCTGAGTACGTAGGGAATTACTATGGAACTCCTTTAGATTATGTGCAAGAAACATTGGATAAAGGGAAAGATGTATTCTTAGAAATTGAAGTTCAAGGGGCGCTTCAAGTACGTGAAGCAATGCCAGATGGGGTGTTTATTTTCTTAACACCACCTGATTTACATGAACTAGAATCTCGCATCGTAAACCGTGGAACAGATTCAGACGAAGTAATTAAAAACCGTATGAAGGTTGCAAGAGAAGAACTTAGTTTGATGAAGTATTATGATTACTCTGTTGTCAATGACAAAGTAGAAAATGCGGTTCGACAAATCGAAGCAATTATTCAAACAGAACATTTACGCATCCAAAGAAACTTGGAAAGCATTGAAGAGTTCGAAGATGAATTAGAAGAAATTTTAGAAGAAAAGTAGAAAGAGGGAAGACCATTATGATGTTATATCCATCAATCGATAAATTATTGAAAAAAATCGATTCAAAATATTCATTAGTTATTTTATCAAGCAAACGTGCACATGAGTTACACCACCATGAACCACCAATGTTAGAACACTACGAATCACATAAAAATGTAGGTCGTGCGTTGGAAGAAGTTGTTGCGGGTGACTTAACAATCCGTGAAGACAGCAAACCAGAACACGTATAATCAAATTTATAGTCAAGGGAAACTCCCTTGGCTTTTTTGTTTTCGTAGTTTTGAAGTATAGAGCAAGCGACAACAAATTAAAGTGCATTATGGTATAATGAGTAGTAAAACTATTTTGGAGGTGAGAAGATGTTTGCAAAAGTAATCGTTGATGTCCCCGTCATTCAAGTGAATCGACCGTTTGATTATCATGTCCCAGAAAATTTACAAGAGAGTATTGAAGTAGGAATGCGTGTTGCAGTTCCGTTTGGCGGGCGAAGTATTTCTGGATTCGTACTAGCGCTTAGTGACGAAGTTGATTTTGACGGAGAAGTAAAAGATATTTTGCATTTAATGGATTTAGATCCCGTCTTATCACCAGAGATGATAGAGCTTGGAGCGTATTTATCGAAGAAGGTTCATGCCTTCCTTATTCAATGTTATCAAACGATGCTTCCAGCAATGTTAAAATCCAATTATGAAAAACGATTTGTATTAGTGAATCCGAAAGAACATGAAGATGTATTTCGAGAAATTTTCCATTATGAAAATACATTGCAATACACGGATGACCTGCCTCAGGAACATGTAAAACGACTAATGAAGTTGAAGAAAGAAGGGGCTGTAGTTATCGAGACGGTTGTTAAAGACCGTGCGAAGGTAAAAACAGAAGACTGGATTCGATTGAATTATGTGATGCAAGAGTATGAGGAGTTTATTCCTACAATCTCTGCGCGTGCGAAGAAGAAAGTAGCGCTCTTAAAGACGCTTGCTTCGATGGAAGTGATGGAAATCGAAAAGAGACGTTTCTTAGAGGATACGGATTTCACAACAGCCGATTTAAAATTCGCGGTAGAACGCAATTGGATTACGATTGTTCAAAAAGAAGTGAACCGTGATCCTTATAAAGGAAGAGTCTTTAAGAAAAGTGCTCCATTCCAGTTGAATCCTGAACAACAAGTCGCATTTGACCGAGTGAAAGAAGAATCTATCGATACTGAAACATCGAAAGTATACTTGCTAGAAGGAGTGACAGGTTCTGGGAAAACAGAAGTGTATTTACAATGGATTGGGGAAGTGATTGAAAAAGGAAAGAGCGCGATGATGCTCGTTCCAGAAATTGCATTGACTCCTCAAATGGTCGACCGATTCAAGTCTCGCTTTGGAGACCGTGTAGCGGTGCTTCATAGTGGGTTAAGTGTCGGAGAAAAATACGATGAATGGCGTAAGATTAAGAATAAGGAAGCAAATATTGTTGTTGGTGCTCGTTCTTCAGTTTTTGCTCCATTAGAAAACATCGGAATTATTATTTTAGATGAAGAACATGAAGCAACGTATAAACAAGATGAATCCCCAAGATACCATGCTCGCGATGTAGCGATTTGGCGTGGGGAGTATCATCACTGTCCAGTAGTGTTAGGAAGTGCGACTCCAAGTCTTGAATCTCGTTCGCGTGCACAAAAGGGCGTTTATACGCTTTTACGATTAACGAAGCGTGCAAGGGCGCAACTTTTGCCAGAAGTTCATTTGATTGATATGAGAACAGAATTCATTCATCAAAAAGGATCATTTTCGAAGACGTTGCTGGATGCGGTCGAAAAACGATTAGAACGAGGAGAACAAAGTGTCTTACTATTGAACCGACGCGGATATTCTTCTTTTGTACTTTGTCGTGATTGTGGAACGGTTTTGGAATGCCCAAATTGCGATATTTCATTAACGCTTCATATGGATACAAGAAGTATGAAATGCCACTATTGTGGTCATGAAGAACATATTCCTAATTTTTGTCCGAAATGTCATAGCCGACAAATCCGTTATTTCGGAACAGGAACGCAGAAGGTGCAAGAAGAATTGCAAGAAGTGTTCCCAGATGCTCGCATTGTGCGAATGGATGTGGATACGACAAGACGAAAAGGGCAACATGAAGC
>QWCO01000892.1_pt1 | contig 11882 bp, 8 predicted proteins | sample 1972611 | NCBI WGS metagenome assembly QWCO01 (sample SAMN09866706, study PRJNA288562) | Human oral metagenome isolate term1_saliva, whole genome shotgun sequencing... | reverse complement strand
TGATTCCTTCGATCACTCCCGGACGCGGCGGCGAGCCTGTGCGTAAGCCTCGCTCCCGCCGCGTCCCCGAGCGTCTGTGGTCGCCCGAGTCCGGGGAGCTCGCTCCCTGGGACACGTGGCGCGGCCTGGACGCTGCCCAACAGCCTTCCTACGCGGACGCTGAGCACCTCAGTGATGTGACGGCGCAGCTGCGCCGTCAGCCGCCGCTCGTGTTCGCCGGGGAGGTTGACGACCTGCGCACGTGGATGGGTGCGGCTGCCCGCGGCGAGGCCTTTGTCCTGATGGGCGGGGACTGCGCCGAAACATTCGCCGAGGCGACGGCGGACCACGTGCGCCTGAAGATTCAGACGCTGCTCCAGATGGCGGTCGTCCTGACCTACGGCGCGTCGCTGCCGGTTATTAAGGTCGGACGTATCGCTGGCCAGTATGCTAAGCCGCGTTCGTCGGCTATGGAAACGCGCGACGGTGTGACGCTGCCCAGCTACCGTGGCGACGCCGTGAACTCTTTCGAGTTCACGCCCGAAGCACGCGAACCCGACCCGCAGCGTCTTCTGTCGCTGTACAACCACGCGGCCTCGACGCTGAATCTGATCCGCGCCTTCACGAAGGGTGGCTACGCCGACCTGCGCCAGGTGCACCGCTGGAATCAGGGTTTCATGTCGAATCCGGCCTACGCACGCTACGAGTCGCTGGCCGAGGACATCCACCGGGCGATTAAGTTCATGGGAGCCGCTGGCGTCGACTTTGAGACGCTGCGCGACGTTGACCTGTATTCGTCCCACGAGGCGCTGCTGCTCGAGTACGAGTCAGCCATGACGCGCATCGATTCGCGGACGGGCGAGCCCTACAACACGTCCGCTCACTTCCTGTGGGCGGGGGAGAGGACGCGCGAGGAGGAGGGAGCTCACATCGAGCTACTGTCGCGTGTTCGTAACCCGATTGGGGTCAAGCTTGGCCCGTCGACCACGCCGGATCAGATGCTCGCGCTCATTGATCGCCTCAACCCGGACGGTGAGGAGGGGCGCCTGTCGTTCATTACGCGCATGGGTGCGGAGCGCATCCGTGAGGCGCTTCCGCCGCTGTTGGAAGCCGCACGCGAGGATGGTCGCCCGATCACGTGGATGACGGATCCGATGCACGGCAACACGATCACGTCGTCGACCGGCTACAAGACGCGTCGCTTCGAGACGGTCATGGACGAGGTCCGCGGATTCTTCGAGGCCCACGAGGCCACGGGAACGGTGCCGGGTGGCCTGCACATTGAGCTCACCGGCGACGATGTCACCGAGGTGATTGGCGGCAGTGAGCACATCGACGATGAGTCGTTGCGCGACCGCTACGAGACGCTCGTGGACCCGCGTTTGAACCACCAGCAGAGCCTGGAGATGGCCTTCCAGGTCGCCCAGTACCTGGCGAAGGGTTCCTCCTCGGAGGAGAACTGATCGGATAAGAATCCCGGCCTCGTCTGTCATGGACGAGGCCGGGATTCTTACGTCAGTGCTGGGGCGGACGTGACGTCAGACGATCGTGATCGTGACGACGCTTCCCTTTTTCAGCATTGTTCCACCGGCGGGATCGGTCTGTCGGACGGTGCCGAAGAAGCCGCCGAGAATGGCTTCCTCCTGGACGGTGAAGCCGGCGTTTTCGAGGATGGTGCGCGCTTCCTGGCGCTGGCGCCCCACGACATCGGGAACAGCGACCTTTTCGGGGCCTTTGGACACCGTGTAGGCGACGGTGTCGCCGCGGTGCAGAATCGTTCCCTCATTGGTCTGCTGAGAGATGATCTGTCCTTCGGCGACCGTGTCGGAGAAGGCTTCGGTCGGCGTCGCGACAAGGCCAAGTGCCTCGATGGCGCTCTTCGCGGCGTCGGCGCTCATCCCGCCCAGCGAGGGGACCGTCAGGGGCTCTCGGCCCTTGGACAGTACGACGTCGACAGCCGTGTCGTGGGGCACCGACGTTCCGGATGCTACGGACTGGGAGATGACCTGTCCCTGCGGCACGTCCTCAGAGTAGGCGTCGGTGATTGCCCCGAGAGCCAGGCCGGCCTCCGTGAGCGCCTTTTTCGCGTCATCCTGACTCTTGCCGGCAACGTCGGGCACGTTCTTCATGTCCACTCCCTTGGACACGTAGAGCTGGACCTCAGCCCGCTTATGGACGGGTTCGCCGCCCTCCGGATCGGAACGGGTGATCGATCCGGACGCGACGTCGTCCGAAAACTCCTCCTCGACGGTGGATGCCAGGCCCATTGCGTTCAGCTCAGCCTGCACCTCTGCCAGAGGACGACCGTCGGTAGCGGGCATGGTCAGGTACGAGCCCGGGCCATACTCGGTCCACCACCAGCTGCCGCCAATACCTGCCGCCGCGAGCAGGAGGACGACGAGGCTCACCCACAGGGCCGCGCGCTTATAGGTCTTGGTCGACGTGGTCTCTGAAGCCTCGGGCAGTGGGGACGAGGTGTGGACCGTCGCGAGCGTTGACGGTGCGGGGAGCGGCAGCGGACGCGTGAACTGGGCGGAGATGAGCTCGGTGTTGAGTGCGCTCGTTTCCGAGGCGCCCGGCCGGTCAGCCGGCGCGACGTCGGCGCGGCGGTTGGCCAGCTCCGACGGAATTGCGGCAGCAGCGCGAGTGACGAGGTCGATCGCGTCCGACGCGTCGGCGGGGCGCGAAGCTGGGTCACGGGCGGTCAGGGCGGCGACGAGATCGTCAATCTCTCGTGGAATCCAGGGCTGTGCCTCCGATGGGCTCGGCACGTCGTCGGAGACGTGATGCGACGCGATCTGCAGAGGTGACTCACCCGCCCACGGAACGGAGCCCGTCAGCATCTCGTAGAGCATGATGCCGACCGAATAAATGTCTGAGCGTGCGTCAGCCTGAGCGGTTGTTGCGATCTCCGGGGCGATGTACGCAACCGTTCCGAGCATGTTGCCCGTCGAAGACATGGAGACTTCGGAGGCAGCTCGTGCCAGACCAAAGTCGGTCACTTTCGCCGGACCGTCGGTTGGAACGAGAATGTTCTCGGGCTTGATGTCGCGGTGAATAACGCCGACGCGGTGGGCGGCGCGCAGCGCCTCAAGAATGTCGGTGGTGTAGCGCAGCGCCTGCGGGATCGTGAAGGCACCCTGCGCACGCAGCAGCTGGCGTAGGTTCGTGCCGTCGATGAGCTCCATGACGAGGAATCCCTGGCCCGTGACCACGCCCTGGTCAAACACGGAGACGACGCCGGGATGAACGATGCGCGCGGCGGAGCGTGCTTCGCGGCGGAAGCGTGCGACGAAATCCTGGGAGTCCGCGAGGTGTGGGTGCATGACCTTCAGGGCGACGGGGCGATCGAGGCGTTCATCCTGCGCGATGTAGACGGTGGCCATGCCGCCACGCGCCAGCCTGCGCGTCACCCGGTACCGTTCGTCGACGAGGAGTCCGATCAACGGGTCCGTCTGGTCGAATGTCTGTTCATCGCTCACTTGCTCGATTCTATGGGAGTTTTCGCGAAATCACTGGAAGTGCCCACCTCGGTGCGGCGCATCAATGGGGTAGTCTTGCGCTCATGACCAGTGTTGATATCACCGTGCTCTCCACCGAAGAGGTCTGCCGTCTCCTCGGCATCGAGGAACGCCGCCTCAAGCAGTTGATCCGTGACCGCGTCCTGATCGAGGCGCGCGGAGACGACGGTGTGCGCGGTGTTCCTCAGGAAGTCCTCGTCAAGGGTGCGAACGGCTGGGAACCGCTTCCGTTCCTGCAGGGCACGCTGACCCTGCTTGCCGATGACGGCTTCACAGCCGAGGAAGCAGCGGCGTGGCTATACACCGTGCAGGACGAGCTGGGCGAGCGCCCGATCGATGCGCTGACGTCGGGCCGTCATCACCGTGTGAATCGAATCGCCTCGACGCTGGCCTTCTGAGGCTAGTCCTTCTTTTCAGGCCCGCCTGGCGGTCAAGATCGAGCACAGTTCGCGCAGCATAGCGCGAGCATCCTCGTCGAAGGTGCTGGCCTCAAGGGCGGCGTCTCCGTCAGCCACGAGGCGTGCAATCTCAGCCTCGTGCGCTGCGCGCCCGTTGCGCGCCACGATGTCGGTAGCAGTCGCGATCTGCTCTGCCGAGGCCTCGACGACCCCAAGAACATCCGTCAGCGCGCGGCGCTCGGCGGGGGAGGATGCCTCCCAGGTGAGTGCGAGCAGGGCGGTGCGCTTTCCTTCACGCAGATCATCGCCTGCGGGTTTCCCGGTGACGGTGGGGTCTCCGAAGACGCCCAGGTCGTCGTCGCGCAGCTGGAACGCCAAGCCCCACGGGGTGAGGATCGTCTCGAGGACGGCCAATAGCTCGGCGACACCGTCAAACGTGGATGCTCCGCAGATCGCGCCAAGAATGGCGGGGTGAACGACCGAGTAGTGTGCCGACTTGTGTAGTGCGACCTCGAGGGAATCGCTCGTGCTCAACGCATCCGTGCGCTGCGGGTCCAGAGGGGTCTGTTCGGCGGTGATATCCAGGTACTGGCCGAGCGCGACTTCCGCGTGCATGTCCGCGAAGCGCCTCGCGAAGGCGCGTGCGCAGTCCTCCCGCAGGGTGAGCGCCTGTTCATCCGCCGCGGCAGTCGCCGCTGAAAAGAGGAAATCCCCGACCAAGATGGCGGCGTGACGGCCGAAGTCTGTTGATGACCCGATCCACGACGAGGATGCGTGATGATGGGCTAGCGTCTTGTGTGGGGTGGGCATCCCGCGTCGCTCGTCCGCCTTGTCGATAATGTCGTCGTGGACGAGAGCACTGGCCTGGTAGAGCTCGAGTGATGCACTGAGGTGGGGGAGCGACACCTGGTCGAGCGCGGTGCCGGAACTGAGCGCGTAGCCCACGTGAGCCATGAGGGCACGGAAACGCTTCCCTCCGGATACGGAGGCGAGGACCGCGCGTGAGAATTCCTCGGATCGGTCGGAAGCTCCGGCGCGGGTGAGGAGATGTGCGAGGCTGGTGGCCGTCGCCTCGTCGATTGATGGACGCAGCGTTGCGAAACTGTCGCTCAGAGTCATGAGGCCACTCTAACTGAGGAGCCGGGGGAAGCGTGGTCTCAAGGTGGGGCATCCTCACACCTACCGCCAGGAAAACTACGTGGTAAGGCACTAGACTGGCGATGGTATGCCGATTTGCAATCGGCTCTGTTGTGCATGCCCATCAATGAAAGGGACCCGTGTGAGTGCATCTCGCGCTTCGGCAAAGGACTCCGCGACGACTGAAGAAACCACGGAGGTGACGACCCCCGCGAAGAAGACGACGCGCGCCAAGAAGGCCACGGCGGACGCGGCTAGCGCCCCCGCCGAGAAGAAGTCTGCCGCGAAGAAGGCCCCGGCGAAGAAGGCTCCCGCGAAGAAGATAATCAAGAAGGACGCCGACGCGGCGGTCGCCGAGGAGAAGGCTCCCGCGAAGAAGGCCCCGGCCAAGAAGGCCGCTGCCAAGAAGACGACGAAGAAGGACGCCGACGCCGAGGTGGTTGAGGAGAAGGCTCCCGCGAAGAAGGCCCCGGCCAAGAAGGCAGCTGCTAAGAAGACGACGAAGAAGGCCGACGCCGAGGAGAAGGCTGCCAAGAAGCCTCGCGGGCGCAAGAAGAAGGAAGAAGAGCTCGTCGAAGAGGTCGTTTCCGAGATTGAGGACACCGAGGACGTGGAGTTCGAACCCACGGGTGAAGACCTTGAGGATACGGAGCTTGAGGCTGAGACCGACGACGAGGAAGTGGCTGACGCTGAGGAAGATTCCGAGGAAGAAGACGCCAAGGTCTCCGAGGGTGCTGCTCTGCGCGAGCGGACCAACGCCGGCATTCACGTGAAGGGTGGCTTCGTCGTCTCCGACTCTGACGAGACCGACGAGCCTATCCAGCAGGTGACGGTTGCTGGTGCAACCGCGGACCCGGTCAAGGACTATCTCAAGCAGATCGGCAAGGTCTCGCTGCTAAACGCTGAGCAGGAAGTTGACCTGGCGCGCCGTATTGAGGCTGGTCTGTACGCCGAGTACAAGCTGAAGAACCAGGCCGATGAGATGACCAGCCGCGAGCGTCGTGAACTGCACTTCCTGGCGCAGGACGGTCAGCAGGCGAAGAACCACCTGCTTGAGGCGAACCTTCGACTCGTTGTCTCGCTTGCCAAGCGCTACACCGGTCGCGGTATGCAGTTCCTGGACCTGATCCAGGAAGGTAACCTGGGCCTTATTCGCGCTGTCGAAAAGTTCGATTACACGAAGGGCTACAAGTTCTCGACCTACGCCACGTGGTGGATTCGTCAGGCAATCACCCGCGCGATGGCGGACCAGGCTCGCACGATCCGCATCCCTGTGCACATGGTCGAGGTTATCAACAAGCTTGCGCGCGTCCAGCGCCAGATGCTCCAGGACCTGGGTCGCGAACCCACTCCCGAGGAACTGGCAAAGGAACTCGACATGACCGCCGAGAAGGTCGTCGAAGTTCAGAAGTATGGTCGCGAGCCGATTTCGCTGCACACTCCTCTCGGTGAGGACGGCGACTCCGAGTTCGGTGACCTCATTGAGGACTCCGAGGCCATCGTGCCCGCGGACGCCGTGTCCTTTACCCTGCTGCAGGAGCAGCTCCACCACGTGCTCGATACGCTGTCGGAGCGTGAGGCGGGTGTCGTGTCCATGCGCTTCGGCCTGGGCGACGGCCAACCGAAGACTCTCGACGAGATCGGCAAGGTCTACGGCGTGACGCGCGAGCGCATCCGCCAGATCGAGTCCAAGACGATGTCGAAGCTGCGTCACCCGTCGCGTTCGCAGGTGCTGCGCGACTACCTCGACTGACGCGCTATTGCTATCCATGGGGGCCAGGAACGACCGTTCCTGGCCCCCATGACAACATCGTCACAATGCGTGTGTGTTCGGGTGGCACCGTCGCGTCTTGAGGCTCTGGTAAGGCAGGATAATCTCATGCTTGAGGGTGCACTGATTCTTGTTTTGACCGTCGTTCTGGTTCTCGTCGTCGCTGCGGGCGTCGTCGCGGTGCTGGCGCTGTCTCGCCGTAGTGCCGACGAATGGAAGGGCGTTATCAAGCGCGAGAGCGAAGAGATCGCGGTTGAGGTCAAGACTAACCACTCGCTCCCCAAGCGTGCGGCCACGTCGCCGGATGGGCCCGTTGTTCCGCGCACTGCATCCCTGCAGTCGTTGCTCCAGGGTGCCGAGTCGAAGAGCGCATACTTCGATGCTGATCGCCTTCCAGGCGTTGATCGCCTCGAAACTGTGACCGACCGCGTCAGCGAGCGTCTCGACCGCGGACGTCGCCATGCTGACGGCGGCGCACAGGCCACGAAGGAGTCGACGCAGGCCTAAGTTCGTGATGCCGCACTCAGGTTTTCTGTGAAGAGCGTCCATAGGGGATAATGGCCCTATGGACGCTTTTATTTCCTCCCTTCAGTCGCCGTGGGCGGTTGTTATCGCCCTGGCGGTCGCCGTGCTCATCGGTGTGCTTATTCGCGTCGCCGTGACTTCGCGGCGCCGTTCTTCCGATGACGTGACCCTTCAGCCACAGGTTCAGGCCCCGGCTGGTGCGCCGTCTGAAGCCCCCGCCGAGACACCGAGTGATGACACGGACCAGCCTCGTGCGGGTCCGATCGATGTTGCTGAGTCCACCCCTGAGGAAAGCGCCCCGGTTGTCGCGGCGCCCACCTCGTCGATCGAACGTCCCGAACCCGTGCGCGGCCGCATGGAGCGCCTGCGTGAACGCCTGGCTTCCTCCGGCTCGCTGGGACGCGCGATTCTCGGCGTACTGAGCCGCGGACAGCTCGGCGCTGCCGACTGGGAGGAGATTGAGGAATCCCTCCTCATCGCCGATCTTGGCCTCGAGGCCACGGACACGCTGATGGAGGCGCTCAAGCGCCGCGTCGCCGTCGAGTCCGTGACCGACGAAGCTCGTATTCGAGAGATCCTCCGCGAGGAACTTCTCGCTCTCGTCGGCCCCGATATGGACCGCTCTGTCAACCTTGAGCGCCCGGATGTCGATGGCGCCACCAAGCCCGCCGTCGTCCTCATGGTCGGTGTGAACGGCACCGGAAAGACCACGACCGTCGGCAAGCTCGCACGTATCCTCGTCGCGGAAGACAAGTCCGTGATCCTGGGCGCGGCCGATACCTTCCGTGCCGCCGCCGCCGACCAGCTGGCCACGTGGGGTGAGCGCGTGGGCGTGGACGTCGTGCGCAGCGACCGCGAGGGTGCCGACCCGGCCTCTGTCGCCTTCGAGGCCGTGCGTGAGGGCGTCGAGCGTGACGTCGACGTGGTCCTCGTCGATACCGCGGGCCGCCTCCAGAACAAGTCGACGCTGATGGATGAGCTTGGCAAGATCAAGCGCGTCATGACGAAGCAGGCCCCGGTCTCCGAGGTCCTTCTGGTGCTCGACGCGACCACGGGCCAAAACGGTATGAAGCAGGCCGAGGTCTTTGCTGAGGCCACCGGCGTGACCGGCATCGTTTTGACCAAGCTCGACGGCTCCGCCAAGGGCGGCATCGTCGTGTCCGTCCAGCGTGCGCTGGGCGTTCCGGTGAAGTTCGTCGGCCTCGGTGAGGGTGCCGACGATCTCGCCCCCTTCGATCCGCAGAGCTTCGTCGACGCCATTGTGGGTTCCGCGCAGGGCTGAACCCCGCCACGATGACGCGTACCTCGGCCCCGGTGAGACGACTCCCGGGGCCGAGGTGCGCTAACCTGTGCCTAGTACAGCCGCCATCTTGGGAGTAAACACGTGTTTGGAAACCTGTCAGATCGCCTGACCCAGTCCTTCCGTAGCCTGCGCAGCCGCGGCGTCCTGACCGAGTCGGACGTCGATCACGCGATTTCTGACATTCGCCGCGCCCTCATCGATGCCGACGTCGCACTCCCCGTCGTTCGCCAGTTCACCACGCAGGTGCGCGAAAAGGCCTACGGCGCGGCCCGTTCCAAGGCCCTCAACCCGGGCCAGCAGGTCGTCTCCATCGTGCACGAGGAGCTTGTCGAGATCCTCGGTGGTGCCACGCGCGAACTGACCTTCGCCGAGTCCGGCCCGACCGTCTTCATGCTCGCGGGTCTGCAGGGTGCTGGTAAGACCACGCTGGCCGGAAAGCTGGGTAAGTGGCTGCGCGAGGAAGGCAAGACCGTCCTCCTCGTCGCCTCCGACCTCCAGCGCCCCAACGCCGTCCAGCAGCTCCAGGTTGTCGGCGAGCGTGCCGGCGTCAAGGTCTGGGCACCCGAGCCCGGTAACGGCGTGGGTGATCCCGTCGAGGTCGCGCGTAGCGGAGTCGAGTTCGCCCGCCAGAGCGGCATCAACGTGGTCATCGTCGATACGGCCGGTCGCCTTGGCGTCGACCAGGAGATGATGGAGCAGGCGATCGCCATCCGCGACGCCGTGAACCCCCACGAGATCATGTTCGTCCTCGACGCCATGGTCGGTCAGGACGCGGTCTCCACCTCCACGGCCTTCCGCGATGGCGTCGGCTTCACCGGCGTTGTCCTGTCCAAGCTCGATGGCGATGCGCGCGGTGGTGCCGCGCTGTCCGTGCGCGGGGTGACCGGCGCGCCGATCCTGTTCGCGTCGACGGGCGAGGGCCTCGACGACTTTGAGCGCTTCCACGCCGATCGTATGGCGGGCCGCATCCTCGACATGGGTGACATCCTCACCCTCATCGAGCAGGCCGAAAAGAAGATGGACGCCGAGGAGGCGGAGAAGGTCGCGGCCAAGGCGATGGCCGGCCAGCTGACTCTCGCGGACTTCCTGAGCCAGCTCCAGCAGATCAAGAAGCTTGGCTCGATGAAGAAGATGCTCGGCATGATTCCGGGTGCCGCGCAGATGCGCGAGCAGATTGAAAACTTCGACGAGCGCGAGGTCGACCGCGTTGAGGCCATCGTCCGCTCGATGACCCCCGCCGAACGCGAGGACGTGTCGATCCTCAACGGCTCGCGTCGTGCGCGTATCGCTCGCGGTTCCGGCACGACTGTCACCGAGGTGAACCAGCTCGTGCAGCGCTTCGAGGCCGCGCGCGAAATGATGGCACAGATGGGCCAGATGGGAGGCGGCGTGCCCGGCATGGGCGCACTGCCCGGTCGCGGTGGCAAGGCCAAGCAGAAGGCCAACGCCCGCAAGGCTCAGGCCCAGCGCGCTCGCATGAAGAAGAGCGCGCGCTCGGGTAACCCCGCGAAGCGCCGCCAGCAGGAACTCGAAGCCATGCTGCCCCCGTCCGAGCGCAGCGCGCCCCAGGGCTCGTCCTTCGGTGTCGCCCAGGAGGCCCCCGCTCCGCGTCCGACGATCGACGATCTGCCGGACGACGTCAAGCGCATGCTTGGCCAGCTCTGAGGCATGGAGTTCTCCGGCCTTGCCCTGTGGGCGGATAGCGCGTCTGAGCGCCCCCAGTGGGTGCATGGCACGTGGCGCGTGGACGGGGGAGTCATCCGCCGTGTGAGCGACGAACCAAGCGCGCCGTCGGTGGGATTTATCGTGCCCGGCATGGCGGATACGCACTGCCACATCGGCTACTCGGACACCGGTTCGGTGGACGAGGCCGAGATGGTGGAGCAGGCTCGGGTGACTCTTGCGAGTGGCGTCACTGTGGTGCGCGACTGCGGCGTGCCGGTCGATAACTCTCCAGCTGCTCGCGCAACCGGGCTCCACCTGATCCGCTGCGGTCGCCACGTTGCGCGCCCGAAGCGCTACATGCGCGACCTGCCGCTTGACGTTGAGAATCAGAACGAGCTGCCCGAGGTACTCGCATCGATGGCGCAGTCCTCCGACGGGTGGGTCAAGATCGTCGGAGACTGGATCGACCGCAGCCGCGGTGCAGACTCCGACCTCATGCCTCTGTGGGACCCTGCCGTCCTGAACGATGCAGTCGCCGCCGTGCACGAGGCCGGGGCGCGGATCGCCGTTCACGCCTTCTCGCATGGAGTCATTGACTCGCTCATCGAGGCCGGCGTCGACGACATCGAGCACGGTAGCGGTATCGATGCGGATCAGGCCAGTGAGATCGCCGCTCGCGGTATCGCGGTGACGCCGACGCTGCGACAGGTTGAGCTCTTCCAGGAGTTTGCGGCTCAGGCGGGGGAGAAGTACCCCGTCTACGCGGCCACCATGCAAGGGATGTACGACACGCGGCGCGAACACTTCCAGATGCTCGTTGACTCCGGCGTCCAGCTCCTGATGGGCACCGACTCGGGTGGCTACCAAGATCACGGAACTATCGCCGGTGAGATCGACCTGTGGCTCCAGTGGGGTGCACCCCGCGACTTCACCATCGACGCAGCTACGTGGGTGAGTCAGCGCTACCTCGGCTACCCCGGCCTCGTCGAGGGAGGCCCAGCCGATTTCCTACTCGTGGACGAAAACCCGAGGGGGAACCCGCTGGCGCTCTCAACGCCCGCGCATGTATTCCTCGACGGAGTGAGCGTGTGGGAGCGTCCTTCCACCTGATGTGCACGCAGTGATCGATTTAACCGATTCGAGCGACGCGGCGCACGTCCCTGACTTGGGACATGGGCGCGAAATATGGCATAATCGCTAGCTGTACCCGGCGGTTCGTAGACCCTCTCACTGCGTGCCGTCGTGTCCCGGTCCAATGCGACCCCTGTGTTTCCCACCTCGGGACGCAAAGGTCCACACCAATCTGAAATGGAGAGACCACTCAAGTGGCAGTTCGAATTCGCCTGAAGCGCGTGGGTAAGATCCACGCCGCCCAGTACCGTGTTGTCGTTGTCGATTCGCGCAAGAAGCGTGACGGCCGCGTCATCGAAGAGGTCGGCTACTACGATCCTCAGCCCAACCCGTCGATCATCCGCATCGACTCCGAGCGCGCCCAGTACTGGCTCGGCGTTGGCGCTCAGCCCTCCGACCAGGTCCGCAACCTGCTGGTCCTGACCGGTGACATCGCCAAGTTCAACGGCAAG
>QWCO01001155.1_pt1 | contig 11887 bp, 8 predicted proteins | sample 1972611 | NCBI WGS metagenome assembly QWCO01 (sample SAMN09866706, study PRJNA288562) | Human oral metagenome isolate term1_saliva, whole genome shotgun sequencing... | reverse complement strand
GAGAATTGAGGAGCACGTCTCGCACCACGAAGACCGTATTTTTTACGTTCTTTCATACGAGGGTCACGAGTTAGTAATCCTGCTGGTTTTAAGTCTTTACGGTATTCTGGGTTTACTTCTAGTAAAGCACGTGCAATTCCGTGACGGATTGCTTGAGCTTGTCCTGTGTATCCTCCACCGTTAACGTTAACTAAAACGTCATAGTTACCTGTAGTAGATGTAACTTCTAAAGGTTGCATTAAGTCTAATACTAATGATTCTAATGGTAAGTATTCACGCATTTCTCTGTTGTTGATAACAACTTTCCCTGTTCCAGGTACTAATCTTACACGTGCTACTGAGCTTTTACGGCGTCCTGTACCGCGATATTCTACTTGTGCCATTTAATTATTTCCTCCTATATTATCCACGTAATTCGTATTTTTCTGGTTTTTGTGCTGCGTGTGGGTGTTCAGCTCCACGGTAAACGTGAAGTTTCATTCCTTGAGCTCTACCTAAAGTATTTTTTGGTAACATACCTTTGATAGATAGTTCTAAAAGTTCTTCTGGATATTTTTCTACCATTAATCCAGCAGTTCTTTCTTTTAACCCACCTGGGTGCATTGTGTGACGACGGTAAATTTTATCAGTTAATTTTTTACCAGTTAACACAATTTTCTCAGCGTTGATAATGATAACATTATCCCCAGTATCGATGTGTGGTGTATAAGTAGGTTTGTGTTTCCCTCTTAAAATTGAAGCTACCTCTGATGATAAGCGACCTAAAGTTTGACCTTCAGCATCGATTACATACCATTTTTTTTCTACAGTTGATGGCTTTGCCATATATGTTTGACGCATGTCTTTTTTCCTCCTAGATGTTGTTTTTAATCTGTCATAACGACTAAGTTTTCCGGGGCTTACTCGTGAAGATATATAAACAATATCATAAGTAATAATACCTTATTTGAAGATAAATGTCAAGATATTTTCTTTACTTTTATATATATTTCTATATCTTTTTTTAGCTCGAAAAATTAAAATTAAGGGCTACTCTAAAATTTAGTAGTTCTGATTCATTTCACCCTTAATCTTTTGTTATTTCTTTTCTTAATTTATACTATTTAATTGTTTCTAATGCGGCTTTTACTCTAGCAGCTACACGTTCTTTACCAAGTAGCTCTAAGCTTGTGTTTAATTCTGGACCATGCATTGATCCTGTTGATGCGATACGGATTGGCATAAATAAGTTTTTACCTTTAACTCCTGTATCTTTTTGAATTGCTTTGATTAAAGCTTTTATATTATCAGCTGTAAATTCTTCTACTTCTGTAACTTTTGTTAAGAAATCTTCGAATACTGTTGCTGTAGTTTCTTGTTTTAAGATTTCCAATTCTTCTTCATCGAATTTAACATCTTCAACGAAGAATTGTTTTGTTAACTCAACGATTTCAGCTCCGTAACTCATTTGTGGTTGGTATAATGAAATTAATTTTTCAAACCATGCTTTGTTAGCTTCTACTTCTTCAGATGTCGCTACACCTTCTTTAATGAAGAATGGTAATGATAAGTCTACGATTCTTTCTAAAGGTTGAGCTTTAATGTACTGGTTGTTAATCCAAGTAAGTTTATTGTTATCGAAGAACGCAGGTGATTTACTTAGACGTTTTTCATCGAATATTTTTACGAATTCTTCTTTAGAGAAGATTTCTTGTTCACCTTCTGGAGACCATCCTAATAAAGCGATGAAGTTAAATAATGCTTCTGGAAGGTATCCTAATTCATCATATTGTTCGATGAATTGGATGATACTTTCATCACGTTTAGATAATTTTTTCTTGTTTTCATTTACGATTAGAGTCATGTGACCAAATCTTGGTGGCTCAAATCCTAATGCTTCATATACTACTAATTGTTTTGGTGTATTTGAAACATGGTCATCTCCACGTAATACGTGAGAAATTTTCATTAAGTAGTCGTCGATAACAACTGCGAAGTTGTATGTTGCTACTCCATCATTTTTAATGATTACGAAATCTCCGAAATCATGCCCTTCGAATGATAGTTCACCTTTAACCATATCATCAAATTTGTATGTTCTGTCTTGAGGAACACGGATACGGATAGCAGGTTTTCTACCTTCTTTTTCAAAAGCTTCTTGCTCTTCTTTTGTTAAGTTAGCGTGTTTCCCACTATAACGTGGTGGTAATCCATTAGCAATTTGCTCTTCTCTTTCAGCTTCTAATTCTTCAGCTGTCATGTAGCATTTATAAGCTTTATCTTCTGCGATAAGTTGATCAGCATATTTTTGATAAATATCGATTCTCTCAGATTGACGGTATGGACCGAATTCTTTTTCTTTTCCAATACCTTCATCATAATCTAAACCTAACCAATTCATGTATTTAAGTTGGCTACGTTCACCTTCTTCTTTGTTACGTTTGAAGTCCGTATCTTCAATTCTTAATACGAAATCTCCACCGTTGTGTTTAGCAAAAAGGTAATTAAATAATGCAGTTCTTGCATTTCCGATATGTAAATTTCCTGTTGGAGATGGTGCATATCTTACTCTTACTTTTGTCATAGTAATCTCCTTTTTATTGTTCATTAAATTCTAATACTAAAATATTATATCACAAACTATATTGATATTTCAACGAAAGTTAAACATTTCAAATAGAATTGACACTTTAATTTTACTATTTCTATGATAAACCTATCGATTAACACTATATTTTAGAAAAATGGTTATATAATAAATGCGAGGATGGAATTTTTCTATGCCCCGGATTTAGTATACAACAAAAAAGAACTAAATAGTATTTTCCTACTACTTAGTTCTCTATATCATTTTTAATTTGTCTTAATTTCCACTGGGCGTTTTAAGTTTTTCTCTATTAATGTTACCATTTCAGCTATACCAGTTTGATTTAAGTGAACTCTATCAGGCTCAAATAAATCTTTACTACTATTTGCCACTGAATACCAGTCAATAATTTTTACATTTGAATGTTTTTCTTGTGTTTCTTTTAGTGCTGCATTTACTGTTTTTTCCCAAGCTCTTGGTACTTTTATGTTAACAAAGTAAATATCAGCTTTATCAAACTCTTTTACTAATTCTTCAATTTGACTTTCTGTAAATGGACCATTAGTTCCTAATTGGAAGATTATCGCTGAATTTTCATTATTGTATTTAGAATAGCTTTTCGCCTCTTCTACTGCTACATATAATTGACGACCAATTTTACCATCAATTACGGCTCCCGGGTATAGTCCTTGGAATTTTTCTCCAATGTCTACTGTTAATGAATCACCCATAACTAGTACTGAACTATATTTTTTATCAGAATTTTTTTTATCTTCTTTATTGTCTTTGTTGTCTTTGTTATCTTTGTTAGAATCACTAGATTTTTCTTGGTTACTATCTTTATTGTTTCCGTTATTTACAAACTGAGTTTCTTTATTACTTTCCATTTCTTTTACAAAAGCTGTAGAAATAAATGGAACACTTTTTCCAAAAATACCCATTAAGAATAATACTGAAACTAATCCAACAATACCTGCATAGACTTTTCTAGATTTTCCAGGACGTTTTTTCAATTTTTTGAATATAACATTTATATAGTTTTTAAATCCTAATTTTCTAATTGGAGTTTCAACAAATACATAGCTCACTATTGCTACAGCAAATGTTAATACTATTCTTAAAATTACAAAGAATATATTTGGATTACCAATCTCTGATACCGGTGTCGTTAATACTAATACTGGGAAATGCCATAAGTATAAACTGTATGATATCTTACCAATAAACACTACAGGTTTGAATGATAATAATCTTGACATTAATGTATGTTGTTTCCCACTACTTATTATAACTATCAACCCTAATATAGCTACTAATAGGAATCCACCTCTATATAGTAATGTGTTATACTCAGATGTATAAATCATTACTGTTATTAAAGTAGCAATAGACACTAGTGAAACCACGCTGTATAACATGTTCTGTTGCGGAGTTACCTTAGCATGTAATCTCTCCATAGGATATAAGATTGCTCCTACAACTCCTACAAGTAGAGAAAATGCTCGAGTATCAGTACCGAAATATATTCTACTGATATTGTTTATATCAAATAAAAGAATATGAGCTATTAATGATACTAATATTAATCCTAGAACAACATATAAAAAATTCTTATTTAATTTATAAGTTCCGTCTTTTGATTTTTTCTTTCTATTAACTAATAAGAATAGCAATGGGAAAATCATATAAAATTGCTCTTCTATTGCTAAAGACCAAAGATGTTTGAACGGGCTTTGCGCACCGAAGCTATCAAAATAATCTAGTTTATGAAAAATATACCACCAGTTACTAGAATATATATAACCAAATATAGCATCAAGGTGACTCTTACGAAGAAGTACTTCATTGAAAAGTACCATTACTACTAATCCAACTGTTATCATAAAGTAAACAGCTGGTAACAGACGTCTAGCCCTTCTTATATAGAAATTATATAAATTTAAGCTACCAGTCTTTCTATATTCTTTAATAATTAATGAACTAATTAAATATCCCGATAAAACAAAAAATAGATCTACCCCTAAAAATCCACCCGGTAGGTAATTTACATCAACGTGATAAATAATAACTGCTAATACAGCCAATGCCCTCAAGCTATCTATACTTGGAAGGTATTTTGATTTGTTATTACTCATTTTTACCTCCTTTAATCTTTAAACATCGCTAGTGCAACACGTCCTCGTTCTTTGTCTATGTCTATTACATAAACATCAACAATTTGTCCTACACTCAGTACGTCTAATGGATTTTTAATATAATTTTTACTAATTTTTGAAATGTGTACCATCGCATCTTGTTTTAAACCAATGTCAATAAATGCTCCAAACTGTGTAATATTTCTAACAGTACCCGCTAATTTAACACCAATCTGAAGATCATCTATAGTTAGAATATCAGATTTTAACAATGGCTTAGCGAATGATTCACGTTCATCTCGCAGAGGTTGTTTCAAATCTTTAATTATATCTTCTAACGTTTCAAGACCGACACCAATTTTTTCTGCTAGAACTTTTTTCTCTACACCATCTATTATAGTAGCAAACTCTTCTGTTCCTACTTCTTTAGTTGATAGTTTCAGCTCTTTTAATAAATTCTCTGCTGCTTTATAACTTTCTGGGTGAATACCTGTAGCATCGAAAATATTTTTACTATCGGGTATTCTAAAGAATCCTACACATTGCTCGAATGTTTTTTTACCAAGTCTTGGTACTTTGGCTATTTCTTTAATAGTTTCTATTTTTCCATTTTCTTGACGGTACGCTACTATATTTTTAGCGATTTGTTTATTAACACCTGAAACATATGATAGTAGTGAAACAGATGCGGTATTAACATTTACCCCTACTTTGTTAACCGCAGTTTCTACTACGAAAGTAAGCTCTTTTTCTAAAAACTTAGGAGTAATATCGTGTTGGTATTGTCCTACACCGATTGATTTAGGATCAATTTTTACAAGTTCACTTAATGGATCTTGAATACGACGTGCTATAGATACAGCACTTCTTTCTTCTACATTAAAATCTGGGAATTCTTCACGTGCTACCTCACTAGCCGAGTACACACTCGCTCCCGCTTCATTTACGATAACATAGTCAATTTTTAATCCTGCTTCTTTTAAATTATCTACAACAAATTTCTCAGTTTCACGAGATGCAGTACCATTACCGATAGCTATTAAATTAATATTGTGTTTATTAATAAATTTAACTAAATCTTTTTTGGATTTTTCTTGCTTATCTGCTGAAGCTGGTTTATGCGGATAGATGACCATTTTATCTATAAAGTTACCATATTCATCAACAATTGCCATCTTACAACCTGTTCTAAATGCAGGGTCAATACCTAAAACTTTTTTGTTTTTAAGAGGACTTTGCATTAATAGTTGTTTTAAGTTTTCTGAGAAGATAACAACAGAATCTTCCTCAGCTTTTTTCGTTAAATCACTACGAATTTCTCTTTCAATTGATGGATAAATTAATCTCTTCATACTATCAGCGATACATTCTAGTAGTAAGTTGCTAATCGCTGTTTGACGATTCTTTGTTAAACCACGTAGTATATAATTGTGTAGTCTATCTTTATCATTTTCGATACTTACACGAATTATTCCTTCTTTTTCGGCTCTATTTAGAGCAAGAATTCTATGTGAAGCAATTTTTGAAATTTGTTCTCCAAACTCATAGTAGTTTTTATAGGTAGCATTTTCGTCTTTTTCTTCTCCACCTTTTTTGAGTACTGAAGTAATTTGTCCGAATTTTCTAGTATTTTCTAGTACATATTCACGATATTTTGCACTATCAGAAATATTTTCTGCGATAATATCTAATGCATAGTTAATTGCTTCTTCAGCCGTATTAACCTCTTTTTCAGCATTTATATACTTAGCAGCTTCTTTATTCAAATCTTCTAAAGATTTTGGAAGTTTCAGAATATAATTGGCTAGTTTCTCTAATCCTTTTTCTTTAGCTATCGTGGCCTTAGTACGTTTTTTCTCTTTAAAAGGACGATATAAATCTTCTACCCTTTGTAATTTTTCTTGAGCTAAAATATCTTTTTTTAGTTCATCAGTAAGTAGACCTTTTTCTGAAATTAATCTAATTACTTCTTCTTTTCTTTCTTCAAGTGATTTTAGATAATTAAATTCATCTTGAATTTGTTTAATAGCAACTTCATCTAGAGAATTTGTTAATTCTTTTCTATACCTTGCGATAAAAGCAATTGTATTACCCTCTTCTAATAAGTTTAATACATTGACTACATACTTATCTTGTATTTTTAACTTAGTTGCTAAGTTTTTTGTAATTTTCTCGTACATATTATAACTCCATTTTATTTTTTATAATAAACTCTTGGAACACGTTTATTTATACAACAGAATATTTCATAACTTATTGTATCTTGATATGCAGCAAAATCATCGACTGATATTTTTTGGCCATTATTCTCTCCAAAAATTAGAACATCGTCTCCTACTCTTATATTTTCACTACAACGTACCATAAGTTGATCCATACAAACACGTCCTACTATCTCACAGTCTTCTGATCCCACTTTAATCTTGAACCCTTGAGCACGCCTTAAAATACCGTCAGCATAACCGATAGGAACTGTTGCGATATATTCATCCTCTTTAGCTTCATAACTAATACCATATCCTAATTTTTCACCTTTTAAAAATTTCTTAACATGTGTTATCTTACTTACTAACGAAACTACTGGATCTAAATTAATTTTATCTAATTTTTCAATGTTTTCACTAGGATAACATCCATAAAGTGAAATCCCTAGTCTAGTCATATTATACTGATCTTGTCTATCACTATATTTTACTGTACTAGCTGAATTTCCAATATGAATGTATTTTGGTTTATGCGTAAATAGCTTTATTCTTTCATCGAAGTTTTTAGTTTGATAATCATCATAATTATTATCACTACCATCAGCATTAGAATAATGCGAGAAGATACCTTCAAAATCGATTTTTTCAGATGAAAGTAGTTTATCAATCTTAACTAATTCTTCTTTATCAGAAGTACCGATACGTCCCATTCCCGTTTCAATCTTAACATGAATTTTTAATTTCCCTTTGATAGTCTCCATCTCTTCTAGACATTTTTCTAACCATGCTTTAGATGGACATGTTAATGATACATTATTTTCTACAGCATATTTTACATTTTGGGGATTTGTTACTCCTAATACAAGAACCATACTATCAAAAATTACATCTTTTAATTCCAATGCTTCTTCTAATGTAGCAGTAGCAAAATGTCTGACACCATTTTTATATAAATGATCTGCTATTACTCTTGCGCCTAATCCATAAGAATCAGCTTTTACTATTGCTATACCAGTTTTTTTATTATTAAGTGATGTTAGCTTATTATAATTATTAAGTAATGCATCTAAGTCTACTCTTAATTCTGTTGGCCTATCATTAATCATTATTCGTATCCCCCTTCTCTAAAATAACAAATGCCACAACCGTTGTATCAGTATGGCTTATCGTTAAATGTGTTATAAAGTCTTTGTATTCAATATAAGGCTTCCCTCTATAATCTTTTTTTACTTCTACATCATGAAAAGAAAAATCTTTAGAAATCCCAACTCCTAAAGCTTTTGAAGTAGCCTCCTTTACAGCGAAGCGTCCAGCTAAAAACTCCATTTTTCTTCTGTGATTTGTTATTTTGTAAAATTCATTTAATTCATTTTCTGTATATAATTTTTCAAGTCGTTTTTTATCATCTACATATTTTTCAAAGCGATGAATATCGACGATATCACAACCGATTCCGTAAATCATTTTTTACCTCTTCATTATATAGTCTTACAATATTATATCACTAATATAGATATTATGAAAGAAATATTAGCTTGTTATTCAGCTTTATTATTTACATAAGTTTAGCACTCTGTTAAAACACTCTTCCGTGTAATTAAATTAATCGTTTAATGCATATTTTGTAAAATATTGCACCAATTTAACAAAAAAAGATTGCCAATTTTTATTGACAATCTTATAATTATTAATTTCTATTATTACTATTTAGTAATATGAAGACGAATCTTAACATCTCCATTAAAGCTACAACTGCTGCTGCAACATAAGTTAAAGCCGCTGCTGTTAGAACTTTACGACAATGTCTGTGTTCTTGATCGTCTACAATGTTTAAGTCAACCACTTGTTCTAATGCTCGTTTTGAAGCATCGAACTCAACTGGTAATGTTACTACTTGGAATAGTACTGCAAATAGCATGAATCCTACTCCAACCCAAGCAACAGTATAACCGAATTGACCAATTAATCCTGTTAATAAGAATCCTACCATAATAAGAATAGTTGATAGGTTTCCTCCAAGATTAGCTAACGGTACTAATGAGTGTCTCCATCTCATTGGTTTATAGTCTGCTACTTTATCTTGAATTACGTGACCGATTTCGTGAGCTGCGATCGCTACAGAAGCAACTGTTGGTTGATCATGAACAATAGGTGAAAGTACTACAATGTTATTAGTTGGATCATAGTGGTCTGATAACTCAACTTCACCTCTTACTACTCTAACACCTGTTATTCCATTTGCTTGCATTATAATTTCTGCAACTTCTTTTCCAGTTAATCCTGATTTTGTTCTTACTTTTTTATATCTTTCGTATGTTCTTTTTACTTTAAATTGAGCCCATAAAGGAATCAGCATAATTAGTAAAAAGTAAAGTATATAACTTCCTGACATTCCATAATATCCTAATGGCATATAGATTACCTCCTAATTAGTAAAGTATATAAGAAGAATTATATCACGTTCTAAAGTTATTTTCTAGTATTTTGACTAAATTTTACCATTGTTAATTCATATTATTATTTTTCATTAATTTTTATTAGGTTTTCACTGTTTTTTCAATACATTGCCTAATTTATACTTTAATTTTCAACATAAAAATACGACCTAAAAGCTAAATCACTTCTAGATCGTACTATAAATTTAAATTCTTACTATTAGTTTCTTTGTCTTGCTATTAGTTTTATTGGTGTTCCTTCAAAATTGAAAGAATCACGGATTCTATTTTCTAAAAATCTCTCATAAGAGAAGTGCATAAGTTCTGGATAATTCACGAAAAACACGAATGTCGGTGGATTAATAGCAACTTGTGATGCATAGAAAATGTTAAGTCTCTTACCTTTATCTTGAGGTGTTGGATTCATAGAAACAGCATCAACAACGATTTCATTAAGTGTTGAACTTTGAACACGACGTTGTCTATTTTCATATGATTCTTTAATTAATGGGAAGATGTTAAATACACGTTGTTTTGTTTTGGCTGAAACATAGATAATTTTAGCATAATCTAAGTAAGCAAAACTATCACGAATTTTTTCATCAAATTCTTTCATAGTCTTATCATCTTTTGCAATTGCATCCCACTTGTTAACGACGATTATTACACCTTTTCCAGATTCGTGTGCATATCCTGCAACTTTCTTATCTTGTTCAATAATACCTTCCTCAGCATTAAGTACAACTAAGACGACATCTGAACGTTCGATAGCTTTTAGAGATCGAAGTACTGAATACTTCGTAGTACCAGCGATATCAGATGCAATTACACGTTCTTCACCTAAAATCGTATTAATTAAACTAGATTTACCTACATTAGGACGACCGATAAGAGAGAATCTAATTTTGTCATCTTCTTCCTCTTCTTCTAATACTTTAAAGTTTTTACAAACTTCATCAAGTAAATCACCGATACCTAGTCCATGAGATCCAGAAATTGGGAATGGATCACCGAAGCCTAATGAATAGAAATCATAAATCATATGATTCATATCAAAGTTATCAATTTTATTTACTGCTAGTACAACTGGTTTATCTGTTTTATAAAGTAATCTAGCAACTTCTTCATCATCACTAGTTACTCCATCACGACCATTTGTTAAGAAAATAATAACATCTGCTTCGTCGATTGCTAGTTCAGCTTGTGCTCTGATTTGTTTTTGGAAAGGAGTATCTTCTAATTCAATTCCTCCAGTATCTATCATAAAGAATGAGTAATTTAACCATTCTGCTTTTGAGTATATTCTATCACGAGTAACACCTGCTACGTCTTCTACAATAGATAATCTATCACCAATAATTTTATTGAAAATTGTAGATTTACCGACGTTTGGTCTACCTATTATCGCAACTGTTGGTTTTGCCATGTTTTTACCTCCATATCTTTAAATATTTTTAGCTAAAATAGCAAAGTTCGTTAGTTAAAATCTATATTTCGACTAAACTTTACTATTCATTTCTACCTAAAAAATAAAAGCAATAGACAAGCTTATCTACTGCCTTTATTTCCTTATTTTTTCAAATTAAAGTTCGATATCTTTAAATTTGTCCCCTAGATTGAATGAAGTATCTTCATCTTTTAAGTAAGAAGTATCATATTCAGCTTCTTCCTTAACTTCTTCTTTAACTGGTTTTTCTAAAAGTTCTTTAATTGATAAAGATAATCTTTCGTTTTCGAAATCAAATTCTAAAACTTTTACATTTACTTTATCACCTTTTTTAAGAACGTCTTCTACGTTTGTAACTCTTTCGTGAGAAATTTGAGAAATGTGAACTAATCCTTCAACATCTGGTAATACTTCAACAAATGCTCCAAATGCAGTTGTGTTACGAACAACACCTTCTAATACATCTCCAGCTTTAATTGTAGCACGAGCTACTTCCCATTGTGTTGGTAATAAAGTTTTAGCTGAAAGTGAAACTTTTTCATTTTCTTTATCTACAGCGATAACTGCAACTTTAACAGTATCTCCTACTGATAATACATCAGCAACTTTCTCTACACGAGCGTGAGAGATTTCTGAGATGTGTAATAATCCATCAACTTCACCGATGTTAACGAATGCTCCAAAGTCAGTAATACGACTAACTCTACCTTCAATTACATCACCTTCATTAATGTTTCCGTATACTTCAGCTAGTTTTTTAGCTTTTTCTTCTTCTAAAATTACACGTCTGTTTAAGATAATTTTATTTTTAGATTTATCTACTTCTTCAATTTTGAATGTATATTCATTTCCTACAAATTTAGATAAGTCTTTTCTGAATTTAGTGTCAATATATGAACCTGGGATAAATGCACGTAATCCTTCTACGTCAGCTAATAATCCACCTTTAGTTTGTCCAGAAACTGTTGCTTGAATTAATTCTCCGTTTTCGAATTTTTCAATAATTCCAGCCCATGATAATTCCATTAATTTTTTATATTCAGCATTTTCTAAAATTTTGTGTGATAAGTAGATTACACCAGGTACATCTTCTGATCTTT
>QWCO01001033.1_pt1 | contig 11905 bp, 6 predicted proteins | sample 1972611 | NCBI WGS metagenome assembly QWCO01 (sample SAMN09866706, study PRJNA288562) | Human oral metagenome isolate term1_saliva, whole genome shotgun sequencing... | reverse complement strand
ACAAAAAGGGAGGTTGCGCTCAAAAGCTTTGTTTAAAATCTTCTTCCCCCAGCGAAAAAGTATATATTTTCTTAAAACAAAACACCTCTTCTTAACTTAGAATATCGTTATATAATCTTTATTAGATATTAGTAAGGGACTTCCAAGTCATTGAACATTAAATAGTTACACGACTAATCGACGACAAATTAGTAAGTTAGCGACGACAGATTAGTAAGTAGGTTGCGACAGATTAGTAACTATGGTGCGACACTTTAGTAGCTAATAGGGTGGGGTAGTCGACAACTTAGGAGGTTAGGTGCGACGAATAGGGAAGGAATAAGCTGTTATTGTGAATAATTCTTACAAATTAGTGTTAGATAAGACGAAATAGCGAATGTTTCTATGATTAATGATGCTAAAGCTTTATAAAAATATGATATTTTTAAGTTGTCTTATAAATGGTAATTAATATCGTAATACATTATATTATAGATTATTATGACTTTGTGCTAAATAGTACGAGACAAAAAGGGAGGATTTGGTGTACTATGCTCTCTTGTATTTACCGACAAAATAGTAAGTTTTTGAAAATAATTTACATAAAGGCGTGGTTTGAGATCATTGAAGACATAATGAACAGCAGGTACAGAAAGATAGTAACAGAAGGACAGAGGCTTAGTAGGAGTGGGGACGACATGATGAGCAGCAGGTATAGCGAGATAGTAACATATGAACAGGAAACGTGGTAAAGGGTAACGAGAGTGGTCTTTTGTAATTATAAAGTCATGCTCTGTTTGGTAAAGGGGCTTTATAGCGTTTCAATTAAGCCATACTTGACGTGTAAAAGATGCCCTTTAAGACCCTTACTAACGCCTTTTTGAAGTCTAATTAAGTACCTTTTCTTGCACTACTTTATAACTAACTGATTTTCTGTTAATTGCAAACTTGCTTTTTACACGTGTTTTTGCCTTAATTTATAGATGTTTTCTTTGAAATTATGTAATGATTTTTCAAACCCTCGTTGATATATTTGAGTCATTTAAATGAAAAGTTTTCTGTCCCTGAAGGTAGGGAAAATGACTTGTTGACTGTCTTGGGCTATATTCCTGTTTTATGTCTTTTCCACTTACCTTTTCTTTCCACTTTGTCTTCATGCTACTTTCTCTTGCTTTCAAGGAGCTTAGAATAGTTTATTCTTCTATAAAATTTCAAAGAAACCATTATAGTTTTAAAAAAGAAAGTTTTTGTATCTTTGCAATCAACTTAAAATATAAACTAACTTTTGAAATATATTTTATAAAGACCTATGGATACAGAATCAATCTTAAAGTTTAAAAAGGTTTTAGAGTACTTTGTTGCACATTTAAATTATATGCAGTCTGGTAAATCTCAGGACATTACTGGATATGCTCAATATATTAAACCTTATGAGGATAAGGGAAACTTTGCACAGGCAGGACAAGGTTATAATGGTGGGAAAATCCAAAACCAGATTAAAGACTGGGAAATGATAGATGGTGAGAAGCTATGCGTTAATGTTCAACCTAATTTTGGTTCTTACGATTCAAAAAAATGCTATTTGAACTGGATACGAACTGGTATTAATATTTTTGCCGAATGGGGTGACAATCAGATTAGTGAGGTTAGTATAGGTTTTTCATACTGGTGGAAGGAGCCTAAAGACTTTAAGGTTGTTAAGACTAAATCGCTTGATAAGCTTGGTCTGTATGACAATAGTGACCAGCCAAATAGTGAACTCATTAAATTCTACGATTATTTTATGAATGAAATAAAGGAGTTTCACCGAGGGACAAGCGAATACTATAAAGCAGTTTCTAAGTATTATCGTGATAAAGAAAACAAAACAAAGCTTCTCAAGAATAACGACATTATAAACACAATCCTTGCGAATAGAAATGTTATTTTTACAGGTGCTCCCGGTACTGGTAAGACCTATTGGACAAAAGAATTGGCTGCTCAGATTATACTTAATGATATTTATGATGAAAGAGATCCAGCACAGAAGAGTATAATGGATGAGCAGTATGATTTTGTACAGTTCCATCCTTCTTATGACTATACGGACTTCGTGGAAGGCTTACGTCCTGTAGATGACGGAAAAGGAAACATCTCCTTCAGGCGTGAGGACGGCATTTTTATGGATTTTTGCAGAAAGGCTTTAAAGGCATATAACGAGGTGGAGGATAAACAAGATGCGCCAAAGTATGTCTTTGTCATTGATGAGATTAATCGAGGTGAGCTTTCAAAGATTTTCGGAGAGCTTTTCTTTAGCATTGACCCTGGCTACAGAGGAGTAAAAGGAAAGGTCAAAACACAATACCATAACCTGTGGAAGAATTCAGTAGATGAGATACAGAAGAGGTTCGGCGACACGGATTTCTTCTATATTCCAGAGAATGTCTATATTATTGGTACGATGAACGATATTGACCGCAGTGTAGAATGTATGGATTTCGCTATGCGCCGTCGCTTTGCTTTCAAGGAGGTGTTAGCTTCTGACCGTCTTAATATGATTCGTAATGATAAAACTCTTGGTAAGGTATCTGATGAAATCATAAAGCGATTGGAAAATCTGAATCTATGTATTCTCTCTATCCAAGGGCTTTCAAGTGCCTATCAGATTGGTCCAGCTTATTTCTTAAAACTGAAGAACTATCTGAAAGACGATAATTCAATTGCTCCCGAATCTTGGGAGAGCCTGTGGAAAAACCATATTCATGGTTTGTTGTTCGAGTATCTTCGTGGCTTCCCTGATGCACAAGAAAGTCTGAATCAGCTTTATGAGGCTTTTCAACTGAAGAGTACATACAGTCAAGTTAATGGTAAGGTAATAAAGTCATAAAAGTGGATAACGATGGGTAGGATTATTCATCTTACAGATAACAACATAGAGGGTTCCTATATTGATGATGGGGTACTTGATATTCTGAAGATTGCCAATATCGGCAAGCTACGAGACAATCCTGACCTTTTGGTTTTCCCTTATTCGCTTGCAGAATCGAACGATAGTATCGGTGATTTACCAATATTGAACACGACTCATCATAACTATGACAAAGAAGGGAAATGCCTTTCACTAAAGGTACATACAGGAAACCTTATGGGTTTTATCGGGATGAATGAGACTTCTGTCAGCATTCATTCCAGATTTACCCATAAGAATAAACAAGGCGTTGCTGACGACGAAGGAAAAGACTTCTTCCTTTACTATATGCTTCAGAAGGTATTATCAATCAACTTGTTAGACCTTAAACACACGACAAATCAGGAAGATAAAGCACTTGACTTCTTGCTCTTTCTGTTTCCTGTTCTGCTGAAAAAGGCTTTGTCACAAGGGCTATATAAGGAATATCAACACAGATATTATGATGATGCCAAAGTGAAAGGAACCGTTGATATTTCGCGCTTTATCAGAAATGATATCCCCTTCAAGGGGCGTGTTAGCTATAAGCTACGTGAACATAGTTATGACAACTCTGTTACGCAGCTTATCAGACATACAATAGAGTATATAAAGCAAAATCCTATCGGTGCTGAAATTTTAAGAAACGACCAAGAAACAATAGATAATGTTGCCCAAATCGTTATGGTAACACCAAGCTATGACTGGCATAACAGAGAGCGTGTCTTAAATGAGAATAGGAAACCAAAGGTTCATCCGTATTTCCTAAATTATCAGATGCTTCAGCAGTTGTGTATAAGAATTTTAAAGCATGAGTCACTCAAGTATGGCAGAAGTGAAGACAAGGTATACGGAATACTGTTTGATGCAGCTTGGCTATGGGAAGAATATCTGAATACCATACTTTCTAAGATAGGATTCACACATCCGAGAAACAAGGAAGGAAAGGGAGGTGTAAGAATGTTTGCTAATCCAACAGATGAGGACAGTTTTGATAACAATGGCAGGCGTATCTATCCTGACTTTTATCGTGAAGACTATATTTTAGATGCCAAGTATAAGCATTTAAATGGGAGTGCAGGGCGTGAGGACCTTTATCAGGTTGTGTCGTATATGTATTGTATGGACAAGCCTTATGGTGGTTATGTCTATCCTGATGACTCTGGTCAGAAAGCAACAATCTTCAAACTTGCGGGTAAGGGACTTGAATATAAGGGAGATACGGGTGGTATTCTGTCTGTCATTCCGTTTAAGATACCTCAAAAAGCTGATAACTGGAAGGATTTCCTCCAAGGAATAAATCAGTCAGAGAGCAAGTTGAAAGATACACTAACCTCCAGATAATATCAGGGCGTAAGTACCTTTTTGACTTATATCTGTTCATTTAGCTTTCTGTACCTTCTTGCTTCTCAACAGACTAAGTATCAGGTTCAGATAGGTGACAATAGGTGGGTGATGATTCCAACGACAACAAAAGACAAGGTAAGGGTGCTTAAGGTTATATCCGCAATGCTACATATTAAAATCGAGGTGACTTGCCTTTGAATTTTGTTGTTTGAGCTCTATGTTTTGACGTAGTCATAAGAACAAGTTGTTTGTAGAGAAAGATAGAAGGTTGTTCTGTCAATAATCGGATATATGCCTGAACAGCTTATCGCCCAGTCAACTAACATTTAGGTAATGATACAAAAGAAATAAGAGGAAAGGAAAATCTTTTTTATAACATTAAAGATTCATTTATCTTCGTGTTATTCATTAAAAGTTTTTAACTTTGTACCACCTTACGCAACTAACTTATACGATGGGGAAAAGAGAAAGAAAGTGGCAGCGTTACTAAGAAACGTTTGAAGATGCGAGGTGTTTATTAGTATGTTCAGCTAAAGAACTTGACATGTTTCTTACACCTACAATACTTTTGTTTGCAACTGCAAGCAATGCGACTTTGTTGTTATCTTCTAAGTAGCTAAGTAGTAAATTTACTTTATGTGTACCACAAAAATAAATAGAAAGATGCATAATAACCTGATAGATAATTCTTCTGATTCACTCTCTATGCAAACCTACATCAAGAGATGTATTTTGGCAGAGGGTATTGATAAAATACAGATTGCAACTGGGTATTGGGACATACCTGGTATGGCGCTTGTTCTCAGCGAACTTACAAGTTTTTTGGAACGTGATGGGACATCGCTTGAACTTCTTATAGGTAAAGACCCTTATGTTTATACTTCGTTACTTGCAAACCCAAAGTATAAGGACGCAAGTTTTCCCCATGATTTTATACGGACTGACATACACGACCTTGAAATAATAGATAAGTATAAGAGTGTTATCAATCTGTTGCTCCAGTATTGTGGGAATGGTAAAATGCAGATACGCCTCTATTCTAAAAATGCTAAAGGTGAAGAAGAATTTTTACATTCTAAATGTTATATTTTCTCTTGCCCTACTTTCTCTTACGGTATCATTGGCAGTTCTAACTTTACGAAGAAAGGATTATTGGGAAATGCCGAATTGAATTATCTTGAGACCGATTCCACACGTATTACAGCTCGACCCACACATGGATCAAATTCGAAAGGACATATTTGTTGGTTTGAAGAGAAGTGGGAATGCTCAGAAGACTGGACACAGGAGTTCTTGGAGCAGGTTATCAAGAAGTCGCCTATCTACATTGATATACAAAAAAATGCTGTTCAAGAGTTTACCCCCTATGAGCAGTATATTAAGTTATTGCAAATTCAGTTTGGGGATGTTGTAGACGCATCGCTCGGACAACAGATAGAAGCCTATTTACCATCAAAGATTCATAAACTGAAGTATCAGATAGAAGCCGTCAAGCGATGTCTTGGCATTATGCGCGAACATGGTGGTTTTATGTTGGCTGACGTGGTAGGACTTGGTAAGACAATTATTGGAACGCTTATTATCAAGCGTTTTCTTTCCGTACCAGAAGATGATGGTCGAGAACGTAAGGTTTTGGTCATTACCCCTCCTGCCATTCAGTCGGGCTGGAAGAAAACTATTACCATGTTCGATAAAGACTCTAACGAGAAGATTGCACCCTACATTGACTTTATCACAACAGGACGAATCGGAAATGTAACCGAAGATGAAAGCTGGGAAGATGACGATGATGACAGTGCTGATACTGGGGAGTTTGAAGGAATGCTTCAAGATAAGGATTATGGACTCATTATTATTGATGAGAGTCATAAGTTCCGTAACAGCAACACACTGATGTATCAGTCGCTTGACCAACTGATACAGAAGATTGGCTCTAATACAGGCACATACCCCTATATTGGACTTCTGTCTGCCACACCGCAAAATAATCGTCCGAATGATTTGAAGAATCAAATTTACCTCTTTGAGCGCAACCATAATGATAGTACGCTAAAGAAGGCTGAAGGAGGAAATATAGAAAAGTTCTTTGCCGACATAAATAGAGAGTATGACCTCCTTATTAGTAAGCCGAAAGTAGACAAGGAAACAGGGCTACTTATCCATGACATTCCAACTGACGAACGCCGGGTGCGGCTCAATACTGTCTCAAAGAAAATACGTGATTGCATTCTAATTGATATCCTTGAGCGCAGAACAAGAACTGACGTTAAAGAATATTACGGCGACGATATGAAGGCAGAAGGGCTGATCTTTCCTGAGATTGTTGGACCAAATAATCTTGAATATGTTATGGATGACGAGTTGGCTCAGCTCTTCTCTGACACAATGACGATTATTGCTCCTACGGAAGTAGAAAAGTTACAGACAGACGAGTGGCTGAAATATTTCCGTTATCGTGCTATTGAATACTTTACCAATCCTGCAAACGAAAAGAAACATACGGGTCGTGGCAATCGTGGTGTGAGTGATGTGGCTAAACAGCTTTCCACCATAATGCAGAATCTTCTTGTGAAACGTCTTGAAAGTTCGTTCTCGGCTTTTACGCAATCTCTATTGAACTTGCGCTATTACACTGAGAACATGATTAAGATGTGGGAGAATGATACTATCTTTGTATGTCCACAAATTGACGTAAACAAAGAACTTGACTACGAGGCAAAGACTAAAAAACGAGGAAAGAAAGTATCTTTTAGCGATTGTGTAGAAGATATCAGAGGTAAGATAAAGAAACTTACGGAACAAGGACGCAACGAGAAAGGACAAAATGCTGAATATATGCGTAAGGACTTTAAAGAGGAATACTATATCCAACTGAAAGAGGACTTCCGACTCATTTCTAACCTCTATGACCGATGGGCACGTAATTCACAGGATCCAAAGTTTGATGCTTTTAAAGAAAATATCAAGCCTGAACTGTTCAATCCTCAAAAGAATACGTCAGGGAAGTTGATTATCTTCTCGGAGGCAATAGATACGGTTGAAACGCTTGCAAGAGCTGTTAGAGCAAAGGGCTACAAAGTTCTTGCCATTACTGCTGCTAACCGTGATGAACTGGAACATACGATTGAGGAAAATTTTGATGCCAATTATGATGGTGAGTGGAAGGATGACTATGATGTTCTTATTACGACAGAAGTTTTAGCTGAAGGCGTAAACCTCCATCGTGCCAATGTTATTCTGAACTATGATACGCCATGGAACTCCACTCGCTTAATGCAGCGTATTGGACGTGTAAACCGTATTGGCAGTAAAGAACCATTTGTTTATGTGTATAACTTTATGCCAAGTGCTGAGGGTGATGCTCAAATACAGCTGGTTCGCAAAGCACACACTAAGTTACAATCATTCCATATACTCTTTGGTGAGGATAGTAAGATTTTCTCGGAAGAGGAAACGGTTGTGCATCATGAACTTGTTGAAGCTATTAATGGTGAGGAGTCACCCTTGCAGAAGTATATCTTTGAATTAAAACAATACAAGAAGGCGCATCATGAACGCTATCTGCAGATTGAGCAAGCTAAGGATGAATGGGAGATAGCACAGGCTACAAATGGCACAGCATACTTTGTTGTGAAAGCTCCTCGCTCTGCACGGTTGGCCATCAGAATACGTAAAGAGGAAGATGGACGAAAGGGTGCTCAGATAATCTCCTTACTTGAGTTGCTTGAGGAAATGCGAGTAGATGAGCATGCTAAGCGCATACCATTGCCTGATAACTGGCAGCAACTCTCGAATGAAGCCTTAAAGGCGTATAGTCAATATTTCATCCGTATTAAAAGATCAAGGGCAGGAGATAAACGTACACTGGCACAGGGATTCATTGTAAAACTCTATGAAAATGACATTATCTCAGCAAAGTCAAAGAGACTTTTGGAGAGTGCACGAAAACTTGTTGACAAAGGAAACTTCGATGTCATTAAAAAGATGTTGGCGATAAAGCAAGAATTAGAAAATCGTAACCAAAACCTTTTTGCCATCAATCAACAGGACATTGATGAGATTCTGGAGCGTGAGATTGCTAAGCTCGTTGATCAGGTTGAAAAGAGACAGGGCGTAGCATCTATTGTTTTAGGAACCATCAAGTAAAATATTAAAGACAAAGTTATGAATATGGAAACACTAAGTATAGAGACATTAAAGGGATATTTAAGCAGTCAGTATAAGGGCTGGAGTTCATTCGTCAATAATATTATTTTCCCCATTTTTGGTGAAGATAAATTTGAATCTCTTTCTGAGACAGAACTCTTGGAAAATAATCCTGAAGAAAAGCCTTTGGCTGAAGCAACAGGAATATGTAGTATCAAGCAAGTGGGACAGATAGACATAGGAGTGCAACCACTACAGATATTCGATGTCACGGTTAGTGATCGTGTAATGATGGAGCGAAACCGCGTAAACATTCAACGCCTTATCCGTAAGGTCATGGAGAATTATTCCAGTGCCTTTATGCTCTTTCACTATGAGAACGATACTCGTTGGGATTGGCGCTTCACTTTTTGCCATAAGAAAGGTAGTCAGAAGGAAGTCACAGACAGTAAGCGATACACATTCTTGTTAGGTCCTGGACAATCTTGTCGTACTGCAGCAAATAACTTTAATAAACTATATGAGAACAGAGACACATTGGATATGTCGAAAATTGAGGAAGCGTTCTCTGTTGAGGCTCTTACCAATGAATTCTTTGGCAAATATAAAGAAGAATACGATAAGTTCGTAGAATACATTACAGGTAAACGCTATGTGAAAAAGGGCAATAAATATGTAGAGGCTATTATCCATGAGCCCCATCCTACTTTATATCCCTGTTTCAGCAACAACGACAAACTTGTACGTGATTATGTAAAGAAAATGTTAGGTCGTATCGTATTCTTGCATTTCCTCCAAAAAAAGGGATGGCTTGGTGTTCCATATAACGAGGAATGGGGTAGTGGCGACCGAAACTTTATGTTGAATCTCTTCAAGAAAGCAACAGAAAAACAAAAGGAGAATTTTTTAGACGAAGTGTTAGAGGGACTATTTGCGGAAGGATTAGATTGTAATCGTGCAGATAAAAGTGACCTCTATGACACAAAAGTTGAAGGGTTACGGAACTGTAGAATTCCTTACTTGAATGGTGGTCTCTTCGAGCGCGATTATCTTGATGAACTTGCTGTAAGATTTCCTGCGGAATACTTTGACAGTTTACTCACAATGCTCTCACAGTATAACTTTACTATCGACGAGAACGATCCGAACGATGCAGAAGTCGGTGTTGACCCAGAAATGCTTGGACGCATCTTTGAGAACCTTTTGGAAGATAATAAGGATAAAGGCGCATTCTATACACCAAAGGAAATCGTACAATACATGTGCCGTGAGAGTTTGATAGCCTATTTGCAAACAGATCAAAACGAGGAAGATAAGGAGACTATTCGCAAGTTTGTTACAACGTATGATGCCGAATTGCTTGGCGACTTAAAATCGGATATTGAACAGAAACTCTTGGACGTTAAAATATGCGACCCTGCTATCGGATCAGGTGCTTTCCCTATGGGTTTACTGCGCGAGTTATTCTTCTGTCGTTCTGCGATAGAACCAAACATTATAGAAAATGCAGCTAATATCAAACGCTATATCATTCAAAACAATATCTATGGTGTTGACATTGAACGAGGTGCCGTTGACATCGCCCGACTACGCTTCTGGCTTGCCCTTATTGTAGACGAAAAGACACCAGAGGCACTCCCTAACCTTGACTTCAAAATAATGCAGGGAAATTCGCTTCTTGAAAGTTATGAAGGTATAGATTTAAGCAAACTGGCAACAATGTCGGACTTACAAATATATGAACCTCAACGCAATTTGTTCGGAGAATTGGAAGAACAGCATATTAAAAAGATTTTTACTCAAACTGATAAACTAAAAGAGTTCCAAACTAATTTGAAACGCTATTTTGAGGTGACTGCTCACGATGAACGGGCACTTCTCCGCCAATCTTTTGATGACTATGTGAGGCATACTATTATTTATACACTTGATACGTACAAGCGAGGCGAAGAGAAGAAGGTAGAGCAGATTTTGTTGTCTACGACCCTAACAGACAAACAAAAGAAAACCATAGCAGAAGCTGAGAAAAATATAGAGCATTATAAGAATGTGATAGTAAGTGTTCAAAATATGGAATTGCCCAACTCCCAGTTCTTCCTTTGGCACACTTGGTTTCATGATGTCTTCTCACGACCCTCAAAAGAGGGCTTCGATATTGTAATTGGAAACCCACCGTATATTCAACTGCAGAATGATGGTGGCGAACTGGCAAAATTATACGAGAAAAGTAAATACTCCACCTTTGCACGTACAGGAGATATTTATTGCCTATTCTATGAACGTGGATGGCAGCTACTGAAGAAGGATGGGCATTTATGCTACATTTCATCCAACAAATGGATGCGTGCTGGATATGGAGAAAAAACAAGAGACTTCTTTGTAAACAATACTAACCCATTACTACTTATAGACTTTGCTGGAGTTAGGATTTTTGAAAGTGCAACTGTTGATACCAATATCTTACTTTTCTCAAAATCCAGCAATCTTCGAATAAAGGTAGCGTAAAGAATTTGAGCGATTTTGTACAGCAGCAGCATACAGTGTGCGATTTCTCCACATCAGATAGTTGGGTAATCCTGTCACCTATTGAGCAAAGTATTAAACGTAAAATTGAAGCTGTTGGGACACCACTGAAGGATTGGGATATAAATATCTATCGTGGTGTACTTACGGGTTGTAACGAGGCTTTTATGATAGACAGTACAAAACGAAAAGAAATTTTATCCAACTGCCAAACAGAGGAGGAACGCAAAAGAACGGATGAACTTATTCGACCTATTTTGCGTGGCAGGGATATTAGGAGGTATGGATATGAGTGGGCAGAGCTGTGGCTAATTGCTACATTCCCCTCACGTCATTATAATATAGAGGATTATCCAGCCGTGAAACAATATTTACTTTCATTTGGTATAGAAAGACTTGAACAAACAGGTAAGGTGCATAATGTTAATGGGGAGAGAATAAAATCACGTAAAAAGACCAATAATAAATGGTTCGAGACCCAGGATAGTATTAGTTATTGGGAGGATTTTAATAAGCCAAAATTATTCTATGCAGATATATCTCGGCATTTGAACTTTTGTTTTTGCAGAGACATAATGTTTTGTAATAATACGACATATTTTATTGTAGCAGAGAATAATTTGATATTAGAACATCTTTATAGATACCTCAATCATCACTTAATAGACTGGTATTATAAGACTTTGTCTGTTCAGTTAGGAACTAATGCTGTAAGAATGTTTTCTATCTATGTGTTAGAAATTCCAATTCCACCTATCGGGGAGAATGATATATATAAGGTCTATAATCTTAATGATTCAGAAATTGCGTATATAGAGAGTAAGGAACTTTAAAATTCCTTACTCTCTATATATGCAATTTCAGCATTTGTTAGTTTATAAAAAGAATTATTGCTGTCCGGTGAAAATAAACTGAAAGCTCTGTATCTCTTTATCCATCGGTGTTGCAGCCGTTTTAATTATCCATGGGCTTGGCTTTAAGTTT
>QWCO01001183.1_pt1 | contig 11912 bp, 11 predicted proteins | sample 1972611 | NCBI WGS metagenome assembly QWCO01 (sample SAMN09866706, study PRJNA288562) | Human oral metagenome isolate term1_saliva, whole genome shotgun sequencing... | reverse complement strand
TTCTGCTTATCAAACTAAATAAAGTTATTTACAGCTTTATAATATGGTGTAAAATAGTTTTATTGTTAATTAATATAGAGGCTGTTCCTGTCATATTATGTAGAATACTATAACCTTTTCTATTAACTTGCACGTGAGCCATAAAGAAATTGTGCCCATCTTGTTTTACTGGAATGTGTGAAATATTAGTAATGAATCCATTTTTACATGGATATGCTTCTGAGTTATACCCTTCAAATTCTATGGTTACTTTAGCTCCTTTTTTTATCTCATTGAGATATTTATAAGGAATGAGCAAAGTAACTTTATTGTTATCAATTGCCACAGCCTTACAGTCAATAGTATATGGGTAAGGGATAAAATACGCCCCTACAAGTAGTCCTAAAATCACGATAGTAATAATCATGATACCATAACGCACAATACCTGAAGGGATTTCGCTAATGATATGTCTTACTTTCTCGCTACGGAGTTCTATCTTATCGTCTGCCATAGTTGTACTTCTTTTATATTAGTTTCCTAACTCCAACTGATTCTTTACAAGGTTGTAGTATGCGCCACGCTTTGTCGTAAGTGTTTCGTGGTTGCCAATTTCCACAACTTTGCCTTTATCTTTGTAGAACTCATCCAGATGCTCCACAATCATGCGCTCGTTATTGGCATCGAGCGAGTTGGTGGCTTCATCAAGGAAAATATAATCGGGGTTCTTGTACACAGCTCTTGCTATCAGTATGCGCTGTTTCTGTCCCTGACTCAATCCCACGCCATCGCGACCAATCTTAGTGTTGTATTTTAAGGGAAGTCCCATTACATAATTATGAATACAAGCAATCTCTGCAGCCGTCTGCAATCGCTGTTTGTCTATCTCCTTATCGTCTACGGCTATATTGCGAGCTATCGATTCAGAGAATATCACGCCGTCTTGCATCACCACGCCACATTGCCTGCGCCACCACTTCTTATTTAGCGTATTTACACCAGTTCCGCCAATGGTGATTTGCCCTCCCAATACGGGATAATAGCCCAACAGACTAACATCATCTATAATAGTTTTCAGTGCGTGAGGGTCGTATTTGAAGTTTACGTTTTCAAGGTCTATGCCTTCGTTTTCTTCTTTCACTGCTGTTCCTAATCCTTGTTTTCCATTCTCGTCATCCATTCGATGGATTTCGTTAATGCGTTCAAGGCTTATCTTTACATCTTGAACTGAATAGAAGAAACTCATCAACTGCTCAACAGGAGAATTAAGCTGCCCGATGATGTACTGCACGGCAAGCATCATACCGAGTGTGAGTTGTCCGTGAATAACGGCTGTTGCCGCTACTACTGTAATAACGATATTCTTGAGTTCGTTGATAAAGATGCTACCCGCCTCTTGCGTCTGTTGGAGTTTGAGCGACTTCATTTGTACTCCAAAGAGGTTTGCCTGCACGTCCTCCCATTCCCAACGTCTGCGCTGCTCGCAGTCTTGGAGCTTTATCTCCTGCATGGAGGTGATAAACTCGTAGGTCTTGTTATTGTTGATGGCTTGCTGCTCAAAGAGTTCGTAGTCGAGTACCTTTCTGCGCCTGAGGAAGAGTGCAAGCCAACCGCCATAAAGCAAGCTGCCCAACATAAAGATGGTAAAGATGAGCCAATTGTAAGAAAGTAACACGATGCTGAACACTACAAAGGTAAAGAGTGAGAACACGATGCTGAGCGTTTGTTGTGTTAGAAACGTATTCACACGGCTGTGGTCGCCCATTCGCTGCATAAGATCGCCCATTAGTTTTGTATCGAAGAACGACATAGGGAGCTTTAAGAGCTTGATAAAGAAGTCGGTCGATGGCAGTACGGCTCACGGTAAGCATCAGTTGTCCTAAGAGTATCAGCCATATAAAACCGATATTCTGGTTTTTGATGCCCACATCCACGATAGATTGTGTGAGGAAAGGCAGAATGAGCTGTAATATACTGCCCATGAGCAAACCCAAGATAATTTGTCCGAAATACTTGCGGTACTTCTTGATATAGCTAAAAAGAAACTTAAACGAGCGCTCTTCCTTCCTGTCTATATCTTTTCGCTTATAGAATTTTTCCGTCGGCTTTAGGAACATAGATACTCCTTTCTCCGCTCCGTCCTGCTTTGTACTAATCCAGTGCTCCTTAAACTCCTCAAGCTTATACTTAACGAGTCCTTTCCCTGGGTCGGCAATATAGAATATTTTTCCTTTCTTCAACTTATACAGTACTACAAAATGGTTCTGATTCCAGTGGAGGATGCAGGGGAGATTTTTATTAACTAGATTACTTACCTCACACCTAGCTCCAACAGTTCTCAATCCAAGTGTCTCTGCAGCCCTAGTAATATTCAATAGAGAGACACCTTCTGTAGTTGCAAAACATAATTGGTTAAGCCAATCCATTGAATATTCCTTGCCATAATATTTGCATATCATAGCCAAACATGCAATCCCACATTGCATTGAATCATATTGTTTACAAATAATGAAATTCTTATTCATTTTCAGAGATTATTCATCACACAGCAACACATTGTTCGTAATAAATGAAATAATATATTTCATTATCAATTCTGAGTCACTTCTCACATCATCATCTTTTAGCTCTAATTGTATATGACTTATAATTTGAGGGGCAGTTGCCTCGGATACAGTCCACATATATCTGATTATTTCCGCACCAATACCCCTTAATAAGACATCTTTTACTTTTAAAATTAATGGATCTTTCAAGAAAGCCATAATAGGATTCCTAAATGGGAATTCGTAATTTGGGAAAAGATGTTTATAGAGATCTTGGGAAAGTTCAATGAATGAAAATTTATTATTTAACTTCAACTTATTTTTTTTAAAAAGTTCCTCCTTCCAAAAGAAATTGATATTTTTATCATTTATACTACAGATTTCTTGATAATTCTCTATTAAGCTTTTTTCTGCATTATACCGCATTAAATCTGTATAGTATATCTTTGATAACAAATTATCTTTCTTATAATTAGAATTAGTAATATAGGAATCTAAGCTGTCTTTTGATATAGGGGCATTTATCTTTAAATACTTTTTCGTCTCCGAAAATATTAAATCGTTTGTTCTAAGATTGTTTATACACAAATCATTACAGATATCAAAATAGTTAATAATAGTGTGCCCCCCTCGATTAATATAAGTCTGTATAATATTTTTATATAAATCTGGAGCTATATTTCTAAGGTATTGAGATACAAAAATCTGAGCATTAATAGTTCGCTTTAAAGAAGCGAGTAAATGCATATACCCATATTTTGGTTTACAAGTAAAATCAATATCAAACCAATCAAACTTAGTACTAAGTTTGTCACCTCGAGTACAATAGTTTACTGATTTATTTTCCTGCCTCGCCATAGTATAGAAAAACATCTGCTCATAAAAAGAATTTATAAATCCATCTTTCGTTTCTTTTAGAACCCTATCGTTTTTCTTTATAAAAGAATAAACTTGAGAAACATATCTCCTTATAAAATCAATATCATTTCCGCCTAAAATTCCAGCATTAGCGACCCTGCAAATTGGGGCAGACAATTCTGAACTCACACATTGAGGAACAACTCCCCCTGCGTGTATAAATCTCTCTATGCATTTACGATTATAAAACTGATCATCATATTCAATATTCTGTGCAAATAAATCAGATGAAAGAAATTCATCAGATAATTTTTCAAACATAAACCAGTCACAATCAACATGTAAGAATGGTTCTCTCTGCATGCTATATGTATAGACTTTAGGTAAGGCCCATAAATTATATCCTTCATAGTCTTCCATAAAATCTGGAATTTCAACTATATTAGTATAAGGTATATGGAGTTCTTCTACCAAGATACGGACTTTATGGTTACAATATAATGTAACCTTTCCAAAATGCTGTTTCAATAAAACACAACTTAAAGCTATACTTAACCAATTAAATTCAGCACTTAAAAAACCTGCGTTATCAAATAAAGGATCTCCGTCAGTATAACTATAGAATGTTTGGATTATATTCATATACAGATTAATATATTATCAAAGATAGCTTGTTTAATAAAATATATAAAAGCTTTCTTACTAGTATTTGGAATCGAGCTTAGAATATCATCTATATTTCTAGGGGTTTTAAAATTCAACAGAATTGACAAAAGATTTTTAGGATAAAGGCAATTGTGGTATATCCCCATATAAGCATCAAAAGTTTTAATAGTCAGATATTGACTAATTTTGCTGACATTTACATCTTTCTTTTTTAAAATTTCTCTTTGTTTGTTAGATAGCTCTAAAAACTGGACATATGGAGAAAGCTGTAGTTTTAAATCTAATAAAAATTGTGGATTTTGATTAATTTGATTTAAAAATATTTGTTGCTTTAATTGATTTTGGATAACCTTCTTGGGCACAGATAACTGTGGGACATCTATTCCCTTTTTATAACACTCTTTTAAAATTCGCTCATACGTGTCAGGGAACTCTAAAAGCATATTTCGTGCAACATAACTATTACATCTCACATGTTTCTTATGTTCCATGATATGTATATAATCTATTGGGTATTGATTAACTATCCTTTCAGGGACAAAGCCATTAGGCATTACAAAGTCTTTTACAACTTCATGATAAAATGTTGATACAGGCTCATTTCTTTTTTTTGCTAGAGCATAAAACATCCACTGTTCAAATACAACATTAAAAAGACATTTTTGTTCCGCAGAATACATATTCTTGTGATTAATGGTCATGAACTTTTTAATACATTGTATATATTCTTTAAAGAAATTAATATCACGTCCCCCTATTATTCCCAAATTATAAGAATTAATATAGGTTTCTTCTACGCAAACTTTCTGAATATCTAATAATTTGACTTTACTTTCTTTAAGATAATCGTATACTAACTTATAAAAGGTAGAATCATGCTCTTGATGTTGAGCTATTAAATCCGACCTATCCCAATATTGAGGAAACGGTTTACTTACAAATATATCTGTATCAATATGGATAAAAGGAGCATTTTGTAAAGAATATGTTATTATCTTAGGGAGACAATAATATTTATTACCCTCTAAGATATGACGATCAAAAATTTTATATTCATCATATGGCAATTTGAATAAATCCCGAAGTATATGCACAATATCAGAATCACCATAAAAGAATAATGGTGATTTTGGATTATTTTTCTTCAGTGTTAGGCAGCTATACGCAATAGACAACCAGTTTATGACAGAATTTAAATATCTTCCAGAGACATCTAATCCATGTTCATGGATACAATCATCATAATATGTTTGTAAAATATTCATTGCTTTCCTTTCTCCTTATAATTATACAGCATCTGAATAAACATTCTATCTTCAATATTATAGGTGAACGATGGACATCTAGCCTCATTCTCAACTAAAGCTAGAGGGCATAATCCACCACAAAGTGGATAGAACTTACAGACACGACATTTTTCAATCTTACCCTTCATTAGCATCTCTGGAACATCTTTGAGAATGCTATTACATTTCAATTTTTTCTGATTTCTTAGATTTCCTAATGCGAAAGGTCCTTTGGAATAGGTAGAGGAATATGATGTTTCAGAACAATCAAAGATATTTCCATATGCATCATACATTTCTGAATCTCTTATTGTCCCGATACACATGTATGGGCCTTCTCTTTTTGGTAAAATCTCTGTTTTAAAACCATGCTCCAACATATACAAAAGATATTCAGATGATTTCTCACCTATCTTTTTCCAAGTATCTTCTACTCCAGCACCATTCTTAGCCCAAGAGACAACATTCGCAACATAAAAAAATATCTTATCTTGAGCGTTATGATCATAAAGAGATTTCAGAAGAGGAATAACACCTTCAATATTTTTCTCATCAACATTGCATCTTACAGAAATAAGACATTGATCTTTATCGTAATCAGGACTATTTATAATATTAATTAGATTGGTAAAAATTCTATCAAAAGATCCACTATGATCAATTGTAAACCGATGGATATCGTGAAATTCTTTAGTCCCATCTAAAGTTATTTCAATTCGCTTACAATTAAATTCATTTTTCAATGAAATGTATTTATGCAAAGTTAGGGCATATCCATTTGTCGTTATATGGCTTATATAACGAATATCTTCACTTGAAGTCAGATCTTTTATATTGCGGTTTATATGGCGCATTTCTGTCCATGCAGTCAATGGCTCTCCACCAAACCAACCTATCTCCAATAATTTATATGTATGCGTTTTCAATTTCATCCTAATTCTGTTAAGAACTAGATGGATGTTGTCAGCTGAGATTTTAGCCTCTTTGTGCTCTTGCCCACAATAATCACATGCTAATTGACAAGAAGCTGATGGCTGAATAGATAAATAAAGATTTTCTTTTCTAAAATTTTCCTGTCTTCTTAATTTCTCATGATTTTCTTTATTAATTTCCGCAAATTCATCTTCATTCTCTGGTACAAGGACCTTTACATTCCTTAATAAGTAGAGAGTATCGTCGGATATTATATCTAACCTATTATGTTTAATTGCATCAAATGACTTACAGGATAATCTAATATTTTTACCAGATCTTCCAGAGAAAATAAGATAAACATCATTGCGAGGAGCAGACATAAATGCATATTTCGAAAGTTTAAGCTTAGTTAGATTCTTCATAATAAATTATTTTAATTTATTTGAGGGTACTGAGTTCATGAAGTAAGCCAGCACCCTCAAATTGTGAATTTAGTTATTCTAACAATTTACACAGTTATTATAGACTGGACAATTCATAGAATTAATGCAATCGTTTCAAGATGCTAGTATCAGTTTGGAAAGACTTAATGAAATCAATCAACGTAAAGACGAGGCTATTGATAGTAATCTTGTTATCAATAAAATACCAAACGAACACACATTACGCATAGAAAACGTCTCTTTCAGTTATGATGGATCTGAGCGGAATTATGTATTAGAACATCTGAGTTTAACGATTCCTTCAAATAAGGTAACCGCTATAGTTGGTTCTAGTGGTAGCGGTAAAACTACTATTATCAAGTTGCTAATGGGATTCTATAAACCACAGAAAGGAATTATCAAGGTAGGAAGTGTTCTACTTGACACTTTAAATCCACACTTATGGAGGCAAAATATTGGGGCTGTCCTTCAAGATGGATTCTTATTTTCTGATACGATAGCAAAAAATATTGCAATAACTGATAACATTGATAAAGACTCACTATGGCAGGCGGCTGATAAGGCTCAAATTAGGGAATACATAGAAAGATTGCCTTTAGGCTACAATACAAAAATAGGCATGGAAGGCTCGGGATTGAGTCAAGGACAAAAGCAACGATTACTAATCGCGAGAGCTATCTACAAAAATCCAGATTTTGTTTTCTTCGACGAGGCAACAAACGCTTTGGATGCCAATAATGAGAGAAATATAATGGAAGCCCTTGAAAATTTTTATAATGGAAAAACCGTTATTGTGGCAGCACATAGGCTAAGTACCATACGTAATGCAGACCATATCATAGTATTAGACCATGGAAAGATTGTCGAGGAGGGAAATCATAATGAACTAATTGCACAAAAAGGTGTATATTATGATTTAGTTAAAAATCAATTGGAGTTAGGATTATAATTAAAAAAATATGGAAGAAAATAAAAACATAGAGCTTTATAGTGAGGATTTTCAAGAAATATTAGGTGTGGAATCTCCTTGGATATTAAGATGGGGTATTCTTGTCATATTAATAACCATTTGTGCCCTTTTATTCATCAGTACACGAATTAGTTATCCTAACATCATTAAAGGAACAGTAACGCTTTTAAACAAACATAACGAAGGAGCAATACTTTTCCCTAAAAATGGGAAACTCGTTAGAGTCAATGTAACAGACTGTCAGACATTGAATAGAGGAAGTTTATTAATCATTATGACCACAGACAACGGACAACAAGTATCAATGCATGCTACGTCAAATGGAATAATAAGATTATCTCAAGACTGGCGAGCAGGAACACTAATAAGCAAAAATCAAATTTTTGGATATGTTACCGATAGTATTAGAGATAATATTTTAGGAAAAGCTGTACTTCATTCTACACGGAATATTGAAGTCGGACAAAAAGTTTATGTTACCCTAACTAATTACCCAGAGAGAATTCAAGGACAAGTTTGTTTCGTGGCAAGAGTGCCTTTTGAGGAAAACAATGGTAAAGCATCCTATATAGCGACGATATCGTTTCCATCTGGTATTGTGACGACCAATAATATAAAGTTACCTTATTATCCAGGAATGAAGGGCGAAGTTTCTATTCTGACCGATGAGCTTTCTTTGTTTGATAGATTATTAAAAACAACATTGAGTACTGTGCAATAATTTAATAACAATAAATCTAATGAACATAGCTTTTCTATCTTTTTTAAGTCCCAAGGACATTCATTGTTGGTCTGGTACACTTTATTATATGTATCAGGAGTTATCCAAGAGGCATCACGTAAAATGGATTGGTGGCAATTTGTATGCTAAAATGAAAGCCTACCATAGTGATTTGCATAAAGATGAGAGTCGTTTCAATGCGGAAGAATATGCGAAAGAGTTTGGAGCTTTGATTTCTATTGAACTACAATCAGCCTATTATGATGCGGTCATTTGCAGAGACTACTTTTATCTTGCATATCTAGTAGCGGAAATTCCTATTATATATATTGGTGACACAACCTTTCATCTATTCAAGGACTATTTAGGCATAACAGATGAATGTATTATCCGTCAATACGATGAGCTGGAACGTCTTGCTATAGCAAGAGCTACTAAGATTTGCTATCCTACTCCTTGGGCAAAGAAAAGTGCCATGGAGCATTATGGCAAAAATGCTGGCGATGTTGAAGTAATTGAATTCGGAGCTAACATCCCAGAGAAGATACCTTATAAACAGAAAAAAGATACTAAATGTTGTAACTTACTTTTTGTGGGAACAAACTGGAACATGAAAGGTGGAGACAAAGTGTTGGATGTTTATCATAAGTTGAAACAAAAGAATCTAAATTGTAAGTTGACAATAATAGGCTCTACTCCAGATTATACTATAGATGATCCCGAAATAAAGATATATCCTAGATTAGACAAGGGACAAAAAGATGATCGCGATTGCTATAATTCAATCTTGGAAGATGCTGATATTCTGTTAGCTCCAACAGTATTTGATTGTTATGGAATTGTTTATTGTGAAGCTGCTGCTAATGGTATAGTAGTGTTTACTAACAATGTTTGCGGTATTAATCATGTTGTTAAAGATGGCATCACTGGATATTTGTTTGATAGCAATACACAACCAGATGTGTGGGCAGAAAAGATACAAGAGATTATCATTTCTAAAAAAATGGAAGAACTATCTTGCAATGCGCGGAAAGAATATGAAGAACGCTTGAATTGGAAAGTTTGGGGTGAGAAGATGGAAATGCTCATAAACGAAGTATGTCCTTGTGTGGATATGTATATGCCTATGTATGCAATCAACCTTCCTGAACGAAAAGATAGAAAAGAACACATTCTTTCTGAGTTTAATAAACGTAGTGAGTTTGAACTACATTTTGTCAATGCAAGTCGCAATAGTAATAGCCGTCTGGGGCTATGGCAAAGTATTGTAAGAATTGTCAGAATGGCATCAGAAATGGGTGAACAATTTGTAGTTCTATGTGAGGATGACCATTATTTTACGAAGAATTATTCTCCCAAACTATTAATGGCTGAGATGCAGTTGGCATTTCAGATGGGAGCCGATATACTTTCTGGAGGTATCGGAGGGTTTGGAAGAGCTGTTAAAAGAGGTTTCCACCTTTACGAAGTAGATTGGTTCTGGTGTACACAATTCATTGTAATCTACTCTTCTCTATATGAGAGAATTCTATCATATGATTTTAAAGAAGAAGACACTGCTGATGGTATACTATCTACTATAGCAAAAAAAAAGATGGTCATATACCCTTTTATCTCTGAGCAAAAAGATTTTGGGTACTCTGATGTAACAAGAAGTAATCAAGAAAATGAAGGAAGAATAAGGGAACATTTTACGATGGCTAACCATATGTTTGAATACTTAGAACACTTTTCGTATAATCAATTATTCTAAATCAATTCCACAGCAATTGTATTTAATGAGTTTCTAAGGATTTCATTCTTTAAACAAGCCAGATAGATTAGGGTTACTTTTGATACGTTCTATCTCTGCATCAACTATGGATAGAGCTTGTTGCTTAACACACTTATAGTTGGCTTCGATAGTCTCTTTGAGATTGTCGGAGCCATCTTCATTTATGAAGTTTGCTATTACAGGGATTGATTGGTAGGCTTTCATCTCAGCAGAGACTTTGGCACTATCCACCACGATCTCCGCATGGAAAATCTTTTGGTCAATACGCTCATCGAAGTTGTCGGACACTGCTCCAACGAACATTCCCTGCGTGAGATTGCTGATTTTTGATGCTGGGATAAGACTATCCATTTGTGTGGAGATAGATGTAGATTTATCATTGCGGTTAATGGTCATAGACTGGCGTTGCTGAAGCACCTTGCCAAAACGCTCAGAGAGAGTCTTAGCTGTTTCTCCTACCACTTGTCCAGAGAACACGTTACCTACAGTGTTCTGTATTACCTTGCTCTCCTTGTCTCCATAATCACGGGTAAGTTGTGAGAAGTCCTGAAAGGTTACTATCGCAAACAAAAGTGTTATAAAATCTAAAATAATCAGCAAGGCGAGCAATTATTACACTTTTGTGTAGAGTATCTATGCTTTATTACATCTACTTTTGCCAAAAACAATTATTTCGTTATGGGAGAAAGATATAGTAGAAACAGGCTCTACGTGAGCAAAAGAGAACAAAACATTATCAAGGATTATAAGATATTCCTTGGTGGTGCAGGTATAGGTAGTATCGTGGCTGAATGTGCTTTGCGATTTGGTTTTGAACATATTACCATTGTTGACGGTGATAAGGTTGAGGAAAGCAACCTGAATAGGCAGAACTATACGGAGAAAGATATTGGCAGATACAAGGCGGAATGTTTGGCAGAGCGTTTGCAAAGTATTAATCCTGATGCGCAGATAGATTACCATACAGAGTTCCTTAACCCTGATAACATCGAAAAGATGTTGAATGAGCATGATGTAGCTATCAATGCCTTGGACTTTAAGGACGATACGCCTTTTGTCTTTGATAGGATTTGCAAAGAAAGAAAAATTCCCGTACTGCACCCATACAACTTTGGATGGGCGGGGTTTGTCACGGTTGTTGATCCGTTGGGACATTCTCTTTCTGAATTATCAGACAGTCCAAAAGGATTTGAACTAAAAGTAGCAGAATACGTTACTGGGCACGGGGCATTTTGGAATCAGCCAAAGGAATGGCTGGACAAAATTGTAACTCAATATAAAGAGGAAAACGAAATGCTGCCACCTCCACAATTATCCATAGCCTCGTGGATTACCGCAGGCTTGTGTACAACGGCAATGTACAATCTTGCTACAGGAAAATCTGTAAACTATTTTCCTAAATTCTATCTCTCTTCGCTTTTGCCGTAAGTTATTATTTTCAGAAAAGTTTGTTTAAGGTAGCTCTTGAAATAGCTTCGGTGATATTCGCCACACCTAATTTGTCAAAGGCGTGGCGTTTATAGGTTTTGATAGAATCTAACGAGCGGCACATTCTGTTCGCAATTTCCGTCATGGTAAGCCCTGCTGCCGACAATCGTAGCACTTCAAGTTCTTCTTCTTTGAGTGATATTCCATCACATTCTTTCCACCGATGTCCTTCGAAAGAATATTTCCAATAGTTAAGATTACCCTTTTTGTGAAACTCTACATGTCCCACTGTTTTATGTGAAGATAGTGATACGACACACATACCA
>QWCO01001615.1_pt1 | contig 11914 bp, 7 predicted proteins | sample 1972611 | NCBI WGS metagenome assembly QWCO01 (sample SAMN09866706, study PRJNA288562) | Human oral metagenome isolate term1_saliva, whole genome shotgun sequencing... | reverse complement strand
CTAAGGCGGTCTACGTCTTCCGCGTCATCGTCATCGCCTGCGTCTTCTCGGCGACGATCTTCCATGCGAACCTCATCTGGGAGCTGGCTGATACCTTCAATGGGCTGATGGTCATCCCGAACGTCATCGCCATCGTCATCCTCGCGCCGCAGGTCAAGAAGCTCTACAAGCGCTTCCTCGCTCGGCGTAAGACGGAGAATATCTAAGCTGCCTCCTCGCTCCTTCCCCGTGGGCTTAAATCACTTCGCCCCCACAGCTCGATGGAGCTGTGGGGGCGAAGTGATTTATATAAGTAGGGAGTCTTAGTCGAGGACGTGGCGCTCGGCGTGGTAGGAGGAGCGCACGAGGGGGCCGCTCTCGATGTGGCGCAGACCCTTCTCCAGCCCGAGGGTACGCAGACGAGCGAACTGCTTTGGGTGGATGTACTCCACGACGGGCAGGTGGCGGCGCGTAGGCTGCAGGTACTGCCCGATGGTCATGATGGACACGCCGACAGCGTGGGCATCGTCGATGAGCTCGAGGACTTCCTCCTCCGTCTCGCCGAGGCCGAGCATGATACCCGTCTTAGCGGGGATGCCGCTCTGGGCGATACGCTCCAGCACCGAGAGGCTCTGGTCGTAGGTCGCTATGTGGCGCACCGAGGGCGTGAGACGGCGGACGGTCTCGAGGTTGTGCGAGATGATCTTGGGCTGACAAGCGATGATCTGGTCGACGTAGTCCAGACGGCCGTTGAAGTCGGGGATGAGGACCTCGACAGTGACCTCAGGTGTCGTGCGACGGATGGCTTCGATGGTACGTACCCAGTGCCCTGCGCCGTAGTCCTCGAGGTCGTCGCGGTCGACGCTGGTGATGACGGCGTGCTTCAGGCCCATCTTCTTGATGCTCTGTGCCACCTTCATTGGCTCGAGGGGGTCGAGTGGTGCGGGGGCTTTCCCCGAGAGGGTGTTACAGAAGCGGCAGGCGCGCGTACAGACAGCACCTCCGATCATGAAGGTCGCTGTGCCAGCGCTCCAGCACTCCCCTTGGTTGGGGCATCGGCCGCTATGGCAGATGGTATTGAGCCCGTGGTGCTCGATCGTATGCTTCGTATCGGTGAAGGTCGAGTTGTCGCCGAGGCGGATCTTCAGCCACTCGGGCTTGCGGACGCGTACGACGTTGCCGGTCTTCTTCTGGGTGATAGGTTCTTCTTGCATCATATAAGTGATAGCCCTTAGGCTGAGGGGCGGTGCCTTCAGCCTAAGGGTAGTGGGGAGTAAAATAGCCGAGGCTAAAGGTTCTGCTCGAGGAAGGTAATGATACGCTTGTAGAGGTGGTTGCGGGCATTACCTCCGTAGATGCCGTGGTTGCGGTCCTTGTAGATCGCCATGTCGAAGGGGATTCCTTCGGCGACCAAGAGGTCGGTGAAGTTCATGGCGTTCTGCACATGCACGTTGTCATCGGCGCTACCGTGGATGAGGAGGAGCTTACCCTTGAGCTTCTTCGCTACCTCGAGGACGGAGGAAGACTTGTAGCCCGTGGGGTTCTCCTGTGGGGTGCGCATAAAGCGCTCCGTGTAGATCGTGTCGTAGTAGCTCCAGTCAGCGACGGGGGCGACGGCGACACCGGTCTTGAAGACGCCCTCGCCGTGGCACAGACCCATCAGCGTCATATAGCCACCGAAGCTCCAGCCGTAGAGACCGATGCGGTCAGCGTCGATGTAGGACTGCTTGCCGAGCCACTTCGCTGCAGCGATCTGGTCTTCGATCTCCTTCACACCGAGGTTGAGGTAGGTGCACTTACGCCACTCCTCACCGCGAGCGCCCGTGCCGCGTGGGTCGACGCAGACGACGATGTAGCCCTTGCTGGGGAGTATCTGCTCCCAGCCGAGACCGAAGGCATCGAGTACCTGCTGTGAGTCGGGGCCGCTGTACTGAGTCATCAGTACGGGGTACTTCTTGTTGGGGTCGAAGTCGTAGGGCTTGAGGATCCAAGCGTTCAGCTCTTGGCCACGGCCGTTGGGGATCTTGATGAATTCCTCACGGCGTAGGCGGTAGTCCTTGAGGCGCTCAGCGATCTCCTTGTTGTCCTTCAGCACGCGCAGGGGACGCAGGCTCCCCGTGGCGTAGACGGCTGTAGTCGTCGGCGTGGTGGAGTTGCTGAAGATGCTGATGTAGTGGGAGAAGTCATCGCTGAAGATAGCACTATTGGCACCTGCTCCAGGGTGAAGAGCGGTCTTGCGGCCCTTGGGATCTACCTTGTAGATCGAGCGGCGCAGGGGCGACTCATCGGCAGCCTGATAGTAGGCATTGCCCTGAGCGTCCATGCCGTAGAAGTCGGTGTCGTCATAGCTGCCCGTGGTGATCTTGCGGATCAAAGCCCCCTTGTCGGAGTAGAGGTAGATATGGCGGTAGCCATCCTGCTCGCCGAGGTAGGCGAATCCTGAGGGGACGAACTTACACTTCGTGAGGTTGCGGCTATCTACATAGGCCTTGTTGCGCTCCTCGAAGATGACCTTCGGCAGGAGCGTCTTGTCGTTTACGTAGTAGAGCGTGAGGTGGTTCTGCTGGCGGTTCAGCGAGAAGACGGCGAGGTTGCCATCACGGCCGATGAACTCGATGCGGGGGATGTAGTAGGGTGCGCTCTTGAAGTCAATGGGCTTCTTCGCGCGGTCTGTGACATTGTAGATGTGTACGGAGACCTTCGAGTTAGGCGTACCGGCCTTAGGGTACTTATAGGTATAGGCGCCAGGGTACTGCCCCGTGCCGTAGATAGGCATGCTGTACTCGTCGACTTCACTCTCATCGGTGCGGACGAAGGCCAGGTAGTTATTGTCTTCGCTCCAGGTCATCAGCTGCGTGGTCTCCAGCTCTTCTTCGTAGACCCAGTCGGTGATACCGTTCATGACCTTGTTGTGCACGGCATCGCTCGTCACCTGGACCTCGGTGTCGAACTCAAACTTCTTGATGAAGATATTCCCCTCACGCACGAAGGCTACCATACGGCCGTCGGGGCTGAAGGTGGGGATCATAACCTTGCCGGTGGTCGTGCTCAGTGGCTCGACGCGGTTGCGGCGTACGTCGTAGTGGAAGACATTACCCTTGCTGGAGCGGCGGTAGATGGCTTCTTGGTCGGTGATGAGGAGGATGTGATGCCCCTTGGGCTCAAGGATGTAGTCGTCGAATTTCTTGAATTCGCATTCGCGCGCCTTGTTGACGCTGAAGAGTGTGTCGACGAGTTCGCCCGTCTGGAAGCTATAGCGCAGGATGGCGGTGTGTCCGTCGTCCATCATCGTGTAGTACTTCCCGTCGCTGGTGGAGCGCATACCGCGCCCTGCGGTGTAGGCGTAGAACTTACCCGAGGTGACGTCTTCGACTTGGAGGTCCTTGGTGGGGTGCTGGGCCAGAGCCTCGGTGCTTGCGCCTAAGCCAAGGAGCAGCAGTGTGAGTGATAGTAGTGTCCGCATAACTCGTATGTATTAGTTTGCTTTTCGACAAAGATACAAAAAGCAAGGGTGGCAAGCGAGGGGCTATTGTATCCGCTTCGAGGGGAGTGGAAGGCATAGCTATACCGATATACGTATGCGGCTGCACCGAGTGCTCGGTGCAGCCGCATGGCTATGTATAGGACGCTGGGACTTAATATCGTCCAGTATGATGGATTAGGTGTACTGTACTTCGATGGACTTGGGATCCTTCGTGACGAGGCAAGGTAGAAGGCCGTCCAGCAGTACGTCTCTTATTACGGAGTAGGGTTTCTGAATCCTACTATCAAAAGAGACGACCGCGCAATGTAGCGCCCCTACCTTTAAAATAGATGGATCGAAGTTCTCTGCTGCACCGTGGTATGGCACCTGGATTGTACCCAGAGCTGGGGTGAATGCTGACAGCTTGCGTGAGATCTTGTCGACAAGCCTATCTTCACTTAGGTCGATATTGCCCGTGTATAGGCAGCCACTTGGGACGGATGTCCTGTAGCACTCGTAGTACCAGTACTTCCGTGGCTCGTTGTCCTTCAAATAAGGGTCATGCTCGCAGTCTGCTAAGTAGCGCTTATACTCACGATCCTTCAGCTGGTGGTAGTACTTGTGATCCTTGAAGCAGCGGTAAGGCTTCGAGTCCTTATACGCCCCTAAGATATAGGAGTCGGCTCTGGCATCTACGACACCTGAATATAATAGCATGGAGGATTCTCTATTCCCTCTAATTGATCCAGATACCTTTGATAGCTTCTTCTCATTGGCCTCAATCTTCTCGATGGTATCAATGTCTTGGAGGGATAAGCCGACCTTTTTGAGTTCCTCTTCGAAAACCTTTCTCTGGCTCTCTTGTTCGTGGTAGATCGGGATGAAGATCCAGTCCTTGATAGGAATTACTACTACAGGGCTACCGCTCGGGAATACCTCTCCCTGGGCTGGAGCACTCCCGCTGCCAATGGATATTCTCTTTTGGGGAATGTGCCAATCTCCACCTGGAGAGATATTAACCTCTATGGGATCCCAGTCCTTCTCTGGCTTAATCCGAATGATCCGTGTTCCTGGCCCAAAGAAGGATTCGGGATCATTGATTAAGCATTCGAGGATATTGCAAGGGAGCTTATTTGAAGAGGTCGGCTTATTGGATGTTAAGAAATCCAAGTGGTGTACTACCTGTGTGCGTACTCGCTCCTCATAGCTGAGGTCCGGAAGGACGACCGTGTCGACCTGGCAGTGGCTCTTCAGAGTCTTGAGCCCGCTGATGTGCTCTGCATGGAAGTCGGAGATGAATAGGAGATCAATCAGCGCTCCTTTAGGGAAGGCCTTTTCTATGATCCGATCTAAACCACTCTTGTCAAGTGAGGTTGAGCCACAGTTATAGACGATGGTAGCCTCCCCCTCGCAAAGGTCTATCTTCTCTGTGTTGAATACACCCTCCCCTACGGGATGAAATGTTCTTACGACTCTCATATTCGCTGAATTTTACTTGTTACTTTCTCTATATATACTCCGTCGCAAGGATGACTTCCTTTACCGTGAGGGTATATCCTTCGGAGTTTGATGAAGATGACCAATCCCTGTGTGGGGTCGACGAGATTACCTCGAAGTGAGATGTCATATGGAACTTGCCAATGAGGTCGGTAAAGTCTAAGCCAGCCCCTTTATATTCCCCGCTCCGTATTTCGCCCCTTAGGTAAATGGCATCTCTTTCCCCCAAAAATAGAAATAGCTTGCAAATGAGTCTGTGCATCGCGTCTAAATAGCCTTTAGGCTGTTCTCCTTTGAGCTGTATGCCCCCTTCTTCTATCGTCACCTGTGGCTCGCAATCTGGAGATGTGTGGATGGAGTACGTTCTCTCAAAGTGAAGAGAACATCGGTCGCAATTTGAGTGGTTAGACAGCGTGCTGTTATATTCTTTCGTAGCTGCGGTGACTTGCTCCATAGTCAGATCTGTGAGGTTACTTATAAGACGTTCTATATCAACCCCATGATCGAAGAAGTTAATATAGCTCCAGCCTCTTTTGCAGCAGTGACATAAGTATTCTGAGTCTATGGAGCGTAGCTCATAAGCTTCCTCTATGGCCTTGTGTAGAGGATCTCTAGACTTTGTGATTTCATGGAATACACTTACCTGCTCGGCAATCTTTTTGGCGAGAGACTTGAGTGTCTTGATGGATAATTCTACATCCTTCAGTTCCTCCTCGATCGGACCTGGGCGATAATCCGTTGAGTAGCGGATGCTGGGACCTGTTTTATTCCACCTTTGAAAAGAGATATATCGGTCGGGATAAAGTTGCCTATATACCTCCCCTTGATCGGAGCCTTTCTGCTTAAAGATATTGGTGATGATCTTTACAAGGGGTTCAATGAACCGCTCTCTACGTGTGTCATAGAAGATTTCAAACAGTATCTCATTCGTTTGCGTGGATAGATCCTCGGTATTGATACCATATTTCTTCTTTAGTTGATCTGCATTTTGGTTATCAATGTCGTGACCCAGTAGAAGCCTTAGATCCATTCTTCCAGCTGAAATAGCCGCCCTACAGGATGTCTTATAGTAGTCTGATGTCTTGGGATATTCCTCTCCTAAGAAGTGGTTTAGCGCTTCTTTTATAATGAGACTGGTGGTTAGGTGCTCATAAAGGTTTGGAAATCTCTCGCCTTTATATAGCTGTCTCAGGATATCTAATGACTCGCTGTATATTGTAGACGAGGCTATATGCGCAACTTCTGCTATGGCTTTTTCTATGCTTTTGCCTTTTGTTGTATCTGCGAAAATGGTGTTGACATCTTCTACGTTGCACATGTCGATATAAGTAGAAGTATACTTTGCCTGAATGATTGGCTTCCCTCTATTTATTTTGCTTATGTCTATTAGTGCCATGCTATTTATTACATTGAGAAAATGCTTAGATACACTCTGTCGCAAGGATAACTTCCTTCACAGTGAAGATCTTCTCTTCAGTACTTGCAGAGGATAGGCCTTCGCTATCAAGAGTTGAAGGGACTATCTCAAAGTGAGATGCCACTTGATACTTGCCTATGAAACTAACAATTGATACATTGACCTCGCTACGTCCCTCCACAATTTTCTCCACCATTATGCGATATTCTTTCTCTCCCTTAAAGAATAGCGTGTAGAGAAGTTCATACATTGCTTCTATGTAGTTGTTAGGCCCACCCCCTACAAGCTGTGCGTCCTCTTCCCACGTGATATCAGGCTCGCAATCGGGATGTGTATGGATGGAATACATTCTTTCAAAGCGAAGATGTCCCTGGGGGTAATTCAAAAAGGCGGAAACCTTACTATTATATTTATTGATGGCTGTTGAGACTTCCTCTACCGTCAGATTTGTGAGGTTCCTTATGATCTCTTCCATTGGTATATCTTCCATTGGTTCACCTCTGCTCCACCAGTTCATGTCATAGCATAAGTCCATAATGCTCTTATATAGGTATGCTGAGTCTGTGGGCCGTAGGTTATATGCTTCTTGGATCGCCTTATGGAGAGGGTTCGAAGAGCTTTTGATTTCCTGGAACACGCTGATGTCACTGGCGATCTTTTTGGCGAGAGACTTGAGTATCTTGAAGAATACCTCAAACTGCTTCATCCACGGCTTGTGAGTGAAGCATTCAGTTGTGCTGATGTGAGCATTCAATGGAGCCTCCTCTTCGTATAGGATATATAGATCGGGATAAAGCGATTGATCTGTCCCTATAGTATCTTGGCTGTTAGCCCCAACTGTATTACTGCTGAAGTATTCCCTTAGAAATTGGTCCTTTGGGGGGAAGGTGTATTTCGCACCCTCTGGGCGGAAGGTGGTATCAATACAATACGATGTTTCAACGGTTAAAAAGTCCTTATCCAAATTACCGAAGAGGACATCATATGGTATAATTGCCATACGCTATATTTTGATTGAGTTGTTTGCTGAGATCTCTGTTTGTGTCCGTGAACATACCCTCGTTGTGTCTGTACCATGTCGGTGGGCTTCCGATGTTTCGCTCTCCGTGTCTTTGCTCGATATACGCACGATATGTATTGGTCGTTACGAAGGTAGAGATTCCGATGAAGAATTGCAAGCACCTATTGAGAGGGTGCGATATAAGCAACTATCTTCTCAAGAGCCCTGCTTTAATAGAGTGCTTATAGTCCTATCGCTAAGCATAAAATTATAGCTCTATCGGGGGCATACTTTGCTACTGCTGTGTGCTGCACATCGATAGAGGAGGAGCGGTGAAGGGGCACGGGAAAAGGTGCGGGGCAGTATTGGGAAAGGCGCGGAGGAGTATGGGGAAACCTTCGTCCATATGCGTGGTCTTAAAATCTACGTGCGTGGATCTTAGGAACGACGTGCATAGATGATAAATCTACGTACGTGGACGGAGGAAAAGCACTACGAGGCGCGAACTATTTCCCGTGAAGGGGAGCGCTTGTCTTCGTATTGGATGGGAGGCAAAGTAGTACAGATATAAAGAATGCGGCTGCACCGAGTGCTCGGTGCAGCCGCATGGCTATGTAGAGGGTGGGGTATAAAGCCTCCACGACTGGGGAAGGCTGGTCGCTATCTCAGCTTATGCCCCTTAAAGGCGTAGAAGAGAATATAGATGAAGCTGATGAAGCAGATGCTATACGCATATCGGATATCTGAGATATCCTTGATAAGGCCAAATAGGACGGTGATGACAGCCCCACCGATAAGCCCCATCGTCAATAGTGATGAGCCCTGCTTGGTGTACTTACCCAGATCCATAAGCGCCAAAGGCCTACGAGTGCAGTCCCTACGAGTGCCACGAAAGAGCATATCTGTAGGGCTTTGGTTTGCGAGAGGTACTTCGGGATCAGGATAATACCCAGTATATACCCGATGCTAATGCTAATAGGAGTAATCCATGAGTAAGACTCTGGATGGGTAAGACTTAATTCCTGTGCATAGTCTATGAGTGTCCCCAAGACGATGGTCTCCGAGCCTACGTAGAAGAATATGGCGATCGCTCCGAGTACAAGATGGGGAAACTGGAAGACCGAGCTCTTACTATTGGCATAGCTCGATACTTCTGAGTCAGCAGCGTCATTGTCTTCTCCAGCAGCCTTCACTTCGGGCAGTGGCGATATGAGTGCGACGATACCTAAGATCACGAAGAGGCCGATGATCACAAGGAAGGGTTTGCTGAGGTCTTCCAGACCGACACTGCCGCCATTGCTGGCAAAGAGAGCGATAAATAATGGTGAGACAGGCCAAGCTAACTTGTTGATCATCCCCATGATTGAGATTCGCTTTGCCGCACTCTCTGTAGGCCCCAGGATGGTGACATAAGGATTTATCGCAGCCTGTAAGAACGTGTTAGCCGCCCCGCAAATAAAGGAGGCTAATAGGAATATTACGAAGCTCTTGGCTTCTGCGGACAAGATGAACACGCCAAATGCTATCGCGAACATAGCGAAAGCTGATGCCATCGTGCGCTTATAGCCGATCTTACTGATCAGCAGTCCTGCTGGATAACCAAAGATCAGGAAGGGTAAGAATGTCGCCCCGATGAGCATATAGGCTTCCATTGACGAGACGCTTAGCGATACCTTCAATACAGGTACGAGTAGGGAGTTGATCCCTAAGGCAAACCCACATGTAAAGAACATGAAGGCAAGAAATACCATCGGTACGATGAACTTATTTTCTTTCATATGAGGGGGATATTTTGGCTTTCGTGTTGTCTGCGTGCTGCACTTCGATAGAGCAGGAGCTGTGAAGGAGCGCGGGAAAAGGTGTGAGGCTGTACAGGGAAAGGCGCGGAGGAGTATGGGGAAACCTTCGTCTATGTGCGTGGTCGTAAAATCTACGTGCGTAGATATTAGGAGTGACGTGCATAGATGATAAATCTACGTACGTGGACGGAGGAAAGGCTCTACGAGGCGCGAACTATTTCCCGTGAAGGGGAGCGCTTGTCTTCGTATTGGATGGGAGGCAGAGCAATACAGATACAAAGAATGCGGCTGCACCGAGTGCTCGGTACAGCCGCATACGTGTATGGGGAGTGTGCGGGACGACTTAGACGTCACGGCCAGGGCGCAGGGCCTCGGCATCGTCCAGCGTGAGGATGGAGTTGACCAGCGTGGCAGCGAGGTTGCTACCGCCCTTACGGCCTTCGACGATGATCTTGGGGATGTCCTTGAAGACCTTCGCCATATACTTCGACTCGCGTACCTGCACGAAGCCGACGGGTGCAACGACCATACCCGTAGGCTGGGCCTTGCCACGACGGATGAGGTCGCAGAGCTCGATGATGGCGGTGGGGGCATTACCCACGGCGAAGAGCGCATTGGGATGCTCCTCGACGGCGAGACGGATACCTGCCTGAGAGCGCGTGATACCCTTCAGGTCGGCAAGCTCCTTCGTGCGAGGATCGTTGAGGTAGCACTTGACCTGCAGGCCAAGACGCTCCAGCATGCCCTTGCGGATACCCGAAGCTACCATAGTGACGTCGGTGATGATGGTGTCGAACTTCCCATCGAGCATCGCCTGATAGATGCTGGATACCGCACCGGGATCGGAGTAGAGGATCTTCTCCATCTCGAAGTCCGCCGTGGTGTGGATCGAGTGGATGAGCGCCCACTTGTGGTCGAGGGGGATGTTGGGGTTCGCCAGCTCGCTATTGATCGTGCGGAAGCTCTCGATCATGATCGCCTGACCGATCTTCGCATCCTTGTCGAGCGTACCTTCGTCATAGTAGCCACGAGGGGTGATGAAGTGCCCGTCGAAGCTGTAGCTCTGCGTATTGCCGATGATCACGACGGTGAACATGTCGAGCTCCTCGGGATCGAACTCTGCGAGCGTGGTGAGCTTGACGACCTGCTCCTCACGGCCCGCCTGACGGACGTAGCCGATGGGCGTGTCGGGGCTGCGGTGCTGAGCGAAGATCTCCAGCAGGCGGTAGATCTGCCAGTAGCGGCCTTGGCTCTTGGGGTTGTAGATGGCGGTGATGAAGTCGCCTGCTGCGGCAGCCTCGATGCGCTTCTCGATACGAAGCCAAGGCGTCATCAGGTCGGAGAGCGAGATGATACACAGGTCATGACCAATGGGGCAGCCGAGCAGAGCGGCGGCCTTCTGGAAGGCGCTGATGCCAGGGAGTACCTCTACCTCTACCTGATCCGTGATGCCCTTCTCGCGCATCATCTCATAGATCAGGGGCGACATGCCGTAGATGCCTGCATCGCCCGAGGAGATGACGCAGACGGTCTTGCCCTCGAGGGCGTAGCGGAAGGCCTCTTCGGCGCGCTGACGCTCAGCCTTCATCCCGCTGTCGATACACAGGGCATCGGGGCGGACATAGTCCTTGATAAAGCGGAAGTAATACTTGTATCCGACGATCACATCAGAGGCCTGCACGGCTTGGAGTACGGCGGGGGTGATATCCTCGGGGCTACCAGGGCCGATGCCAGCGACGATGATCTTATTCTTTTTCATCTAAAATAGGGGTACTTGAATAGTGGAGAGGTAAGATACCTGCAGTTGAATAGTTTTGGAATTCTATCACAAAGATAGTCTATTTCAACCTATAAGTATAGGAGGAATGGCGAGTATCATGCACTTCTTGGCTGAGCGCTCGGATGCGACGCATGCCGAGGTAGTACTCGATGAAGCTGCGGACGAGGAGGTAGTTGAGGAAGGCGAACCAGAGCATGGTACCACTACCTATAGTGGCGATGCTCTCCGCAACGATGAAGTACGACATCGCGCCACCAGCTACCCCGATGCTCATGCTTTTGCTGTCCGTCGCACCGACTAAGATCCCGTCCCAGAGGAAGGCGAGGTAGGAGAATATCGGTACGGCTGCCATCAGGAAGCTATCGCTGAGAGCGAGCTTAAGCACCTCTTGCTTGTCGGTGAGGAGCTCGAGGAGGGGGCGGGGGAAGAGGGCGTAGAGGATACTCGTGATGAGGGCGACGACGAAGCCTACCTGCAGTGTGATGCGGATGATCAGTCGTAGGTGTCCGAACTTACGCCCGCCAATAGCTTCGCCTACGAGGGCTTCGGCGGCATAGGCCAGCCCGTCCATAAAGTAGGAGAAGAGCGTGAAGAGCTGCATCAGCAGGCTGTTGGCAGCCAGTCTCGTCACGCCGATAGCCCCCCCATAGCGGATGAAGGAGAGCATCACCGCCTGCAAGAGGAGCGTACGGATGAGGAGGTACTTCCCGACATGGAAGTAGCGAACGAGCGTCTCGGGGTGCCAGAGGTACTCCCTGGATAGGTGGCGGAGGATGCGCCCTTCGTAGCGCAGGCCGCCGAGCGCGAGGAGTAGGACAGCCGTGTACTGCGCGAGCACCGTGCCCAGTGCCAAGCCCCCGACGCCCATCCCTGCGGGGAAGGCAAGGAGGTAGCTGAAGAGAATGTTCAGCAGGTTGCAGGCGATGCTCACGCTCATGACGAGCTTCATCCGCTGTACGCCGATGAGCCAGCCATTATA
>QWCO01000887.1_pt1 | contig 11942 bp, 7 predicted proteins | sample 1972611 | NCBI WGS metagenome assembly QWCO01 (sample SAMN09866706, study PRJNA288562) | Human oral metagenome isolate term1_saliva, whole genome shotgun sequencing... | reverse complement strand
CTACTACTCTTTCCATTTGGATGAGTTAGGAAATGTGAAATCAAAGTATTCTTTGATCTTGATGAAACTTTGGGAAGCATATCGCTTAGGAAATCGAGAGTATACGACCATTAAGGGGAGTTTAGAGGAATGGCAAGATTGGTTCTTAGGTGAAGAGAAGTCATGGCCAGCAGGTTTGTTTAAGAGAAATGCCCTCATGGTTGCATGCGAAGAATTAGAAATGAAATTCAATGCTGATATAGATTTAACAACTGTAAAAAAAGGACGAAAAGTTATCGGGTATGAGATGGTAATTAGGGATAGACGGACGCCAACCACTGCAGAGGTAATCATAGAGGCAGAGAAAGCATCACATCAGACAGATATCTACGATTTTTTGTAATTTGGACTTATATTAAGAGCTGGGGCTTGCGTATGCAGCCCTTTTTCTTTGAGAAAGATAGAGCTTAAAAAAGAGTTTGTTAACTCATTGATGCTTTCAGAAGAATCGAAGGCAAACTCTACTTTTTTTAAGGTTCATTCTTATTTTTTTAAGGTAAAGTCCTAGAAATTGCGAGTAAACTTCTAAAAATGCAAGGTAAATTATGAAAAACTAATATATACTATGAAAATTAATGAACTTTGAGACCACCCCCCCATTTCCGCTACTTTTAAATCAGAAACCCTACATTTCTGCTACTTTTAACCACTTTTTGCATTTATAATATACTACTTTCCTGCTACTTTTAACATTTTTACATATAATAAATACTACATTAGTGCTACTTTTAATTTAAAAACCCTACATTTCTGCTACTTTTTGTTATCTTTTAACCCACCTTTTTATATCCTCAAACCATTGGTATATAAGGATTTTGCTAGTTATTTAGAAAGAGAAACTAAATCACGCACTTTTTCCTCATGTATCACAACTCATAATTTATTTAGAAAATCACGAAAACCCTTATATAGCAAGGTTTTTGGCTTTTTTTTCTAAAGCCTCATGTATTGCGCACTTTTTTCTCATGTATTGCTAAAAAAACCTAATTTATAGCGCTTTAACAGAACCCCAAAGTATTATAAAGTAATATAAAGTAATATGAAATAGGTTTATAAATATCTAGTTTAGAAAAAAAAGAACTTAACCTATCATACTTTGATTTACTTGGATATAGAGAGTACAAATCTTGGACTTCAAGCACAACATATTGTGGTAAAAATAAATATTGTTGAATTAAATACAATCATTGACACAAAGTATGAACTTTTAAAAAATCATGTGTTATAATCACCTTGTAACTCCTTCTTTATGTCTATTTAGAAGGTGAGAGGAGGTGATTCATTGGCTCAACTGTTTGAAATATTCATTGGTGTTTTAATCAATGTAATAGCGTATTTCATTTGCAAATACCTAGATCATAAACACTAAAATATTTATCACCCGTTAAACAAAAATAACGTAAAAAAAGCCCCAGGGAATGGCAGTTCCTTGGGGCTTTGGTGATAGCATTAGCTAACTGTTTGATAAGTCTATTTTAGCACGTGCTGGCTCACGTGTCAAAATTATTATCTCGTGGGAATTACTCTCTGTATGTGTTAGATGTTCATGGAGAACTATAGAAAACTTTAAACCATTTTAATATTTGTTAGAGAATACTTTATAAAAGAATTTGCAGCATAAACAAATTGAGTTTTATCTACCATGTACAGGATATAATTACTGGTCTAAAATGTTCTCTTTTTAAAAATATTTTGAGTGAATTAAATGGCATATAATTAAATTCAACTACATGTTAACAAATCTTTTTTTCAATGATGAGAGAGTTAAAAATAACCAATCGTATTTTTTAAAGTGTGCACTATTTTCCTTTTTTACACGTACCTTTTTTCTATTTTTGATCATCTATTTTTCAGTTTTCATCACCAAGCTATTAAAATCAACCAAAATTCACCATATAAGTCCCCTTGTTTGAAAAACTGGATGCACGTAGTCATACCAAGGGTTTAGAGGGTGTCAAAATAGTGTCCAATGTTTCCGCTTTTTAAAACACGTTTGTCTGGGACTTTGAAAAACTGGATACAAGCAGTCATATCAAGGGTTTAGATACCCTCGTTTAGACACTCAATGTTTCCTTTTTTGAAAAACACGTTTGTCTGGGACTTTGAAAAATTAGATGCATGTAGTCATACCAAGGGTTTAGAGGGTGTCGAAATAGTGTCCAATGTTTCCTTAAAAATATAGGACAAAATAGAAGTTTTAAACTTAATTTCTGTTGTGCTTTTAGGAGGATAATTGATGCAAAAGTTTGTAAAAAAGTTCCAGTTTTATACTTAAACTTTTAAATACTTTTTGACTTAATGTAGGAGAAAATATTGGTCTAAAATGTTCTCCTTTTTAAGATATTTTTGCTGGAGCGGGAGGTGTATATTTGAAAGTAGAACCTGGCAAAAAAGTCTTTTTTTATTTCATGAAGATTATGAAAATAATAAGCCAAAGTATTGTTTGAAAAAAGTTCTATTTTCCCTCTTTGATATCTCGACTATACATACTTTTAAACACTTATTTTTAACTTTCAGCAAGACTTTTATAAAAAACAACCCAAATTTACCGTATAAGTCCCCCTGTTTGAAAAACTGGATTCAAGTAGATGTATCAAGGAGTTAGAGGGTGTAAAAACTACTCACAATCTATTCCAAAAAAATACTGTCCAAAATAGTGATTTTAAAATCTAAACTAGTTCGCTTTTTCAAAAAAATTGATAGAAAAAAAGTCTCAGTTTTGTACTGAAACTTTTAAATAATTATTTGAATAAAGTCATTGCAGTATAAAAAATAAAATTAAGTTTTACACCCTGGTTAGAATTCTTTTTTTGCATAGAAAACTTGTAGTCGTCCGGTATTCTTAATGTAGTTTCCGACACCATTATATTGTGCCTGTACTTTTTTATTTACCATTTCAAAAGTATTCAATTCATCCAGGCTAATTGGTCTTATATTTGCTAGTTTTAACCAATGATTGTCTTGATCCTCTGCGAAAATTGCTGGAGCATAACTAGCAACGTCGGAAGGGGCTGATTTCTCTTCAAAATAGTCATAGCTGACTAAATCAGCAATGTAAGTAAATAATTTGCTTACAAGTAATACTTGGGTTACCTTTTCAAGTTTCTTAGTGTCTATTCTATTACTTGTGCTGAAGTATACAGAGCCCACTTCGTTAGCTTTCTCTAAGTGAGCATCCAGGACTTCTCTTGCTGATTGGAAATCAACACTTACGACAGGTAAAGCTACGAGATAATTGACTTCATGTTTGTTTGCCATAATTTTGGCCTCCTTATTAAAAAAATAAATCATTTCGCTAGTAGAGCTAGAATTATCTAGTTAAGCTAGTAATGCTAGTGTATACTAATTAGTACAAGATGTCAAGGATATTTTAAAAAATTTTAATTATTTTATTGTTGAGATGAAAATTCTAGCATTTCAGGGCTTTTACAACACACTAGAATTGAAAAATATATAATCAAAGTATGAAAAATTTAAAAGAAAAAAATATCCAAAAGACAATCTGGCATCTGCAACGGCAGTGTGGTCGATTAGCAAAAGCATCTGATCTGGCAGCGATAAAAAGCGAACTGTTTCATCTACAATCTAGTATAGACTGTTTGAATAGGATTCTAAATGATCAAGATCCATATCCAGGAATTGATAGTAGAGAAGTTTTTTAAACAATTTAAAAAAGAAATTTAAAATTTCTCTAGAGTATTTTCTAAAATATTCGCTAAATTTTTCGCTAAATCGTTGACAGCACGTGGGAAATGATATAAACTAGATATAGTTTTAGTTAAACAGTCTGTTAAAAATATAGCTATTGCTTATTTTTAACGGCAGGGTGGTGCCTGCTTAAAACTGTGAAACGAACACACTATTTAACAAATGCAAAAAGACGTCTGCAGGTGTTTACGTAGGACGTCTTTTTATTTTATTTTTAAGCGCACAAAAAAAGAGAGGTTGGTGACCTCTCTTTACAGTTTTGCTAAAAACGAACACACTATTTAACAATTCTGTCTACAGGTGTTTACGTTGTAGACGGAAGATGACTAATGCTTTCCTTTTGAGAAAAGCGCAATGATAGCTACAACAAATAATCCCGCGTTAAGTAACATTCCCAAAAAGGCAAGTACCAGCGAGACGGCTTCGAATGTAGACATTTTTTGCCAGTCTCCCCTTCTTATTTGGTAGGAGAGACTGGTAATTCGACTTTGACTTTGTTACTTTTAGTTTACTAAATCTTAGCATTCATACGCAGGCTCCCTTCTATTTGTGAAAGGGTCCGTCTTCAGCAATACTGCTAGAGTAATTATATTATATACATTTTAAAAAATCAACTTTTACTCTATCAAAACAAAACAACTTTCCGAAAAATTAGTGTTTGTCAGAAATGTTATCGATAATCCTTGGGTAGAGCAAACCTAACCTTTTATCTTCCTTAGGGTTTATCATTTGATAGTCGAGATAGAATGTCAAATGATTTCTAGGATCACTCTTATATTTCTCAAACTCTGATTTGTAATCATAGTTTGCATTCTTCAAATAAAAAGCAAGTGATTTATAATATGGGTAAGAATGATTAAATTTTTCTAAATACTCCCAAATTTTTTTAATATTTATATTTTCAGCCCGAATAAAGGCATCAAGAATTTCAGAAACGCCTCCACTATATCCAGGCCTTACCATAGCATCAATTAGCGTTCTCTCAATATTTGTGGTTTTGATAGGCTTTGAAAACCCAAGGACCTCCTTAGTTATAACGCCTGTATTATGAGTATTTTTTGAATTTAGGACGTGTACTTTATAAGATGTATCGTCGTAACTAAAAGAGTAAATCATATTTGTACGTCGCATTTTTTTTGAGAATGCATAATCAATACGACCTTGAGATATATAATTGCCATCCCCTGAATAAGGACTTTTTTTTGATTGTTCCCTGTTAATGTAAATGTCTTTAGGTTTATTAATAGTTAGGTCATGAACATACATAGCACTGTAATGAGATAAAAAAGAATGAGATAGTAATGATAAAGCAATTTCATAAGGAGAAACATAAGCATCGGATACTATATAACGATTGACGTAATCACTTCTGTATTCATTCATAATTTTTACGGTTTTAAAAAGTCCCAGCTTATCCACGATAATCTCGAGAAATTTGTTCAACGAAGCCTTTGATTTAAGTTTTCTTGTGTTTTTCCCTTCTTCTACTTCATCTTTAAATTTATTAATAATTGTTATTATAGAAGTTCTATTTAAAATATTTCCAAAATTTATTTTGGCTTCTAATAAAATTTCGTCAGAGTATTTTATAAAACCATAGACGTCTTTTTTTAGTCCATGCTTTAATAAAATTTTTTCAATTTCGTTATCTGTAAGTACCATTTTTAGAAACTCCTGGATTAGTTGAGGTAAATAATTTATCTATAAGGTATGGTATATATACCATACCTTTTATATATTTTTACATATTTAAGCTATGGTATATATACCATAGCTTTATTATACAATAAAAAAAAATAAAAACAAGAGGACTTCGATACATTGTCTACTCAATAATGCTATAATATAGAGTATAATACAGTATTTTATAGGAGTTACTTATGACGCCAGATGAAATTAGAAATACCATTTTAAAAGCAATTTACTCAGATAATGACCTGAAGGAAGATTTAGTTCTAAAAGGTGGCAATGCTTTAAAATTTTATGATATAACTGATCGCGCATCTCAAGATTTAGATTTCTCAATCAAAGAATCTATAAGATATCAAAAAGAGAACGAAGGGGAAAAATTACGAGCTTTAATTTTCGATGCCTTTCAGCAAGTTGGTTTTTTAGTTGTTGGATTTAAATTCATTGAAAAACCTCAAAAAAGGAAAAAAGACTTGCCTCCATTTTGGGGAGGATATAAGATTTCTTTTACGATAGTCGATATAGAAAAGCATCAAGATAAAATAGATTCACAGGATCCTGATAATATGAAGGAGCTAAGTAAATACGGAGAAGATTTAGAAGGCAATAAAAAAAAGATAGAAATAGATTTGAGCTATGATGAGTATGTTGATGATAAAAAAAGTTATGATTTAGAAGGAACAACTATTTATTTATATAGTCCATTAATGATTGTCTATGAGAAAATAAGAGCATCCTGTCAGCAGCTCGAAGATTACAAGTTGGTCGGTGATAAAACACGTGCTCGAGATCTATATGATATCTATAAAACCTTAACAAATACTAGACAAGCTACTTTACGTGAAGCTGTGCTTAATCAAGACAATTTTTACATATTAGAAAATATTTTTAAAGCGAAAGATGTACCCCTTGAACTCATGTTAAAATTAGATAGCAAAAAGTCAGATTTAGCTGAAGATTATAAAACAAAAGTTATTCCACAAATATCTGCTGATGAAATTGAAGAATTTGATTACATCTTTTTTTACAACAAAAACTTGTTCGAAAATCTATTTAAAGAATATCAAAATTATAAGACTTTTCAAGATATAATCTAAACATGAAAAATTTAAAAGAAAAAAATATCCAAAAGACAATCTGGCATATGTAACTGCATTGTGGTTGATTAGCAGAAATATCTGATACAGCAGCAATCAAAAGCGAACTCTTTCATCTACAATCTAGCATTGACTGTTTGAATCGTATTTTAAATGATCAGTACCCTTATCCTGGGATTGATAGGGACGAAGTTTTTTAGTTTAACTGATATTTTAAAAGATTAAATCGGAAATATTAGAAAATTTAGGATATTAAATTGACAAAAAATATTCAATTGTGATATACTAGTATAGTGTTTTTATTTAACACGAAAATATTTTATATAAAATGTTTACAAAAAAACTTCCGTCAAACGGAAGTTCATTACTAGGTCCTTAATTTATAGGTTATGGGGGTAACTTATAAATATAATTCATGTCCTCTATTCGAAGCGACATTAGCGATTACGAATGTTTCGATACCTTTGTGATCGCTTTTTTGATACCTTGTTTAAGATTTTAACAATCAACTGAAGTATTAATTCAGATTTACTGATTAATATCTTCAACAACGAAGCATCGAAGTTTTTGGGTTGAAGCAACAGAAGTAAAAAGAATGTTAGCAGCAAAGAAATACCCACTTGCAATTCTTTTGGAAACTTACTATATTCATCATTCTGTGCTACATCATCTAATTGTGTATAATCCGAATGTAGAGAATTCCAAAAATCTGGAATTGAGATAATTAAAGTAGCAATAAACGACTCTTTATCTAATATTTTCATTAGTAAAAGTGTCAATGCAACTTTAACAAGTAAAGTTGCGTATTTAAATACTTGTTTTTTTCTCATATAAGTCCTCCTTCTTTAGATTCATGAGAAATATAAAAGAGGACATCTGAATTCAGACCTAGACTAAAAAAAGATGTAAATGTGGTACTATGTACATTTTACACCTCTTAAATTATTATAACATATGGACTGAATGCTGTCAATACTAGAAACTATTTCTCTATCTTACAGATGCCAACCCAACTTTCCGAAAAATTGGTCTTTTTCGGAAAGTTGTAGCATGAAATTCGCGTAAGTCGTTGGGCCCCTAAGAGTTTGGTTGATGTTCTGCTTTCGAAGAAATCTTAAAAACACGCAGAATTGCCATGTCAGCATCAAAAATGCGCATTTTCTGTATGAAAAAACGCAAATTGGAGTCCGTTATACAAAAAATAGACCTAATTTAGGTCTATTTTGTTATCTCTTCATACATCTCAAATAGTCTTGCTACTGTTTCACTTTCAGTTAACCAAGTTTTCTTCCCGTCTACGATTTTTGTCATACCATAAGCTTCCATAACTGCTTTATCGTTAGCCTGGTGAGCTCGTCTAAGTTCGACTGGCATGGTTAATTCATCATAGAGATCGGCCAATGAGCTATCTATATATAGTGCACGTGCATCAAGAATAGCTTGAGCTGTTTTAGAAATCTTATCTTTTTGAGCTTCTGTAACGTCTGACCAAGGGAAGTTATTGTAAACTATCTTAGCGGAATAACGATAATCAGACTTAAGACGCCCAGCAACTGTACGCATCCAAGCCATATGGACATTGGATGTTAGAATACCGAAGTCGTAGAGGGTGGCATTAGGAATAATTAGATTTGCATTTGTAGAGACTACTTCACCTTCTATAAATCCAATTGGGATATATCTTCTATTTTCTGAAGACACACTAGGAACTAATAAGTAATCATTATCGTTATGTCTTATCTCTTGAAATTCCATAGCTCTTCCAGCACTATCTTGAGTTTGTTTTTTAGGACTGTTTTGTCGAAATTCTTTAACTAATTGTATTCTACTGATAATTGGTGGAATCCTCCGTAAGGTACTAGGATTCTGTCCTACTAACCATAAACAATATCTTTCTTTATTGTTTATAAATTCCGAAGCTCCATACACTTGTCGTATCATTAATTTGGCATCTGGGTACGTCTTAATAAGTTCGTTCTTTTCTTGCAATGTCAAAAAAAGATACCCTCCATCAGTTGGTTTGCTTCCATAAACCATTGGAGAAACTCGACATATTGGCTTGGTTCTACTATCGATGAAAATTAGATCCCCATCGATTAAATATGGATTAATTTGTTTAGCAATAATCTTTGTTTTATCATCATAAATAACTTTGTTTTGGGGATTATCTGATGTTGAAAATCCAATGATTACACAATGAACTGCTGCTTTATTTTTAGCCTCACTATTCCACTTAAATGTTCTATAAGCAAAGTCTATATGGATTCCAAATCGTTCATAAAGTGGTTTCCAAACACTAGCTACTTGCTCCCCTTGAGTAATTGAATTTGTTGATACCAAGGCCGTTCTAATTGAAGTATTCCGCATGATATGACTCGCCTTAAAATACCAAGCTGAAACAAAGTCAATTTTACCAGCTGTTTTATATGGTTTCCCATTTTCATCAACATAGACACTCAATAAATCAGCTTTTTGCTTAGGTGATTGGAGTGAATACCCCAAAAATGGTGGATTCCCAATAATATAGCTCAACTTATCTTTAGGAACTACTGTCTCCCAATCAATCTCTAGTGCATTTCCTTCAACAATATTTGTATATGATTTAAGAGGTAAGAAATCAATATTCGCAAACACAATATCTTTAGTTTCTTCTAACATCTGACTTTCTGCAATCCAGAGGGCCGTTTTAGCAACAGAAACCGCAAAGTCATTGATCTCGATTCCATAGAATTGATTCAGCTTCACTTTAACAAGTTCCTGACCTAAATCCAATGCTACTGCCTCCCCCATATAAAGCTTAATAGCTTCATTTTCTAAGCGTCTGAGGGATATATAAGTTTCTGTCAGGAAGTTCCCTGAACCACAAGCAGGGTCAAAGAATGTCAGACTAGATAGTTTTGACTGGAACTGTTTAGCTCTTTGTTCAACTGTTTTAAATTGCTTGAATTGACGAATCTCATTCAATTCATCTTTTAACTCATCTAGGAAGAGTGGATCAATAACTTTATGGATATTTTCGATAGAGGTATAGTGCATCCCCCCGCTTCGACGTGTTTCTGGGTTTAGTGTTGACTCAAATACTGCTCCAAAAATTGTAGGACTAATTTCTGACCAGTCAAAGCTAGATGAAGCATGTTCCAAAATCAACTCACGAAGTTCGTCTGTGAAGTTTGGAATTTCCAGCTTATTCTCAGCAAACATCCCTCCATTGACGTAGGGAAACGCAAGTAATTCCTCATCTAAGTATGGATCGCGTTCTTCAATTGGTGTGTTCAGCACTGAAAAGAGGTCAATTAAGCCTCGACGAAAATCACGACTGCTAAAACGAGCCATGTAATCATGAAATATCATGTGGTGTCCGAAAATACCTGCATCCTCAGCGTAAAGACAGAATACTAGACGGACAACAAGTTGGTTAATGGCATGAAGACTGTCTGGACTATCTGGATTAATATACTGCTTGAGAAGCCCTTCGTAAATCTCTCCAACTATTTCTCCGGCCTCAATAGAAACCTTCATCTCACGTTCCAGATGCTCATTTGTCTTGTCTATCAGAAATTCTAAACGATAAGCTTCTTTATCTAAATCAGCAAGTTTAATGACTTTTGGTTCACCATTTGGTTGTTCCATATCATAAACGTAAAATTCTTTGAAATTACACGTTACAATCCAACGGGGACGTTTAGAGTATGGAAGATTAGCCGAATAACGTTTAGCCTGTTGGAACGGAGTCAAGAAGGTCCCGTCAGACTGTTTTATAGCTTTATTTAAATCTTTGTCTGCTCCCTTTTGCTCAATCAATACTTTTGTAGTATCAATAAATCCATCGATGAAACTGGTATGATCAAGCATAACTTTATCTTCGAAGGTAATGTATTCTGAAGGTTTTTCAATACCATATACAGACTGAAGCAAATCTAGCCAGAAAGATTGACTATCCTGGCGCTCATTCCCACGGCCTTCCCAACGTTTAATAAACGCCCGGGCATTTTTCTTTTGTTCTTTTAAATTTATCAAAACGAAATCCTCACTTCCAGAACTTCCACCATCTCTTAGTCTTCTGTTCAATCAGCAACTGATTATCTTTCTGGGTTGCCAAAATAATCGTGTGCAGCTGATCAATTTGCTTCTTGTAATCATCTATTTGACTTTTTAGGTCTGATATACGCTCATCCTTTTCTTGTATTACATTTGTATTATCATTGTAGTCACTTATGCTATCTTCTTGGAAGAGTATTTTCCTAGCATAAGAACTGATAGAGGCTCCATTTTTTCCAGCCCTGGTCTTCAAATCTTCTTTTTCAGCCGTGCTCATCCTAATATTCAGGACAGTCATTTTTTCACTCAAAACTTCCACCTCTTTGTTCTATATAATACAATTATAGCACATAATATTATTAAATAATACGACGTAATACAGGCAAATTGACCTCTGTTGCACTTGTTTTAAGACAAGTATTCACCCAAAAACCTAAAAATTCTTCCAGTAGTACTAATTTATTGTTTCCTCAAAAAATCATGGCTGTTTTTCTATTAATTAAGCAAAGAACTCGGTAGTAATTAAAAGACAAAGAATAAATGTTTTAAAAGGCGTATTTTAGCCTCGTATTGCGTTTTGCATAAGTTGACTGGGTAAAACTATGAAAAACACTCAAGAGCCCCCTTAACGGCCAAAATAAAGGCTCTGATAGGGTCTTAAATTTTAAGCTGTAGTGAAAAGCGTAAAAAGTCCCATTTTTTCATGATACGATCATAGATGTAGAAGAGCTCTCTGCAAATCTATCAAAAAGGAGGATATAAAAATGGAGATTATCTTTAATATTCTAATTGCTATTGAAGTTGAAATTTTGGTTCATTATATTTACAAGTGGCTAGACAATAAGTGGTGAAATAAGAAATAGATTTTTTATTTTTTTAATAAAATATAGATTTTTTTCTTAAGAAGATACTTTCTAATTTACTTTCTGACTTACTTTATATTACTTTATATTACTTTGTCGACCTTAGAAAATCAGCAATACCAAGGGTTTACAGATAAATAATTGACTATTTTGTACCCCATTATTGACTATTTTGTACCCCATTATTGACTATTTTGTACCCCATTATTGACTATTTTGTACCCCATTATTGACTATTTTGTACCCCATTATTGACTATAAAATTAAAAATTGATAGAATGTAGCATAATAGAAAACATAGTAAAAGGTAAACAAGATGGTATCAAATAGAAAATCCAGTAAAATCTATGAAGAACTAGCTTCTCGTCAAAATTATTTAGTTGTCCAGGCGAATGACTTGGCCAAAGCTTTTGGTAATTTAAAAGCTTTTGAACACAAGGTTTTAGACTACTGTTTTTCATCTGTAACGAAAGATAGTAGAGTTGGTGATGTCTTTACGGTTCATAGC
>QWCO01001215.1_pt1 | contig 11947 bp, 10 predicted proteins | sample 1972611 | NCBI WGS metagenome assembly QWCO01 (sample SAMN09866706, study PRJNA288562) | Human oral metagenome isolate term1_saliva, whole genome shotgun sequencing... | reverse complement strand
GGAATGTTTTTAGGAACACCTATATTATCAATAATAAAATTATTCTATGTAGATTTATTAAAAAGAGCTGAGCAAGGAGGCAAGGAATGATATTTATAGCAAGTGCAACAATGGGCTTGGAAAGTGTTGTAAAAGAAGAATGCCTTGCTCTAGGCTTTAAAAATATAAAAGTATTTGATGGTAGAGTTGAGTTCGAAGGAGATTTTAAAGATTTAGTTAAGGCTAATATATATTTGAGATGTTCTGATAGAGTTTTTATTAAAATGGCAGAATTTAAGGCTCTTAGTTATGAAGAATTATTCCAAAATGTAAAAGCTATTGAATGGCAAAATTTTATAGATGAAAATGGAGAATTTCCAATTTCTTGGGTTAGTTCAGTAAAATCTAAATTATACTCAAAGTCAGATATTCAAAGAATAAGTAAAAAGGCTATAGTTGAAAAACTAAAAGAAAAATATAAAAGAGAAATATTTTTAGAAAATGGAGCGTTGTACTCTATAAAAATTCAATGTCATAAAGATGTATTTATAGTTATGTTAGATAGTTCAGGTGAAGCTTTAACAAAAAGAGGCTATAGAGCAGTAAAAAGATTGGCTCCTATAAAGGAAACTTTAGCTGCGGCTCTAGTGTACTTATCAAAATGGAAGCCTGATGAAGTTTTACTTGATGCTATGTGTGGTACAGGTACCATTGCAATAGAGGCAGCTATGATAGCTAGAAATATTGCACCAGGAGCAAATAGAAACTTTGCTGCTGAAAAATGGTCTGTAATAGATGAAAAACTTTGGACAGATATAAGAGATGAGGCCTTCTCTAATGAAGATTTATCAAAAGAGTTAAAAATATATGCTTCTGATATAGATGAAAAAAGTATAGAAGTAGCAAAAGAAAATGCTGAGAAAGCAGGAGTTGAAGAAGACATAATTTTTGAAGTTAAAGACTTTAAAGATATTGAAAGTCCTGCAAAATATGGAGCAGTAATAGTTAATCCTCCTTATGGGGAAAGACTTATGAATGATGAAGATATAGAAGAATTATATAGAGATTTTGGGAAGTTCTGTAAAAAGAATTTAGCTAAATGGTCTTACTACATAATAACTTCTTATGAAGACTTTGAAAAAGCTTTTGGAAAAGTGGCTACAAAAAATCGTAAGCTATATAATGGCGGAATAAAGTGTTATTATTATCAATATTTTGGAGATAGAAAAAATGGATATAGAAACTAAAATAAAAAATTTTATAGACTATGCTAGGGAAGTTTGTCTTCAAAGTTTACTTTTAGCGGATAATATTAAAGTGGACTTAAAAAGTCAAGATAATCTATATGAAGTTGAAAGAATAGATAATGAAGTTATTTCAAAATATGAAAATATATATCTTTTACTAGATGAAACTACACTTTTAGATATTTATAAAAAAGATGCTAAAGTATTTGAAAAAATAGAAGAAGCTATTAAAAAAATGGCAGAAGATAACAGAATAAAAGATGAGTATATAAAGTCACAAATAAAGAAGAGAAAAGAATTAAAAGGTAATTCAGGCTCGGAAGTAGTAGAAAGATTTTTTAAATATAAGATAAAAGAGCTAAAGAAAATAAAAGGTGATTTAATCCAAAAAATAAATAAGGTTTTGGATAAAGAAGAAAAACTAAACTTAGATTTATCTAATGCTATTCAGGAAGTAGAGCAAATGGAAATAATTGAAAAACTACAACCTGTGAGAGCAGAGTTTAGAAAATTTATATAAAAATTTAATGGAAAGGAGGAGAGATGAGTTTACAAGCAATCATCAAAACAAACAAGGGGGAGATAAACCTAAATTTATTTTCAGATGTAGCACCTGTAACTGTGCTTAACTTTGTAACTCTTGCTAAAAGTGGATACTATAATGGTTTAAAATTCCATAGAGTTATTGAAGATTTCATGATACAGGGAGGGGGATCCAACTGGGACTGGTGCAGGAGGTCCAGGATATCAATTTGGAGATGAATTTAAAAGAGGAGTAGAATTTACTAAAAAAGGCCTACTTGCTATGGCAAATGCTGGGCCAAACACAAATGGTTCACAATTTTTTATCACTCATGTTCCAACAGAGTGGTTAAACTACAAACATACAATCTTTGGGGAAGTAGTATCATCTAAAGACCAAGATGTTGTAGATAGTATCAAACAAGGCGACACAATGAATGAAATCGTTGTAGTTGGAGATGTAGATAAATTAATAGAAGAAAATAAAGAATTCTATACTCAATTAAAGAATTTTTTAAAAATCTAATAATTATCTTTTGTATTTTAAATAAAAAAATATATTGGAGGTAAATTTATGATTTTATTAAATCCAGTTGTTCTATCAGTTATTGTTATGAGTGTTTTATGTTTATTAAAACTTAATGTATTATTAGCATTAATAATTTCAGCATTAGTTGCAGGTTTTTCAGCTAGTATGCCAATAGGAGATATTATGTCAACTCTTATTGGTGGTATGGGTGGACAATCTGAAACTGCACTTAGCTATATCCTTTTAGGAACTCTTGCAGTTGCTATTGGAAATACAGGAGTTGCTAGTATTATTTCAAGAAAAGTAGCTTCTATTGTTAATGGGAAAAAATTAGTAATATTAATTATTATAGCAATATTTGGATGTTTTTCCCAAAATTTAATTCCAGTACATATTGCATATATTCCAATATTAATTCCACCTTTAATAAGTGTTATGAATAAATTAAAATTGGATAGAAGAGCTATGGCTTGTTCACTTACATTCTCTTTAAAAGCACCTTATATTGCTATTCCTGCTGGATTTGGATTAATATTCCAAGGTATCATTGCAACTCAAATGACAGAAAATGGTATGCCTGTTAACCAACTTGATGTATGGAAATCAACTTGGATACTTGGTTTATTTATGGTATTTGGTTTATTATTAGCGTTATTTTTTTCTTATAGAAAAGATAGAGAATATAAAGATTTACCTTTAAAAGGTATAGAAATTGAAGAGGCAGAAAAGATGGAAACTAAACATTGGCTAACTTTACTTGCTGCTTTGGCTGCATTTATAGTTCCTATAATTTCTGGTTCTCTTCCTCTTGGAGCCCTTGCTTCATTAGTATTAATGTTTGTATTTGGAGTATTAAAATGGAAAGACATTGATAAAACAATAAATGGTGGTATGCAACTAATGGGACTTATAGCTTTCATAATGTTAGTAGCTTCTGGATATGCAGCAGTTATTAAACAAACTGGTGCTGTTGAAGAATTAGTAAATTCTATCTATGGAATGATAGGTGGAAGTAAATCTATTGGAGTTATATTAATGTTATTAGTAGGACTTTTAATAACTATGGGAATTGGAACTTCATTTGGAACTATTCCAGTTGTTGCTGCCATTTACATACCTCTATGTTTAAAACTAGGTTTATCAGTTTCAGGTTCAGTAGTTGTACTTGCTGCTGCTGCTGCATTAGGAGATGCTGGATCACCTGCATCAGACTCAACATTAGGACCAACATCAGGATTAAATGTTGATGGTCAACATGATCATATCTGGGATACTTGTGTTCCAACATTCTTACACTTCAATATTCCATTAATTATTGCTGGATTTATTGGAGGAATGTTCTTCTAAAATTATTTAGAAAAATAAAAATATAAAAGTATAATGAACTAGGACTATTGTAGCTTGTAGATTGCACCAAAACACTTGTAACGTGGCAAGTGTCAGTAGTGGAATGTTCGCTTGATAGTCCTAGTTTTAGTATTAGTTATGGAGGTGCTAAAAATGGAAAATAAAAAATATCCAAGTTCTGTTTTAATTAAATTTTTAGTCTGTAGTTTAGTAGGAATATTTTTATTCTTTGTTCCTGTAAGTTTTAATGGAAAATCGACAATACCATTAGACCATATAGTGAATCTTGTTTTAAAAGTTCCTTATTTTAAAGAAGTATATGGAACAATAGTTATTTTAGTGGGAGTATTTTTACCTTTTTACAAAAAAACTTGGAATAAAAATACAACTTCTATTGTATTCTCATTGTTAAAAATATTGGCACTTCCATTTTTATTTATGGTTCTATTTAATAAAGGCCCTGAATTCTTAATGAATAAAGATGTAATTCCTTTTATTTGGAATAAAATTGTTATTCCTGTAACAACAATAGTACCTGTAGGATCTATATTTTTAAGCTTAATAATAAGTTATGGGCTTATGGAATTTGTTGGAGTATTTATGAGACCTGTGATGAAACCTATTTGGAAAACTCCAGGAAGATCAGCAATAGATGCTGTTGCTTCATTTGTTGGAAGCTACTCATTAGCACTTCTTATAACAAATAGAGTTTACAAAGAAGGGAAATATACATCTAAAGAGGCTGTAATTATAGCAACAGGATTTTCAACAGTTTCAGCAACATTTATGGTAATAGTTGCAAAAACACTAGATTTAATGGATAGTTGGAACTTATATTTCTGGTTAACTGTTATAGTAACATTTGTAGTTACTGCAATAACTGCAAGAATTTATCCAATTAGAAACAAATCTAATGCTTATTTTGAAAATCAAGAAGGAGATGTTGAAAAAGATATTCCAAAAGATAAGTTTAAAGTAGCATTTAATGAAGGGATGGAAGTTTGTGCAAACAGTGGTTCAATCTTAGAAAATGTTATGATAAATTTAAAAGATGGAGTAATGCTAGCATTCAATATAGGGCCTTCTCTTATGGCAGTGGGTACTTTAGGAATAGTTTTAGCTAATCATACTCCAATATTTGATTGGATAGGATATCTAGTATATCCATTTACTTTAATATCTGGATTTGAAGAACCACTTTTAACAGCAAAAGCATTGGCATTAGGAATTGCTGAAATGTTCCTACCTGCTGTCTTAGTAACAAAATTAAGCTTTGAAGTTAAAATGTTAGTTGCAATAACTTGCGTATCTGAAGTTTTATTCTTCTCTGCTTCAATACCTTGTATGATGGCAACAGATATTCCTATAAGTTTTAAAGACTACTTAATTATATGGTTTGAAAGAGTAGTACTTTCAATTGTAGTTGCAGTTCCTTTAATCTATTTAGTAAAGGTACTAATGTAAAATAGAACTATAGAATAATAAAAAATGGGGCTATTGCAATAGCCCCATTTTATTTTTACTATAAGTTAAACAATAAATCATAATAGCTTGGTATAGGCCAAGCATCAGTAGCAATTTTTTCTTCTAATTTATCTACTTTTTCTCTAAGATTTTCTAATGTAGGTAAAACTTCATTAGAATAGAATTTAGCTCTTTGATATAAATCTTGAATTTTTATTGCTTTTTCTAGATTCTCTTCTAGTTTATCAGTTAAGATTAACATATCATTTTTTAGTAAAATTATATCTTTTAAAATTCCTATATCATATTGGAATAAATCTTCATCTGGGAAAATTTTTCTTGAACGATGAATAGACTTAGAAAGATTAGATATATATTTTATAACGAAAGGATAAACTTGATTTCTAACAATTTTTATTCCAGTAGAAATCTCAAGATTACATTGTTTATTATATCTTTCAACATAGACATGGAATCTTGAAAGAGATTCACTTCTTGAAAGTACAGAATTTCTTTCAAATAATTGAATAACTTCTTCTTCAATTAAAGCAGGTAGACCTTCCACAGTATTTTTTAAATTAGAAAGTCCTCTTTTCTTAGCTTCCTCTATCCATTTTTCCTCATAACCATTACCGTCAAATATAATTCTTTTATGTTTGTTATATCTGTCTTTAACTAGAGCAATAACAACCTCTTTTACAGTTTTATTTTTTAATTCTTTTTCAAAATATTCACAGTATTCTTTTAGCACATCAGCAACTATAGTATTTAGAACAAACATAGGAGTTGCAGGTGAAGCACTAGAACCAGGCATTCTGAATTCAAATTTATTTCCTGTAAAAGCCATAGGAGAAGTTCTATTTCTATCAGATATATCTTTAGGAATTCTTGATATATTCTTATCTATAGTTATTTCATCTAGATGAGAACTTGAATTATTATTGAAATTTGTATTTTCAATGTTTTCTAAGATATCTTCTAGTTGTTCTCCTAAAAAGATAGAGATTATAGCTGGAGGAGCTTCATGTCCACCTAATCTGTAATCATTTCCAGGTGTAGCAGTAGTGGCTCTAAGAGCAGGGGCATATCTATCCACAGCTTCTATCATAGCAAGTAAGTATACTAGGAAACTTAAATTGTTTTCTGATAATGTTTCAGGGTCATATAGATTTATACCTTTGTCAGTTGATAAAGACCAATTACAGTGTTTACCAGAACCATTTACATTTTTAAAAGGTTTTTCATGTAAAAGTGCAACCATATTATGTCTGTTAGCAACTTTTTTAATCATATCCATAGTAATTTGATTTTGGTCAACAGAGACATTTGCTGTATTAAACATTAGAGCAATTTCAAACTGATTTGGAGCAACTTCATTATGTTTAGTCTTAGACATAACTCCAACTTTCCAAAGTTCATTATCAAGTTCAGCCATAAAACTTTCTATTCTTTCTTTAATTGTTCCATAATAATGGTCATTCATTTCTTGACCTTTTGGAGGTAGACAACCAAAGACTGTTTTTCCAGATAGCACTAAGTCTTGTCTTTTATAGAAAAACTTTTTATCAACTAAAAAATATTCTTGTTCTACTCCAAGAGTAACATTAATATTTTCTGTTTCAGTATCCCCTAATAATCTTTGAATTTTTAGAGCCTGTTCTTTTATAAGATTAATAGAACGAAGTAAAGGAACTTTTTTATCTAAGGCTTCTCCATTGTATCCAACAAAAGCTGTCGGAATATACAAAGTTTTACAACCTTCTTCACCTTTTAAAAACATAGGTGAGCTAATATCCCAAGCTGTGTATCCTCTAGCTTCAAAAGTAGATCTCAGTCCTCCATTAGGAAATGATGAAGTATCTGATTCACCTTTCATTAAATCTTTACCTGAAAATTTTGCCATACTAGTTCCATCTGAATTAATTGAAATGAAAGATTCATGCTTTTCAGCAGTTAACTCAGTTAAGGGTTGAAACCAGTGAGTGTAGTGAGTCGCTCCTTTTTCTAAGGCCCACATTTTAATAGCGTTAGCTATTGTATCAGCAATTTCAAGAGTCAGTTCAGCTTTTCCATTTTTGATTTGTAAAAATTTTTTGAAAACATAGTCTGGTACTCTGTTCTTTAAATTTTTTTCAGAAAAGCAGTTAACTCCAAAATTATCTAATAAGTTATTCATGATGTGTCTCCTTTAAAATATAAAAAATGTAAAAATTAAAAATAATTATACATCAAATATATGATAAAAGCAAATATTATTTTTATTGTTTATTTTTTCTCTGCTAATGCAATGTATCTATACACTGTAGATGTTGAACAAAATAATTTTTTAGAGACAAAATCAATAGAGTCTTTTAAGTTAAAGAAACCTCTTTCATATAGAGCATAGATAGTTTGTTCTCTTTCTTGTCTTGTAGGTCTTCCTATAGGAAAGTTAAGCTTAGTATTTACTTCATAGTAAACTTTCTTCATATATGCATCTATATCTTCATCTTCATTATCTTCATCTGCTTCTTTTTTAAAGTCATCATATAGAACATTGTATGAAACATCTGATAGATAGTTTTTGACAAACATATCAGGGTGTATGATTCTAAGTAATTGGCAGTTCAATTCATGGAATTTACTATCGTCAAAATTTACACATAGCATACCCACAACTTTTTGATTTTCTTTTATAAGCATACTAGAAGAACGAACTTTCTTTCCATTTTTTAAAAGTACAGTATGATTTACCATACTTTCTTCATTGTGAGAAGATTTATTCTTTAAAATATTAATAGTTTCACTAGAAACTGTATCTTCTAATACTCTATCACTCACTTCACCATTAGCTATGGCTATCATTTTTACTTCTTCACCCTTAACTTCATGTAAAACTACTTCAAAAGAAGGGCCTAAACTCTTTCCTAAAAAATTAACTAACAATTTATATTGATTTAAAATTTCATTTTTCATAGCGTTTCCTCCAAGCCATAATTTAAGTTGCTATAAATATATCACTTTTTAAAAAAAAAATATACATTTTTTTATTGACAATATTTTATTGTGTGATAAAATTATTTTATAAATACATTAAAAGTTGCTATTTTTTATAAAATGATAATTTTTAGTATATTATTTTCAATTAAAGAGTGCTGTCCGCTAATCAAAAAAATGACAACCGGGGTACTAAAATTTTTAGGAGGTCTACAATGAAAGAATATTTACTTAATGTACCAGTGCCACGCTCTTTTTCTTATGTAAAACGTAACATACCTGAAGTGACAGTTGAACAAAGGGAACGTACTTTAAAAGCAACTCACTACAATGAATTCGCTTTTCCAGCAGGAATGTTAACAGTTGATATGTTATCAGACTCAGGAACTACTGCTATGACAGATCAACAATGGTCAGCTATGTTTTTAGGTGACGAATCTTATGGAAGAAACAAAGGTTACTATGTATTACTTGACACAATGAGAGACTGTTTTGAAAGAGGAGATAATCAAAAGAAGATTATAAATCTTGTTCGTACAGATTGCCAAGACATAGAAAAAATGATGAATGAAATGTATCTTTGTGAATATGAAGGTGGATTATTCAATGGTGGAGCTGCTCAACTTGAAAGACCTAATGCATTCTTAATGCCTCAAGGTCGTGCTGCTGAATCTATTTTATTTGAAATAGTTCGTAAAGTACTTGCTGCTCGTGAACCAGGAAAAGTTTTTACTATTCCATCTAATGGTCACTTTGACACAACTGAAGGAAATATAAAACAAATGGGATCTGTACCTCGTAACTTATATAATAAAGAGTTATTATATGAAGTTCCAGAAGGTGGACGTTATGAAAAAAATCCTTTCAAAGGGGATATGGATATAAAGAAATTAGAAAAATTAATAGAAGTTGTTGGAGTTGAAAATATCCCAATGATTTACACTACAATAACTAATAATACAGTTTGTGGACAAGCAGTTTCTATGAAGAGTATCAGAGAAACTTCTAAAATTGCTCATAAATATGAAATACCATTTATGTTAGATGCTGCAAGATGGGCAGAAAACTGCTATTTTATTAAAATGAATGAAGAAGGATATAGAGATAAATCTATAGCTGAAATTGCAAAAGAAATGTTCTCTTACTGCGATGGATTCACTGCATCTCTTAAAAAAGATGGACATGCTAACATGGGAGGAATTTTAGCTTTCCGTGATAAAGGATACTTCTGGAAGAAATTCTCTGAATTTAATGAAGATGGATCAGTAAAAACTGACGTAGGAATTTTATTAAAAGTTAAACAAATATCTTGTTATGGTAATGATTCTTATGGAAGTATGTCAGGACGTGACATCATGGCTCTTGCTGCTGGACTTTATGAATGTTCTAACTTCAACTACTTACATGAAAGAGTTGAACAATGTAACTATCTAGCAGAAGGATTCTATAAAGCTGGAGTAAAAGGTGTTGTTTTACCAGCTGGAGGACATGGAGTTTATATCAATATGGATGAATTCTTTGATGGAAAGAGAGGACATGAATCATTTGCTGGTGAAGGATTCAGTATTGAACTTATCAGAAGATATGGAATACGTGTTTCTGAATTAGGAGATTATTCAATGGAATATGATTTAAAAACTCCTGAACAACAAGCTGAAGTTGCAAATGTTGTTAGATTTGCTATAAACAGAAGTGTTTATTCACAAGAACATTTAGATTATGTAATTGCAGCAGTAAAAGCTCTTTATGAAGATAGAGAAAGTATTCCTAATATGAGAATTGTTTCTGGACATAACTTACCTATGAGACACTTCCATGCCTTCTTGGAACCTTATCCAAATGAAGAAAAATAAAAATTAAATATTTTTGAATAAATTAAGCTGTTGTATTTCTGTCATAACTCCTCTTTATATAATACTGAACAAAATATACAACAGCTTTTTTTAGATTAAAAGGAGGTTTACTATGAGTGAAGTAGAAAAACGTGATGGCTTTTCCACTAAATGGGGCTTTATACTAGCTTGTATAGGCTCTGCAGTTGGAATGGGAAATATTTGGAGATTCCCTGTTCTTGTTTCTGCAATGGGTGGAATGACTTTTTTAATTCCTTATTTTATATTTGTAATTTTTATTGGTTCAACTGGAGTTATAGAAGAATTTGCTCTAGGTCGTTCAGCTGGTGCAGGTCCTGTTGGAGCATTTGGAATGTGTACTGAGATGAGAGGAAATAGAAGTATAGGGGAAAAAATAGGAATTATCCCAATACTAGGTTCTCTTGCTCTTGCAATAGGATACTCTTGTGTAATGGGTTGGGTTTTTAAATATGCTTGGATGTCAATAGATGGTTCTATGTATGCTATGGCATCAAATATGGATGTTATAGGCTCAACTTTCGGTCAAACAGCTTCAGCTTGGGGAGCAAACTTCTGGATAGTAGTGGCATTAATAGTAAGTTTTATTATAATGTCAATGGGAATAGCAAGTGGAATAGAAAAAGCAAATAAGATTATGATGCCAGTATTATTTATTTTATTTGTTTTACTAGGAATATATATAGTATTTCAACCAGGATCTTCTGGTGGATATAAATATATCTTTACAGTTAATTTAAAAGGATTAGCTGATCCTAAAGTTTGGATTTTTGCTTTTGGACAAGCATTCTTCTCACTTTCTGTTGCAGGAAATGGATCAGTTATCTATGGATCATATTTAAGTAAAAAAGAAGATATACCTAACTCTGCTAAAAATGTCGCTTTCTTTGATACATTAGCAGCTTTACTTGCAGCCTTTGTAATAATTCCAGCAATGGCAGTTGGTGGAGCAGAATTATCTTCAGGTGGACCTGGACTTATGTTCATATATTTAATTAATATTATGAATAATATGGCAGGTGGAAGAATAATTGAGGTTATTTTCTATCTATGTGTACTTTTTGCAGGAGTTAGCTCTATTATCAATCTATATGAAGCACCTGTTGCTTTTTTACAAGAAAAATTTAAAGTTAAACGTATTCCAGCAACTGCAATTATTCATATTTTAGGTTGTGCAGTAGCTATTTGTATACAAGGAATTGTTTCTCAATGGATGGACGTTGTTTCTATATATATTTGTCCACTAGGAGCATTGCTTGCTGCCGTTATGTTCTTCTGGGTTGGAGGTAAAAAATTTGCAGAAGAATCTGTTAATATGGGAGCAAATAAACCTATAGGAAGTTGGTTCTATCCAGCTGGTAAATATATTTATTGCCTTTTAGCACTTGTTGCATTAATTGCAGGAGCACTTCTTGCAGGAGTGTTTGAGTGCAACGAGTTTCCTGATTTGCAGCGAATTCTTGATTTTTTATCGTTAAGAAATTTACTCAGTAACGAACTATTTTTTACTTTCAATATCCTTAGTTTTTATATATTTTTATTTATTGTTTTTTTAGAGTTATAGAAAATAATTTACTACCTTCTGAATAGCTAACGTCCATATCAAAACCATTCCACTCACCTTTAGCTCTATCATCTGTAGCATTCAATTTTTCTTTATACCAATCGATAATTTCATTAGCATCTTTATTACTTTTACAGTAAATGTCTATTGATGTAATATTTTCATCCTTGTCAAGAAAAACATCATAATTTCTGATTTTTAGCTCATCATGAATAGGAATATTTAAACCATCTAGAATTTTAGGTAGCTTAACTGAACCTAAGTCAGATTGAGCAGAAATTCTTGTAGTGCCATCATCATAAGTAGTTTTTTCAGCTTTTCCTCCTGTAAAATTACTATATAAAGAATATAGAAAGAATCCCAAGCAAAATGCCAATGGAATAAGTACTACCTTTTTATAGCCTTTAGATGTAAGCAATGTAAAAAAACTTCCAACCTTTTTCATAAT
>QWCO01002303.1_pt1 | contig 11948 bp, 7 predicted proteins | sample 1972611 | NCBI WGS metagenome assembly QWCO01 (sample SAMN09866706, study PRJNA288562) | Human oral metagenome isolate term1_saliva, whole genome shotgun sequencing... | reverse complement strand
TACGGATAGGTATAGTTAAAGCGATCTATTATTTCCTGCGGTAATTCCACAGAGTTAACAGCTTGTAATTCTCGTACCTTATTGATGGTAGTTTCATCGGTATCTGCTTTATAATCGAGGTCACCGTAGAGAGAGCCATCGTGGATTTCGACCTTGATGCGACATTTTTTATCTGGTAAGTCAAAATAGGTCGGTCCTTCGTATTCAATGGCTACGCGCAATGGGTTACCACCGTCCAAATGACGGGTAAAGCCCATAATTAACCATTCTAGATACGTATTAGCTTGAGTGATAATATCCGTCGGCAACTGTTGTCCTTCTACAGCGGCAACATTGTTAATGAGCTCACCTAAACTAGATAGTTTACCTGCAGAATTCTTGAACCCCTTCACAAAACCCGTTAGGAACAATTTATCTCGAGCCCGTGTCAAGGCTACATAGAGAATACGCTGTTCCTCTGCTTTGAGGGCTGCTTCTTTGACGTCTTTCACGTAGAACCACGGCATAGTTGGGAAAGACACCCGAATATCTGGGAAATATCCCTTAAGACCAAGTCCTGCATTCTTATCGATGAGTAGCTCTGAACGAAGGTCCATCATGTTGAATCCCTTTTGCACCCCGGATAAGAATATTACAGGAAACTCAAGGCCCTTACTCTTGTGGATGGTCATGAGGCGTACTACATTATCCGCTTCGCTCACCACATTGGCAAGGGGCATATCTTGGTTGCTATCGCGCAAGCTTTCCACAAAGCGCAAGAATCTAAAGAGTCCACGGAAGCCAGAGGCCTCATAGCCCTTAGCTCGGTCATATAAGGCGAGCACATTCGCACGGCGCACGAGACCATTCGGCATGGCGCCTACATAGTTTACATAATCCTGGGATTCGTAAATATCCCATAGCAAATCGGTCACACCGTGACGGCGCGATAAGGTACGCCAACGCTCCATATGGCCAATAAACGCTAATAAACGCTCATCTTGAGCCTCTTTAGCATAGGCTGGCATGAGAGACCACAGAGAACCCTTACCAGATAGGCGCAGTGCACCTAGTTCGTTTGCATCAAGCCCTACGAGGCCAGAGTGCAATACCGCCGCCATCGGCAAGTCTTGCTCCGGATTATCTATGATGGATAACAATGCTAGTAAGAGCTGAATTTCTTGTGCTTCAAAGTAACCATCTCGTTCGTTTACCACCGCAGGGATACCCGCTTGGCGCATGGCCTCTACAGCACGGGTCCCCCAACCAGCCAAGGATCTGCGCAAAATAGCAAAGTCACGCCATTCGATTTGACGGAACGTACCATCTGGATTTTGCACCTTTTTCTTAGCACCGTGGATTTCCTTAATCTTTTGGATGATGAAATCTAGCTCCCGCTCGTTATTTTCAGGGTCATCACCTTCATCTTCGTCGCTTTCACTAGCGCTGAGGGTATCCTTACTCACATCTAAGAGCTGCAATTCCACATCTCCTCCAACCCAATCCTCAGGCGCATCCTCTACGATGCGGCCAGGAATGAGGGATTCTGCCTCCGTATAATTGAGCTCCGCCGCCTCTTCCGTCATGATTTGATAGAACAAAAAATTCGTAGTGGCTAAAATATTTTCGTGAGAACGGAAGTTCTTTGCTAGGTCGATACGGCGTTCTACCGCATCAGTGTCGCCGTAGGTATTGTATTTCTCCATAAATAGAGAACTGTCAGCCATACGGAAGCTATAAATCGCTTGTTTCACATCCCCTACGTAGAACCGATTATCGGCGCGAGAAATCAAATTGATAATCGTCTCTTGTACGCCGTTCGTATCTTGGTATTCGTCGACCATGATTTCCTTGAAAGTATCTTGCAGTTCCTTCGCTACATCAGACGGCTGAGGATCATCCTCTGTGCCTGGCTCAACAAGAAGAGCTAAACATAGATGCTCCAAGTCACTAAAGTCCATGATACCTTGCTCTTGTTTCATATCCCGATACGCCTTATGGAACGCAATCGTGAGCTCTACTAAACCTTCGATGATTGGATATTGAGCCTTGAACTGCTCTTGTAAGGTAGCTTCCGGCACTGTGAATACAGCAGCTTGCATCGCTTTGAGGTCATCTCTATTTTGGGAACCTAATGATTTAAACTCAGCTACCAATATAGGCTCAAAGGCTTGTGCCTCTTTTGACCCCATGCGGAACTGGTCCTTAATAAAGGTATCCATGTGCTTACAAGCTTCTCCCATATCATCCCAAGTTTGAGCTGATGAAAGCATACCTAGTGCGGCTAGTTGATTATCATATATGTTTTGCCATTTATGAGGCCCTACTGGATCCAATAGAATTTGTTCCATCCGCTCTAAGCGCTCGCGAATGCGATCGATAACAGCTACATGGTTATCCCACATATATTGGCCCCATAGTGTATCACTAGGGTTTATAGTCATAGCCTCTTTATAAGGCTCTAAGGCTTTTCGTAACCACCCATCAGGATTGGCAAGGGACATAGCGTAGTTATATAAAGACATAATCTTCGCCGTTAAACCTACATCCGATTTATCATCACTAAAGAAATCCGCCAATTCATAGATATTATAAAGGCCTTCTTCATAGGATTTAGTTAATAAATCGGCTAATACATCTTGTTGTAACAATGCCATTTCTGCTTCGTTGCCGATACGAGCGGTCGGGTTAATATCTAGCTTGTAAAAGTAAGACCGAATCACCCATTGGCAGAAGGAGTGCAACGTAGAAATATGAGCAGATGGCAACAGATTGAGCTGTCGTTCAAGGCGCTCTTGCATGGCTGTATCCTCGGTGGATTCCATGGCTTTCGCCAAAGCAAGACCAATACGAGCACTCATCTCTTGAGCAGCCGCCTTTGTAAAGGTTACAACCATGAGCTCTTGTACGGATAAAGGATTATCCATATCTTTAAGACGCGTAATAATACGCTCTACAAGAACTGCCGTTTTACCTGAGCCGGCCGCAGCCGCCACAAGCAAGGTTTGATTGTCTAAGGACGAGTCCTTAGGAGCTATAATGGCAGACTCTTGCTCTGGCGTCCATTTAACACCCATGGTTTTCACCTCCTTCGTTACTATTATTTCTATCGCTACTGTTGTTTCCGTCGCTACTGTTATTTCCGTCGTTTAGAGCCTCTTTCATCCGTTCTAACGCATCAGCTTCGGACAGTTTAGACAAATAATTATATCGATTTCGACTAGAGTCAAAACGGCATACAGTATTGTAATCACAGTATGTACAAGGTCTATTCTTATGTAACTGGTAAGGTTGAATTGGGAATTGACCGTCCCCAATATGGCGGCCGATGTCAGCCATTACATGATTGGTGTAGCGGCACATCACATCAAATTCACCTGGACTCTTAACCTTGCGCAAATCATTCCTAGAAATAGTTTGATCTTTCGTCGTTGCAATTGGCACATATGGGCCTTGCTTAAGACCATAGGATAAGAACTTATTATCGATATGCGTCAATAACTCAACATCGTCTGAGAAGTACCCACTATTTCTCCACGCGTCGCTTTCCTTAGCTAAAAATACTGCATCTTCATAAGATATAGGAGCATCAGCAGGAATTTTAGGGTTCTTCACATAGGAATATACCACCGCCGCCGGTGACATGGAGCCACCATGCATTTTGCCATAAGCGGATTCTAAGGCCAATAGATAGGTCATAAGCTGCAATTTAAGGCCATAGTATACATCTTGGGCCGTCACATGTGCGCCGCCCGATTTGTAGTCAATAACCATGCCATAGGTTTGACCATCCCTTGTATATTCATCGATACGGTCAATTTGACCGATAAGGCGTAAATAACGGTCTTCCCCAAGGGGTACGCGAATTGGATCCCAGACACCTTGACGACCAAAATCTTGCTCCAAGTATTTCGTATCAAAATCACTGCGCTTCGACCACTCCACAAGGCGGTCTACCGTCACATGTAATGTTCGTTGTACACGCTGCTCGATTGCCTTTTGGTAGGCATCACTCGTTTCCTCGCCGCCCTGATTTTCTTGTAAAATTTCTTCCGCTACGGAGCGGCACAAATTTTGTTGATCCTCTTCGTTAAGGTCACGCCATTGTTTATTATGATCTAATAGATAATTACCTAAACGCTCTAAGTTAGCGTGAAGGAATGTACCGATTTCAGGGGCTCCAAAGGAGCGCACCCGACGCGGTTCTAGTTTCAAACCATATTGAGCATAGAACTTGAATGGACATTGCTGATATCTCTCTAGACGCGTTACAGAACCAGACATATAGCCTTTAGATAGGAACAATCCATTCACTAAATCCTTCGTAATGACCGGCACATCATTATTATCTCGAATACCACGAGACACCTCCCCTAAACGAGGACGGTAGGTGTCACTTTCACGAGCCCAGTTATAGAGGCCCCACCACAATGGATTGACCTCATGACCACTAAAGAGGGCGCCCCAGCGCTCAGATAATAGGGACAAACTCTGTAAAGGTCTCCATACATAATCCGACTCAGTATCAGGTGCAATGGAGAGTGGAATCTCTATAGGCTTATCTACATAACCAAGGGATTCTAGTCGTTTCACCACGAGGGATGGCTCAAGGCCTGTTCCATCTTCACCAGAGCTTGCATAGGACAGCGTCAAGGAATCGGATGCCCGCGTCATAGCTAGGTATAATAGGAAATTTTCGTTGAAAGCCTTCGGTAAAGCACCTTCAGCAAGGGGAATACCTGCATCGGCTAACTCTTGGCGTTCCTTATCCTTAATAAGCCCTTCATCGCCCATGCTTTGTGGGAATACGCCTTGGTTGAGGCCCATAACGAATACCTTAGGCCACCATTGGCTATAACCACGTTCGATGGTGGTGATTACCACATGATCTAAGGATGGAGGAATCATAGAATAATTTACATCGCTCAAGCCTTCTTCGAGGAGCAATATCATCTCATCTAGGGTCAACACTTCATCCTTCATGACCATAGAGATTTCATCTATGAAAGAAATAACCGCATTGTACATCTGTTCATGGCTGGCTTTCGACTCTTGATCCCCCACCGTTTCTGCATCTTTTGCCCATTCATAGAGACGCTCAGGCACTTGTAAGGTTTCTAAGAGGCCATACAGCTGCGCACCCCAATCAGCGCCCGTATGACCTTCGCTATGAGCGGCAAAGTCAAACCATGGGGATAGGATGTCCATAATGGTTTGTCGTGCTTTATTAACACGTGCTCTACGCGGTGCATCAGCGTGACCTTCTTCATCTTGCCCTTCATGAAAGCCTCGTAAATAGGGCCAGCTTTCACGTTCCCATTTATAATGGTCGATACCAAACTCAAGTACGTAGTTTTCTAATTCATCTACGGCCTCACGAGTAAGGGGCATCAAGTCTGTTTTGAGCAATAAGAACATGCTGTCTCGACTGTAGCTATGGCGCACGATATCAAAGAGGGCTGTCAACAATTCGCCTAATGGATGGTTTTTCATAGGCCGCTGACGGTCGATAAAATGCGGAATACCATAACGACCGAAGACCTTCTCTAAGGTATCTCCGTACGTTTCCGACTCACGAAGCATGATGCATACATCGCGGTATCGAGCCTCTGGAGAGGACTCTACGTAGGCTAAAATACGGCGAGCCACCGCATCAGCTTCCCGTTCTCGATTGTAACCACGAATGAGCGGAACAGTAGTATCCGTAGAATTTTGATTACTAGGACTAGTAAAGTAATTCGCTTCTAATTCTTGTACGATTTGAGGGCCCCGTTTCTCGTCAAAACCAACCCAGTTAATGCTAGATCCATAACGAGCAACTAAAGTATCGTAAATCTCTAAAGGACGGCTAAAGAGATGTTCCCCTCGACGTGCAATATGTAAAGCCTTTGGCGCCATTGGCAAATCGATAGTAATAACCGCTTCCTTAGCCAAATCAAACAAGGTATAAATCAACTCGTAGTGTGTAGGTGTAAACCAATGAAAGCCATCGATAAAGACGTGGCTATTTTCCATCAGTGGAGATTGAGGCAACGCCTCAACGATTTCCATGATAGGATCGATATCACGCTCCCCATGACGAGTGATTTCCTCCTCATAGGCAGCCATACAGATGGCAAGCTCGCGCAATTTCTTTTGTAATACTTTATTTTTTACGGAATCAGCTCCACGTTCTAGGTCATTAGGACCGACGCGGAATGCGCGAAACTCAGAAAAGAGCTGTTGCAATACAGAAGAAAACTCAGGACGTTTTGTAGCCTGTTCTAATAGGCCTAGTTCCTTTTGTTTCCGCTTCATAACAAGGCGCAACAATATAGCCCGGCCAAAGCTAGATAAGCTTGATTGACCGGCCCCTTTGGACCCTATGGATTGATATACTTGGTAACCCAAACGGCCAAAACCTACGACGCGAACCGTAGTAAAGCCTTTTTCAGGCATAAATTCTGCCAGCTCTCGCTCTACCCGATACGTAGCTGGCTCAGGAACGAGTAAGATTATAGGTTCCCCTGGACAATCGGTCATGACTTGACGTATCCGTTCATATACGGCACGTGTCTTGCCTGATCCTGCTCGTCCATAATAGACGCTAATACTCATGAGACCTCCCTAGTGAAACTTTCACCATCTCAATTTATATAATTCGCAAATTTCATCTTATTTATATATTTCTTGTTCTTAGGTATAGCCTAAAACTATTTTTTTCGATATAATATATTACTATACGTAAGTATTATTATAATTGTACAATATTTGACTCATCTGATTATATTTGTTTATAATTAAGAAAAAAATTTATATTTTATTTACAATTAACAGAATTTCATATATAATACATTTTAGTATTTGTGTTATTTGTAAAATCATGTATTTAGGAGTGAACTATTATGAACAAAAAACATTTAGCAGCTGCTTTCGCAGTATTTGCAGCTACAACTATGTCTTTCTCTGCTTTCGCAGCATCTGTTGATGCTAATGCACGCGCTTACGAACGCGCAGCAGCTGAGCAATATACTTACGCTGCACCTCAAGCAGCTACACCAGCGTACCAATCTGGTTATGTAACAAGCGCACCACGCCCTGGTTACAAACCATTACCAGCGGTACCTTACACAGCAGGTGACATGGCTCAACAAATGCCTGTATCCAAAGAATTGGGTGATCCAATTTTCGTAGCGCCTCAAACAACAGCTGTAGGTCTTCAAATCATGGATCCTATCGCACCTAGCTACCAACCTGTATACCAAGAAACTGTAACTGCTGTAACAGCTAATGGCAACGGCAGTGCATACGTTTCTCGTTACAAAAGTATTCTCTACAAACGTAATCACTGAAGCAGTTGTAAACAACAACTCCTTGCGTATCACTGTTAACATGACTCAACCAACAGCTGTAGCAGCTGCTAAATTGCGTTCCATGCAACAAACTGGTCAAGTAGCAGGTGGTGAAGTAGCTGCATTATTTGCTTACAATGAAAGCTATGATGGTGTAAAACAAGCTGCTCAATATGACGTATTCAACAACGGTAACCGTTACATCGTTGTTAAATCTGGTGCTGTAACTGTTCCAAATGGCGCACAACACCCTTACGCAACTGCATTGTTCGCAGTAACTGACGATACTGTAGCTGCTGTAACAGTATCTGGCAACACTGCTGATGCTTACGATTTAGTTAAAGGTACTGCATACGCAATTGCACAATCTGCTCGCGTATCTAACGCACGTACTCGCTAATTCTAACTATAATTCGTTACGAATTAACTATAACGTGAAGTCTATAAACCTTCACACATGAAGACTATATAAATCACCAAAGCCCCGAATGAGATATCTCATTCGGGGCTTTTTTATGCATCTTACCAATTGAATTCTTTTTATGCATCTTACCAATTGAATTCTTAGATTTATTTTTTTACGATAATCTTGTAAATACTTCTAACGCTTTATACGCCATCAAACGATAGCCTCTTGCATTAGGATGTACTTCACCGGCAAAGACAATTTGGCCGATTTGATCCGCTTCGTATAATGATGTATAAAAGTCTATAACCTTCAAATCATGCTCTGCAGCATAGGCTTTCAATTGTTCATTGACCTCTCGTACCACAATGTCGAGTCCATCCATATCACTATCGATTTGTGTTTCTAAACCAATAATAACCTTCCCCTTTGTGCTCGCTAGTTCAATAGCTTTCACCAAGGTCTTGAACACATATGTACTATCTCGACCTTGCAAAATATCATTAGTACCACACATTAAGAAGATATGACGCGTTGAATCAGCTACAGCTGTAGGTAGCCATTTTTCAATGTTATAAATCATGCCCTGAACGGAGCATCCGTCTTCACCATAATTTGTAAAATGTACACCCTCTATAGATGCATCACAAATTTCAACCCAACCTTGGCCATAAGGCACATCATAGCCGCGGGTAATGCTATCGCCAAAACAGATAATTTCCATATCTAGACCTCCTGTACTATGCATTAATCATATAACAAAATGACAATTATATACAATATACATACTATGGATTTTTATATGCATTTTTTATAGAATTACATGTTTGACTATGGTATACTAATTCCACATAAGAGAGGTCAAAGATGAGAAAACTATATCCCTTTTTAATACTAGCATTAGCAACATTACAATCAGCTAGTGCAATTTCACAATATGAATTAGAGAACAAGCCTACTCAATACCAAGTTGCGTATAATAGCCCTTCGGAGACTGTGTATATCGACTTAAGTACACTTAGCCTAGCACAGTCAGGTCCTACATATAATACGCTTCACGCTCGTACAATTAGTCTCTATAAAAAGCAGAATATTATTGCTGATTATTCAACTAATTATACATACCATCGTGGTAACACATCTAAAGATATTTACCTCATGGATTGGCATGTAGCACCGGCGAAATTCTACCAAGTAAATGGCGCACCTATAGGAACTGCTAATAATCAGCGTTCTGTTCTATCTACAGGTGCTCACGTCGCTACAAAGGGTTCTCCTGTAGCTGAAATAGGTCAATTTATTTTACATAATGCATTGGAATTAGAGCGTATTACCTATACATCTAAGAACCCATACGTACCACCTCGTCCATATAAACCATTGAGTACACCGGCTCCAACAGAAGATAGGCCATTATTTGGAGTTCAACCACCAGAAGGTGTCTATAAACCGCTAAACCAATTAGAATCTCCTTATACATCTAATCAACCACGGCTATTTCCTTCTAAATTAGGTATGTATGGACCCGTTCCACCACCTCCTCCACAAGGGCCTCGACCTAGTGATTGGATTCTCGACATTCAAAATCAGGACATGCCCGATCCAAATACACCTATGAGTGATTGGAGACCTCAACCTGATTATCATGCACCGCAAAAACCATAATCAAAAAATATAGTTACTCGTAACGTATAAAAAGAGACTGAACTGTCTCCTATTTTGAACTGCACCCCAAAAATTGTGTCCAATTTTTGGGGTGCAGTTCATTTGGGAGAGCTAATTCAGTCTCTTTTGTTTCATATTTTATTTGTTTCCATACAATCAGAGGAACCTATTGTATGATGCTTTCACATTATTTAAGACGTACAAAGAACAATGCAATAGCACCGATAACTGGTGCAATGGCAAGGGTCATCAATGCAGATTGATAACTGCCTGTAGCTGTTAACATGCTACCTAAAATCATAGGCGCCAACATAACACCGATCTGATTAAACAAGTTTACAAAGCCTGCAGTTGTACCGCGTAAATGAGGTGCTGCGGATTGAATTACGAGAGCATTTGTTAAAGCACTATGCATGAAAGCACCAATACCAAGAATTGGACCTGTTATAAAGAGCATATCTGGATTTGTGGTGCTCGCAAAGAGGATCAATGCTGGTGCAAATAAGAACATAACAAGCGCCACCAAATGGTTCTTCTTAATCGGTAAAATATCGGACAAAATACCGATAGTCGGTTTTGCAATAAGCGCTGCTAAACCAAAGGCGGACATTACATGACCTGCATAGATAGCATTAACGCCGAGCTGTTTAACCATATACAAGTTTGACCATTGCGCCACGGCCCAGGTAGCACCTGTAGCAAAGAAGCCTGCAAAGGCAAGACAACAAATGTTGCGATTCTTCAAAACATGTAACAAGTTTTCCTTTAAAGAAGTCTTTTCTCCTATATGAGCAGATGCAGCACTCACCTCTGCTTCTCGTTGAGCTAAAATCTCAGCACTTGGCTTACGAACTGTAAAGTAGCTAAGAATGAAAACAAGGATTGGTAATACCGCTGTTAAAAGAAATGCATTTTGCCAACCATAATTAGTTGCCACATATGGTGCATAAAGGTTTACAGTGGTCAATCCAAGGGATGTGCAGGACATGAAGATACCCACGGCTGCACCACGTTGATTAGGCCCAAAGTAATCCCCAATAGCACTTAAACAAGATGCTTGTACCGGACCAGATACAATACCTAATAAGAATCGTAATACCCAGCCATAGGTGTAATTATCTATAGTACTCATCAATGCCGTAATAACTGCCATGGCAAGTAAGCTTACCAAAATGGTGTAACGATAACCAATGCGATCCGCTAAGATACCACCTGGTAAAACCATAATGGCATAGCCCATATAAAAGGCGGATAAATAGGCCGTACCCATTTGAGGAGTAAAACTCAAGGCTTCATTAACGATAGGCATCAAGGATGCCCAAGATAACCGCATAACAAAGCTAATCAAAAATGTTAGCCACACGCTGACAAGAATTAAAATCTGAGTTCGTGAGAAACTAAGTCGATTCATACGAGCTCCTTTCTACAGAATAAAAACATATAAAGTAATCATACTATAAATAGAAAGAATTTTTCAAATACAAAGCATGACGGATAACATAAAAAAGAACCCTCTACCGATTAGATAAAGGGTTCTCTATAGTACTTATACAAGGCACGGGCTCCAATTGCCTTACCAAGTATATCAATAAATAAAAAGAAACGAGCCACAGGAGAATAAATTCTCTTGTGGCTCTATTTCGCATTGGTTGCTTTCTCCGTCTTCTTTGGTCCGGTTAAATCCTTTTTAGTTTTGTTTAAGTCGTTTGAACGAAGAATAATCCACCAGATAGATCTCGATTTATAAAAATATATCCTATGTTCTCAGTTAGATAAAAAATTTCATTTACTTCTTCAGGTAGATCCATTCCTAAGATTTGACCTATGAAAATATATTTTTCTAGAAAACCATCACTCTCTTGCTGTAAATATTCAGGTTGTCCTCCTAGAAAACTCATTTCATCTAAATTCTCAATAGGATTAATTGGATAAAATTTATCTAGATTAAACTTGAACTGATTTTTATCTCCGACGATAACTCTCGTGTATCCTTGAATAGCATCGTCAATTTCAGTAATGTAGTCAAGAAAATAATCTTCTTTATCATAATAAGAAAAAACGTAATCATAATAAGAAAAAACGTAAATTGCTTTATCTTTATATTCCATATCCTGAAAATCTGTTTTAAATTGAGGTGCAATAGTTAATAGATTTTCAATTGGCATAAAAGCAATCAACGCTAACTCATGACCATCGGGCGCTAACACTTTATTTGAATAGTCTAAATCTAGCCCAACTAATATATTATTTATATTGGGTTTGCTATCTAAAAAGTTAAAATTAACTTATCCATTTTTTTCCATTTAAATTCTCCTAAAAATTTAAGGGCATTTCTTACCTACTTTTTTCAATTTTCTAAGAAATTTCTTGGCTTCTTTTCTTAATCCGCCTCCAGAAGTTTTGGGTTTGTAACGATAATCCGCTAAATCTTATTAATTAATTGATATTTATCAATATTTTTAATTCGCCTGGTAGTTTGGCACCATTTCTATATGCCTTTTTAGCCCAAAATATGGCTTTTTCTTTATTGCCTTGTGTGAAAAATAAATCGGCTAAATTGGATTGGG
>QWCO01001212.1_pt1 | contig 11989 bp, 10 predicted proteins | sample 1972611 | NCBI WGS metagenome assembly QWCO01 (sample SAMN09866706, study PRJNA288562) | Human oral metagenome isolate term1_saliva, whole genome shotgun sequencing... | reverse complement strand
TTTCTTTAAAATTTCTCTTAGGTCCTATTTTATATGAATACTCTCCTAAAATATTTTCAATTTCTTTTTCTGTAAAATCTTTTTTAGAAATATAGTAATACTCTTCTTTCTCTTCCACATGTTTCTTATTTCTTACAAGAATAGGAGAGCCATTTCCATATTCTTCTCCTAATTCTTTTACATACTCTGTTCCTTCTTCTATTTTAGAAATTAAGTCATTTAAGTTTACATTTAAAACTTTTTCAGGTTTTAAAAAACAAGGAAAATATTTTGATTCTGAAGTTAGAAATACACTGGTATTAATTAAACACTTAGCACAACCTTCCATACAGATACATTGTTGCAGTTCAACCTTTGTTTCACCTTTATATAGATATTCATCTCTTCTGGTAGTTCTCTTATAGAAAACTAAGTGTTCTTTCCAATCCTCAAAAATACTATTTAGTGTTAGATAAAATTTATACATCCCTTGTTTTATTAAATCTTCTGTAACTAAAAGTTCCAAAAATTTAACATACTCTACCTTATTTTCATAGGCAAATTCTAATATTTCTTCAATATCTTTTTTATCAGTATTCTTATTTTTTAATAAAACAAAGTTTAACTTCATTATTAAATTTCTTGCTTTAATTTTCTTTATATTCTTTTTAACTAGTTCTAAAAGATTATTTTTATCTATAGGAATCGCTTTAATAACAGGTCTAACTATACTTAAATAAACATCATTCTTTAGAGAATGCATAGAGAAATTAAATTTAAAAATCTCTTTCTTATCTCCCACATAATTTTCTATAGCATCTAGTAACCTATCTTCAATTAAAGAGCCATTTGTCACTATAGTTATATATGGCTTTAAATTATCCTCACTAAGTTTATTTAAATACCAGATAATATCATCTAATTTTAGAAGAGGTTCTCCTCCAGTGAAAGTTATATCAGTGTAATTATTTTTTATAGCTTCTTTGATTAGAGAATACATTTCTTCTTTTGAATTTTCTTCTCTTTTATCTCCCATTTTTGAACCTTCTCCATGGCAAAAGAAACACTGATAATTGCATTCGCCTGTTAGAGAAAGTCTTAAACTTTTTATATTTTGACATTTTTTCTCAAATATATAGAAGTTTCCTTCTCTGCTTTTAATAGTAAAAGCATTCTCCATTAAGAAGAATATAGTTTTTTTATCGCTTATTGAAATCTTAATATTGACAAATTCTATATTCTTCTCAACAGATTCTCTTTCAAATTGAGTAATTTCCCAATAGTTTGTATCATTTATTTCTGTTACATTAGATAATATAACTACATTATCTTTGTAATCTTTTTTTATATTAGCCATTAATAAATATTTCCTTTATTTCTTTTTAGTATAATCTAATATTGTGGGAAGTACACAACCTTTATTATTCATAAACCAATTAACAGTATTACATCCTTTTAAATTTCCTTCATCTTCTGGATAAGGACTTTCTTTAAAATCTAAATTATTAGTTGATTTTAAAATAGCTTTTAATTCTTTTATTTCTTTTCTTTCATCAGTATCTAATTTATATTTTTCTTTAGCTATTTTTAAATACTTTTCTTTATCTATTTTTTCATATGCTTTTATAAATGAACTATATTTTTCTGAACTTTCTAATAGACAATCTGTTATTTTTATTTCACAACTTCCAAAGCCAAAAGCCTTAGCCTTACCCAATTTATGAAGTAAATCTTTTTCAAGTTCTAAAGAATAAATTAAAATCCCTAATTCTTCATCTGTTAAATCTTTAAAAGAAACTTCAAACTCAAAATCTTGATCTGGTCTTAAAAACCAAATAGTTGAATTAGTAGTTGAAGGAGCAGTGTCCGAAATTGTTTTTAAATAATTTTTATATCCTTTTCCAGCCTTAATTTTTTCAGTATGATGCCAATAAAATTTTCTTCCTCTTATTTTAGAACCTTCATTGTTATATGTTCCTTTATTCTCTAAATAAAATCTAGTCAAGGAAGGATGAGGTTCACCTAAAGACTTTAAGATTAACTTTTCTACCATAGTATTGTTGATATTTTTAAGAGAAAGAGCATCAGAAATAAATACTTTACTTGCCATAGCAACAGTTTTTTCTTCCTTTTTCTTTCCTTCTTTATTCTCTCTGTGATCTCCAATAGTTCCAAACATTCTACAAGCAAAACATAAATTTTCACTTGTACAAGGATGGAATTCTTCTGGTACTAAATCTAAAGGACTTATTTTATATCTTAATCTTGGAATTTCTGAGAAAGAAAAATTTTCAATTCTATCTTTTCCATTTACTTCAAAAATAATAGTATCTCCTTCTTTTAATTCATCTATATAAAAATTTTCTCTATCTTTAGGAGATTTCTTTTCTTCAGCTTCCTTTCTCTGTTTTATTAAATACAATAAATCTTCATAATCAGATTTAGAAAAAGAATAACATTTTTCTTTACCTTTTTCAGCAGGTATTAAAAGTTTTTCATATCTTTTGTTTGGTATAAAAGAAGATACCCACAAAACAGCATTTATTGTTCCACCTTGTTGAACCTTTTTAAATTCATCAGGAAAATTAATTGCATTAGGGTCATCTTCGCCTTTTTTATAGTTAGGTTTTAATTTAGCTCTTTTTATATAGTCTTCAACTAATGAATTATTTGCCACTTTTACTGGATAAAAACCTGGTTTGTAATTGAATAAAATCTTTTTTCTATTAACTTTAACTTTATCTGCTTCAATAATTATTCCATCATCATTAGCAGTAGGAAATTTTTTTATAATTCCAAAAACATTAGTTCTTCCTCCAACTGAACCTCTATAATCTAGTCTTTCTTCCTCAACATTTTTTATACAACTTGTTGTCAAAACTTCAATTATATTTCTAAGTTCCCCTTTTAAAGTACTTGCCGGAATAACATATTTTTCATTGCCTTCAACTTTTAAAGTCAATGTCTTTTCTTCTTTTTCATCAGTTTTATTTCCTATAAATATAGGTGTTAAATTTTTTAAGCTACATTTTATTTTTCCAGAATATTTTTCGCCTTCTTCATCTTCTCTTTTTTTTCTATTTATATTTTGTGAATCCCCTAGAGAAACAAAGTTATAAGGATATGAAAAAAGATTTCCTTTTGAATTATTATTATTTTTTGAATTATTCATTTTTATTTCCCCCCTTATCAAAAGAAATATACTGAATGATTTCTCTTTCCCCTATGTTTCCAATTCTTACTTTTAATCTTCCATATTCTCTCATATAGATATATTTTATATTTTCTATTATTTGATTTTCTTCATTTTTATCAAAATCAGATTTCTTTACTTTATTGTATCTATATTCTTCATTTCCAAAATTAAATATAGTCATCATAAACTCTTCATTAAAGATGTATAATTTATAGAAATTCTTAACTTCTTCTAAAATTGTATCTAACTTAGAAGGTTCTATATCTTTTTCTAATCTAATTCCACCTTTTTTATCGTAGTTTACACTGACTAAAAATAAATTTTGAGTAGTTTCAACTTTATTTTTAATCTCTCCTAATGATAGACTTTTAAATTCTTCCATTAGTTCACCCCCATTTCAAAAAGATCAACTATAAATTTGTTAGGATTTTCTACATCAACCTTTTTTAGTTCTTCTTTTAAATATAAAGATTTATTTATATATTTATCTCCTAGTTTTTTACTCTCTTTTTCATTGATATTAAAGTATTCTTCAAATATTTTTAATTCATCTTTTTGACTTTTGAATTGTTCATATTTTAATTCTTCTATTTCAAACTTTACAAGCCCAAATCCACGTGTTTTTGAATTACCTATTCTAATTTCCTTATTTATACTATCTCTTACTAGAAAATAAAGAGCTTGTAAATCTTTTATACTAGCATTATTTATAGTTAATTCAGTTACAAAATTTTCCATAGTATATTCATATTGTAGAGGAACTTTCGCTTTTGAACTAAAGTGATCAACGGGAGTTATAGCTCTTAAAGAAGTCACTTGTTTCAAAGCTTCTTTAGTATTTATATAAAATAACTGTCTAAGTTTTTCATCAGATAAAAAGGCATCTTGTATAAAAAATCTTGATTTTTTAACTTCAGTTCCTTCTGAGAATCCAAATAGATTATTAACATATTCATTATCTTCGTTTGAAATAGTTAAAAATCTATCTCTAAATAACCCCCTTAAAGTAGAACCTGCAATATATATTTCTCCTACTCTTGCCTCATCTTTTATATTTCCTTTGTCTATTACAAGTTTCTTCCATTTATTTTTTTCATCTTTTTTATTCTTTTCAGTTGTTATAACTGCTACATATGTATCATCTTTTTCCTCATCATTTCTATCATTTGAAGAATATTTTATTGTAAGAGGAGAAAGTGGAATTATTTTTAATTTAATAACTAATTTATTATCCAATTTTAAAAATTCTTTCATAGCTCCTCCTAATCAACTAATTCTAGATTTTCAAATTTAAAGAAATTATTTTTATCCATATCTGATTTTTTCTTTTCAAAAATATATTTTTTTAAATTATTTTTATCAACATATTGAATTTTAATATCTTTTAATTGACATTTTCCAATACCTCTTGATAGTTTCCCACCAAATAAATCTCCTTCATCATATATATCCTTTAAAGCTAATGCAATTAAATCTAATTGATATTCTTCAATATTATCTAATTCAATAGTGAATTTGAATTTTGAACCTGCTGGGATAATATCATAATCAAACTTAGCACTTGCTTTAGTAGCTCCTGTGTTTCTATCTATTTTTATTCCATCTCTTCTAATAGAGTTAACATCAGAAACTATTGGCATATCTGCAATATGAATTCTTCCTGCCATACTTGAAAAACTTTCTTTTTCTTTATCAGTAAAATTTAATTTCTTTTTAACTCTATTTTTTATATTATCTGTATTATCTTCTTCTGTAAAAAGATTAGTATAACCAAATAATAATAAAACATCCGCCATATTTAATATATCTTGAGTTTTCTTATCTTTAAATTTATAATTATTTTCATCTAATAAAAATCTTTCTAATTTTGTTCTTAGATATCCTCTAAAAGAAGAACCTGGAATATAGAAATTTCCATCTTCACTCATAAAAGGTGCATCATGTTCTCCTTCTTCTTTCCCACTTCCTATATGTAAAGCTGTTAAAACTACTAAATCTCCTTCAATAAAATATTTATTTTTAAAAACTGAAAAATCCATATATTTACCCTCCTCAATCTATTTAAGTTTTTTATCAAATCTTTCTATACCAAGAATATATCTAAAATATGTTTTTAATAGACTTAAATATATTTTATTTTTTTCTGAGTTTATTATATCTTCATCTTTTAAAAATTTTTCTTTATAGTAGGTATAGAATTTTTGAGCTTTCCCTACTGGTGAATCCTCTCCTAAAACCTTTGCTCTTTCTAGTTGCCCATCAATAAATTTCTTAATATCATTACTATCTTTATAGAATTTCCTATCTTCTAATAAAAAGTAAAATCTTGTTAATTGAGCAGAATTAATATCTTTTATTTGCTCCTTTAGTTCTCCACTTTTTATATATTTTTCAAAAAATTCTGCTTTTATATTTTTTATTTCTTCTAGTGATAATGAAGTTTTTTCTTTTTGATTTTTTGGACTTCTTTCCTTTAGACCCTTATCTAACTTTCTTTCTCTTTCAGGATACCACATTAATTATCCCCCCTTGAGCTACATATTTTAACCCTACCAAATCCTTCATTTTTTCTAAGCCCTATTCCTTTTTCTTCTATTTTATTTAAAAGTTCTAACTCATCTTTATAATTTTCAATTTCAAATGTAAATACAGAACCTCTACTAAAAACTAACTCATCAATCTTTCTAATGTTATTTATTAAGTTATATCCTTCTAATTTTGATGTATTTACAAAACTTCTGCTATAGTTAAATTCAAACTTATCTGATAAATTAGCAAGAATTTTAAACTGCTCTTGAGCATCATAGATATCATTGAAAGGTAAAACTATATCTGATTGTAAATCAAAGGTTACTAAAGTTTTTCCTTTTAACTCCTCTTTTTCATTTTTAGGAATACCTTCATTAAATTTATTTATTCTTGGAATCAAGTCTTCATTTTTTTCGATATAATCTTTAAAAATAATACTAGCCTTCCCAAATCCTTTTGTTTTCAATTTCCCAATGTATATAGTATAAACTTGATTTTTATTGATTAGTTCTTTTGGAAGTTCAACATCTCCCATTAATTCAATTTTCTTATAATTTTGATTTTTATCTTTTTCATATGAGCTTAAGTATTCACTATTAAATAACATACCACTTTCAACAGATTTTGTTTTAGGGTCTATTTTAATGCTAACTTCATTTCCAACTATTGAAAAATCTTGTTCGGAGTATCTTTCTAACTTCACTCCAGCTATTTCAATTACTGTAGTTTGAGCCTTATCTACTTTATCCTTTCCAGGTATTTGATATTTAGTTTTAAATAGACTTGCTAAAGAAACTTTACCTTTTGTTGCATCAGAAGCTTTAATTTTTAATAGTTTATCTAATTCAATTCCCTCTTTTACAAAAAATTCAATTAACGCTCCTCTTATAGTAGAACCTTGTAAATATTTTTTTACTTCTATATAGTTTCCAAGTTCTCTCGCTTTTAAAATTAGAGGCTCATCTAATGTCAATGTATAAGAATATTTTATTAACTCATTATTAATTTTATCTTTATTAATTTTCTTTTCTTCTTTTTCTAAATTATTTATTATTTTCTCTAAATTTTCTATATCTTTTCCATTGATTAATATTTTAACTCTTCCAAGTCCTCTTGATTTAAATCCACCTATAAAGTCTAAATGAAATAACGAAGCTAGGATAAACTTTAAATCTTCCTTATCAATTTCATCTTTAAACGTTAACGTCCCTTCAAATTCATTATTTTCTCTTAAAAATTCATAATTAAATAAAGATTGTGGAATAGTTGTTCTTGTTCTTCTATCTATTCTTATACCATATCTACTTCCAATTTTTTCACTATTATCTTTTTTTAAAGTCAAGTTGGAAAAAATAATTTTAGAAAAATCATTTTTTTCTATATAATTTCCTTCTTCACCAAAATATTTTTTTATAAAAGATTTTGAATCTTCATTTAAAGCATTCTTGAATTGAAGTATTCTTTCTCTCAAAATTCCCTTTACTTGTTTTCCACTAAAAAATGGATTCCCTTGTTTATCTCTTTTTATCTCCACATCTATATCTTTTCCTATTGTACCTAGGGAAGCTGTTATAGCTGGTAGAAGAAGTTTTACTGTATAATTAATCTTCATTAATTTACTACCTCCTTAGTTTTAATTAATGAAATTATAGATTTCCAAAATATCAAAAATATTAACAAAGTCATCTATAAAATCATTTTCTAATTTTTCATTTGATTCAGATTCATGATTTATTCCCAATTTACTCTTAATAAAGTTTACTTGAGTTTCATCCATTTTTGAAAGTATATTTATAAGCTCCATCTTTTTTTCAAAATTTTCTTTCTTATTATCAACCTTTAAATCATAAATATATCTTAATTTATTAGATGGAAAATTATTTTTTTTCATCTCTTTGATAAGAATTAATAAATTTTCTATATTTTTAAAATCATCTTCTTTTTCAAGACCAATTGCATAAGGTCTTTCCATAACTCTCTTTCCATTAAATTTATTTCTAAATTCATCAATGTCAACACAGCCTTCTGAACCAATAACTTGAAAATCGATAAATCCTGTTTTATTAAGATTTTTATCAATCGCCTTTTTTCTTTCTTTTTTTGCAGATTTTTGTAAATGTAATGCTTGTTCAAAAAGTTGAAACATAGGAGTTTTAGCCTTTGCAATTATAACTCCTGAAGATGAAGTTATTCTTGTATTCTTGTCTTCTCCTATATCTTTTGTTATTTTTTTCATTGCAATAGCCATCTGTTCTTCAAATCTTTTTTGAAATTTCATAGAAATTTCCATAACTAAGTTTGGAGGAAAGACAGCACAGACATCATCTCCTCCTACTATTAAAAATTCCCCCCATTTGTCTTTTTTTTCCACTTTTTCAAAAACTTCTTTTAAAACATCTCTAAGAGATTCCTTTGTAGTTCTATCTAGCTCCTCACTAAATTCTCCCATAAATTTTATATATAAATCTTCAGCATTATCTCTTTTTTCTAATAATTCTATAAATTTATCTTTTGAGCCTTTTAAAAAATCTCCTAGTCCATCTCCATCACTATACATCAAACCAAAAAAACTGTCAGTGTCTTGAAAATCTTGAATAGTAGAATTTTCATAATCTCTAACATATTCTTTTATAGTATTATAAAAGCCAACATTATCAATTTTATCAACTTTCTTTAAAAGATTAGAAAAAAGTATTTTTCTAAAACTTGCATCAGATATTTTTCCAGTTGTTTTAGCTAGATTATTGATTGGTCCTGTTAAAGTATCAAGTTCAATCGTACAAATTTCTTTATTATCAAAATCTTTAAAAATTAAATTTCTATCTTTTACTGAAAAACCTAAATCTTCTAAGTCTCTTGAAAGATTTTTTAGACTGACTTCAGCAACTTCAGTTCCACTTAACTCACATTTTTCAACATAAGGTAAATCTATATTTAAAGTAGAAAATCCTTTACTTTTTTCGATAGCAGTAAGTTCTCCTAATTTATCTAGATCATTCCATACTTCTTTTCCTTCTGCACTTTTTTGACCTTTTACATATTTGGTTTCAACATATACACCTACAACTTTTGCTCCAGGAGCTTCTTTTTCATAAGTTTCTTTAACTTTTTTTATAATTTTTTCAGCTTTTTCTTTTGTGTCTGTGAAAAATTTGGCATTTCCTGCACCTACATAGATAATATTTTCTTCTGTGATCCCATTTTTATCTAAAATTTTTGGTACTTCTACCTGATTTAAATAATCTAATAGATAACTTGCCCCTCTAATTACTCTCAACTTATTAGTTGAAAATAAAAACTCTTTAATCTTTACTGTCTCAATAGCTACAATAAATTTTGTCATTTTATCCCTCCTCATTTATGATTAGTTAAATTAAATTGATTCTGCCATAATATTTTTTTTGTTTATAAGCTACTCCATTTTCTAAAATAAAATTTAGTATGCATTCATATTTTTCTTTTTCTTCATCTGAAACCTTAGAGAAATCTAACTTTACTTCTCCCATAAAAGAATTAAATTCTCCTTTTTCTAAATTTTCTTCAACTACATTTATCTTTTTTAATTCTTCCTTATCTAAAATTATCTTATTATCCTTAAGAAATCTATTATATTTTTTTGCACTTAATAAAAATAGTAAGGATACTGAAAAATCTAAAAAATTGTATCCAACTTTAAAAATAGTTGGACTTTTAAATACTATAGTCAAACTATTATTTTTTATTTTGAATTTTTTCTCTTCTGCTTTTCGTTTGTGTTCTGTTAATTTTATTTCTTTGATTGTTACTTTTTCATCGTCTATGTAAAAATTATCATTTAATTTGTATTCTAAAATTTTATTGACTAGTAAATTTATTTCTTCTTCTGGAACTGATAACTCTATATTTTCAAAATCTATACTTAAAAAAATAGTTTTATCTGTGAATTTAATTTTACTTTCTAAATCAGAAATATCAAGATAATTTTTTCTTCTTGCTGTTCTTATTAATATAGTTTTCATAGCTTTATCCTCTTAATTAATCCATAACCTATACTTTTTCTTTTTCCAAGTGCAATTAATTCTGGTAAATACTTGCAATAATTCTTTGTTCAGCTTGTACTCCACAAGACTTAAAAAATTCAAGAATATTATTTCTCAATTGTGTATCAAGAGAAAATTCTCCTCTTTTGTATTTTTTATAGTTCTCTTTATTTAAAGCTATCCAAAATGATTCAAACTTATAATCAAATCTCTCATCTTTAATTTCTAATTCTGGAAAAGTTATTTTAATTTCCTTTTCTATTATCTTATTGTTAATTCCATTTAAAATTATTTGGTCTAATTTTATCTTTTCTATTGATTGTAATAATATGTCTCCGCCTTCATTTATTCCAAGTATTGATAAGTTTCCGTCAACTACTCTATATTGAATATTTGGTGTTTGATAGTTAAATGTTATTTGATCTAAGTGATTATGAAATTCTATTATTCCACTAAAAAAATTGCCAAAAAATCCTCTTAATGCTTTGGCAGAACTTTTAGTAAATTTTTCTCTCCCCTTAAATATAACCTCTACAAGTTTCATTTTAAATTTCCCCTCCATTAAAATAACTCTGTATTAATATATTTGTCTCAATTATAGCATATTTTTTTTAAATTAGAATAGTTTTTTATTTTTTGTTTTATTTTAACAAACAATTTTTACCTTTTTTTTATATATTTTTACTTTTTTAAAAAATCTTTTCATTTTCTTAAAAAAATGCTATAATACAAACATAAATATTAATAAGGGGGGATTATTTTGAACGATAATAATGATGATTTTAAACTAGATTTAAGTAATGTGAAAATTGAAGTACCAAAAACAGATTATTTGCCAACTACTGAGGAAACAAAAGAAGATGCAAAAAATGAAACAAGAAAAGAAACAAAAAATGTAAATTCATCTAAAAATCTAAACAATAATAGTTTTGTAAAAAAGAAATCTAATATGAAAGCTGGTACTAAAACTCAATTAATTATTTTAGGAATAACTTTGATATTTTGGATTTTCTTAGCTTCTGGTGTAATTTCTTTTATTAGAAGTATTGGAAGAGGTTTAAAGAGACCTAAGACAAACAACAATGTTGCTCCTCAACAAAATACTGTAAATCAAGTACAAAATACTCAACAATATTCTGCTTATGATGACTATGATTTACAAGTTTTAGAACAGGTTTATGATGAAGTTATCAACAGAGGAAATGAATCTTATCTTTATAATTTCTCTTCTAGCGAACTTGCTATAATCAGAAATACTTTATATGCAAGAAGAGGTTATAGATTTAAGAAAAAGAAATATCAACAATATTTTGGTTCTAAACCTTGGTATACACCAACAACTGATAGTCAAAACATTTTACCAAAAAATGAAGAAAGACTAGCTAACATTATTAAAAAATATGAATAAGTAAATACAAAGTGGCTGTTGCAAAGTAATAAAAAGTAAAAAATAGTTCGTTACTGAGTAGATTTTTTATCTAAAATCTACATTCGTAACTCACTTATTTTTTACTTTGGGATTAAAATTTTAATTTTGTAACAGTCCCTTTTTTTATTCTTTTACATTTTTTAATGTAATTTTCATATCAAAATTTACATTTTTTTCTAAATAGTGATATAATGATGATAGAAAGAAAGATTATGAAGAATATAAATCAACAGGAATTAAAACTAAATACTTAACTCCTACTAAATATAAAGAAGAATATCCTTATTTAAAAGAAGTTGATAGCTTAGCTCTTGCTAATACGCAATTAAATTTAGAAAAGGCTTTTAAAAATTTTCTTAAAAATAAAGATTTTGGTTTTCCAAGATATAAGTGTAAATCTAACCCAGTCCAAAGCTATACTACAAATAATCAAAACACAATATACATTGACGATAGTTACATAAAACTTCCTAAATTAAAATCGCTAGTCAAAATTAAATTACATAGAGAAATAAAAGGTGTAATTAAATCAGTAACAATAAGTAAAAATAGTCTTGATCATTATTTTGCTTCAATATTATGTGAAGAAGAAATAGAAGAATTAGCAAAAAGTATATCAGATGTAAGTTGGAGTGAATTTGTAAGACAACTAGAATATAAAGCAAATCGGTATGGAAGAAAGATTGTAAAAGTACCTATATTTTATCCAAGTAGTAAGACTTGTTCTAGTTGTGGTAGTATAAAAGAAACTCTAACATTATCAGAAAGAATATATCATTGTGAATGTTGTGGAGTAGAAATAGATAGAGATTACAATGCAAGTATAAATATATTAAG
>QWCO01000880.1_pt1 | contig 12007 bp, 9 predicted proteins | sample 1972611 | NCBI WGS metagenome assembly QWCO01 (sample SAMN09866706, study PRJNA288562) | Human oral metagenome isolate term1_saliva, whole genome shotgun sequencing... | reverse complement strand
AGGGTGTGGAGAGAATACAATCACTCTCTTTGGGAATGGATTAGCACGTTCTGGACGATAGGTGTCGTCAGCATCTGGCTTACCACCTGGCCAACCTGTGATAGTATGCTGGAGGTCATTGAAAATCTTGATGTTAGCATTGTATGCTGAACCATAGAGTGCAAGGAGTTCGCTAAGACCATTCTCATTGTAGTCCTTGTTGGTCAACTTGAGAAGTGGCTTACCTGTAATCTGGCAGAGCCAAACCAGTGCAGAGCGTACCAACTTGTCTGTCCATTTGCATGATGCTACGAGCCAAGGGTGCTGAATACGTGTTAGTTTAGCTGCAGCAGAGAGGTCTATAACAACATGTGCATCGTTATGTGTCTGCAAGAAAGATGCTGGGACAGCGTCACTAACCTTACCTTCAACAGTCTTCTTAATAATGTCTGCCTTCTCTTCGCCCCATGCTGTAAGGTATATCTTACGTGCTGCGAGGATAGTGCTGACGCCCATGGTGATAGAACATGGAGGTACAGACTCCTGAGAACCAAAGCTCATTTTCATCTCCTCACGTGAAGTCTCGTCAATCAAGATAAGACGTGAAGCTGAGGTAATGCTTGAACCTGGTTCATTGGTAGCGATGTTACCCATACGGCCAATACCTAAAAGGATGACATCAAGGCCACCTAACTCCTTAATATGCTGTTCATACTGACGGCAATGTTCCTGTACATCGTCCTGAGTGATAGTACCATCTGGTGTAAAGATGTTCTCGGCATCAATATCAATATGATTTAAGAATCGATCTTTAAGCTGGTTGATACTGCGGTTTACGTTCTCTACGCTCAGTGGGAAGTACTCGTATGCATTGAAGATAACAACATTCTTGAAACTTAACTTGCCCTCCTGATGACGCTTGATAAGCTCTTGGAAGATAGGAGTGAGCGAAGAGCCAGAGCCAACGCCCATAACATACTTCCTTCCTTCCTGCTCTCTCTTCTTGATATCAGCCTCAAGATGATTAGCAATGTCGATAGTTCCTTCCTCAATAGTTGGGAAGATATCTGTAGGAAGTTTCTCAAAGCGTGTTATCTCAGAGCGTTCGATAGCTGTTGCAGGACGATAAAACTCCTCAGGTATTTGATTGAGTACGATTTGTGAACTTAGATTCAGTTTCATTACAAGTTCTCCTTTTCTATGTCTTTAAAGTATTTGTATGTTTCTACTGTTAGTTTGTCTGTTGCACTTTCATCACAAACAATGATGCCGTGCTCGTGCATCTGCAATGCACTGATAGTCCACTTCTGTGTGAGCGGACCTTCTACGGCTGCGCGCAAAGCCTCTGCCTTGTTATGACCATTTACAAGAATCAATACTTCCTTAGCATCCATTACTGTACCAACACCTACTGTCAGTGCATGTACAGGAACCTTGTTAGGGTCATTGTCAAAGAAGCGTGAGTTTGCAATACGTGTATCTGATGTCAAAGTCTTGATGCGAGTACGTGAGCGAAGAGACGAACCTGGCTCGTTGAAGGCGATATGACCATCAGGACCGATACCACCCAAGAAGAGGTCGATACCACCTGCCTCACGAATCATCTCCTCATAGTGCTGGCACTCTGCTTCGAGGTTCTCTGCATTACCATTTAATATATGAATATTCTCCTTTGGGCAGTCAATATGATTGAAGAGGTTTTCTGCCATGAATGAATGATAACTCTGTGGATGGCTCTCAGGTAGTCCAACATACTCATCCATGTTGAATGTAACAACATTCTTGAAGCTTACTCTCCCTTCTTTATATGCTTTTACCAACTCAGCATACATGCCCTCTGGTGAAGAACCAGTTGGCAAACCGAGTACAAAAGGCTTGTCTTGATTCTTAGCAGCATTGATACGCTCAATAACGTAGTTTGCTGCCCATTTAGATAACTTTTCGTAATTAGGTTCTATGATTAATCTCATACTCTTTGGTTTTAATTATTATGTTTTGGTTTATTATGTTATTAATTCTATTCTTGTGCTTCCGACTTCTCTTTCTTCGTCTTGTCTGGATGGGTGAATGGTACGAACCATGTAACCAGTAAGGCTGGGATGGTACATATCAATACGAAGATAAAGAAGCGGCGATAACCTAAAATATCGCTGAAAACGCCACTCAGCATACCTGGCAACATCACTCCTAAGTTCATGATACCACTTGCAAAGGCGTAATGAGCCATCTGATGTTTGCCCGGTGCTATCTGTTGCATCATAAAGAGGGAGAGTCCAACAAAGCCGAAGCCATACCCGAAGTATTCCATTACAATGGCACCGCCAATCAGCCAAAGACTCTCTGGTTGATAGATAGCTAAGAGTGTGTAAGCAATGAAAGGAATGTTGAATACCAATGCAAGTGAGAAGAGACTCTTTTGTAGTCCTCTCCATGCAATGTAATAGCCTGCAAGGATAGAGCCAATAACAAAGGCTGCAGCACCGAAGGTACCATAGCAGAGTCCAATCTCTTGTTCGCTCAATCCTAAACCTTGGTCGGCACGTGACGCTTTGAGGAAGAGAGGAACTATCTTCATGACGAAACCCTCTGCAAAACGATAGAGGATAATGAAGAATATATAATATATAATGTGTCTTTTCTTAAAGAAGTCGACAAATACCTCTACCAGTTCTACTAATGACTCGTTTAGTGATTTGGGCGAATCTGTTGTAGCCTTCTTTGGATTTGGTAGGATGACGAAGTGGTAACAACCAATCACTATCATGATAGTAGCGATGATGAGCATGATAAACATCCATGCTTTTGTTACACCGAAATGCTCAATAAACGTACCAGCAAGGTAGACCAACCCACCTGTAGCTGCTATCTTCGCAATGTTATAGAAGGCTCCTTGCCAGCCGATCCACCTTGCTTGCTCTTCATTTGAGAGCACAGACATATAGGTTCCGTCCGCAGCAATATCGTGCGTAGCGCCGCTCATAGCAATAACCGCAAGTATCGCTATTGTAACAGGGAAGAAGAAAGGAAGATGAAGGGCAAAGGCTACTAAGGCAAAAAGCACACCTGTAAGCAGCTGTGTCAATACAACAAAGAACTTCTTTGTCTTATAGATCTCTAAGAACGGACTCCATAGTGGTTTCAAGGTCCATGGAAGCATGATAAGAGATGTCCAAAAGGCTATCTGCCCATCAGATACTCCCATTCCTTTATACATTAATGTACATACCATGTTAAGTACGACGAAAGGCATACCCATGGCGAAATAAAGCGTAGGAACCCATGTTGCAGGACTATGCAGCTTTTTATTTTCTTCTTTTAGGTTCTTAGGGTTTAGACTCATTTTCTTTATCTATGATTTTCTAAAGAAAGTAACAGTTGAAGAAGTGGTTTTACTTATCTAAAAGGTTAAATTTAACTTTAATTTACCAATGAGATGAACCTCTTGTTATGAGAACTGCACTCCCTTAATTCTAACTATTGTATTTATAACGCTTATAAACGCTTTTTATTGTATGCGTATTTGGTATTTTCAATGAAAATAATTAAATTTGCATAGAATAAAAAAAATACGTTTATAAATCATTACCTATAATTATGTGGCTGAATTCTTATTCCCATCTTTTTAAGGCAACGATAGCTTGTACAAGCTTATTATTCTCGCCGGTAGTTCTTTCAACGGTTCATGCTCAGGAACAGAATGTTGTTGTGATTAACCCGACTGACTCTCCTTCAGATATTGTTCGTAAGGCTGCAAACGTCGTTCCTTCTGCTCGTCAGTTCAATTGGCAGCGTCAGGAGCTTACTGCTTTCTTGCACTATGGTGTTAATACCTATACTGGTAGAGAGTGGGGAGATGGTAAGGAGTCGCCTGCTATCTTCAATCCAACCAATCTTGATGCAGACCAGTGGATACGTGAGTTAAAGGCTGCAGGCTTCAAGTGTGCTATCCTTACTTGTAAACACCATGATGGTTTCTGTCTGTGGCCATCGGCTTATACTGAGCATAGCGTTAAACACTCGCCTTGGAAGAATGGTAAGGGTGATGTCGTCCGTGAGGTGAGCGAGGCTTGTAAGAAGTATGGTATGGACTTTGGTGTTTACCTTTCTCCTTGGGACCGTAACTCTGCGTTGTATGGAACCGACGCTTATAATGATTTCTTTGTTAAGCAGTTGACAGAATTACTTACGCAATATGGTAAGATAAGCGAGGTCTGGTTTGATGGTGCTTGTGGTGAGGGTCCAAACGGTAAGAAGCAGGTGTATGACTTTGTACGTTGGTATGAGCTTATCCGTAAGCTACAGCCTGAGGCCGTGATAGCTGTTATGGGACCTGATGTACGTTGGGTTGGAACAGAGACAGGACGTGGTCGTGAGATGGAATGGAGTGTTGTGCCTAAGGATAATCTCGACCAGGATGCTATTGCGAAGAACTCACAGCAGGAGGTGCTGACGGCACCTGTTGGTGATATGATGGGTCAGGACCTTGGTAGTCGTAAGAAGATTGAGAAGGCAAAGTCGCTCGTCTGGTATCCAGCTGAGATTGATGTGTCTATTCGTCCGGGTTGGTTCTATCATGAGGAACAGGACAGTAAGGTCAAGTCTCCAAAGGAGTTGATGGATATCTACTTCACTTCTGTAGGAATGAATGGTGTACTTCTCTTAAATCTCCCTCCTAACAAGGAAGGTAGACTTTCTGATGCTGATGTGAGAAGTCTTCGTGGTTTCCGCCAGTTGTATGTAACAACCTTTACTGATAACCTCTTGGCGAAGGCTAAGGTTACTTGTTCTCTGTCAGAGGGTAAGGGCCGCAATGTCGTTGATGATAATTATGACACCTCTGTACGTCCTAAGATGAAGGACGGTAAGGCGGTCTTCTCATTCAAACTGAACAAACCTGTCACCTTCAATGTTTTGTCTGTTCAGGAGGATATCCGTAAGGGGCAGCGTGTAGAAAAGTTCTTACTCGAAGTAAAGGATGCCAAGGGTAATTGGAAGAAAGTTACTGAGGGAACAACTGTTGGTCATAAGCGTTTGTTGAAATTCCCTGTTGAGACCGCTAAGGAGGTGCGCCTTATCATTAGTGAGGTGCGTGCCGTACCTGCCATCTCTGAGATTGGTTTGTACCGATTAAGAGATTAAGCGGCCACCACTTAGGTTTAATAAGACAAGCAATACAATAAATGGACGTACAAAGGGTGCGTCCATTTTTTATTTTAAGACTTGTGTGTTATTGGTTAATGGCAATCATTTTCCGTCCGAACAGCGTATGTACAAGGCGCTTGTGAGTCTATCTATGGAGAGGTATCTGTTCTTGTGTTTACCTTTGTTCAATCCTTTTATGTCCTATTCCAAAGGTCTCATATCGTTGACAATTATGTGCCATCTGATATACGCTGCCCAAAGTAAGAGGAGTAGGAATAATAGACAATCTTCTATATTACGATACTGTTGTCTTATTCCTTTTATTTCCAATCACTTTTAATCTTATCTTCTCAATCCGTATTATTGCTTCTTAAATATCAATAGGTTGTCTGCGTATCCCTTCCAGTCAGCCACTCCACAGCTGCTACCAGTTGGTGTGCGATAGAAGGTGTTGCCGTTGTTTCCACCTGTCAGATAGATGGCATCGGTAAAACCGTAGTCGGCAAGGGCTTGTGCAAAGTCGTAGAGAGACTCATTGTGGATAGTCTCAACATACCAGATGGCCGTAGAGCCTGCCTTACGAGCCAAGGCACAGCGTGTCACCTTACCCTTTAAGGCAAACTGTCTCTCACATATTTGTCCTGCTGATACGAGTGCAAATTGACGGAACATACTGCCACTGTGGGCTTTGACATACTCTTTTATGGAATCATCCTGACCAATACCTATTTGCCACTTGTCGCCAACGATAATCACAAAGCCTGCCTTATTATGGTTGCTTGCATACTCCTTACCTTGATAGATAAAGTCGCCTATGTATTTGTATTGATGGTTTTCATCCCAATAGAAGTCCCAACCATGTGTGACAAGACAGACGGTAGAGTCGCTGTCAGAAGGGGCCGTACGAGATAGGGTAGGCGTGAGTCCGTGTAGTTCGTATAGTCTCATACCCACACCATAGAGCGAGTCTACCTTCATCGTCACCCCTTGTAAAGTGTCTGTCGGCATCTTTTCTAAATCGCGAATGACTTCTGTTGACGTACGACTCAGTGGGTAGTCAAAGGCGAGGGTACGGTTCATAGCTTTCTTCCAGAAGTAGAAGGTTGTAGCCGAAAGGACGAGAATAACAAGCAGAACAAGACCTTTCCACCATCTGTGGGATGCTGGTTGCTGCTTGTCTGTTGGCTGAGAAGGCTTGAATCCCTCACCTCCTAAGAACTGAATGTCATCGTCACTATAGCTCATTCTGCTTTTGTTTTATACCCTCTTCAAGCAGCTGCAGCGCTTTATGAGAGATGGAGTTGAGTACTATCTTTTGTGGTATTTCTTTCCTCCAAAGGCTCAGCTGGTCTTTCTTAGTGTCTATCCTACAGATATAGTGAAGGTTGAGAACATATTGTTTACCCACCCTTACAAATACAATTTCCTGTTGTCTCATCTGTTGGTCAATGAGTTCTGTGATGGCTTTAAGGTTCATCCATAATTGTAACTCCTCCCCATTTGAAAGCGTCATCACACAGTAGTTGCCGTCTGACCGGATATAAAGTATCTCGTCAAACGCCAGTCGCATCATCTCAGTGCTCCCGTTTTGTATGATTAACAGCTGTTTCACTCTCTATTGCCAACAGATTGTTATACTTCTGCAAATGTAGTAATAAAAAGCTATACTCTTGTTGCTTTGTATCAGAAATCTATTCTTTTCAGTCAATCAATGCCTTAGAATAGCTACCAACAGAAGTCTTCGCGATGGGTAACATACAAGTCGATAAAGAGTTTAACTCTTGCCAACAACTCCCTTATATGTGTCCATATAGCCCTCGGATGGCGTATGTCATCAGCATTATAACCTACTGCTTTAATGTTCATCTTGTCTGCTAAGAAGATGCTACGCTCGTTGTGCCATTTTTGAGAGATGATAATCATGTCATGAACACCGAAATATTGTTTGCTATTCCTCAAAGACAGTAGGGTACGATAGCCTTGTCCGTCCATCATGATGATGCTATCTGGCACACCCCTTTCTATCAGGTCGTGGCGCATTGTTTGTGGTTCGTCATATCCTTCTCGCTTGTCTCCACTAATGATAAGCTGTCTGAACTTCCCATGTTTGTAGAGTTCTGCTGTTGCATTGATACGTGCCAAGTAAAACGAACTTGGTCTTTTACCGTCTCTTGTCTTTGGGTTAGTGCCGAGCAATAAGGCTGTCTGCATAGTAGGAACGTCATTGATGTTACTGAATGTCCTACCTTCTGCATTCCTGTCAACACTGATGTTGCACAGTGCGACGATGATGGCAAGTATGACAAGGATAGCGATGGAGGAATAAAGTATTTGTCTTCTTCGTTTCATCTGATTATGTATTTATTGAATCATTACGTATGAGTGTACTTTGTCTTGATACCTTTTCTGATTATCTCGATGCAAAGTTATACTTTTTCTCTTACCTACTTTCATCTTTTCCCCACCTGCTGATGAAATGGTAGTGAGCGTGTATGAAATAGCGTAGTTTGTCTTTTTTTAGATAAAACATTCCTCTGTACATCATAGCCGAGCATCATAAATTATTGAGCGAAGTCTTTTTTTCGTGGGAAAATATGCGGGGGAAATTCACTTGTAACGGCAGAAACTGGCTTTCTGTGAGTTCTGTATGTGTACAAAACTTACATTTATCTATCAGAGAAGGGTCTGATTCTTTTGTTTTCACTAACATGCTTATAGTGTATCTCGGCAATCACGCCATATTTCCGTGGTATTAATAAGGTGATGAAAAAACGTTACATGTTATCGAGCCAACTATCCTATTAACTGGTATGTGTTATTTCTTGAAATGTAGTTTGTAACATGCAACAAGTCAGTAAGTTATGAACAGCTTTTGAGAAGACGCCCTTCTTGCTCCAAGAAGGGCGTCTTCTGCCAGCAAGAAGGGCATGTTCTCGAGTGAAGAAGGGCCTTTTCTTGTCCTATCTCTGCGCCCTTTCTGAATGGAGAGAGGAGTAGTTAGCGAAATATCCCAACATTTTTTGTCTGTCCATTGCGTGTTCTCTCTTCTATTATCTGTCATTTAATAGGACTAACCTTACTAATTACAATAGTTATAATGCTTTGTTCCGTTCTCATTAAGACAATTGTCAACGATAGCAGAAACGCTCTGTGTTCTCTGTCGGCCGGAGGCCTTCTGTGGGTTCGAAACGTGAGTAAACAGGCTCCGTGAACTCTGTGAGTTCTGTGAGAGAAAAAAACACCCAGCACTTCAGCCTTCGCCCCCTTCAGTGGAAATATGAATTCCATACCGTCTGATTCTATTGTATATACAGGAAAAGCCGTTACCTCAGATGAAGTAACGGCTTGTGTATGTTTGAGAGAAAAATCTCTTACTTCTCGATAGCTGCAACGCCTGGGAGCACCTTACCCTCGATAGCCTCGAGCATAGCACCACCACCAGTAGAAACGTATGAAACCTTGTCAGCAAGACCGAACTTGTTAACAGCAGCAACAGAGTCACCACCACCAACGAGTGAGTAAGCACCGTTCTCCTGAGTTGCTTCTGCTACAGCCTTAGCAATCTCACCAGTACCCTTAGCGAAGTTCTCCAACTCGAACACACCTACAGGACCGTTCCAAAGGATTGTCTTAGAAGCGAGGATAATCTTCTTCCATGCCTCGATGCTCTCCTCTGATGCGTCCATACCTTCCCACTCATCAGGAATCTGGTCGATTGGGAATACCTTGCGCTCTGTGTCGTTAGAGAAGTCTTTACCGCAAACAGTAGCTACTGAGAGTGAAAGGTTTACGCCCTTCTCCTTAGCAGCAGCGATTACGTTCAATGCCTCTGGCATCAAGTCGTCCTCGTGGAGAGACTTACCAATCTTACCACCCTGTGCCTTGATGAAGGTATAACCCATACCACCGCCGATGATAAGGTTGTCTACCTTGTCGAGGAGGTTCTTGATTACACCGAGCTTAGAGCTTACCTTTGAACCACCGATGATAGCTGTGAATGGATGCTGAGCGTTCTTCAATACGTTATTGATAGCTGTAACCTCTTTCTCCATGAGGTAGCCTAACATCTTGTGGTCTGCATCGAAATAGTCAGCGATAACTGCTGTAGATGCGTGCTTGCGGTGAGCTGTACCGAAGGCGTCGTTTACATATACGTCAGCGTATGAAGCGAGCTTCTTAGCGAAGTCCTTCTGACGTTCCTTCATCTCTGCCTTTGCAGCGTCGAACTCTGGTGTACCCTTCTCAACACCTACTGGTTTGCCTTCCTCTTCTGGGTAGTAACGAAGGTTCTCAAGCAAGAGAGCCTCGCCTGGCTTAAGTGCTGCAGCCTCAGCCTCAGCGTTACCAGCGTCCTTAGCGAACTTAACCTCGACACCAAGAGCATCGCTTACGTTCTTAACAATCTGGCTCAATGAGAGCTCTGGCTTTACCTTTCCCTTTGGCTTACCCATGTGGCTCATCATAATGAGGGCGCCACCGTCGGCCAATATCTTCTTTAGTGTTGGCAGAGCACCACGGATACGTGTGTCGTCAGTTACGTGGCCCTTCTCATCCAAAGGCACATTGAAGTCTACGCGGACGATAGCTTTATGTCCTGCGAAGTTAAAATCGTTAATTTTCATTTGTTCTTTATTATTTGTAATGTTACTATTTCCTTGTGGCAAAAATACTAATTTTTAATGGATTGGTGAAATCAAACACTATCTTTTTTGTATATTTGCAGAAAAATAAGATGGTAATGAAAGATTCGGTTATTATTGTTAGTGGTGGGTTAGACTCCATTACGTTGCTTTATGATAAGGCGGAGACTATCGCCTTGGCTATCTCTTTCGACTATGGTCAGAATCATGGGTCTAAGGAACTGCCTTATGCTCAGTATCATTGTGAGAAGTTGGGTATCCCGCATATTACTATCCCTTTGTCGTTTATGCACGAGTATTTTAAGAGTTCGCTACTTGATGGTGCTGAGGCTATTCCAGAGGGGCATTATGCGGAGGAGAATATGAAATCGACGGTTGTTCCTTTCCGTAATGGTATTATGCTTGCGATAGCGACGGGTATTGCCGAGAGTCATGAGTTGAAACGTGTGTATATTGCTAACCATGGTGGCGACCATACCATTTATCCAGACTGCCGTCCTGAGTTTATCAATGCGATGAATGGTGCTACGGAGGCGGGCACGTTTGTGAAGGTTAGTGTTGAGGCTCCTTATACGAATATTACTAAGGCTGAAATCGTGGCACGTGGTGCTGCGTTGGGAATTGACTATGCTAAAACTTGGAGTTGCTATAAGGGTAGCGACGTACACTGTGGTAAGTGTGGTACGTGCGTAGAACGTCGAGAAGCCTTTGAAGCGGCGGGTGTGAAGGACCCGACTGTTTATAGTGAGGATTAACAGCATTTGTTTTTTGCTGCTTATCCTTTGATTGCTAAAGATAAAAGGGGGATGTGCCATAATAAGGACGCCCTTTTTTTGTATCCTCATACTTACCTTGTCAGCAAAAAGGTCTACCTTTTTTGGCAAAAGGGTTGACCTTTTTCGCAAAAAGGGTCTACCTTTTTACTATAAAGAGCGATTGTTTTTACAAGAGCTATGTTTGTTACTACAAAAAAAACGAGGATGCGTCTGGTTTGACACACCCTCGTCTCGTTATTTATCCCCTGTTGGGGTTAAGCTAATAGTTGTTCTGCCATATTTGCCGCAGCTCTTCTTCCGTCTCCCATGGCAAGGATGACAGTTGCACCACCACGTACGATGTCACCACCAGCAAAGATTTCTGGCTGCGAACTCTGCATCTGGTCGTTGACAACGATTGTGTCTTTACGACCTAACTCAAGTCCCTTTACAGACTTAGGTACCAATGGGTTAGGTGATACACCTACGGCAACGATGACCTGATCGCACTCGACAGTGACGGTCTCACCAGTCAATTCAGGACGACAGCGACCACTTGCGTCTGGTTCTCCGAGTTTCATCACGTCTAAGACGGCGGCACATACGCGCCCCTTCTCATCCGCCTTATATTCCTGTGGATTATGGAGAGTGAGGAAGTTAATACCCTCTTCTTTAGCATGTTTCACCTCTTCAAGACGTGCTGGCATCTCGGCTTCAGAACGACGATAGACAAGTGTCACGTCTGCGCCTAATCGTTTGGCAGTACGACAAGAGTCCATAGCCGTGTTGCCACCACCGATAACCAACACTTTCTTACCCATAATAATAGGTGTATCGGTCTCTGGATTGGCTGCGTCCATGAGGTTCACACGTGTCAGATACTCGTTACTTGAAAGGATGTTGATAGCGTTCTCGCCTGGAATACCCATGAAGTTAGGCAATCCGGCACCTGATCCAACGAAGATACCCTTGAAGCCTTTCTCCTTTAAGTCTTCTATACTGATGGTCTTACCGACGATAGTATCGGTCTGGAAGTGTACGCCTATGCGACGAAGATTATCTATTTCGACATCAACAATTTTGTTTGGTAGACGGAACTCAGGGATACCGTATTTCAACACACCGCCAATCTCGTGCAGTGCCTCAAATACATAAACCTCGAAGCCACGCTTAGCCATATCGCCAGCAAAGCTTAAGCCTGCAGGACCAGAACCAATAACGGCTACCTTGATACCATTGGATGGTGCAACAGTAAGCAATGCCATGTGTCCACTTTCACGCTCGTAGTCGGCTGCGAAACGCTCAAGGTAACCGATGGCTACGGCTGGTGACTTCATCTTCAAATGGATACAACGGCTCTCACATTGCTTCTCTTGTGGACAAACACGACCGCATACGGCTGGTAGGGCAGATGTTTCCTTGAGTATCTTGGCTGCTTCGAGGAAGTCGCCACGCTCTATATTCTTAATGAAGTCTGGTATGTGAATGTTT
>QWCO01001111.1_pt1 | contig 12009 bp, 10 predicted proteins | sample 1972611 | NCBI WGS metagenome assembly QWCO01 (sample SAMN09866706, study PRJNA288562) | Human oral metagenome isolate term1_saliva, whole genome shotgun sequencing... | reverse complement strand
CACGCAGCTCAACACCAACCACTTCATTTGGAACCTTCGCCTCGAGCGCAGCATTCTGCACGGAAATCTGACCTTTGCTCTCGATGGTTTCGACCTGCTGCATGAGCTTTCCAACGTGACACGCACAGTCAATGCACAAGGCCGCACCGAAACCTACCACAATGTCATTCCTTCCTACTTCATGTTTCACGCCATCTATAAGTTCAATCTGTCACCTAAAAAACGATAAAATAAAGACAAGCAGTTACAATCTCTACTTACAAGATTCAACAGGCATGGTTATATATAATGTTTAGGTTCATCCCCGAATAGCGTTGGTACTTTTCTTTACTCATATAATACCAGTACAATTCGGGGATGAACCCTCTTTTTCTTTCCGCAATATCCTTAAGTTGGTATTGCGGTTTTTTGTTGAATCCTCACACAGCAAGTGTAGATGAGTGAAGAGGTGTACGAGTAGAAGTGCGTGCTGTGCGACACCTCGGAGGTCGGAAATGGGGATTGTTACTTCTCCCACGGGTTCGCCCTTCGGGCATTACCCGCGGTTACGCATGGTGTGTCCTCGCTGGGGATATTATTATTGCGTTCGAAAATACAATAAGGCTGTCAGTTCACATCCTTATTGCGTCAGCCAGCGCGCTTATTGTGTCAGCCAGCGCGCTTATTGTGTCAGCCAGCGCGCTTATTGCGTGGGAGCTTACACCTAAGAAACGTTGAACTGAAGAGAGCTACAATCTCTTCTCCTGTAGTTTGATTTTTTGTTGTCACGTCGTCACGTTGTCACACTTTGCGGTTAAATACTTGAAATAATGAGTATTACGAGCGTGACAACAGTGTGACAACAAAATAGAACCACATGAGTTGTTGTCACGCATATAAGCGTTTGTCTTTCAGTATGTTTGAAAGATCTGTGACAACGTGACAACAAAATGACAAAATTTTCAGGAGAGGGCGAGAAGCTATATTTATCATCGATATGTCTTGTCCTTTTCGTTCACATTTGCAGCAGAGGGCGAGAGAGAAAACCTCCTGTCGTGCGAACATATACTATTCCGAGAAAAAGGCGTATCTTTGTACGCAAAATCATAAAACAGATAAACAAACGATGAATTTCGTAGACGAACTCAAATGGCGCGGTATGCTCCATCAGATGATGCCGGGCACAGAAGAACTTCTTGCAAAAGAACAAGTAACGGCTTATGTAGGTATTGACCCTACGGCTGATTCCCTCCATATTGGTCACCTGTGTGGCATCATGATGTTGCGCCACTTGCAGGATTGTGGTCATAAGCCGCTCGCGCTTGTTGGCGGTGCTACGGGTATGATTGGCGACCCCTCCGGTAAGAGCCAGGAGCGCAATCTGCTCGATGAAGAGACTTTGGCGCACAACATTCGTTGCATCAAAGAGCAGCTCTCTCGCTTTCTCGACTTTGAGTCCGACGCTCCCAACCGTGCCGAACTCGTCAACAACTACGATTGGATGAAGGGGTATTCCTTCCTCAACTTTGTTCGCGATATCGGTAAGCACATCACGGTAAACTACATGATGGCGAAGGATAGCGTGCAAAAGCGTTTGAACGGTGAAGCTCGCGATGGTTTGAGTTTCACGGAGTTCAGCTATCAGCTCCTTCAAGGCTACGACTTCCTCCACCTCTATCAAGAAAAGAACTGCAAACTGCAAATGGGCGGTTCGGACCAGTGGGGAAATATCACGACAGGTGCCGAATTGATTCGTCGCACACTCGGTTCTGAAAATCAGGTGTTCGCCCTCACGTGTCCGCTCATCACGAAAGCCGATGGACGCAAGTTTGGTAAGACAGAAAATGGTAATATCTGGCTCGATGCCAAGCGTACCACTCCTTATGAGTTCTACCAGTTCTGGCTCAATGTGGCCGACGACGATGCCGAACGCTACATCAAGATTTTCACTACACTTTCTCAAAGCGAAATCACAGCCATCATCGACGAGCACCGTCAGGATCCAGGTTGCCGCACCTTGCAGAAGCGTCTCGGAGAGGAAGTGACGAAGATGGTTCACGGTGAGGAAGAATACAAGAAAGCCCTCGAAGCCTCCAATATCCTCTTCGGAAAGGCCACAAAGGAGAACCTCCTCAAGCTCGATGAAGCTACGCTCTTGGCTGTCTTTAGCGGTGTGCCCCATTTTGAGGTGAGCCGTGCCGAAGCCCTTGATGCCAAGGCCGTCGACCTCTTTGCAGAAACCACCAAGTGCTTTGCTTCTAAAGGCGAAATGCGCAAACTTGTGCAGGGCGGAGGAGTGAGTCTGAATAAAGAAAAACTCGAAGCGTTCGACCGCACTATCACTGCCGACGATCTCCTCGATGGAAAATATCTCCTCGTGCAGCGCGGTAAGAAGAACTACTTCCTCATCACAGTGAAGTAAGAGAAACTTTCAATGCTCATCGAGCCGGTTCAAGACACATTCAAAACATCTTCAAAGATGGACGAAAAAGAATTAGAAAAATATACAGTAGCGGCTGAAGCTGGCGATGCGTCGGCACAGTACAATTTAGGCGTTCTCCTCTCCGAGGGTGATAAGAAACAGCAGAAGAAGGCTTTTGCTTGGACGCTCAAATCAGCAAAGCAGGGCTTTGCCAATGGGCAGAGTTTGTTAGCCCATTTCTATACCAACGGTATAGGCGTAGGTCAGAACCCCGATAAGGCTTATGATTGGTATAAAAAGGCGGCTATGCAGGGTGAAGCAAAAGCTGAACGCTTTATGGGTTTGGATGCTCTGCATGGTATTGTGGGCGAAAAAGATGTTGAAGCGGCAGCCGAATGGATTCGGAAAGCTGCTGCCCATGGTTCGGACGATGCCTCTTGCGACTTGGCGGGAATGTTGCTGCGCGGAGAGGGGATGAAGCAAGACCTTGATGAGGCTTACCGTCTCTTTGAACAATTGGCAAAGAAAGGTCTTCCAACTGCAAAATATAACCTTGCCATCTTTTGTTTGGACGGCTATCCCAACGGGCGTGAAGCCCAGCGCGCTGTGCAACTCTTAGAGGAGGCAGCAGCAGGTGGAGTGCCAATCGCCAATGTCACACTGGCGCAAATCTATATGGAAGGTGTTGATGATGTGCAGCAGGATTTCGACAAAGCAACGGACAGTGTTGCGCCACTGCTCAAAACTGGACCTGCTCCTTTGAGGCGTATCGCCAAAGATGTGCTGAAAGAAATCGACCGCCTCGAGAGCGAAAAATAAGACAACAGAAGCTACTCAATAGCTTTTATACTTAATCGGACGAGTTAGACAGGTCAAGCCAGTCGGACTCGTCCGCTTTTTTCTTTTTTATCTCATCTCAACAAATATGCGTACCCTTTTTCTTCTCCTCTCCTTTATGCTCTCCCTCGTCCTTACTGCACAACCCGCACAAAATGAGTATCGATGGGGAATGGCCTATTTGCGCTCGGAGCAATATACTGAAGCCGTTAAATCGCTCACAAAAGCGGCCGAAAAGGGCAATCCTGCCGCAGCTGTGCAGCTCGGTATGCTCTATCATCAAGGGCGGGGCGTGGAGCAGAACGATGAGCGCGCTGTTGAGTACTACGGGCGTGCAGCTCAGAAAGGTGACGCCAAGGGGCAGTACCTCTTAGCCAATATGATGCAAATGGGCATCGGCACGCCGAAAGATCCCGCAGCGGCAGCTTTCTATTACGCCAAGGCGGCGCGTCAAGGCAATGTGGAGGCGCAGCGCGAACTGGCAGAGATGCTCTATCGCGGCAATGGCGTGCAACGTGATCGCAAAGAGGCGGCGCGTTGGTATGCCGAATTAGCCGCGCGCCCCGATTCCAACGCGCTCTTTATGCTGGGAGGAATGTATGAATATGGTGATGGGGTGAAAAAAGACTCGTTGCGGTCTACTGCTTATTATCAGCAAGCGGCGCGTTTGGGACATTCGCAAGCCATGTTGGCCTTGGGCTATCACTACGCCGCCACGCGTCCCGACTCGGCTGAATACTGGTATCAGAAAGCAGCCGATTTGCAGTTGCCCGAAGCGCAATACAATCTGGCGCTGCTTTATTTCAGTCGCGGAAACGTTGCGCAGGGTTTACCATTCTTAGAAGCCGCCGCGCGTTTGCATTATGCCGAGGCGGAGAACAATTTAGGGAATCTTTATGCCGAGGGGCGTTATGTGGCGAAAGACCCTGTGCGTGCTTTTCAACTTTATAAACGGGCAGCAGAGCAACGACTTCCCGAGGCACAAAATAACTGTGGAAATATGCTCGAAGCAGGGGAGGGGACAGCTGCCAATCCTGCCAGTGCGTTGGAGTATTACGCCCGTGCAGCGGCGCAAAACTATGCCGAGGCGCAATACAATCTGGCGCGACTTTATGCCACGGGGACGGGAACAGCACAAGATTGGCAAAAAGCGGCCACATGGTTTGAACGTGCCGCTCAACAAGGCAAACCCGAAGCACAATATAACATCGGTATTCTCTACCTCCGCGGTCAAGGTGTTACGGCCGATGCGACAAAAGCTCACCACTATCTCCGCTTAGCCGCCCAGAGTTCCTCTCCTGTTGCCGCGGCTGCTCGCGCTCTTCTCCACTAATTTTGTTTTATTCAAGACTCAGCCCTATTTGAGTAAGGTATCAAATGGGGCTTTTCTTACACGCTATCAGCAAATGCTCATCCTCGCCGCAGGTGGTTGCAAACCAGTATTCGTCACCGCCTTCTTTTATTTTGAGCCGCTTGCGGAGTTCTGCCACAGAGGCGGGGAAGTTACGCACCGTTAAGTTGGCTTGGCGCACATCTCCCTTAAAAGCTTTTAGTTCTTGCTTGTTGAAATGGCTGTGGCGAACCACCTCGAAAGTTCTACCGGGGAAGTTTTCGATGTGTTTGTCAGAAGTATAGAGATGACTATTGGGATGGAATTTCTGCAAGCCGAAACGTACTGCCGGAAGTTTGTATGCTCCCGCTTTCAAGATGGCCGCATTGGGTTCGTAGAGATAGCGGAGGGGGGTGGAGGCATAAGCGGGTAGGGAGGTACTCTCTTCGTCAGCGCGAAAACTAAATGTTTCTTCATCACAACAAAAGATAGTGGGCGAAACCATTTGTTTTTGCTGCATATTGAGCACCAAGAGAAGATCCTTACATTCTCCGCGCTCCGCCACGATGTGCACTTCTTCCGTACGATCCAACTGGCTCATAGCGCGGTGAAGATCGAGCATGGGCGAAAGTTTCAGCATCACATAGTGTGCTTTCTCTCGAAAAAGCGGGAGCAGTTCTATAACGTTCGGTTCACAATCTTCTAATAGCACCGTTTTGCGCCCAGCAGCATCGCGGCGCGCAGGATCGAGAAACAGCAAATCAACAGTGCTCATCGTGTGCAACAGTTCTGTACCGTCGCCCGCTAAGCAATGAGCGTGTTCAAGCCCCAAGAGCGGGAAGTTGTGCGCTGCTATTTCTGCGAGCATTACATTGCGCTCAATGTAAGTGGCCTCTCGAAAATGTTTCGCCACGAAAGAGAAATCAACACCCAATCCGCCCGTGAGGTCTACCATCGTAGCGCCTTCGGGCAACAAGCGTTCCACTACTGCCGCTTTGTAGCGTGCCGCCTTTTCGCCCGAGCACTGCTCCAACGCCAAGCGTGGCGGATAGCGAAGTCCGTCCACCGCCGCCCACGATGGCACTTTCGTGCGCAGTCGTTGCCACCCCTCAATCTGTTGCAGGATGTAAGCCGTATCGAGGTCGTTGCGCCCACTGAGTTGTAAAGCCAGGCGGGCAACATCGTCCGTGCGGTGCTCTCGGATGTATCTTTCTTCTTTCATACTGCAAAAGTACAGCTTTTTGTTAGAGCATAAAAAGAGAAGCCTCTCAATGCAAGAGGTATCCGAACACTTCCCCTCATGGGAAGCTGGAGGGGGCTTCCTTTTCCCTCTTTTTCTCTCCCTTTCTCTTGAAAAGTCTTTCTAAATCGCTAAATTCGCGACATTAAAAAAATGTTCTCTCTATGAAGAAATCAGCACTTCTCCTTCTCTTCGTTTTTGCAGCTTGCACTGCTTGGGCGCAGGTGGCACGCGAAGAAATCTTTGCCGATACTCATCGCTCGGCAGCTAACTATTATGCCTATCCCACTCCGAATGCCAAACTGACACCAGCACCGAAGGGATACGAACCTGTTTATATCAGTGCGTATGCTCGTCACGGTTCGCGCTGGCTCATCCATCCAGAACAGTACACCAAGCCGCTGCAAGTCCTGAAGAAAGCTGCTGCGGCAGGAATGCTTACTCCTGCAGGGCAGCAGGCGCTTGTTGCAGTGGATAGCGTGTATCGCATGGCGAACAAACGCTTTGGCGAACTCACAGAAAAAGGTGCGCGCCAACATCGCGGTATTGCACAGCGCATGTACAAAAACTTCCCCACGGTTTTTGCTGATGGAGCGGTGGTAGATGCTCGCTCAACGGTTGTCATCCGCTGCATCCTCTCCATGGCTAATGAGTGTTTGCAGTTGCAAGCAGAGAATCCGCGTTTACGCATCAAAACGGATGCCAGCTATCACGATATGTACTATTTGAACGATGAAGACCAGCCTGCCATTCAACGTTTCCGCCATAGCGATGCTATTAAGGCAGCACTCACCAAGGCTTGGGAAGAAAATGTGAAGACAGATCATCTTATGAGCGTTCTCTTTCGCGATGCCGCTTATGTGCGCGATAGCGTGGATGTGGCTTCTTTCGCCAACAACCTCTTTTCCGTGACGGCTAATATGCAGAGTTGCGATACAAAGCTCGATCTCTATCGCTTTTTTACGCCAGAAGAGTGCTACGGCATTTGGAAATATAGAAATTTGGAGTGGAGCATTCGTTATGGCGATAATAGTCTCTCAAAGGGTGTGATGCCCTATTTGCAGAACAATCTCTTGCGCAATTTCTTAACCACGGCCGACAGTTGTTTGCAGAAGTCCGTACCTGGCGCAACGCTCCGGTTTGGCCATGAAGTGGTGGTTCTGCCGTTAGCTTGTTTGATGGAGCTTGGCGATTGTGGCAAACAGCAGGGAGGCGATGCCAATCTGTTGGCAGAAAAATGGCGCAATTATGACATTTTCCCGATGGCGTGCAACATTCAGTGGGTGTTCTATCGTAAAAAGAAAAGTAAAGATCTTCTCGTTAAAGTTTTACTCAATGAGCACGAGATGTCGCTCCCTGTTGCTACTACGCAAGCACCCTACTATCGGTGGGAAGATGTGAGAAAATACTATCAAGAAAAACTCTCACACTTCCAAATCCCTACCGAAAAATAGCATTTCCTAACGCCTGCAACATTTGTTGTAGGCGTTTTGTAAACAAACGGAATGAAAAAAATATAAAAAAGTCTTTTATATTTATTATTTCTTTGCTTATCTTTGCGCCCAACAGATTACAAAAACTACAATACAATACCATATTACTTAATCAATATTCAATTACATGAGGAAAATTACTTCACTCTTGATGTGCTCACTATTTTATGCAGTGGGTGCATTTGCACAAAACTGGACGCCGAACGTAAGTTCGTCCACTGCTACAATGAAAGTAGCAACAAGTCGTGCAACTTCGGTGACGGCTGCTACTGCTGGAACTGACAATGATCACTGGTACATCCTTACTCAGAAACGTAATGGCGAATCTGCTACTTATGATGCTGGTAACGGACAAACACTGAGGCGTCAATCTACAACTTACACCGCTAGCTACTTTAATACAAAGAAAGCATCTGAGAATACCAATTTCTTGGTACGCTTTATTACGACAGATAATGGTGCATACAATGTGCAGTTTGCCAATGGTCGCTATGTTACTTCTAATTTGACTTCTGGTGCAACTCCGGGAACTTATAAATTCTATGCTATCAGTGGCAATGATACTGGTGACTTTGGTTGGAATCTTTCTTCAAATGGTTCTGATTTTCAGAAAATTGTAGATAATAATGGTGCTGGTAATCCTTTAGCTTTTTGGAGCAATGGAGAAGTAAAAAATAAGGGCGGTAACAACGACTGGTTTGTCTATCCCGTTACTTTTGTAGAGGAAGCTCCTTTGACTATTACTTATAATGTAGTTTTCAATGGTGAAACAGTAGCTACGGGAACTTCAGTACAGTTCTCTGGTACTCCTGCCGCTTTGCCCGCTAGCTTGCAGAACGACTATTGCAGCTATACGCTCAGCAATGCAACAGTAGATGCTACACATACAACCATTACTGCTACTGCTACAAGCAATGCTCCTTTCCAATTCTCTGCTGATGCAGAACACGCTACTTGGTATTATCTCCAACTTCGTCCTGCAAGCAATAAGTCTTATTTGAGTGCTAATACTGAAGATAAGATGATGGGGCAAGCTGATAAATTCAATACAGCAGAATTCAAGTGGGCTTTTGTTGGTAATCCTTATGCAGTGAAGGTTATCAATAAAGCAAATGGTGATACTGCAGCTTTGGCATACGAAGGTGCAGTGAAAGTAGCTCGTCCTGGTAGCCCTATAAAGGTTGTTGCAGGTAGCTCTATGGCTTGGATGCTTTGCAAGAATGGTGATAAAGGTTTCACCCTTCGTTCAACTGAAAATGCTTCTTGCTATCTCCACAATCGTGTAGATGATGGTATCACAACGCTTTCTGCTTCAGAATGGGGCGGTGTAGCTTCTGATGAAGGTTCTACTTTCAAGGTGACTGAAGCTCCTCTTGATGATGATTACAATACTCAACTGATTGCTGATTTCTCTAGCTGGTTTGATGTTGAAACAACTCCTACCCTTAATACTTATTTCACGCTTTCTACTTCAGACTACAATACTCTTAAGGCTGAGTACACTACGCTGAAGGCTACTTGTACAAGTGAACAGTACGAAGATTTCGTTGAGAATTTCTATCATGCTATGAAATATCCCAAAACGGGTTACTACTTCTTGAAGAATACGGTAGGTGGCCAGTATGGATATCTCTATGGTGATGGCACGCAGTTTATCGGTAATGCCGCTAAACCTGCTGTGAATTCTGTTGTTCATCTTGAGGAGTATGAAAGTGAAGGATATCATTTCTATGCTATCAAAGTTCAAGGTCAGTATATAGGTGCTGCTACTAAGAATACAATAGTTGTTCCGTCTAAAAATCCCACTTACTTCTATGTTGATATTAAAAAACCTGGAGTGATTGCTCTTTCTGCTAATCCTGACGATGCTTTCTCTTATTTGCATGTAGCAAATACTCGTGGTTATGCTGTCGTGGGTTGGGAGGCTCCTGCTCCTGCTTCTCAATGGACTGTAGAAGATGCAACAAGCTTTGAAGTTCCTCTCAACGCTGTTAATGGTAAGAGCTATGCAACATTCTGCGCACCGTTCGGTGTAACTGTTGCTGATACTAAGGCTAACACTTTGGTGATGGATGCAAGCAAGAAGTTTGTTACTCTCAACGAAATCGCTGAAGTTCCTGCTAACACAGGTGTTCTCCTCGTGAACGAAACGGGTGCTACAACGGCTACTGTTACAATCAATGATGCTGCAGCCGCAACAGTTGCCAACAATGCTTTGGTTGGTACGCTCGCTCCTCACGCAAAAGCAGCTGGTGACCTCTTCCTTGGCAACAACGAAGGTGTAGTTGGTTTCTACGACTGGGCTGGTACTTCTCTCGCTGCTAACCGTGCATACATCCCTGCAGCAACAGCAGCTGGTGTTCGCGCTCTGCTCTTCGATAACACTACGACAGGTGTGAATGCTGCAACGCTCAACAACGCTTCTCAGAAGGTCTTCGATCTCCAGGGACGCCGCGTTCAAAAGGCTCAGAAGGGTCTCTATATCGTAAACGGCAAGAAGGTTGTTCTCTAATTTCTAAATCTTAACAACTAAATAAAACGAATACAAATGAAGAAGTATATCGTACCTGCCGTAAAGGCAATGAATCTCGAATTGGAGAATCTCATAGCAGATTCTATGCCCACCAATGGAGGTGCAACGACTCCAGTAAATAATGGTGGTTGGACACGTGAAGATAACTGGAATGCTTCCGACTGGTCAGAAGACGAGGAATAATCCTTTCATCTTTGAATAAATTGAGGGGAGAATCTCACAAGTGCTGAGATTCTCCCCTTTGTGTTGTATTTATAGCCTCCCTTACTGTCTGTATCTCTGTATTGCAAGCGCGAAGGGAGTAACTTCTATATGGATAGGGGGATGGCTGCTGTGCGATACCGCTGGTGTCGTAGGATGGTTTTGTCTACCTTCCACGGGTTCGCCCTTTGGGCATCACCCGCGGTTACGCATAGTGTGTCCCCTCTGGGGACAGTGGGTGAGCACGTGGAGGCGTTTCGCCTGCCTCCGTCCTTGCATATCGCGTATAGTCTGTAGACACTCTCACCACCTCTCCTCCTCAGCAGCATCCACACAGAGATACTCTCGCGCACCATGCTTAACCGCGGGTGATGCCCGAAGGGTGAACCCGTGGAGAAGAGGACAGAGAGAACTCCGACGCCGGCAGCGTCGCACTGCAAGCGTTGAGCAACCGCACAAATCCACTCTCGCCTCCGGCGGAGGCGCACTATGCTTAACCGCGGGTGATGCCCAAAGGGTGAACCCGTGGAAAGAGGATAGAGAGAACTCCGACGTCGGCGGCGTCGCACTGCAAGCATGGAGGGAGAAACTCAGATGGATAGGGGTGGCTGCTGTGCGACACCGCCGGTGTCGGAGAGTGGGTTTGTCTACCTTCCACGGGTTCGCCCTTCGGGCATCACCCGCGGTTACGCATGGTGTGTCCCCTCTGGGGACAGTGGGTGAGCACGTGATCCGCTCCTGTCCCTCCTCTTCGTTTGCTTTACATCCCTATAGGATTAGTAATATCAATACGCAGGCCCAGCGCATTGATCAAGCGGAAAAACAATCCTACGCCAGGCTCTACCACTCCATTCTCAATCTTAGAGATATAAGACTTTGTTGTCCCTACACGCAGGGCAAGTTCGCTTTGTGACACTTTGGCTTCCTTGCGTGCTTGAAGAAGTAGTTGTGCTGCATAGAAAGCCTTAGCTTCTTCTTCGAATTGCAAGCGTTCAGGGCTGCCCTCTTTACCATATCGTGATTCTAATATGGCATCATAGTCTGTGATGTTATTCTTTTTCTGCATAGTATTGTTCTTTTATTTTTAATGCCTTTTCTATTTCCGTGCTCGGTGTCTTCTGTGTCTTTTTCTGAAATCCGTTGAACAACACAACTATTTGTCCATCATCAAAAATAAAAAAGACACGATAGATGTTCCCATTAAATTCCGTGCGCAATTCGAATAGGCCTTCTCGAATGAGTTTGACAAACTTTGTGGAAAGCCGCTCTTGAGTTTTCAGAAGCTGTAAGCCATAATCAATCTTTCGTCGCTCTCCTTCGCTTAGCTGTTCGATAAAGTCTAAAAAGTATCTTTTATAAACTCTTATCTTTCTGTTCATAGGGCAAAGATAAAAAGAAAGTTTCCATATAACGCAACTTTTTGTAGTTTATTAAGTATATGGGAAGAGTATTTTCTTTGAAGATGAGTAGCAACTATACAGCTCCATTCTAGTCTCCGGCTGCGTCGCACTGCAAGCGTGGAGGGAGAAACTCAGATGGGTAGGGGTGGCTGCTGTGCGACACCGCCGGTGTCGTAGGGTGGGTTTGTCTACCTTCCACGGGTTCGCCCTTCGGGCATCACCCGCGGTTACGCATAGTGTGTCCCCTCTGGGGACAGTGGGTGAGCACGTGGAGGCGTTTCGCCTGCCTCCGCCCTTGCATATCGCATATAGTTTTGTGGATGCTCTTATCCACTACTTCGCCTGCCTCTGTTCTTGCATATCGTGTATAGTCTGTAGACACTTTCACTATCTCTCCTCTTCAGCAGCATCCACACAGAGATACTCTCGCCTCTGGTAGCGTCGCATTGCAGGCATTGAGCAACCGCACAAATCCACTCTCGCCTCCGGCGGAGGCGCACCATGCTTAACCGCGGGTGATGCCCGAAGGGTGAACCCGTGGAGAAGAGGACAGAGAGAACTCCGACGCCGGCAG
>QWCO01000879.1_pt1 | contig 12014 bp, 9 predicted proteins | sample 1972611 | NCBI WGS metagenome assembly QWCO01 (sample SAMN09866706, study PRJNA288562) | Human oral metagenome isolate term1_saliva, whole genome shotgun sequencing... | reverse complement strand
GCTGCTGGCAGCCCTGCAGGCGCTGGGCATGGCCCAGCTCATCGACGCCCGCCGGCCGGTGCCGGTCATCATCGACCAGACTGTCCGGGCCGTCGGCAAGCTGCCCGAAGGGGCGGCGCATCCGGGCGCGGCCGGTTTCATCAACGCCACGCTGCGTCGCTTTGCACGTGAGCGTGCCAGCCTGATGGCCGAGCCCTTGCCCGACGAGGCCCGCTTCAACCATCCCGGCTGGTGGGTGGCCAAGGTGCGCAAGCTCTGGCCTGATCGCTGGCAGGAGATCCTCACGGCATCGCTGTCGCGTGCACCGCTCAGCCTGCGGGCCAACCGTCGTCAGGGCGGGCAGCTTGCCGCGGCTGCGCGGCTTCAGGAAGCCGGCATCGGCTTTCGTCTGATGGGCCAGGACGGGCTGGTGCTGGACCAGGCCCTGCCGGTGGATCGCATTCCGGGCTTTGCCGAGGGCCTGATGAGCGTGCAGGACATCGGGGCCCAGTGTGCGGCCCAGCTGCTCGATCCTCAGCCCGGCGAGCGGATCCTGGATGCCTGTGCAGCCCCGGGCGGCAAGACGGCGCATCTGCTCGAGATGGCTGACTGCGAGGTCTGGGCGCTCGACATCGATCCTGATCGTGCATCCATAATTACGAATAATCTTCAGCGTGCCCGGGTACCGCTGCTGTCGCAGGATACCACCGAGGCTCCTGGTGCGGCTACAACCGCTTCCGGACAGGCTGCTGGGGCCATCTGGGGCGCCCATGTACTGGCTGCCGATGCCGGAGACCCCGAAAGTTGGTGGGATGGCCGGCCCTTCGACCGGATCCTGCTGGATGCCCCCTGCAGCGCCTCGGGTATCGTGCGGCGCCATCCCGACGTGCTCTGGCATCGCCAGCGTCGTGATATTGCGACATTTTCCGCCACGCAGGCGCGGCTCCTGGAGAAGCTTTGGCCGCTGCTGCGTCCCGGTGGTACATTGCTTTATGCAACATGCTCCATCTTTCCCGAAGAGGGAGAGAAGGTCGTTTCGGCATTTGCATCAAGACAGGCGGATTGCCGGTGGCAGCGCGAGGTCCGCGTGCCTGGCTGGGCCGACTGGCCCCAAGGCGGACAGCTGTTGCCCCGTAGCGATGAGCTGCATGAACATGATGGTTTTTTCTACGCGCTGTTGAGCAAGCATCAGTGAATAGGCGTCGTGCTCTGGTGACGCTGGCAGGTGCGGCGTTGCTGTTGCAAGGCATGCCCGCCCTGGCCGGCGAATCGATGCAGGTGAAGACCCTTCAACTCGATCTTTCACCTGACGATGGTGCTGTGCTGCTCTCGGCACAGTTCGCCGTCGACCTCAGCGCAGCCCTGAAGGACGCCGTCTCGCGCGGTCTGCCCCTGCATTTCATCACCGAGTTCGAGATCTACAGGCCGCGCCTGTTCTGGTTCAACAAGAAGGCGGCCAGCGGCCACATGGAGTGGCGTCTTTCCTATTACGCGCTCACGCGGCAGTACCGGCTCAATTCCGCCAGCGGCAGCGAATCCTACGCCACGCTGGATGAAGCCATCACCCAGATGACCGCCCTGCGCGACTGGCCGGTCACCACCATCGACCGGCTCGATGCCGGTGAAGAATACATCGTGCGCGTCCGGATGCGGCTGGACACCGCCCAGCTGCCCAAGCCGTTCCAGATCACCGCGCTGACCGACTCGGACTGGAATCCCCAATCGGCATGGAAAGGCCTCAGCTTCGTCGTACCGACCCCACCGACACCCGCTCCGTAAGCCGGGTCCTGCGACTGGCGCTGGTGCTGTCGGTGGCCTTTGCCGCCGTCCTGCTCTCGCTGCTGGCCCTGGCCAGCATCAACAACAGTCTTTTCCAGCAGCACTACGGCCTTCTGCTGTGGCTCAACATCGGCGTGGCCGTGGCACTGGCCGTGCTGGCCATCGAACTGGCCCGGCGGCTGATGCAGCGCTTCCGGCAGCGGCTGTTCGGAACCCGGCTGATGGCCCGGCTGGCGCTGGCCTTCGTGCTGATGACCGTCATTCCGGTCCTGCTCATCTATCTCATTGCTGTCCAGTTCCTGGAGCGCTCCATCGAATCGTGGTTCGACGTGCCCATGGAGCGGGCACTGGAATCGGGCCTGAGCCTGGGGCGCGCCACCCTGGATTCCATGCTGCTGGATGTGGTGGCCAAGGGACGGCTGGCCGCCTCCGATCTCAACGGCCTGTCGCTGCGCCATCAGTCCGAGAGCCTGGACCGCGTGCGCGAGCGTTTCGGCATTTCCGAGGCCGTGATCCTCACCAGCGGCGGACGCATCATCCAGAGCAGCGGCGGCCGCTATGCCGCCCTGGTGCCGGATCTGCCTTCGCCCACCGCCCTGCGGCAAGCCCGCCTGGCCCACCACTATGCGGCCATCGAAGGCAACGAGCTGCGCGAGGACAATCCCGACCAGAACTACCAGGCGCTGCGCATGCGGGTGATGGTGCCCATCATCTCCTCCGATGTGCGCGAGGAGCTGCGTTTCCTGCAGTTCGTGCAGCCCGTGCCCATGGCGCTGGCCCAGAATGCCGAGGCCGTGCAGGGGGGCTTCCGTGACTATCAGGAACTGTCGCTGTCACGACGAGGACTCAAGCGCATCTTCCGCGTCACGCTCACCGTCACCGTCCTGCTCACCATCTTCTCGGCCATTGCCGCCGCCTTCCTGCTGGCGGGCTGGATGACGGGACCCTTGTCGATGCTGGAGGCTGGCACCCGTGCCGTGGCCGAAGGCGATTTCCGACCGTTGAAGGATTACGTGGGGCGTGACGAACTGGGCGCTCTCACCCAGTCTTTCAACGCCATGATGCGTCAGCTGGAAGAGGCGCGCAGCCAGGTGGTGCGAACCCGGCTGGGTCTGGAACAGGCCAATGCCCGACTGGCCAGTGTGCTGGCCAACCTCAGTGCCGGCGTCATCGTCTTCGACCGGGGTTTTCGCGTCACCATGGTCAACCACGGTGCCGAGAAGATCCTGGGCATGGAAGTGGGCAAGGCACTGGGTCAGCAGCTGGGTGCCATGGGAAGCCTGGGCGAATTCGAGGCCGAGATCGCCCGTGCGTTCGGCGACGCGCTCGACACGGAAAGTGGTACCTGGCAGCGACAGATCGTGATCGGCGCCGAGCCGGAATCCGGTCAGGTGGCGCGCGTGAAGCAGGGCAAGACGCTGCTGGTGCGGGGTGCCCTGCTGCCGGAGGTCGACGGAGACCATGTGTTGGTCATTGACGACATCACGGATGTGGTGTCGGCACAACGTGCCATCGCCTGGGGTGAAGTGGCCCGACGGCTGGCTCACGAGATCAAGAACCCCCTCACGCCCATCCGGCTGGCAGCCGAGCGCCTGCAGCTGAAGCTGGAAGGGGTGCTCTCGGGGGCCGAGCAGGAGCTGCTCATTCGCAACACCCGCAACATCGTCACCCAGGTCAATGCACTGAAGGTCATGGTCGACGAATTCCGGGACTACGCCCGCCTGCCGGCTGCCAAGCTGGAGCCGCTGGACCTGAACGAGCTGCTTTCCGAAGTGCTGGGCTTCTACACCGACCTGGATCCCACCTTGCGGGTCATTGCCCGATTGAACCCTGATATTCCGAAGATCATGGGAGATGCGGGACAGTTGCGGCAGGTTATCCACAATCTGCTGAAGAACTCCGGTGAAGCCACTGAAAAGCAGGACGTCCGGATGATTGAGGTCAGCACCGACTTGATCCACAATGCAGCAGGCCAGTGCAGCGGTGTCCGGCTGGGCGTCAGGGACAACGGGCCCGGTTTTCCGCCGGAATTGCTGGCCCGCGTGTTCGAGCCCTACGTCAGCCAGAAGGCCAAGGGAACGGGACTCGGACTGGCCATCGTGAAAAAGATCGTTCAGGAACACGGTGGAACGATCGAAGTCGGCAACCACCACGACGCCGGGTTGTTGCATAATACATACACGGAAGAATCCGCTGTCGCCAGCACGGAACAAGTTGTTTCAGGTGCTTACACGTATATTGCTTTTGCGAAATTAGTAAAAAAGGCAGACAATTTTAGAGGTGCATGATCAACAGGACATCGGTCGGCCGGTCTGTACGCCGCGACGGCGGGCAGGCTCCTGTAAGCTCTCTGCTGACAGATGTTGGATTTGCTGGAAAAGAAATGGCTGAGATTCTGGTAGTCGACGATGAGATGGGCATCCGCGAGTTGCTCTCCGAGATCCTTGGTGACGAAGGGCATGTCGTCACGCTGGCTGAAAACGCGCAGCGTGCACGCGAGGCCATGGCGGCCACCCGGATGGACCTGGTGCTGCTGGACATCTGGATGCCGGACACCGATGGCGTCAGCCTGCTGAAGGAATGGGTCGCGTCGGGCCAGCTCACCATGCCGGTCATCATGATGTCCGGCCATGCCACCATCGAGACCGCCGTCGAAGCCACCCGCATCGGCGCCATGGACTTCCTGGAGAAGCCCATCGCATTGCAGAAGCTGCTCAAGGCCGTCGAACAGGGCCTGGCCAAGGGCCGCCAGGGCATGGTGCAGGGGCGCGCCACGCCGGCTGCACCCGTGCATCCCAGCTATCCGGGCACCATCACGCCCTCCAGCAACACGCCGCTGGCCATGCTGCAGGTGCCGGGCTCCCAGAACGTGCAGCAGGTCATGCCGCTCAGCTCGCCCACCGCGCAGTTCATCGCGGCACCCGTCTCCGGGCTGCCCAGCATGAACCTGCACCCCTCCATCATGGTGCGCGACCTGCCGCTGAATGTGCCGCTGCGCGAAGCCCGCGAGGCCTTCGAGCGCGCCTACTTCGAGCACCACCTGCACCGCGAGCATGGCAGCATGACCCGCGTGGCCGAGCGCACCGGACTGGAGCGCACCCACCTGTACCGCAAGCTCAAGCAGCTGGGCATCGACCTGTCCAAGGGCAACTACCGCCGGGGCGTTTCCCAGTCGGTCTGATGCCTGCCTGAAAAGGCGTGCTGCCCCGTGGACATCATCCCCGGGGTAGTCCGCCAGCACAGCGGAAGCGCCTGCTTCCGGAAAGAGTCCTGAGGCCTGCCTGCCGCCTGGGCGGGCCTCGCGAAGCCCCCTCCATTGCCGGTCGTCCGACTGGTGTGTTCCCTCCTGTTTCGTGCGTTAGTTCCGCAGCGCAATGTCGGTTTGTTGGCATCCTCGTTGCATGGATCCTGGCCGTCCTTCGCGGTGTGAACAGTGACACGGCAACCCGGACACACCCCTTCTACACTTCCGTCCATGGCACTGATGCAACCCCGGATTCAGCACTTCTGAATCCCAGTCGAGGAACGGCACATCATGATTCAAGGCGGATCGACGGACTGGACCACCAAGCTCGACGCACTCGTCAAGAGCCCGGTCACCGAGATCGAGGACCAGGAAGTCTTCATCCAGACCATGAAGGGCGCCCTGGCGTTGTCGCGAAGCAATGTCGAGCTGCCGGACCGGCTGCGCATGCTGCTGTTCCTGGTCAATGGCCGCCGTCAGGTCAGTGAATACCGTGACCTGCTGCCGCGCTATCGGGGGCTGACCGACGCCTTCGACATCCTGCTGAAGAAAGGCCTGATCAAGCGCCGCAACGATCCGGGCTACTGATCCGCCCGCGAGCGCCCCGCATCTTTGCCGGGCGCTCGCCTATCATCGGTCTTTCGTCCAGGGCCTTGTGCTCCGGCACGGTCCCTGGACAGTCCTCCCGTTCCCCGGGTGGTTTTTTCGACAGACCCCGCACGCACCACTGGCAGCGACGCATTCGCTGCCAGTGTCGTTTCCAGGCATGGCAGAACCCGGCATTCCCCTTCGTCGCACCGTCACCCTGATCAGCGGACCCGATGCCGCTGCCCGCCGCGCCTGCATCGCGCAGTTGCGTGCCCAGCGTCGGGGCTTGAATCCCGCCGGTGAGGACGACAGCCTGTGGTTGCAGGCGGGCGAGGTGCCATCCGCACCGCTGGCCGTGCAGTCGCTGTCGTCAGCAGCTTGTGCGATCGGCGCGCCTGATCAGACGCTGACGGCGGGCTGCATCTGCTGCCTGGGCGGCCCGGTGTTTCGTACCACCCTGGTGCGACTGCTACGCCAGCCCGCCTGGAAGCACCTCTATCTGGAGGTTTCCCGCGAAGGCGAGCATCTGCTGCGCGTCGTGGATCAGCTGCGCCAGCCGCCGTTTGATCAGCACCTGCGGCTGGTGTCGCTGGTGCGAGCCACAGGTACAGGCCTCAGCGTCGATGAGGGACATGCCCTGACGTGGCCGGTGGCCGTGCTCAGCGGCAGCCATGACCCCGCCACGGGCTGGGCCAGCTCGACCTGGGCCAATGGCCAGTGGTACCACCATGACCCTATGGCCCTGGATGAACCGAGCTGGCAGCGGGGCGCTTCCGCCACGAGCGGTCAGGTTCTCCGGCTGGCTTGCCGCTGGCTGCCCGAGGTGGGGGTTCCCACCCGGCAGGAGGCCCAGGAGGCACTGCAGGCGCTGCTGGAAACGCCGGGCGTGCAGTGGATGCAGGCCGTGTTGCAGACGGGGCGCAGTGGCTATGACTGGCGGTTTGCGGCAGGGGAAGCAACGGCGGGAAGTGTGTCTCAAGGATCGACGGATCCGGCGGAAATCGCACATTCCAGGCCAAACTTGAGCGCCGCTCTTCGGTCACGGGAAACCGTCTGGCGTCTGGACAACCGATTGTGGCTCGGATTGGCGCAAGGTACGGACCTGGCTCGGCTGCAGCGGGATATCGACACCCTGCAGGCGCTCTGGTCCTGATCCCTTGTCCTGACTTTTCCCGACGACGATCAGGCTTGCCTGCCATCCCCACTGGCAGGCTTTCAGGACAGGGTGCAGGCCTGCGCAGCACGCCACGGCCCGAAGGCCGGCGCAGGAGCGCGCCACAAGGGACCGCCGACAGGCTGGTCGAGGGAGAACGGGCTGCACCCTCTCGGAACGGGTGTCGTCGCCCTGGGAGGGCAACCCTTGCGATAGGGGTTGTGCCGACGCGTACGCCTACGCTCATCGGAGGCGGTGGAACGATCATCGGGGGCTGCTGTGGCAAAGTGCCGCCATGCCCAAAACTGGCTTCCGTCGTTTGGGGAAGTCAACACGATGAACATGATCTACAACAGCCCGAATTACTGCATCGTCGAGTTCAACGGCGAGCAGCCCGACCGGATCTGCCGTGGTTATGAAATCATGGACAAGGCGGCTCGGCGGGAAATCTTCATAGGCGGCCTGATGGCCGACAAGTTCCGGCAGGATGTCTCGATGCTGATCGCCGCCGAGCCCAGCATCGAGGAAGTCGACCATTTCCTGTCCGGGTTCGAAGGCATCATGCACCAGCCGCTGCTGATGCATTGAGCAAAGGACAGCGTGGCCAGGCGGTCTCCAGACCCACAGCGTGCTGAATATTGCATTCAGCATTCAGAATCATGTTCACGGACTTCCCGGGATGCTTCCCGGATGCGGGGTCCGAGCCGGGGCGTCGGACCCTCAGCGCCCTGAACGCCAGGCCTCCACGATCTGGCTGACCATCGTCCCCGTGGCGCCGGGATTGCCGGCGGGGTCGAACAGTCTTTCCAGGTCGCTCAGGTTCATGACCGACGAGATGCGTGCGTCCCGTCCCAGGGCCTGACGCAAGGACAGGCCGTTCTTGTGTGCACTCTCGAGCAGCTCCGCCATCAGGGCCTGGGCTTCATCCTTGCCTAGCCTGGGGGCCAGAACCTGCACCAGCGTGGCCGGCAGGCTCTGTTCATGCTGACGGACGATGTTGGCCTGCATCACCTCGCGGTCGATCTGCAGTCGTCCCAGCAGTTCCTCGGCGGCGGCCAGGCTGCTGGCGGCTGCGCCAAACAGCTGTTGCAGCGTGTGCCAGCTGGATTGCCACTGACTCATTCCGCCTTCGTGCTCGATGTCCATGGCTCCCAGCATGATGGCTGCCAGGCCCGGGGCACGCTGGGCGGCCTCGCGCATCAGCTGCGCCGTCACGGGCGTCTGCGGGCGCCACAGCAGGGCGGCCGGCCCTTGTCGACCCGCCTCGTCGTCGTGCAGCTCGCCGATCTCGGCCTGCGTGAGCAGTGCGATGTCCTGCCCGATCTTGCCCAGCGTCCCGCACAGCATGGCCAGCTCCGTGCCCAGCCGCACGAAGCGGTCGCGCGTCGTGTGCCATGAGGCGGCCGGCATCATCAGGCCCAGGGCGTCGGCCAGTCGTTGCGCCACCGCCAGGCTGCGTTCGGTCTGCGGCCCTTGTGAGGACAGTGTGCCATCCGGTCCGCCGAACTGCAGCACGGCCACATCCAGCAGCGCAGCACGCAGGTGGCGTCGGCTGCGCTGCAGGGGATCGAGCCAGCCGGCCAGTTTCCACGCCAGGTAGATGGGCGAGGCCGGCTGCAGCCGATGCCGGCTCATCAGCAGGGTATCCTGGTTCTCCTCGATGAGTCGCACGATGGCCGCGCCCACCCGCTCCAGCATGTCCTGCAGGCGCCGCCCAGCCTCCTTGCACTGCATGGCCAGTGCCGAGTCCATCAGGTCCTGGTGGCTGGCGCCATGGTTGAGGTGACGCACCGCATCCGGCGAGCGGGTGCCGATCGATTCGGACAGTGCCTTCAGAAAGGGGATGGCCAGCGTGCCGGCCACGCGGGCGGCCGGGTACAGCCGCGCCGGGTCGAAGCGCCCTTGCGCAATGTCGTGGCTGGCTCCATCGCTGGCGGCCGGGTCACCCAGTTCGTGGCAGGCCATGCCGATGGCGCGAGCAGCCTCGTCGGGAATCATGCCCACCGAGGCCTGGGCCTGCGCCAGGCCGTTCTCGAAGCGGGCCATGGCCGCCAGCATGGCGGTGTCCGAAAACAGGGAATCGATCGAGGCGGGGGCGAAGATGCGTTCGAACATGGGATGACGGAAGGGCCGGGAGGGCCCATGCAAAATACCATTGCTGCCCACGTCGGCAAACCGACAGTGTTGGCTTATGCCAAAGCAAAGTGTATTGTGTACCTCAACCGGGGTATGACCTTCACGCATGAAATCCTCCAGAAACAGTCTGCTGCTGTTGCTTCTCCTCCTGTCCGCCTCACCTGCCTGGGCCTCTTCCGAGACGCTCGATGGCGCCAGCCTGTCCCTGTACTGGGGCATTCCCTTTGCAGGCATCCTGCTGTCCATCGCCCTGTTGCCGCTGATCTCGCCCCTGTTCTGGCACCATCACTATGGCAAGGTCGCCGCGGGCTGGGCCTTGGCCTTCCTGGTGCCGTTTGCCTTCATCCATGGTTTTGGCGCCGCCCTGCATGGGCTCGTGCACGCCGCCGTGGGTGAATACATCCCCTTCATCCTGCTGCTCACGGCGCTCTTCACCTGCGCGGGCGGCATCCACATCAGTGGCACCTTGCGTGGCCGCCCCATCCTCAATACCGGGTTGCTGGCGCTGGGCACGTCCATTGCCAGCTTCATGGGCACCACGGGCGCCTCCATGCTGCTCATCCGCCCACTCATCCGCGCCAACGACAATCGCCGCCACCAGGCCCACGTCATCGTCTTCTTCATCTTCCTGGTGTCCAACATCGGCGGCCTGCTCACCCCGCTGGGTGATCCGCCACTCTTCCTGGGCTTCCTGCAGGGGGTCGAGTTCAGCTGGACCCTGCGCTACCTGTTCTGGGACATGCTGCTGGTGTCGGTGCTGCTGCTGGCCATGTTCTTCCTGCTCGACAGCTGGATGTACCGCAAGGAAGGTGTGCTGCCTCGCGAATCCGTGTCGGATGCGCAACCCCTGGGGCTGCAGGGCTGGGCCAATGTCCTGCTGCTGGGCGTGGTGGTGGGGCTGGTCCTGATGAGCGGGCTCTGGAAACCCGGGATCTCGTTCGATGTCTATGGCGCCGAAGTCACGCTGCCCAGCCTGCTGCGTGACCTCGGGCTGCTGGCCGTCATCATCGTCTCGCTGCGCATCACCCCGGCTTCCATCCACGCCGACAACCAGTTCTCCTGGGCACCCATGGAGGAAGTGGCCAAGCTGTTCGCCGGCATCTTCCTCACCATCATTCCGGTCATTGCCATGCTCCAGGCAGGTACCGACGGGGCATTTGCCAGCGTCGTGCATGCCGTCAACAACGCCAGCGGCGAGCCCATCCCCATCATGTACTTCTGGGCCACCGGGCTGCTCAGCTCCTTCCTGGACAACGCGCCAACCTACCTGGTGTTCTTCAACACCGCTGGCGGTGATCCGCAGGTGCTGATGAACGAGATGGCGCCGGTGCTGATGGCTGTCTCGGCCGGTGCCGTGTTCATGGGGGCCAACACCTACATCGGCAACGCACCCAACCTGATGGTCAAGGCCATCGCCGAGGACCGCGGCATCCGCATGCCCAGCTTCTTCGCCTACCTGTTCTGGTCGCTCACCTTCCTGCTGCCCATCTTCCTGCTGGTCTCGCTCATCAGCTTCCGCTGACACGATCTTGAGCGGTCCGAGAAAAGCGGCACATCCCGTCGTGCACGCGGGCGCTAGACTCGGCGCATGCCGCCTGCGCGACGGCGTGTGCCCTGGCTGAACGGCCCCCTGCACGAACGGGGCCAGGCCACCCTCGGCCACCCCGGTCCATTCCGGACACGTCCCGCGGCGGATCCTTTCACCGTGGTGAGACCATGATCAAACGTGTCCTGCTTCTTTCCTCGCTGATGCTTTCCGTGCCGACCTGGGCTGCCACGCAGCCGGCTGCCGAGAGCGCACCTGTGGCCAAGGCCTCCGATACGGCCACGACCGCCACGACAGTTGCTGCCCAGGGCGCGAATGCCCTGAAAGAGAGCGATGGCAAGGACATCATCGCGCGTGACCCCAAGCCCGACACCGGCAATGCCGAGCATGATGCCCTGCTGGTCGAACGTCGCCAGCAGCAGCGCATGGTGCTGCACCTGCGTGCCAAGCGTGATTCGGAACTGAATCGCCTGTCACTGGCCCGCCTGGCCGCCTCGCGCGGCGGGGACCCCACATTCAACGAGAAGAAGAACCAGGCCATGCTGGAGCAGATGCGTGGCCTGCAGGCGGACTACGACCGCCAGCTGGACAAGGCTCAGGCGGATCTGGATGCCATCGATGTCCGCCTGGCGAAGTTCAGCGGAAATTGACGATGACCGACGGGTTGCCCGGCAGGCCTTCGTAGCTCATCCGGTAGCTCTTGCCGGCTTCGGGCTTGAAGCGCTTGCCAAAGGCACCCAGTGACAGGATGTCGCCAGCGCGCAGGCGGATGCCGGCCTTCTCCAGGTCCTGGATCTGCCACAGCACGGCATTGAGCGGGTTGCCCTGCAGGCTGCTGCCCTTGACGGCTTCCAGCTCGTTGCCATCCTTGTCTGTCAGCCGCACCGTCATCTCGGCCAGCTGGTCCACCATCTCCTGATCCACGTTGATGGGGATGGGGGTGCCCAGCACGCCGAAGCGGGCGTTGGCATTGACCACCGTGGCATCTGCCGCGTTCATCTGAGCGTAGTCCTGATAGGCTAGGTCAGGCAGCTCGATGAACGGGATGATGGCCGACAGGCTGGCCAGCACCTCGCGCGGGGTCTGCGCGTCATGGATGGCGGCGCTGCGCACCACCACCACCATGTCGGCTTCCATGCGCGGCTGGGTGGCGTAGCGGCTGGCCGACAGCGCCACGCCGTTGGGCAGCAGCATCCGTTCCAGCAGGTTGCCACGCACCGCCACCATCTTCTGCTGACCATCCTCGCCGCTCATGGGCATCTGCTCGGACTTGTAGCCCACGATGCGTCCTGCCGACGGGATGATGCCTTTCAGGAAGGTGCGGCTGGCGCATCGCGCCTGCTCCATCGACAGCGCCCGCGGCGGCAGTGGCAAGGGCTGGCGCTTCAGGTAGAGATAGGCATATTCGGTCAGCTTGCGCTCATCGGCACAGAAATTGCCGGCAATCCGCATCTGGGCCACCTGCGTCTGATACTCCACCGCCTCGCGCTCGGCCTCGGTCTTCTCGCTTTCAGCCGCTGGGCTTGGCACACTCATGCCCGCGGTCTGAGGCGGCTGCGGGACGGGTTCCGACAGGCTGGTGCAGCCGG
>QWCO01001902.1_pt1 | contig 12030 bp, 5 predicted proteins | sample 1972611 | NCBI WGS metagenome assembly QWCO01 (sample SAMN09866706, study PRJNA288562) | Human oral metagenome isolate term1_saliva, whole genome shotgun sequencing... | reverse complement strand
TAAGGCTCAGCTCGAGGAGGCTGGCGCTACCGTCACCCTTAAGTAAGTCCATCCTACATTGCTTACTGGAGAGGTCAGACTTCGGTCTGGCCTCTTTTTTGTTTGGCGAGAAACCCGTCCGCTCGCAGCGCATGGAGCCGAGGTGTTTTTGCAGCAGCCCGAAAAGTGCATCAAGTCTGAGCTGCGTTCGCTGCAGCCTGAAAAGTGCATCAAGCTGGGGCGCTTTAGCTGCAGCCTGAAAAGTGCATCAAGTCTGAGTGATTTTGCCTGATTTTCTCGCCATGTCTGAGCGATTTGCCTGTTTTTCTCGTCGTATCTGAGTGCTTTTGCTCAGACTTGGTGTTCATTTCAGGCTCATGAATCCAGCGTGATTGCTCTAGCTTCCTGCGTGACTTGTCCAAGTTTTTTCTCGCGCCTGATTTCTGCAAAGAATCTGTAACTTTTGCCTAAAAATGCAAAAGAATCTGTGGATTTGCCTGATTTTGTTAAAGAATCGGTGGCTCAAACATAGAAAAGACGAGTTAGTCAAGGATTTACCTGCAACATAACGTTTGTGCAGTTGAAAAACATAAACGCGATAATATAGTCAAAACGTCTTAAAAAATCAAGTGTTTTTCTGTTGACGCGCATTAAAATCTTGACTAAATTACTAGGTTGCGACAATTGCCACCTTCCACCCTTTTGAAGGAGGACAACCTGGTGTCTACCGCTAAAAAGACTTCCCTCACCACGCCTCAGGCGCATACTGGACGCAGGACGTTCAGTAAGATTCCCGCAGCTATGGAGCTGCCAAATCTGATTTCTGTACAGAAGGAATCATTTGAGCGCTTTATGGGAGAGGGCCTTGCAGAGTCCTTCGCTGAGTTCTCGCCAATTGAGAACAGCGCTGGAACCATGCAGGTCACCTTTGGTGACCATCAGTTCGGCGACCCTGCCAATTCAATGGCTGAGTGTCGTGCAAAAGACATTTCATATCAAGCACCTCTTTTTGTTGACGTCCGTTTTGTCAACAAAGAGACTGGTGAGATGAAGGAGCAGCTTGTCTTCATGGGTGATTTCCCACTGATGACTGAGCGCGGTACCTTCATCATCAACGGTTCTGAGCGCGTTGTGGTTTCACAGCTCGTTCGTTCACCTGGCGTGTATTTCTCGTCAGAGATGGACAACGGTGTTCTGGTCCACAAGTCTCAGTTCATTCCTGCACGTGGTGCATGGCTTGAGTTTGAGGTTGATAAGCGCGGCCACCTGGTCGTCTCCATTGACCGCAAGCGTCGCCAGAGCGCTACCGTCTTCCTCCGTGCACTTGGCATTGCTGTTACCGATGACGAGATTCTCTCGCTCCTTGGTGATTCCGATGTTGTTCGCAACACACTTGAGCGTGACGTTGCAACCACACGTGAGGATGCTCTTATCGAGATTTATCGTCGTCAGCGTCCAGGCGAGCCACCAACTGTTGACTCTGCCCGTTCTCTGCTTGACGGCCTTTTCTTCAACGAGCAGCGCTATGACCTTGCTCGCGTTGGTCGTTACAAGATTAACAAGAAGCTTGAGGAAGAGATTCCTGCAGACGTTCGTGTTCTTACCAAAGAGGACATCGTTGCAGCTCTTCAGTACCTTCTTGCAGTGCATGCAGGTGATGAGTCTAAGCACCTTGATGACATTGACCACTTTGGCAACCGCCGCGTCCGTACCGTTGGCGAGCTGGTCCAGAACCAGTTCCGCATTGGTATGAGCCGCATGGAGCGCGTTGTCCGTGAGCGCATGGCATCTCAGGACGCAGACGACATCACTCCACAGTCTTTGATCAACATCCGTCCAATTGTTGCTGCAATCAAGGAGTTCTTCGGTTCTTCTCAGCTTTCGCAGTTCATGGACCAGGCAAACCCACTTGCTGGTTTGACCCACAAGCGTCGTCTTTCTGCTCTGGGACCTGGCGGTCTTGCAGGACACAAGTCCGGCTCCAGCCGTCGTACCAACGTTCCTACCGCAGTCCGCGACGTTCACAACTCGCACTACTCCCGTATGTGCCCAATCGAGACTCCTGAGGGACCAAACATTGGTCTTATCGGCTCTTTGGCACTGTACGCTCACGTAAATGAGTACGGCTTTATCGAGGCTCCTTATCGTAAGGTCACAGACGGCGTTGTCTCTGACGACATCGTGTGGATGACTGCAGACGAGGAGGAGAATCACATCATTGCTCCTGCTAACACCCCAATTGATCCTAAGACCAAGAAGTTTGTTGAGGTTGACGCAGACGGCAAGATTGTTGATGCAGACCGCGTTATTGCACGTACCCGCGACTTCGACGGTTCCTTCGGTGCACCTGCACAGGTTCCTGTTGAGGACGTTGACTACATGGACGTTTCTCCACGTCAGCTTCTCTCCGTCGCAGCTAACCTCATTCCATTCCTTGAGCACGACGACGCAAAGCGTACCCTCATGGGTGCAAACATGCAGCGTCAGGCAGTGCCTCTGATCCAGTCCCACGCTCCATTTGTTGGAACTGGCATGGAGGGTCGTGCAGCTCAGGACTCTGGCGAGCTTATTTGCGCAGAGTTTGCAGGCGAGGTCACCGAGATAGACGCAGCTCACGTTGTCATCTACTCCGATGAGCACGGTTCTCAGCGCTACGATCTTCCTAAGTACGAGCGCTCTAACCAGTCCACTTGCATCAACCACCGTCCAATTGTCACAGTTGGACAGAAGGTCGAGAAGGGCCAGCCAATCGCAGACGGTCCATCTGTTGACCACTCTGAGCTGGCACTTGGTGCAAACCTTACCGTTGCTTACATGCCATGGGAAGGCTACAACTACGAGGACGGTATTATCGTCTCCGAGCGCGTTGTTCAGGAAGACCTCCTGACCTCCGTTAACATTTCCCGCCACGAGATTGATGCTCGTGACACCAAGCTTGGTGCTGAGGAGATTACCCGCGAGATTCCAAACCTTGGTGAGGACATGCTCGCAAACCTCGACGATGACGGTATCATCCGCATCGGCGCTGAGGTTGGCCCTGGCGATATTCTGGTTGGTAAGGTCACTCCTAAGGGTGAGACCGCTCTGACCGCAGAAGAGCGCCTGCTTCGCGCAATCTTCGGTGCTAAGGCACATGACGTTCGCGATACTTCCCTCAAGATGCCACACGGCTCCTATGGCCGCGTTGTTGACGTTGTCCGCTTCAGCCGTGAGGCTGGAGACGACCTGCCTCCAGGAGTAAACGACCTGGTCCGCGTCTTTGTTGCTCAGCGCAGAAAGATTCAGCAGGGCGATAAGATCGCTGGTCGTCACGGTAACAAGGGTGTTATTTGTAAGGTTCTCCCTGTTGAGGACATGCCTTACATGGCAGACGGTACCCCAGTAGACGTTATTCTCGACCCACTGGGCGTTCCTTCCCGTATGAACGTTGGTCAGCTACTTGAGTGCCACCTTGGTTGGGGCGCTGCACACGGTTGGGATGACGATGACGCAGATTCTAAGCGTTACGTTGAGGGCCCAATTCCTGTTGCAACACCACTCTTTGACGGTGCTACAGATGAGTCCGTTGCAGAGATTGTTCGCCGCACCAACATCAACATGATCAACAAGGCTCTCAAGGAGTACGGCGAGGACATGCGTGAGGAGTTTGTTCCACAGCTCAACGAGCGTGGTAAGACTACCCTCTACGATGGTCGTACCGGTGAGGCATTCAAGAGCCCAATTACCGTTGGTGTTTCTTACATTCTGAAGCTCGGCCACATGGTTGACGATAAGATCCACGCACGTTCAACTGGTCCTTACTCTCTTGTTACCCAGCAGCCTCTGGGTGGTAAGGCACAGTTCGGTGGTCAGCGCTTTGGTGAGATGGAGGTTTGGGCACTGTATGCATACGGTGCTGCTAACGTCCTCCAGGAGATCCTCACCGTTAAGTCTGACGATACCAACGGCCGTGTTAAGACCTATGAGTCCATTGTTAAGGGCGAGAACATTCCTACTGCAGGAATTCCTGAGTCCTTCAAGGTTCTGGTCAAAGAGATTCGCTCCCTGGCACTTGACATTGAGCCAATCTCCTATCGTAAGCGTGCAAATACCGCAAAGGTCACAGATCCTGAGGAGAAGAACGCTGTTGAGATCCTCAACGACCTTGGCTTCACTGAGGTAACCGCTTCCGACCTGTCCCAAGACGCTGAGGGTGCATCCGCACTTGTAGGCGACGCGACCACCGATAAGGAGTAGCGACTGTGGCAGATTTCGATTCCACTGAATTTGACGCTATTAAAATTTCTCTAGCGTCTGCTGATGATATCCGCGGTTGGTCCTATGGCGAGGTAAAGAAGCCTGAGACCATCAACTACCGTACTCTTAAGCCAGAAAAGGACGGCCTTTTCTGCGAGAAGATCTTTGGACCTGTAAGGGACTGGGAGTGCGCCTGCGGTAAGTACAAAGGCATTCGCTTCAAGGGCATTACCTGCGAGCGCTGCGGTGTTGAAGTTACCACCGCAAAGGTTCGTCGTGACCGCATGGGCCACATCGAGCTTGCTGCTCCTGTAAGCCACATCTGGTACTTCAAGAGCCCAACCAGCTTCCCTCTGGCACGTCTTCTTGACATCAAGAGCAAGGACCTCGAGAAAGTCCTCTACTTTGCATCTTACGTAATCACTAGTGTTGACACTGAGGCACGTGAGGCTGACGTAGACGATCTTCGTGAGGAGCTTGCAGCAGATATCGAAGAGCTCGACGCAGAGCGCGACGATCAGATCGCACGCCTTCGCGAGCAGGGCCAGCCACAGGATGACGAGTTTGGCGATTTTGAGCCTCTTTCTGAGGACGAGATTCGCGCAGGCGTCGCTGATCTTGAGGAAGAGTACGAGGAAGAGAAGACGCTTCGTCGTGAGGCTTTCGAGAAGTTCATGCAGCTTGAGACCAGAGAGCTCATCTCCGATGAGGGTCTGTTCTCCGAGCTTAAGCGCTACTATGGCATCTACTTCAAGGGTGGTATGGGCGCAGAGGCAGTCCGCGACCTTCTCTCCAACATTGACCTTGAGAAAGAGGCCAAGGAGCTCCGCGCTATTATCGCCAATGAGGATGCTCAGAAGCAGAAGCGCGAGAAGGCCATTAAGCGCCTTGAGATTGTTGACGCTTTCCTTAAGGGCGGCAATGATCCAGCTAACATGATCCTTGACGTTGTACCAGTTATTCCACCTGATCTTCGTCCAATGGTTCAGCTTGATGGTGGCCGTTTTGCAGCTTCCGACTTAAACGATTTGTATCGTCGTGTTATTAACCGTAACAATCGTCTTAAGCGCCTGCTTGACCTTGACGCACCTTCCATCATTGTTAACAACGAGAAGCGCATGCTTCAGGAGTCCGTTGACGCTCTGTTTGACAACGGTCGCCGTGGCCGTCCTGTTACCGGCCGTGGTGGACGTCCTCTGAAGTCTCTTGCTGAGGCCCTTAAGGGTAAGCAGGGTCGCTTCCGTCAGAACCTTCTGGGTAAGCGTGTTGACTACTCTGGCCGTTCCGTCATTGTTGTTGACCCACACCTGAAGCTGCACCAGTGCGGTCTTCCATCCGCTATGGCACTTGAGCTCTTCAAGCCATTTGTCATGCGTCGTTTGGTTGAGCTCCGCAAGGTTGAAAACATTAAGGGCGCAAAGCGCGCTATTGACCGTGGTACTCCAGTTGTTTGGGACGTTCTGGATGAGGTCATTCAGGACCGCCTCGTTCTTCTCAACCGCGCACCTACCCTTCACCGTCTGTCTATCCAGGCATTTGAGCCAGTCCTTATCGAGGGTAAGGCAATCCACCTGCACCCTCTGGTCTGCGCACCATTCAACGCAGACTTCGACGGCGACCAGATGTCTGTTCATGTGCCACTTTCTACTCAGGCACAGACAGAGGCTCGCATTCTGATGCTCTCCAGCAACAACCTCAGAAGCCCTGCTTCTGGTAAGGTTCTGACCGTTCCTTCTCAGGATATGGTCTTTGGTGTCTACTACCTCACTTCCGAGAAGACCGGCGAAGACGCTAAAACTCTTACCTTTGCAAGCTTTGAGGATGCTCTTCTGGCTATTGAGGCTAACCGTGACCTTGATCTTCAGGCAAAGGTTGTTGTCCGCGTAAGCTCCAAGGATGCAAACGTTGCTGATAGCGATCGTGCTATCTTCCGCGTTATGACTGGCCGCGGTCAGTATGAGGACCTGGACGTTACTGAGGGCACCAAGCGTTTTGAGACCACTGTTGGTCGCATTATCTTCAACCGTCAGTGCCTGCCAGAGGATTACCCATACATCAACTACAAGATGGTTAAGTCCGACATTGGTGTTCTGGTCAACGATTGCTGCGACCGTTACCCAATGGCTGATGTTGAGCCAATTCTGGACAACATCAAGAAGACTGGTTTCCACTACGCAACTCTTGCTGGTCTGACCGTTTCTGTTTGGGACGCTGTTATTCCTCCACACAAGCCACAGCTGCTTCAGGAGGCACAGGACCGCGTTGACCAGATCAACGAGTACTACGAGGACGGCTTCCTCTCCGAGCGAGAGCGTCACGTTGAGGTTGTTAACGCATGGACCGAGTGCACCGATCTTCTCGGCTCTGAGATGCTTACAGGCTTTGCAGAGAACAACCCAATTTACATGATGGCTGACTCTGGAGCTCGTGGTTCTAAGACACAGCTTCGCCAGCTTGCTGGTATGCGAGGCCTGATGGCGGATATGTCCGGTGAAACCATCGACCTTCCAATTAAGGCAAACTTCCGCGAGGGTCTTGAGCCTCTCGAGTACTTCATTTCTACCTACGGCGCTCGTAAGGGTCTGGTAGATACCGCATCCCACACCTCCGACTCTGGTTACCTGACTCGTCGACTTGTTGACGTTGCACAGGACGTCATTGTTCGCGAGGAGGACTGCGGCACTGATGAGGCAGTTACCTATCCTCTGATTAAGCCTGGTCAGACTTCTGTTGATACTGACCTGATTGGTCGCTGCACCCTTGAGGATGTCTGCGATCCAAACACTGGCGAGGTTCTTATCCCTGCTGGTGGTTATGTTGAGTCCAAGCAGGATCTTGAGCGTCTTGTTGAGCACGGCCTTGCTAAGGTTCAGCTCCGCGCGCTTCTGACCTGTAAGTCTAAGTACGGCGTCTGCCAGAAGTGCTACGGCTGGGATCTTTCCACCCGTCGTCCTGTCAACATTGGTACTGCAGTTGGTATTATCGCAGCTCAGTCCATTGGTGAGCCTGGTACTCAGTTGACCATGCGTACCATTCACTCCGGTGGTGTTGCAGGCGCAGACGATATTACGCAGGGTCTTCCTACCGTTGCTCGTATGTTCGACGTCGTCGGCAACGTCAACGAGAAGATTCTTGGCCGCGAGGCTGACCTGGCTCCTGTTTCTGGTGTTCTTCACATCACCCCAGAGACCACCGAGTACCTGCTGCGTATTGTTGATGCAGACGATGCTTCTCGTGTCATTGAGGAGTGGCGTGTACCTGCATCAGTCCGCTTCATGCCTGGCATCGAGGATGGCGTTGTTGTCCGTGCTGGTGACCAGATTACCCGCGGCTTCGTCAACTTCCGTATGCTCCGTCGACTCACTGACATTGAGTCCACTATGCACACCTTCGTTGAGTCCGTTAAGGACGTCTATACCTCCCAGGGTGTAGAACTCAACGATAAGCACATCGAGGTTATCGCACGTCAGATGCTTCGTCGTGTTCAGGTTACCAACCCAGGTGACTCTTCGTACCTGCTTGGTCAGTATGTGGACCGCTATGTCTTTGCAGAGACTGTCCAGAACATTGCCCTTGCTGGTGGCACTCCACCAGAGGCAGAGCCAGCAATCCTTGGTACTCTGAAGGTTGCAAGCTCTATCTCTTCTCTTGCTAAGTCTCTTCCAGACTGGGCACCAGCAGAGCTTAAGGACATCGAGGAGCAGCTTCCTAAGCAGCTTGACTGGGTCAACGAGGATTACAACGGTGGCGTTTACTCCAAGAATGGCCGCACGCTTTCAAGCGAGGACGCAAAGCTGTACCTCTTCGACGATCTTGGCGTGTCACAGCGTTGGACCAACAAGTTCAGCGAGGTTGGCATTGAGACCGTAGGCGATCTTATCGGTAAGACCGAGGAAGATCTGCTTCGCATCGATGGTATTGGTGCAAAGGCAATCGAGGAGCTCCGCGATGGCCTTGAGGCTCGTAACCTCCTCTACATCCTTGAGCCAGAAGAGGATGAGGCAGATTCTGAGGATCTTTCTCAGCTGCTCAACATGGTCTTCTCGCCAGAAGGCGATGGCGGCTTGATGCTGGGCTCTGCAGCTCCATCCACTCACTCTGATTACACCGAGACACTCATCGGTTCTTCTTCCGACGAGGTTAGCCCTGATGTAATCAACGAGGACCTTGGTTCTCTGGATGACCTTCTCAATCAGGTTGTCCGTATGGACGCTGAGGCAGACGGCGAAGACGAGTAAATAATCTCGCCTGATACATCAAACTTTTTCGGAGATTGACTCCGATACAGAAGAGGACTTCAGCCGTTAGCTGGAGTCCTCTTTTTATAGGCTTGAACGACGCAGAGTCGGTATATACTAAGGTACATTACAAACAATATTTAGCGAGAAGCCCTGTGTACTCAGAGTTTTGAGTTGTAAAGAGTAGGAAGTATCATGACTAATCATTCTCACGAGTGTGAGCATACAAACAATATTTGCGAGTGCGTTTCTGAAGAACAACTGCACGAGTTTCTTACTAATGACGATATCATCTATGATGCCACTCAAATTTATGATGCGCTTTCTGACTTTACACGTTTCCAGATTTTGGGAGCTCTTCTTTTGGGCGAGAAGAGTGTAACTGAACTGCAGGAGCTTCTCTCTGTTTCTCAGTCTGCTACTTCTCATCAGCTTCGCCTTCTGCGCGATCGTGGTCTGGTAGCTGCAAAAAGAAAACAAGAGATAGACCGCCAGCACTACACTATTCCGAACCAAAGACCAAAAGATAAGCATTGTGGGAAAATCTAAACTTTTGGATTTTCCTACAATGCCAACTACGGCGGAATCCCTCCCACTCCTTATATCTTTCTGTATACATTGAATTTGTATTTAGTAAAATGCAGACAACACCACGGATCGGCTTTTGGTTGGACAATTCCAACCAAACACCACAGCAGACAGCAGAAAACATTCTGAACGCTAGGAAGCCGGTATGATTGTTACATATAAGGGGAAGAAAAATTTCTTTTAGGTACTTGCTTTCCTAAAACTGATGTGATACAATGATATAATCCAGAAAAGGAGTAAAAAATATGCGGCAAGGTATTCTTAAATAAAACTATAATCAAATAGTGGGAACAAAGGATTATGATAGCTCCTTTTGTAGGGGCTTAGTTTTTTGTACCCAATTTAAGAATACTTTTGCCTTATCAATTTTGACATATCCCCAAAAACAGCAATCACAAACAGGTGTATGCTGTATATGTGTATGTCCGCAACTTATAATCCCCAGTGGTAAAAGTATTTTACTGCTGGGGATTTTTATGCCCTTTGGGGCTGTAAAGGGAGGACAATCACATGAAAATAATCAATATTGGAATTCTTGCCCATGTAGACGCTGGAAAGACGACCTTGACGGAGAGCCTGCTATATGCCAGCGGAGCCATTTCAGAACCGGGGAGCGTCGAAAAAGGGACAACGAGGACGGACACCATGTTTTTGGAGCGGCAGCGTGGGATTACCATTCAAGCGGCAGTCACTTCCTTCCAGTGGCACAGATGTAAAGTTAACATTGTGGATACGCCCGGCCACATGGATTTTTTGGCGGAGGTGTACCGCTCTTTGGCTGTTTTAGATGGGGCCATCTTGGTGATCTCCGCTAAAGATGGCGTGCAGGCCCAGACCCGTATTCTGTTCCATGCCCTGCGGAAAATGAACATTCCCACCGTTATCTTTATCAACAAGATCGACCAGGCTGGCGTTGATTTGCAGAGCGTGGTTCAGTCTGTTCGGGATAAGCTCTCCGCCGATATTATCATCAAGCAGACGGTGTCGCTGTCCCCGGAAATAGTCCTGGAGGAAAATACCGACATAGAAGCATGGGATGCGGTCATCGAAAATAACGATGAATTATTGGAAAAGTATATCGCAGGAGAACCAATCAGCCGGGAAAAACTTGCGCGGGAGGAACAGCAGCGGGTTCAAGACGCCTCCCTGTTCCCAGTCTATCATGGCAGCGCCAAAAATGGCCTTGGCATTCAACCGTTGATGGATGCGATGACAGGGCTGTTCCAACCGATTGGGGAACAGGGGGGCGCCGCCCTATGCGGCAGCGTTTTCAAGGTTGAGTACACCGATTGCGGCCAGCGGCGTGTCTATCTACGGTTATACAGCGGAACGCTGCGCCTGCGGGATACGGTGGCCCTGGCCGGGAGAGAAAAGCTGAAAATCACAGAGATGCGTATTCCATCCAAAGGGGAAATTGTTCGGACAGACACCGCTTATCAGGGTGAAATTGTTATCCTTCCCAGCGACAGCGTGAGGTTAAACGATGTATTAGGGGACCAAACCCGGCTCCCTCGTAAAAGGTGGCGCGAGGACCCCCTCCCCATGCTGCGGACGACGATTGCGCCGAAAACGGCAGCGCAAAGAGAACGGCTGCTGGACGCTCTTACGCAACTTGCGGATACTGACCCGCTTTTGCGTTGCGAAGTGGATTCCATCACCCATGAGATCATTCTTTCTTTTTTGGGCCGGGTGCAGTTGGAGGTTGTTTCCGCTTTGCTGTCGGAAAAATACAAGCTTGAAACAGTGGTAAAGGAACCCTCCGTCATTTATATGGAGCGGCCGCTCAAAGCAGCCAGCCACACCATCCATATCGAGGTGCCGCCCAACCCGTTTTGGGCATCCATAGGACTGTCTGTTACACCACTCTCGCTTGGCTCCGGTGTACAATACGAGAGCCGGGTTTCGCTGGGATACTTGAACCAGAGTTTTCAAAACGCTGTCAGGGATGGTATCCGTTACGGGCTGGAGCAGGGCTTGTTCGGCTGGAACGTAACGGACTGTAAGATTTGCTTTGAATACGGGCTTTATTACAGTCCGGTCAGCACGCCGGCGGACTTCCGCTCATTGGCCCCGATTGTATTGGAACAGGCATTGAAGGAATCGGGGACGCAGCTGCTGGAACCTTATCTCTCCTTCATCCTCTATGCGCCCCAGGAATACCTTTCCAGGGCTTATCATGATGCACCGAAATACTGTGCCACCATCGAAACGGCCCAGGTAAAAAAGGATGAAGTTGTCTTTACTGGCGAGATTCCCGCCCGCTGTATACAGGCATACCGTACTGATCTGGCCTTTTACACCAACGGGCGGAGCGTATGCCTTACAGAGCTGAAAGGATATCAGGCCGCTGTCGGTCAGCCGGTCATCCAGCCCCGCCGTCCAAACAGCCGCCTGGACAAGGTGCGCCATATGTTTCAGAAGGTAATGTAAAGATACATAATCGTCAAGACGGCAACAATCAGAAGTTATGGAGGGTAACAATGGAATATAGTAAGGAAGATTTAATGGAAGCAAAAAAGCAAATTTGGGGAGTGGGAGAGAACATGGGAACAGAGGAAAGTAAAAAAATCTGGGAGGAGAACGCACAATTTTGGGATAATGCAATGGGTGACGAATCTAATGAATTTCACAGAGAGGTAGTGCGTCCCAAAGTAACGGAACTTCTATCTCCTAATCCTGCGGATTACATTTTGGATATTGCGTGTGGCAATGGAAATTATTCTTCGTATCTTGCACAAAGAGGCGCTTCGGTTGTCGCTTTTGATTACAGCAAAAAATGATAGAATTGGCTAAAAGACGGCAATCACAATATGCAAAACAAATTGAATTTTGTGTGGCGGATGCGACCGATAGAAAAAGTATATTAGAATTAAAAAGAAATCGAGCCTTTTGATGTGACCCCCAAAAGTTAGACTTTTTTAGCGTAGCAGTTTATATGGCTGCTACGCTATTTTTATGCAGCCAAGAGTCTAAGCCTGTATTGCACTGG